>Ga0070713_100000226_pt1 | contig 37605 bp, 31 predicted proteins | sample LARL82metaG_FD_65465 | JGI IMG/M metagenome (GOLD analysis project Ga0070713, IMG submission 65465) | Corn, switchgrass and miscanthus rhizosphere microbial communities from Kellogg Biological Station, Michigan, USA - LAR L8-2 metaG | ecosystem: Host-associated > Plants > Roots > Rhizosphere ... | reverse complement strand
ATGAATCATCTCGCGATCGGTCATCCGCGATTTGAGCCAGTTCTCGACCGTGCCGTCGACGAACACCGCGCTCGGCCCGCTCAGCGTCTGCGTGCGGCGGATGTCGTAGAGCAGGATTTCCGCGAGCTTGCCGTAGCGCAAGGTGCCGAACGCTTCGGCGACGCCCGGCGGCCGATCCGGCGCCGACGCGCCGGGAAGCCCGAGCGGACGATTCCGGTCCGGAAGATATTCCGGATAATAGAGCTGGCGCGTGGCGCGCGCCAATGCCAGCATGAAGTGATCGGGCGGAAAGGTGATGATCTCGTCGGTTGCTTCGTCGTTGTCGAAATAGTCGTGGTCGTCCTGCATGAAGAAGACCGGCGTCGAGCGCAACAGCGCGCCATATTGCGGAATGATCTGCGGGGCGGTCGCGCGACGGAACACGGCTTCGTTCGGCGTGCCGAACACCGGCTGCGCGCGGTCGAAGGTGCCGGCGATCCTGGCGCGCAACGCCTCAGGGGTCCTCTTGATGGATAGGGGCGCGCGCAGGTCCCAATAGATCTGGTCGCCATTGGCGATCAGGGCATCCGGCTTGAACGAAAGTCCGCGCTGCAAGAGTCGACGGCGCAGTGCCGACGGCAGAAAGCTGATCTTGCCCTCGGGCAGGCCTTCACTGAGCGCGTCATGCCCGCCGCCGCAGGTATAGATCATCAGCCGCAGCCGCTCCGGCGTTGCATCCGGCGCGGGGAATGTCGACAGCGACCATGGTTCGCACAGCGCGCGGCCGCCGGCGCCGGTCAATGAGAGCTTGTAGGGTGTGGACGGAGCAAGTCCTGGCACGTCAAACTGCCAAAAATCGCCGGCTGCGGTGTTGCGCTGACCGCGCACGGTGATAGCGCCGGCCTTGAGCTCGGGCGCGGCCTGCTGGGCTTCTCTGAACGAAGCCTTGATCAGGAAACGATCGTGGCTGACGGTCGGGATCAGGTGCTGCACCTCGCCCTGGTCCCAGTTTTCGTCCCGCGGCGCAGGCACTTCCGCGGCTGATGCCGGCCCGCCGATGCCGGACGTGATCAGCCGGGGAAGTGTTGCCGCGGCCGCTCCCAACACAAAATCTCGTCGCGTCGCCATCCCTTTGGTCTCCTCGTCACGGTCTTGCGCCGATCTCGAAAAGCTTGCGGCCCAATCCTGCGCTCAATGTGCCGAGGGAACAAGATCGCCGCGTATCATGCTCGACGATCCGACCGGCGATTTAGTCCAGCGTGCTAACGTTCCAGGTGGCATGATTGACGACGGGGAGCCTGGCAAGCCCGGCCACCACCGCGTCGAGATCCGCCGGATCCACCGCAAGGCTGATCAGCTCGGCCGTGATCTCGACTTTGTCGTCGGAACGATACACCACCTTGGTCTCCCTGATCGGGTAGCTTGCCCCTTGCAGCCGCTCGCCGAGGTGATCCCTCACCTCCGCGGCGTGCGCGGCGTCGGTCGTGACGACGACCTCATAATGCGCTTCCGAAGTCCGCTCGTTCAGCGGAATGCGGTCGATGGCGTTCACCAGCGGGCGCAGCAGCGTGTTGCCGGCCAGCACGAACAGCGTGACCGCGGCCGATTGCGCGATCATGTCCGCGCCGGCGCAGGCGCCGACCGCCGCCGAGGCCCACAGCGTCGCAGCCGTATTGAGGCCGCGGACATTCATGCCTTCCTTCATGATCGCGCCGGCGCCGAGAAACCCGATGCCGGAGACCACATAGGCGATCACGCGCACGCTGCCGTCGGCGCCGGTCAGGTGATTGGCAAGATCGACAAAGGCGGCGGCCCCGACCGAAACCAGCACGTTGGTGCGCAAGCCCGCGCTGCGTTGCCGGTACTGGCGCTCGGCGCCGATCAAGGTGCCGAACACGAAGGCCGTAAACAGGCTGATGAGCGTGTCGAAGAAATCGAAGAGCTGAAAGGTCTGCAGGAATCGCATCGAACCACCTCGGCCAAGCGCGCGCCTGCATCTCACAAATCGCGGTCGAACTCAATGGATGAGGAACCAGGTCGCTCGCAATGCAACTTCAGGCGGTGCTGCCGGCGTCCACCGTGAGCACACTGCCGGAGATGTTGCGGCCGCCCTCGCCGAGCAGATATTCCACCATGCGGGCGACGTCGTCGGCTTCGGGCAGGCGGCGCAACGCGCTGCGCCCGGCGATGCGCTGGCGCTGGTCGTCCGACATGCTCCGCGTCAATTCGGTATCGACGAAGCCGGGCGCGATCGCGTTCACGGTGATGCCGAGCTTGCCGACCTCGCGCGCCAGCGAGCGGGTGAAACCGGTGGCGGCCGCCTTGGTCGCGCCGTAGACCGACAGCCCGTTATATCCGGTCGAGGCGATGATCGAGGAGATGTTGACGATGCGCCCCTCGCCATCGGCCATCATGTGGCGCACGACATATTTGGTCAGGATCACCGGCGACAGCACGTTCAGCCGGATCAGCGCCTCGATCTCGGAATTATGCATGGTCGCAAGCAGGCCCTCGATGCCGATCCCGGCATTGTTGACGAGGCCGTAGATCGCGCCGAATTCGTCGCGCACGCTTTTCACAAAGGCCGGAATCGCATCGATCTCGCTGAGGTCGCAGGCGCGGAAGTGAAGCCCGCCGCTGCCCGCTTTGAGTTCAGCGATGACGTCGCGCAATTCGCCGCTCTCGCGCCGCGCCACCGCGACCACATTGTAGCCGGCGATGGTGAGCCGGCGCGCGATCGAAAGGCCGATGCCGCGGCTGCCGCCGGTGACAAGGACGTTACGCATCATGACGCGCCAGCTTTCCGGCCGGCGTCACATCGAGCGCCGGCACGAAGCGGATCACGGCCGGCACCTTGTGCGAGGCCAAAGATACCCGGCAGTCGGCCAGGATCCTGTCGCGGATCTCGCTCTCGCGCGCGGGGTTGCTGCCGTCGGCGAGGACGACATCGGCGACGACGATCGCGCCGGTGATCGGGCTCTTGCGCGACCTTGCGCGCGACATCCGCACCTCCGGATCGCGGTTGATGACGGCTTCGATCTCCTCGGGATGAACCTTCAGCCCGCCGATATTGATGATGCCGCCGCGGCGGCCGACGAAATGATAGCGGTCGCCGCGCAACTCCACCATGTCGCCGGTGTCGACAAATCCGTCCGCGTCGGTCAGCGGCGGCGCCTTGTGGTCGACATAGGCATGCGCGGTTCGTTTGGAACGAATGCGGAGCGAGCCGTCTTCAACCTTCATCTCGACGCCGCCGCGATTTTCTCCGACCATATCGCCGGGAAAGCCCTCGCGGCCGTCGTTGACGGCAAAGCCGACGCCGGCCTCGGTCGAAGCATAAGCATGGCCGATCGAGGCTTCGGGAAACGCCCGGCTCAATCCATCCAGCACGGCCTGGTCGGCGATTTCGCCCGACAGGCGGACATAGCGCGGCGAAAAGCCGGAAGCCGATCCGCTCATCAACAGCTTGCGCCAGTGCGACGGCGTGCCGGAGATGTGGGTGACGCCGTGCCGGTGCAGCCGCGCCACATGATCGGCGAGCGCCTCGCCGGGTTGCGACAACACCATCGAACCGCCGCCGACGATGGCGCGCAGGAAAATCTGAAGGCCGCCATAGCGGCGGATGTCATAGAAGGTCGCCCATACGGCAGCCGCGCCGTGCGCGGCACCGTCGGCGACGATCGCGCCGGTCAATGCTTCCAGCGTATGGCCGACGATCTTCGGCGCGCCCGAGGTGCCTGACGTCAGCATCAGCCATTCGGTCGCCCGTTCCGCTTTTAGCTTTGCGGCCCCGCGCACAGGCGCTCGCGCAGCCATCACCAGATAGACGCCCGCATCCGCCCAGCGTACCGGCTGGTCGGTCACGATCGCATCGATTTCGGCATCTTCGATCAGGGCCTGAAGATGATCGGGGTTGAGGTCGGGCGGGCACAGCAGCATGCGGCGGGCGACGCCGTCGATCTCGGTCATGGCGATGCCGGAGATCAGCTGATCGGAAACGGCGAGCAGCACCGAGCGCCCGGCGAGATCGCGGGAACGCCCTACCAGGCAAGTGTGTTCAAGGATGTTGGTCAGCGACACGACCAGCCGCGCGTCCGAAAGGGTGCGGCCCTTCAGCTCCGGGCTGAGATAATCGCGAAGCGCGAAGTGCTCACGCGGGGACATTTTCGTAAGACCGGACGAAATCACCGACCGTCAGGGGAAACGCCGCGTCTTCCGAGATGGTAAACGGATCGATACCGAGATCGTCCTCCAGCCGCGCCACCAGGATCGCGAAGGCCAACGAATCGAAGCCGGTTTCATGGAGGGACAAATCGTCATCGAGCGGCGGCAGGGTGACCCGCTGCTCTTCGGCGATCTGCTTCATCGCCGAGATAATCCTTAACCTTACCGACATTGGCTGCGCTTTCCCGCTCAGATTCCAGCAATAGTACATCGCAAATGTGAAATAACCTGCGGTTCGGTCATCTTTTGGCTTCGGTGGTAAACGCGATGTTGGCCGGAACCGCGCGCAAGTTCCCGAAAACGACAGGGCTTAGAGCCTGATAGCGCCGTCGACGATGCCCGCATAAATATCGGCGTCGAGCGGCTGATAGGCGCCGGAGGCGGGATCCCTGAAGAACAGCCGATCGTCGAGCGTTTGCGGTTCAAAACCCTCACGAACCAATTGTTGCTTTTTCTGCTTGAAGGTCTCGGTGGCATCCAGCGTTGCGCTGATGCGAATGAACACCGGTTGCGCGTAGGTCGGCAGGCGGCGCGCGAGATGACGAGCGAAATCCTCGAAATCGAAGCGATCGTCGACCACGATTGCGGCCATGCCGGCTCGGCCGTCGGCGCCGGGAACCACGACGCCGTAGGTCGTGGCATCGACCACGCCTGGACAATCCCGCAAAGCATCGTTCACTTCCGAGATCGCTACGTTCTCACCCTTCCAGCGGAAGGTATCGCCGAGGCGATCGACGAAGTGGAAATAGCCTTGCTCGTCGAGCCGCATCAGATCGCCGGTGCGAAACCAGGCATCGCCCTTGGCGAGCACGTCGCGCAAAATCTTCTTTTCGGTCTCATGCGCATCGGTGTAGCCCTCGAAGCGGCCGCCGCCCTCATTCGCCGTGCCGATGCGGCCGATGGCTTCGCCGACTTCGCCGCGCGCACAAGCAATGCAAAGCCCGCCGACATCACGCACGGGAACGTCACGCTCGGTGTCGAGCTTCACGATGACAGCCGGAAAGCGATGCGCGAGCAAGGGTGGAATCCGGCCGATCGCGCCCGGCTTTCCCTCGAGATTATAGAGCGAAAAATTGCCCTCGGTCGCGGCATAGAATTCAAGCACGCGTGGAATCGAAAAGCGCGCCTGAAAAGCTTCCCAGATATCGCCGCGCAGGCCGTTGCCGCAGGCGAGCCGCAGCCGATGCGCGGTTTCGAATTCGGATGGCGGCGCCTTCAGGAGATAGCGGCAGAGCTCGCCGATATATTGAAACAGCGTGCAATCGAAGCGCACGATGTCCTGCCAGAACTGACTTGCAGAGAATTTCTCCGTGAGCACGACGGAGGCGCCAGCGCTCAGCATGCTGCAAGGCGCGACGATGCCGCCGACGGAATGATAGACCGGCAAGCAATCGTACAGACGATCCTCGACCGACGCATTGGTCAGTCCGGCGAACCAATGGCCCCAGTTCAGGATGCGGCGATGGCTGATGCTGGCGGCTTTTGGCAGGCCGGTGGTGCCCGAGGTGTAGATCAACAGCGCGCGGTCGCTGATGGTGATCTCGCGCCGCTCGGCCGGCGACAACGGGCTTCCATCAAGCGCGTCCAGTACAGCGTCCAGGGTCGCTTCGCCGGTCTCGCCGCCGCGAACCCAGATTTTTGGCGCGCGATCAAGATGCGGCCGCGCGGTCTCGAATATATCGGCAAGCTCGCGGGCGAGGATGACGTGATCGGCTTTGGCGAGGTTGATGCAATGGGCCAGCGATTGGCCGACCAGCTTTGTGTTGATGAGCGCGACCACGCCGCCGACCTTGCTGATGCCAAGCCAGGCGGCGATGTAATCCGGGCGGCTCGGCATCAACAGACAAACCGCGTCGCCCGTTTTAATTCCCGACGCCAGCGCCCAGCGGGAATATTGATTGATCCGCTCCGACAGCGCTCGGTAACTGAAGGTTTCCGCTTCCGAGATCAAGGCGGCGCGATCCGGCTGCCGCTTCGCCCAGTCGTCGACCAGATCGGCAAACAGCGCGCGGGGATTGGCCTCGATGCGGGAGGTGAGTTCGATCGCTTTCAGCCAGCTCTTGGCGGCCGACGGTTTTGCGCGCGACGGCTCGTTGCTCGTCGGCCGCGCGATGACGCCGGTGTTGACCGCTGGCTGGGTGCTCATGCCGCAAGTGTATAACGCGCTGGCCTGATCAGGAGTTAACCCGAACAGTTAAAAAGCCGCTTGCCGCTCGTCGAAACCCGCGTTTGGTCATGCAGTTCGGGCGATCGCCGGTAGGACGAAGGTCGAATAGCGGAGTAAAGGTTTCCGTTCGCGCCACGGGCCGGAGCGATTATGCTGCCGGGCAACAGGTGGTCGTGGATTCCCTGATCCCAAGGAATCCCAAGGAACCGCCTGATCAAGGCGAGGAACACGCACATTCGTGCTCGGAGCTCGGGGCTCCGCGGACGACTCCCGGCGTTCGGGAAAAGATGCGCCAGCCATCCGGTGGACCTGACGCATGAACGAAAGCATCTCCTCGCCCTTCATCAGATTTCCGATCGGGACGTCGCTATTGATGGCGGGCATCCTGTTCGTCGGCGTGGTCGCCTATCCGCTGCTTCCCGTCGCGCCGCTGCCGCAAGTCGACTTTCCGACCATCCAGGTCACCGCGACATTGCCGGGCGGCAGCCCCGAAACCATGGCGTCCTCGGTGGCGCAGCCGCTGGAGCGTCAGCTCGCGCAGATTCCCGGCGTCTCGCAGATGACGTCGACCAGTTCGCTGGGCTCGACCGCGATCACGATCCAGTTCGACCTCAACCGCAACATCGACGGTGCGGCCAACGACATCCAGGGCGCCATCAATGCTGCGAGCGGGCAATTGCCCAAAAACCTGCCCTCGCCGCCGACCTATCGCAAGGTCAATCCGGCGGACTCGCCGGTTCTGCTGCTGTCGGCAACGTCGGACACGGTGCCGCTGATCCAGGTCAGCGATGCGGTCGACGCCCAGCTCGGGCAGCAGATCAGCCAGATTTCGGGCGTGGCACAGGTGTTCATCGGCGGCCAGCAAAAGCCCGCGATCCGGGTTCAGATCGACCCGGCGAAGCTCGTCGCCAAGGGGCTGACGCTCGAGGACGTCCGCAATCAGATCGCGATCACCACAGTCGACAGCCCGAAGGGCAACATCGACGGTGAAAAGCGGGCCTACACGATCTACGCCAACGATCAACTGCTGGATGCCAAGGACTGGAACGACGTCATCATCGCCTATCGCAATGGCGGGCCATTGCGGATCCGCGACATCGGTCAGGCGGTCGCGGGACCGGAGGACATGAAGCAGGCCGCCTGGGCCGACGGCAAGCGCGGCGTGTTCCTGGTGATCTTCAAGCAGCCCGGCGCCAACGTCATCGAAACCGTCGACCGGATCAAGGCGCAATTGCCGCGGCTGATCGCGACCATCCCGCCGGCGATCAAGATCAAGATCATCAGCGATCGCACGCTCACCATCCGCGCCGCGGTCGAGGACGTGCAGCTCACGCTCGCGATCACCATCGTTCTGGTCGTGATGGTGATCTTCATCTTCCTGCGCAGTTTCTGGGCCACCGTGATTCCGGCCGTCACCGTACCGCTGGCTTTGCTCGGCGCCTGCGCGCTGATGTGGGCGTTCGGCTATACGCTGGACAATCTTTCGCTGATGGCGCTGACGATCGCGGTCGGCTTCGTGGTGGACGACGCCATCGTGATGCTCGAGAACATCACGCGCTATGTCGAGCAAGGCGAGAAGCCGCTCGCAGCCGCCTACAAGGGTGCCAGTGAAATCGGATTCACGATCGTATCGATCAGCGTTTCGCTAGTCGCGGTGCTGATTCCGCTGCTGCTGATGGGCGGCGTGATCGGCCGGCTGTTCCGTGAATTCGCGGTCGCGCTGGCGATGGCGATCTTCGTGTCGCTGGTGGTTTCGCTGACCTTGACCCCGATGATGGCCTCGCGCTTCCTGCGTGCGCATGGCGAAACCAAACATGGCAAGTTCTACCGGTGGAGTGAGCGCGCGTTCGACCGGCTGCTGCATGCCTACGAACGGGGGCTCGATCTCGCGCTGCGTTGGAGCCTGACGACGCTATGCATTTTCTTCGCCACCGTGGCGTTGTCGGTCTATCTGTTCGTCATCATCCCAAAGGGCTTTTTTCCGCAGCAGGATAATGGCTTCCTCACCGCGGTGTCGGAGACGTCGCAGGACATTTCCTTTGCCGACATGAAGCGGCATCAGGAAGAATTGAGCGCGATCGTGCAGGCCGATCCCGCCGTCGACAGCATCGCCATGTTCATCGGCGGAGGCGGCACCGCGCTCAACTCCGGCCGCATGTATGTTACGTTGAAGCCGCACGATGAACGCAAGGCCAACGCGGAACAGATCATCGCGCGGCTGCGGCCGAAGCTCGAAAAGGTGGAGGGCGCCCGGCTCTACATGCAGGCTTCGCAGGATGTGCGGCTCGGCGGCCGCGCCACCCGGACGCAGTTCGAATTCACGCTACAGGATGCCAATCTGGCGGAACTGAACGAATGGGCGCCGAAGATCTTGGCGAAGATGCAGACGCTGGCTGAGCTGCGCGACGTCGCCACCGATCAGCAGACCACAGGGACGACGCTGACGCTGACGATCGACCGCGACACCGCATCACGCTACGGCATGCAGCCGCAATTGATCGACGATACGCTGTATGACGCGTTCGGCCAGCGCCAGGTTACGCAGTATTTCACCCAGCTCAACAGCTATCACGTGATCCTGGAAATCCTGCCGGAGCTGCAAGGCAAGCTCGACACGCTGGACAAGCTCTATTTGAGATCGCCGACCACGGGCGATCAGGTGCCGCTGTCGGTATTCTGCAAGTGGACGACGGTTCCGGTGCGCCCGCTGTCGATCGCGCATCAGGGCCAGTTTCCGGCGATCACCATCAGCTTCAATCTCGGTCAGGGGGTTGCCCTCGGCCAGGCCACCGATGCGGTCCAGAAAGCCGTATACGACCTCGGCACGCCGGCCACGCTCAGTTCGAGCTTTCAGGGCACGGCGCAAGCGTTCCAGCAATCGCTCGGCACGGTGCCGCTGTTGATTCTGGCAGCGCTAGTCGTGGTGTATTTGATCCTCGGGGTTCTCTACGAGAGCTATATCCATCCGCTGACCATTCTCTCGACCTTGCCGTCGGCCGGCGTCGGCGCGCTGGCGATCCTGATGGTGTTCGGATTCGATTTCAGCCTGATCGCGCTGATCGGCATCATCCTCCTGATCGGGATCGTCAAGAAGAACGGCATCATGATGGTCGACTTCGCGATCGCCGCCGAACGCGAAGAGCACCTGTCGCCGAAACAATCGATCCGGAAGGCGGCGCTGCTGCGGTTTCGTCCGATCACGATGACCACCATGGCGGCGCTGCTTGGCGGCGTGCCGCTGATGCTCGGCACCGGCACCGGATCGGAAATCCGCCAGCCGCTCGGTTATGCCATGGTCGGCGGCCTCCTCGTCAGCCAGGCGCTCACGCTGTTCACCACGCCCGTGGTGTATCTCTACCTCGACAATCTTTCGAATGCGCTGTCGCGCTGGACGCAAACCCGGAAGCCGGACGATTCCGAGCCGCCCGTTGACGAGATCAAGCACGCCGCCGAATAACGCCGAATTTGCTCGGGCACTCGAATTTTACCACGATGGCCGGAATGCCGTGCGGCTTGGCCCGATTCCTGCAATACCGCAGCTGTGACAACAAAGCGCTTTTCACGCGGAGACCGCTCCGCGCAAGGAAAACGCGTCAACAAATAACTTGCAAAACTTGAAAGTCGCGATGATCGACCGAAGAGGCTTGTTTCGTTCCGCAGCCGGCGCAGGCGTGGCGCTTGCCGGTGTCAGAATAATCCCATCCGCCCATGCCGATCAGGCGTATCCATCGTATCCGGTGCGATGGGTGGTGCCTTACACTGCGGGCGGCGCGACCGATGTGCTGTCGCGACTGATCTGCCAACGCCTTTCGGAGCGGCTCGGTCAGCCCTTCGTGGTCGAAAACAAGCCGGGCGCCGGCAGCAATATCGGCACCCAGGCCGTGATCGCCGCGCCGCCGGACGGGCATACGCTGCTGCTCACCTCGACCGCGAATGCGATCAACGCCTCGTTCGATCCTTCGCTGCCGTTCGATTTCGCCAAGAGCATCGCACCGGTGGCCGGCGTCGCCCGCATCCCGCTGGTGCTATTGGTCAACAACGACCTGCCGGCCGGAAGCCTTGCCGAGTTCATCGCCTACGCCAAAGCCAATCCAGGAAAACTCTCGATCGCTTCTTCGGGCATCGGCACTTCGCTGCACCTGTCCGGCGAGCTGTTCAAGGCGATGGCCGGCATCCAATTCACGCATGTGCCCTATCGCGGCTCGGCGCCGGGCCTGACCGATGTGATGAGCGGCCAGATTCAAGGCATGTTCGACAACGTGACGTCGTCGTTCGAGCTGGTGCGCTCGGCGAAGCTCCGCGCGCTCGCCGTGACGACGCGCCAGCGTTCGGAAACCATGCCGGACGTGCCGCCGATCTCGGACACGCTGCCGGACTATGAGACCAGTTCGTTCTACGGCGTCGGCGTCCCTCACGACACACCGCGGGAAATCATCGATCTCCTGAACAAGGAGATCAACGCTGCGCTGACCGATCCGCTGATCAAGCAGCGCCTCGGCGAGCTCGGCGCCATCCCGATCACCGGCAATTCGAGCGAATTCGGCGCGATGCTCGCGGACGAGACGGAACGATGGCGCAAGGTCGTGGCGCTATCGGGCGTAAAGAAAGAATAGTGAGGAGGCTGTCATTCCGGGGCGATGCGAAAGCATCGAACCCGGAATCTCGAGATTCCCCAATGCGCAATTGCGCATCTGAGGTCTGGTGCTGACGCATCATCCCGGAATGACGGTGTTGCTAACTCTACGCCACCCCCTGCAACACCAGCCGATTGAGCCGCGCGGCGAAGGCCGCCGGGTCTTCGGGCAATTCGCCGTCGAGGATTTGCGCCTGTTCGAGCAGCAACAGCGACAGATCATCGGCGGTTTTGGCTTCCTTGCCCGCCTTGGCGATCGCAGCCACCAGCGGATGGCGCAGATTGATCTCGAGGATCGGCTTGGTTCTGACACCGCGAGCCTGCTGCGACAATATCCGTTCCAGCTCTCGGTCAGGACCGTGACTGCCGGCGACCAGACACGACGCGCTGGTGGTGAGCCGCGTCGACGCCCGCACATCGGTGACACGATCGCCCAGGCTTGCCTTGATCACCGCGATCGTCTCCGCCTCATTGGCCGCAGGCTCGGAGTCCCCGGCTCCTTCATCGACCAGTGGAACGAGATCGAGGTTGAGGTCGCCCTGGCTGAGCGACTTCAGCGGCTTGCCCTCGAATTCGAGCCGCGCCGAGGTCCAGAACGCATCGACCGCATCGGTCAACAGCAGCACCTCGATGCCGCGCGCGCTTGCTGCTTCGAGCCGCGGGTTTGATTTCAGGCGCTCGATGCTGTCGCCGGCCAGGAAATAGATTTCGGTCTGGTTGGGCTTTAAGTCCGCGATATATTGCTTGAGCGAGCGCTTCTCGCCCGTTGTCGTGGAAAACCGCGACAGCGCCAGCAATTTGTCGCGCCGTTCGAAATCTTCGTAGATGCCTTCCTTGATCACTGGACCGAAGGCATCCCAGATCTTGGCAAAACTCTCGGGCTCCTTTTCGCCGAGCGTTTCCAGCTCGCTCACAACGCGGCTGGTCACGGCCTTGCGTATCTGCGCGAGCTGCGGATTGTTCTGGAGCATTTCGCGGGAAATATTAAGCGGCAGGTCTTCGCTGTCGATCACGCCGCGCATGAAGCGCAAATAGGCCGGCAGAAGATCGGCGTCGTCGGTGATAAACACCCGCCGCACATAAAGCTTCACCTTGCCCTTGCGCGCCGGCTCGAACAGGTCGAACGGCTTTGTCGACGGCGCGAACAGCAGCACCGCGTAGGAGTAGCGGCCCTCGGCGCGATAATGCAGCGTCATCGCCGGCTCGTCGAAGGCGCCGGCGATCGACTTATAGGCTTGGGTGTAGTCCTCGCCCTTCAGTTCCGATTTCGGGCGCTGCCACAATGCGCTCGCCGAATTGATCTGCCGCGGCTCACCCTCTTCCGGCTTAAGCTCAATCGGGAACTGGATATTGTCCGAATAGGCGCCGACGATGCGCTCGATCTCGTAAGTCTCGAGATACTTTCCGGCCTCTGGCTTCAGATGCAGCACGATCTCGGTGCCGCGCTTGGCGTCGTCTTCGCTCGCAAGCGCGATCTCGAAACCGGCGTCGCCGGAGGACGACCAGGTCCAGACTTCGCTCGAGCCTGCGCGGCGGCTGATGACGACGATCTTCTCAGCCACCATGAAGGCCGAGTAGAAGCCGACGCCGAACTGGCCGATCAACCCCGCCCCGTCCTTGGCTTCTGCCAGGCGCGACACGAACGCCCTGGTTCCGGAGCGGGCGATGGTGCCGAGATTGTCGATCAGCTCCTGCCGCGCCATGCCGATGCCGCTGTCGGCAACAACAAGCGTATTGGCTTTCTTGTCCGGAATAATCCGGATTTTCGGCGCCTCGCCGTCCCCGATCAGGCCGGGGTTGGCGATCGCCTCATAGCGCAATTTGTCGCAGGCATCCGACGCGTTCGAGATCAGTTCACGCAGAAAGATATCGGTCTCCGAATAGACCGAGTGCACCATCAGGTGCAGCAATTGGGAAACCTCGGCCTGGAACGGCTGGGAGACGGGAGCGGTATCGGTGGTCGTCATAATAAGGCTCGCTTAATGTCAGCTAGTTCACAGTAAGCCCGGATATAGCAATGCTATTTTGGGTGGCAAGTTGGTGGTATGGCGTCAATCTAAACATGTGCAAATCTTACGCTTTTTAGTGAGGATAGCATGAAGCGCATCATCATGTTGATCGACGGGACCTGGAACGAGGAAGGCAAGGGCAACGACACCAACATTGCCAAGCTTGACCCGAACTATCCAAAAGATAAGGGGACAGCCGCCCCGCTGATCAAGTCGGTAGCCGCCGACGGCACCAAGCAGCTAGCCTTCTATCACGATGGTGTCGGTAACGATCCGGACTTCGTCAAGCATTGGCTCGGCGGGGCGATCGGCATCGGTCTGCGGAAAATCGTGCTGGAGGCCTATGATAAGGTCGCGACGAATTACGAGCGCGGCGATGAAATCTACATCCTCGGATTCTCCCGCGGCGCCTACGCCGCGCGCGCGCTTGCCGGGTTGATCCACGCGTCGGGGATGCAGCGATCCACCGGCCCTCAGGGGTCTGACGCCGTATTTGACGCCATATGGAACCACTTTCGCGTCGATCCCGAGGTCCGCGCGGGCGCCAAGGCCGCAAGCTCGGGCGACCAGAAGGCGATCGATACCTACAACAAGGTCGCGGCCGAAAATACCATTGATCCCAGCCCGCGCATCAAATGCGTCGGCGTGTTCGATACCGTCGGATCCTACGGCGTTCCCGCCGGTATTGGCCTCGCGGCGCTCGGCCGCTACTTCACACTGGCGTTTCTCGGCTTCCACGACACCGAGATCGGATCGCATGTCGACGTCGCCCTGCATGCGGTTGCGGTCGATGAACGACGACGCCCCTTTGTCCCCACCTTCTGGACCGCGCCAAAAGACAAGCCGCCCCAGACCCATGTCGAGCAGACCTGGTTTGCCGGCGTCCACTGCAATATCGGCGGCGGCTACAAGGATGCCGGCCTTTCGGATCAGGCGCTGATCTGGATGATCGTGCGGATCCAGGCCCTCACCGACCTCGAGTTCGACATCGCGCGGGTCAGGGCCGTGACCAAACCGAACCTCAATGGCGAAATTGTCGACTCCTCCGAAGGCTGGTTCATCGACGAGAAATTCCCGCACTACCGGGTGATCCTGTCACCGGATGCGATCGAGCACGGGGTTTTTATGAACACCGCCAATCCCGACCAAACCCACGTCAACGAGCGCGTGCATTGGAGCGTCATGAAGAAGCTCGGGCAGAAATCCACGGTGTTCGGCGTGCCGAACACGCCCTATCAGCCGCCCAATTTGCCGGCGGCGATCCGATCCGACCAGATCGCCGATATCACGCCGGAGGAAGAGGTGTTGCTGCGGCCGCCGGTGTCGTTGGTCACCCCGGATGCAGCCGCGTAGCCTTTCGGCCCGTGCCGAGAAGGTGCGGCGCGCCGGATCGGCGCTCGATCGGTGATTCCTCCTACGCCGGTTGCAGCCGCGCGGCCTGCTGCCGCGCCGAGAAAGTGAGGGCGACCGCGACCGCACCGAGCGCCACGGTGGTCGCGCCGATATAGAGCCACATGTAGCTATTGAAGGCGTCGAAGATCCGTCCGCCGGCCCAGGGCCCGAACGCCATGCCGATCGAGGACGCCATGGTCATCGCGCCGAACACCGTGCCCATGACGCGCTGGCCAAAGGATTCGCGCGCCAGCACCGCATAGAGCGGCATCACCCCGCCATAGGCGAGGCCGAAGATCACCGAGAGCGTGTAGAACTCAGCCAGCCGGTCGACCATGAGATAGCTCGCAATCGCTGCCGACTGCACCAGGAGGCCCGCGATCAGCACCGGCTTGGCGCCGAACCGGTCGGCGAGAAGCCCAAGCAGGAGCCGGCCGCCGAGGCCCGAAAGCCCTTCGACGCTGTAGATCGAGACCGCGGCCATCGGCGCGATGCCGCAGCCGATCGCATAACTCACCATGTGGAAGATCGGCCCGGAATGCGCGCCGCAGCACAGGAAGAAGGTGAGCGCCAGCACGATGAATTGCGGCGAGCGGAACGCCTCGGCTGCCGACATCGAGGGCTCGGCATCGGCCACGGGGCCGCCGACCGCGCCGCTCGCCACGGTCGGCGGCTGCCGGACCAATAGCGCGGCGGGGATCAGCAGCGCCCAGGCCACGATGCCGATGGTCATCATCGCGGTGCGCCAGTCATAAGTCGAGATCAGCCAGCGCGCGAATGGCGAGATCGTCATCGGCGCGACCCCCATCCCGGCCGAGACCAGCGAGACCGCGAGGCTGCGATTATCCGCAAACCAGTTGGTGGCGGCCGCGATCATCGGCGCGAAGAAGGCGCCGGCGGCAAGGCCGACCATCATGCCGTAGGTGAGCTGGAATTGGGTCAGCGAGGTTGCCCGGCTCGCCAGCACCAGCCCAAGCCCGAGCAAGATGGCGCCCGTCAGCACGACGGCGCGCGGGCCGAACCGGTCGCTGGCCGCGCCCCATCCGAAGCCGGCGACGCCCATCACCAGAAAGTCGAGCGTCATCGCGCTCGAGATCCCGGTGCGCGACCAGCCGGTCTCGACCGACATCGGCGCGAGATAAACGGCGAGCGAGAACATCGCCCCGATGCCGACGCAGGTCATGAGAGCACCGACCGCGATGATCACCCAACGATAAGAGGACTGCATGTCCCTCTCCTTTGTCGTTTCGTGCCTGTAAGACGAACGAGTTCCGGCGTTTCCGACATGGCGAGGCCCGATTTTTTAGGCGGCGGAACCCTATGAAATGGCTGCCAGATATCGCCGGACCGAGGCCTCGAACAGGGCTTTGGCGCCGGTGGCGATGTTGCGATTCCACCAAGCGCCGTAAATCGCCTCGAATGCCAGCGGGGCGACGGCGTCGGCGATCCGCCGCACCGCGGCGGCGTTGAGCGGGATATTGTTCGGATAAGAGTACATGAAGCTGACCGAACGGCGATCCATCGCCACCATTGCGATGTCGCCGGCGAACAGAGCGCCTTTCCCGCCTGCGGCCTTGCGCCAATGCAGAATGGTGGCGCCGGCAAAATGCCCGCCGGTGCGAACAAGCATCATGTCGTCCGAGAGCGGAAAGATTTCGCCGGACCACGGCACGATGGTCCGATGCGGCCGGGTGATAAAGGCTCGGTCGTCGCCATGCAGATAGACCGGCGCGCCGCCGAACGCCTCGCTCCAGTCGGCGACCGCGCCATAAAAATGCGGATGCGAGACCGCGATCGCCTTCAACCCGCCGAGCGATTTCACGTATTGCACGGCCTCGTCCGTCGCCAGCGGAACGCAATCCCACATCACACAGCCGTCGGCTTCGCGCAAAAGCAGCGCGCGCTGGCCGATCGCAAGTCTCGGTTCGACACTGATGCCGGGAACGCCGAGATCGTCGCGCCAGCCGAGGTTGTAGCCTTGCTTGAGTTCATCGCGAGCGAGCCAAATCTGCCCTTTCCAGTTGACGAATTGCCGCTCGTCTTCGCAGATCGGGCACGAGGTTGGCGGCGCGATGCTCTCGGAAAATTGAGCGCCGCATTGTTCGCAGGTCCAGAACGGCATGAGCGAGACTCCGGTTCATCCAGAGACTAGCGCAAAACAAAAATGCGCCAAGCTGGTTGCGGTCGTTGCCGACATCGCGGATCACGTGCAGAAAAGTTAACGTGATCGCGGAAATTTGACTCGAAGCGTGACGTGATCGTCACATCGCGACGCACGCCCACACTTCGCTGTATCGCTGCTCCAATTTGCCCTTTGATCCGTCGAAATTTCGACGCCGACTCAAGCGATGATTCTTCAATCGACTTGGCTGGGGTTTGTTTTTTTGTTTTGTCGCCAGGGGGTATCAGTCATGGGTAACGTGTATCCGCCGTCAACTGTGAATCGTGAGTCGGTGCCGCTACAATGTGAAGATGATGGTTTTGACACCGATGTGGACTCCGAGCTGGTATCTTTGCTCGAAGAAAATGCGCGACTGAGGTCGCTTGTTGTTCAATTATCCGATCTCGTTTTGAAAAACGTACTCGAGCAGAAATAGCAGATTAGCACTCCTGTTCTCGCAAGCCGAGCGGTCTGTCTGGCCGCTCGTCATGCGGGCACTTGGCCTATTTCGTAAATTTCATGAAGTCCGGCTGCCTTCGCTCGGCGAATGCAGTGAATGCTTCGCGCGCCTCTTCCGTCGTCAGCCGCTCGGCGAAACACTCGCTTTCGGCGCTGATCTGTGCTGTCAACACGTTCGCGTTGCGCATCAGCCGCTTGGTGGCCGCGAGCGAGCCCGCCGGCAGCTTGGCGAGGCGCTGGGCTACTGCCGCAGCTTCTGCGTGCAGCTTTTCGAGCGGCACCACCCTGTTCGCAATCCCGAGCCCCAGTGCGGTCCTGGCGTCGATCGTCTCTCCGAGCGCGAACATCTCGTAGGCGCGGGCATAGCCGACGCGCAACGGCATCAGCAATGTCGAGGCAGCTTCCGGCACCAGCGCCAGATTGACGAACGGCGTCGAAAGCTGCGCGTTCTCTGCAAGCACGACGAAATCGCAGTGGAGCAACATCGTGGTGCCGATGCCGACCGCACGTCCCTGGACGGCGGCGACCAGCGGCCTGCTCGAGCGCGCGATCGCGCTCACAAACCGCGCGACATGGCGTTCGCCCTTGAAGGTGCCGGTCGCAATCGCCGCGAACTCGCCGACGTCGTTGCCGGCCGTGAACATGTCGCCTTCGCCGCGGATCACGATGGCTCTCACCGCTCGATCCGTCTCCGCGCCGACAATCGCGTCCGCGAGCGCGGCATACATGAGATTGGTCAGCGCGTTCTTCTTGTCGGGCCGCGCGAAGGTCAGGTTGAGGATGTTTTCCTTGCTCTCGATCTTGATGTGCTCGGTCATTGATCTTCTCCTTTGGGAAATTTCGCCTGAAAACTGGTCAGCCAGCGGGCGACGATTTCGATTTCGGCATCGCTAAAACCCTCGGTCAGGCGCGCGTTCAGTTCGGCCACGCCGGCCTTGGATCGTGCGAGCGCCCTCCGCCCGGAAGCCGTCAGCCACAGGCGCCAGGCGCGTCCGTCACTCGCATCGGCGCGCTTCTCGATCAGCCCGGCCTCGATCATCCGGTCCGCCAGTCCGCTGATGCCGGGCATGCCGAGATCAAGCGCCGCCCCCGCCTCGCCCATCAGGACGCCGTCGCGCCGCCCCAGCACAAACAGAAGCCCGCTCTGCGCCGCCGTCACGCCGCCTCTTGGCGCCTGCGTCGCCAGCCAGCGCTGCAACCGGCGCTGCGCGACGTTGAGCAGGAAGATCAGACGCCGGTCGGCCATCGGGCTCGCCGTGACAGAAGGCATTTAGTTCGCATGCGAAGTATTTAACCCAAGCGCGGAGCGTTGTCACGCGCAATTTGTGTCCCGATCGGCGAATTCGCAAAACTGCCCGTCGGGCAAATCACTTGCGCGAAACGAAGCGGTACCGACGAAGCCTTCCCGAGAAAAAATCACGCAAATCTCGCGGAAAAATAAATCGAACCGCAAAGCGTTTCGCGCGGGCCGCCGGGCTATTGTCGGAATATCACTTGTTAGTCAGACGGACAGAACGATGCAAATTGATCGCAGGCCATTCTTCGACCGACTCGCTGTCTTTCCTCGCTTGGGTTTGGCCAATCTGCCGACCCCACTCGAGCCGATGAAGCGACTGACGGCTCATCTCGGCGGACCGCGGCTGTGGGTCAAGCGCGAAGATGCTACCGGGCTCGGTTTTGGCGGCAACAAGTTGCGCAAGCTCGACTACGTGCTGCACGAGGCTCTTTCGAGCGGCGCCGATACGATCGTCTCAGGTGGCGTCGTGCAATCGAACAGCCAGCGGCAGGTTGCGGCGGTTGCGGCAAAGCTCGGCCTCGCGTGCCATCTTGCAGTCTACCACGGCCGACTCGAACCGCCGACGGCGGAATACAAGACCTCGGGCAACGCGTTCCTCAATCGGCTGTTCGGCGCGCACCTCCATGACGTGCCGTGGACCGGTGACCGCAATGCCGCCATTCGCACGCTGGTCGGCGATCTCGAAGCGAAGGGTCACAGGCCGTACTTTGTGCCATACGGGGTCTCGAATGCGCTGGGCGCAGTCGCCTATGCCACGACGATTTCCGAGATCGAACCGCAGGCGGCGCAATTGGGCTTCGCGCCAACCGCGATCGTGCATTGCACCGGAAGCGCTGGCACGCAGGCGGGTCTCGTCGTCGGTGCAGCCGTGGCAATGCCGAACACGGGGATCGTCGGGATTGATATCGACGCCGAGCCCGCGCGGGTGCGAGCCGATGTCGTAGCGTTGGCGCGAGAAGCGTCCAATCTGCTTAATGTTCCGTTCGACGAAGCAACGGTGGAAGTCGTCGCGGGGCATGCGGGACCTGCCTACGGGGTCCCGCACGAAGCCACAATCGAGGCGATCCGACTTGCAGGCCGGCTCGAGGCCCTTCCGCTTGATCCGGTGTATTCGGGCAAGGGGCTCGCGGGCTTGATCGCCCTGATCCGCCAAGGGCGTTGGCGCAAAGACGAGGATGTCGTCTTCTTGCATACAGGCGGCGTGCCGGCGCTTTTCGCCTACCAGAACGCACTCGGCATCTGAACCGGCGTACCCAAAGCCCGCCAAGGATGGGTCGGCTTAACCGGGCGCGGGGTAAACCTCCGCGCCCGGACAGGATCGGTTAGTGGCTTTTGCCGCCGTCGACATTGAGGACATGGCCGGTGATGAATGAAGCTTCGTCGGACGCGATGAAGACGATCGCGCTGGCAAGCTCCTCCGAGAGACCGAGACGACCCATCGGAACGGTTGTCACCAGAGCCGATTTGTTCTCCGGCGTACCCGTAAAACGGGTCAACATGCCAGTGTCCGTAGGACCAGGCGCGACGGCATTGACACGGATTCCCGACTTGGCGATCTCGAGCGCCACCGATTTGGTGATGCCTTCGACGGCGTGCTTGCTGCCGACATAGATGGAGGCGCCGGCCGCACCCTCGTGCCCATAGGTGGAGGAGATATTGATGATGCTGCCGCTGCCCTGCGCCCGCATCACGCGCACTTCGTGCTTCATGCTGAGGATCACGCCGAGAACGTTGGTATCGAACGTCGCGGCATAGCTTTCCGCGGTCTGGTCCGTGATCGGGCCGACCTTCCCTTCGGTGCCGGCATTGTTTACCGCGACGTCGAGACGGCCAAACCGTGCGACGGTCTTGTCGACCAAAGCGCGGACGTCATCCTCCTTGCGGACGTCGGCGTTGATGAACTCGGCCTCCGAACCGAAAGAGCGCAGCTCGTTGGCGAGCGCCTTGCCGACCTCATCGCGCCGACCGGCAACGACCACCTTCGCGCCCTTCTTGGCGAAGGCGACGGCGGCGGCGCGACCGATACCGGTCAAGGCGCCAGTGATCAACACTACTGAGTTACTCATTTTGTAATCCTCGCAAATTTCTGCCATACCGGCAGAGTATGGAAATGGACTCCGCGGCCGCGGCCTTCGGAGACCCTCGACCAGTCACGGGTGCTTTCGTTGAAAGCCAAATAGGGCCCCCTGGCTTCCTTGCAACAGACTTTGTAAGCTGGGGAACATGCCCTGGAGATATGGAAGCCCGCCATGGAGTTACGGCACCTTCGCTATTTCGTGGCGGTTGCCGAGGAGGGCAGCCTGACGGTTGCCGCCGAGCGGCGGCTGCATACCTCGCAACCATCGCTCAGCCGGCAGATCCGCGATCTCGAAGTTGAGGTCGGCGTTCCCCTCCTGACGCGCAGCGTGCATGGCGTCGAACTCACGCCAGCCGGAAAGGCGTTTCTTGATCACGCGCGGCTGGCATTGACGCAGGTCGAAGCGGCGCGCCAAGCCGCGCGACGTGCCGCACAACCGGAGAAGCCAGGCTTTGCTTTGGGCTTCCTCACCGGTCAGGAGATGGATTGGCTGCCCGAGGCCATGCACATCCTGCGCGATGAGCTGCCCAATATCGACGTCACCATCGCCAGCGAATATTCGCCCGTTCTTGCGGAAGCCCTGATGCGCGGCAAGCTCGATCTCGCTTTCATGCGCCGCGAGGCGAACGCGGCCGATCTTCTGTTCCGGACGGTGACGCAGGAGCCGCTGGTCGCGGTATTGCCAAGCGATCACCGGGTCGCTTCCAAGAAAAGCGTCGCTGTGGCGGAGATCGCGGACGCCCCCTTCATCAATGTTTCCGGCACCGCACCGGCGCTGCGCATCGTGATTGACGGCTACATCCAGCAAACCGGTCTGGCGATCAAACCGGCACATGAGGCCGACAATCTCGCCATGGCGATCTCACTGGTCGCCTCGACGCGAGGATTCGCGCTATTGCCGCGTTATGCACAAAATTTCCTGCCAGGGTCGGTGGTCAGCCGCCCGATCAGGGGAAAAACACCGGCGATCGATCTCGTGGTCGGCTATCACAAGGCCAATGCCTCGCCGATCCTAAAACTGTTTCTGTCGAAGATCGACAAGCTGATCAAACGGGTGGCGCAAGCGGCGAGGTGAGGCGCTGGGTGAAGAGAAGAAGCAGCCAGGACGTCTGCAATTTCCGGCTACGCAACCGTCGGCGCGACCAGACCCTCGGTGTTTGCCGCGACCCTGGAGCGGCTCGCGAGCTGGATGATCGCGCCGGCGGCAAACGCCGCAAGGCCGATCGAGACGAACATCGGCAACGCACTTTGATAGCTCTGTTGCAGCGCGCCCGCCACGAACGGCCCGAGAATGGCGCCGACCCGCCCGACGCTCAATTCCATGCCGACCGCGGTTGCCCGCACATTGGTCTCATAGGAAGCCGCGGTGAAATTGTTGAGCACGAACTGCGCGCCGATGATGAAGAAACCGGCGGCGGCGACGCAGATCAAATTCACGAGGTGGTCGTTCAGGAACACCAGTGTCAGCACCGCGCATCCGCCAAGCCCCCACCACAGGCCGAGCAGGCCACGGTTGCGGCCGAAGCGGTCGACGAGATGGCCAAGCGCAAGTGCGCCGATAAAGGACATGATCTGCATCAGCGCGCCGAATCCGAAGCTCGCCGCGAACGTCTCTCCGCGCGCGATCATTACCGTGGGGATCCACCCCGAGAGGCCGAAGATGCAGAACAGGCTGAGGAAGGCGGTCGCCCAGATGGCGATCGTGGTCTTGCGGTAGCGCGGTTGCAGTAGTTCGAGGATCAGGTTTCCCGACGCCTGGTGGGCGTCGGAGGAAATCGTCGCGGATTCGTAAACGTGAGCGCGCTCCGGCCGCAACTTCGCAAGCATTGCCTTTATCTCGGCGAACCGCCCCTGGATCACGAGGAATTTTGGCGACTCCGGCAGCGTCAGATGCATGAACGGCAGCAAGACGAAGGAGAGCGATCCGATCCAGTACAGGCCCTGCCAGCCGAGCGACGGCGTTGCGAAGATGCCGACCAATCCTGCAAGCGTGCCACCAGCGGCCCAGCCCAAGGCGACGCCCCATAGCGCGAAGGTGTTGGCGACCCGGCGCGGCGCAAGCTCGTTGATATAGGTGGTTGCCAGCGGCAACAGCACGCCGAGACCCAATCCGGTCAACAGCCGCAATGTGCAAAACGTCACGAACGAGTTGGCAAAGAGCGCGGTGAAGAGCGTAAAGACGCTGGTGATCCACAGGCCCGCCAGCAAGGTGCCGCGACGCCCGAACCGGTCAGCCGCCACGCCATGCAAGGCGGCGCCGAGCAGGAAGCCCACCAATCCGCTGGAGATCAACAGGCCAGCCTGTCCGGCTTTGAGACCCCACGGCCCTGCAACGTAATGAATGACATAGGCAGGATTGAAGGTGTCGTAGCCATCGAACAGGGTCAGTAGTCCCATGATGGCGCCGAGACGCCAATGGAACGCGCCCGCCTTGGCATCCGCCAGTTCCTGATGAACGTTGATCGCTTGCGAAGTCATTTCACCCTCCCCGATATTATTTTGGCTTTGCGAGGCTACGCGCCGGCTATTCTGCGGCTTGTGCGACCTTGTTCGATTGCGACGAGCTGTTGTCTTTCAGCTTGAACAGGCGCAGCGCGTTGTCTCGGCCGATCTTCTTGCGGTCGGCCTCGCTGATCGTTGCGGCATCGAACCATTGCGCGGCGTGATCGATATTCTCGAACGGCCAGTCCGCGGAGAACAGGATGCGGTCGGCGCCGATCTCGAGCATCGCGTCGATCAGCGTCTGGGTGCGGAAATTCCCTGACGTCGTCAGATAGAAATGCTGGCTGAAATATTCGCAGATCTTCTTCTTCGCCTTGTAGCGCGGCGACGTTTTGACCCAGCCGTTGCGGTGGTCGATGCGCCACATGCTGTAGGGCAGCCCCTCGCCCATGTGGCCGAGAATGATGCGAAGGCCCGGATAGCGGTCGAACAGCCCGGAGCCCATCAGGCGCAAGGCGTGCACCGCGGTTTCCTGACCGAACGCCCAGGTCGGCCCCAACAGCCATTCGTGGCCTTCATAGATCCGGCTATCCTCGCGAAGCGGATTGCGCGGGTGCAGATAGAACGGCACATCGAGCGCTTCGACCGTCTCCCAGAACGGCCAATAGCGATCGAGATCGTAATAGGCCGTGGTACGCGCGTCTCCGACTTGCGAGAAACCATTCACCAGCGCGCCCTTGAAGCCGAGCGTGGCGACCGCGCGATCGAGCTCGGCAATGGCCAGATCCGGGTCCTGCATCGGAAGCGCGGCAAACGCCTGAAAGCGGTCGGGACGCTTGGCGACCTGCTCGGCCAGATAATCGTTCGCCCGCACCGCGACTTCCTGCGCCATCCTGGTGTCGGGGATCGCCTGGACCGCCGGCGCGTTGAGCGAAAGGATCATCATCTCGATGCCCTGCTCGTCCATCTGGCGGAGCCGCTTGTCCTGGATATCCAGCAGGCGCTCCTTGAGCTCCGGCCAATAGCTCTCCGGCACGAAGCCTGAGGAATCCATCAGCGTTTCCGGAATTGCAAAATGCTCCTCGAGCGCGATCTTGCCCTGCATCATCATTCTCCCTGATTTCATCTCTTTGTTTGAGCATGATCTTGTTCGGAAAACCGGTTCCCACTTTTCCGGATCATGCTCTAGTACTGACCTTGCGGCGAAAGACCCAAGGCCAATTGGCCGTACATTGTGCCCACCGCGTCCCAGTTCATGCTGATGTGGCGGCCGACCGCGTTGGCGTCGCGCCAGGCCCGCTGCACCGGATTTGCAAGATCAAGCCCCTGTCCGCCGGTCGACGCATTGAGCGCCTCGCTCGCCCGGATCGAAAGCGACACGGCGAACGCCTGTCCGCGGCGGCTAACGATACGGTCCTCGATCGACACCGGCCGGTTCGCGCGGACGGCTGTGGCGCGATCGCGCAAATCGCGCAGCAGTATTTCGCGCGCCGCATCTGTCGACGCGGCCGCTTCCGCGACCCGCAGCTGGATGGTCGCAAATTCCGCCATCCGGTTGTTGCTGCCGGCAACGGCGCCGCGCGTGACGCGTTTGCTGGTCGCTTCCAAATAATCCTCGAGCGCGCCGGCCGCGGCGCCGACCGCGACCGACGCGAGACAGGACGGGATGTTGCACAACATTGGTATAGAGAAGGTGGGATTTTGCGGACGCAGCGACGCGCCCGGGGTCTTGCCTGAAGTCGTCTCGAGAAATGTCAGCACCCGGTGCTCGGGCACGAATACGTCTTTCAATTGCAGCGTCTTGCTTCCCGTTCCGCCAAGGCCGACGACATTCCAGTCGTCGTCGATGAGATAGTCATGAGCCGGCACCAGCAGGAACGCCGGCGTGAACCGGTCGGCTTCCGTTCGCGACGGCAGCAGCGCCGCGCATAACGACCATTGCGCGTTGTCGCAGCCGCTGGCGAATGACCAGCGGCCGGTCAGCCGATAGCCGCCATCCGCTGCCACGGCCCTGGTGGCGGGGGCGTAGGATCCGCAAGCCACCGCATCGGGATTTGCGCCCCAGACATCGTGCTGGGCTCGTTCGCCGAAACTTGCGATCAGCCATTGATGGGCGGCGAGCAGCCCGCCCACCCAGGCGGTCGAGGCGCAGGCTTTGGCAAGCTCGATGTTGAGATCCACCAGAACATCGAAATCGTACTCGAAGCCACCGAAGCCGCGAGGCTTCACGATGTCGAAATAACCGATCTCCCGCAAAGCGAAGATGTTCTCGGCCGGAACACGGCCGCTTTTTTCCGTGGTGTAGGCCCTCGCCTTGATTTGCGGGCATATGGCTGCGAGCCGGGATCTGAGTTCAGCAACGCTCGGATAAGTCTCGAACGGCTGAGCGGAAGACCTCTCGATGGCTTGTGCGGCAACATTCATGTCAGTCCCTCCGTAAAATAGCGACGGCAGGCGGCTTGAGGCCGCAGCCAGCTAGGCGGCCTCGATTTCGGTCGGCACCGAAAAGCAGTAGGTCGCGTCCTGGTAGATCAGTGGGTCGACGGGATCGTGCACGTTGACGAGCTCGACCTCGCCAATGAAGATCGTGTGAGTCCCGTAGGGAACGGCGGCTGCCTTCCTGCAAAAAAGATTGATCTGGGCGTTCTCGAGATAGCTGATGCCCTCGGGCGAAACCGCCCATTCGCCGAGCCCGAAGCGCGTTTCCGGCGGCAGCGCGCCGCTGAACGCCGCTGACAGCGCGGCCTGGTCTCGTCGCAGCAGATTCACGCAGAACCGGCGCGCCAGGAGCATGATGTCGTGAAGCAGGCTTGCCTGATTGACGCAGACCAAAAGCGACGGCGGGTCCATCGATAGCGAGGTCACCGCGGTCGCCGTCATGCCATGCCGGCGGGTCTGGTCGGCCGACGTGATCACCGTGACCGCCGCCGGGAAACGGCGCATCGCAAGCTTGAACGAGGATCGCAGCTCGTCGGTGGCGGCATCCAAGGACATGCGTCTCTTCCCTCTCGTAACGGCTCCGCTTCTTCGGTCGGATTATTTCAATTACAATATTTGCAAATGCAACTGTCTGTCAAGAAAAAATTGCCGATGCAAATTTTGTTGTAGACAGGCGGCGTATCGGTAATTGTGCGAACGCAATTGTTGCATCTCGTCGGAGACCAAGACCTTGTACAGGCTTTCAGATTCGTTCCCCTATCTGCTCAACCGGGTCGGCGTGCGGATGGGCGAGCTGTTTTCGCGTCGCATCGCGCCGTTCGGCGTCACGCTGCCGATGTACCGGGTGATGGCGGCGCTCTGGGAAAAAGGCGATCAGCGGCTGAGCGATCTGGCCGAGGTGACCACATCAGAGATTTCAACCTTGTCCCGCCTTGTCGGCGAAATGAAGCGCAAGGGTCTGGTGACGCGCAGCAGACTGGAAGACAACGGACGCACGGTCGCAATCAATCTGACGTCGAAAGGCAGAAGCCTGGTGGAAGAGCTGATGCCGATTGCGATGCATTTCGCCGACGTGGCGGTGTCGAGCTACACCGAGGACGAGGTCGATCGCCTGAAAGCCATCTTCCGGGAAATCTATGAGAGGCTGGGATCGATCGAGCCCGAGATCGAGGCCGCAAGAGATTCCATGAAATCGAAGCGGAAACTCCCGCCGCCCCGGGCGCGAGCGCAATCGCGCGCCAAGGAATGATCCACGAAGACGCGCAAATGGACGCCACGCGAAAATCGCGCGCTCGCCGCCTCAAGTGTCACGTTAATTCTATCCGATTTTTCTTCGTCAGATTGCGCGTTTTGATCTAGAACAACGTCGGAACAACCGATTGGGGCGATTGTTCTTGCTCTTAAGGTGACGATCATGCGCTTCCGCGTCCGAAAGTTTGCTCACGTTCTGGAACGCACCGGCCTTGCTCTGGCGGGTGCGGCGTGCGGATTGTTCGTCGCTGCGCATGTCGGATCAACGATTGCGGCCTTCACGTCTCAGGCCTTCATTCTGATCATGATGGTTGGCGGCGCAGTCGGCTTTTACCTCGGAATTGACACGCCGCCGCTGCCCTTTCACGAGCATGGTCAGCCGGCGGAAGGCGAGACCAACGGGAAGATCGATACCACCGAATTTCTTACTGCCTCGGGCACGTTTCTGGCGACGGTGAGCGCTTTTGCTTCGGTCGGCATCATCGTGCTTCGTGAAAGTCCGCACGTCGCCTGGACGATCGCGATCATGGCCGCGTGGGTGCTCGGCGTGACGATGCAAATCCTAGCCGGCGCCATCGCGCGCACCCGCCGCTAGCACCAGTGCGACGAATTGCGCGACTTCACCAGCCGTGAAGCCATTGCTCGGCATCGGGTGGAGTCTGGATCAGGCGATCTGAATCGAGGCGCCGATATTTGCCGCGAAAGAACACCAGCGGACGAGCGTCCGAAGCCGCGCGAAGGGTCAATGCGTCGACGCGCCCGACAAGGATCAGATGATCGCCGCCGTCGTATTTGGCATGGGAGCTACATTCCAGCCACGCCAATGCTCCGTGCAGAAGCGGCGCGCCATTGGCGCCCGAATGAGGCTCGATGCCCTCCCATTTATCGGTCAGCGATCGGGCGAACCGCGTGGAGATGGCACTTTGTTCCTCCGCCAGAATGTTGACGGCAAACCTCTCGATGGTTTCCCAGGCAGGAAATCCCTTGGCGCTCCGGCCGACGCTGAACAAGACAAGCGGCGGATCAAGCGACACCGAGCTGAAGGAGCTAACGGTGGCGCCAAGGCGCGCGCCCTCGCCGGTCATGCCGGTGATCACCGCGACGCCGGTGGCGAACAGGCCTAGCGCGTCGCGGAAATCACGATCCGTAAAGCCGCGATCCAATGCCGTCGATGCGAGCATGATGCGATCGGCCTCAATGCCGGGCGGAAGAATACGACATCGGTACGCGGCAATGCGCGACCTGCACCGTGCGTGTCGTGGCGGGACTGTTTCTGCTTCGCCCCACGAAACGCGGCTCACCATTGGTGATGACCGCGCCGACCGCCGCGATGTCCCCATTTCTGATGGCATCGAGTGCCTTGTTCTGCGAGCCGCCATCGGGCGCGTCGATCAGAACGATGTCGGCGTCGCAACCTGGCGAAATGCGGCCGCTGTTCAGTCCATAAACCCGGGCATTGTTCCCGGTCGCTGCGGCGATGGCCGCTTCCGGCGGAACGTTTCCGAGGCTTGCCAGGTGGGCGATCGTATAGAGCATCCCAAGCGGCATGATTCCGCTCCCCGTCGGCGTGTCGGTTGCAATCAGCACGCGATCGAACGCGTCGTATTGCTTCGCAAGAGCCGCCGTGAGAAGCGCGGTGCGCAGGTTTCCGGCGGTGCAGATCTGCAACGCGATCTCGCTGTCACGGACCAGACGCTCGAAATCGGCGTCGCGCATCGCGGTCGGACCGCCGTTCACATGAAACGAGACATGCGGCCTCATCGCCAGGAGATGCTCTCCGGTGATGGCACCGGAGCCCGGTATAGAAGAACCCCCGGTGTGAACCGTGGTGATCATGCCATGCGCGCGTGCGGCGGCCACGAACGGCACATAATCAAAGGCGCTGGCAAAATTGCCGAAGCCGGCCTTGGCGAGCCAGACGCCTTGTCGCTTCAACTCGGCGAAATCTTCATCCTTCAGGCCGGGCTCGAGAATGACCGAGCCTGCGTGGACCGTCATGCCGCCGGGCCGATAGGTCGCAAAGCATTTCCGGGCGGCGATCGCGAGGGCCTTGACCCCGTCGGGGTCTCTCGGCCGGCCCGGAACATGGACCTCCGACGCCGAAATCGCGGTCGTGGTGCCGCCATGGACATAACTCTCGAGATATCCAACCGTCTGCTGGCGGGGCGTATAATCGCCGAACGTGATGTGGACGTGAGAGTCGATCAGGCCCGGAATCAGCGTCGTGCCACCAGCGTCGATCACGACGTGGGCGGCTTCGACGGCCGCGGAAGACGCAGTGCCGACGGAGGCAATGAGGCCGTCCTCGCAAATGATGGTATCGCCGGCGATGATCGGCTCGCGCCAGTCGCCGGAGACGATCTTTCCGATGTTGACGATCGCAACACGCATGGGGTTGGCCCGGTTCAATGAGCGGGGAGCGAATGACGGTCTAGAGCGGGATGACTTTTCCTCGAATCGTCATCCCGCTCTAACTTTCTGTTTGAGCATGATCTTTTCGGAAAACCGGTGTCCACTTTTCCGGATCATGCTCTAGTGTTTCACCGAACCTTGCGGGGCTGCAAGCGCGAAGCTCGCGAGCAGGTCCTGCACCAGGAGTTCGGCTCCGTCCCAGCCGTAGGTCCGAAAGCTGTGACCTGCGGTGACAAACTGCGCGCCGGCATAGAACATCTCATACTGGACGTGCCTCGATCCGAACTCCGAGCCGATCGCGTCCCATGCAGCCTTAAGGAACTTGACCTTTTGCTCCGGATCGAGCGCCGAGGAACGTTGCGTCTTGCGGATCAGCGGCTCGATCGCCGAATTTCCCCAGTCCCGATAGGAGGACGGCAGCATGATGAACGCGCCGCCGGCGAGCTCCCGAATCGTGTTGATCATCTTCGGATAGAGCTCCTGCGTGACCACCTGCGATGAATAGAGGTAATGCCGGTTTGGAATCCAGTACTTTCCGTATTGCTCACCGCTTGCTTCCATGCCGTGCAGCATCGCCTCCACCATACCGGCATTCGCAGCCAACCTTCCGAGCTGCTCGCGGACCTGCGGCATGGTGGCGGTGCCGATCGTCTCGGTCAGCTTGCGTGCGATGCCTGCCAGGAATTTCAGCTTCACGACCAGCCGGATCTGCGACTGATAGTTCTGGAACACGTGGCCGGGGGTGTCGTGGAATTGCGCCCGGCAGAGATCAACATTGCGATGAACGAACAGGCGATCCCACGGAATCTTGACGTCGTCGAAATAGATGACGGCGTCGTTCTCGTCATATCGCGAGGAGATCGGATTGTCATAGACCGACACGGCGCCGGCCTCATAGGATTTCCGCGACAGCACCCGCAAGCCCCTGGTGTTCATCTCGAGAGCGCAACTGAAGGCGAGATGCTCTTCGCCCGGCTTCAACGGTTGAAGGTTGGCGACGAAGATCTCGTTCGCCATGATCGAGCTTGTCCCCATCATCTTGGCGCCACGGATGGTCACGCCGGTGGCGTCTTCATCGACGATGCGCGCGACCAGATCCTCGTCCTGATCGCCCCAATCCTTCGAGCGATTGGCCTGCGGATTGATGATGACATAGGTCAGGAACAGATCATTGGCGCTGGCGTAGTCGAAATAATCGGCAAAGGCTTTTGCCCGTTCCGCACCGCCGCGTTCGAAAATGTCCAGGCCCATTCGCTGACCGACCAGCGCCGAGGCCAGATGATCCGGCGATCTTCCCATGAAGCCGTAGCTGCACTCCGCCCATGCGGTGAGCGCCCGCCGCCGGCTGACCATCTCGGCATGTGATCGCGGTAGCTCCCAGGCGCGGTTGATGCGGCGATTGCCGCCCTCCGGCGCAAAGGTCATCAATTCGAGGTTCTCGGGCGCGGCCTGAAAATCATAGAGGCTCGCCGCCGACGCCACCGAGTTGCGAAACGCGCGGTGCGTGGTGACATCCGAAACAAGTTCTCCGTCAATGTAGACGGTTCGCCCGTCCCTCAACGACGCCAGATGTTCGGCTCCGGTCTTGCAGATCGCCATGCTTCAAACTCCCGGTTCTTGACGTGCCGAGGTCAAACCAGACCGTCGCGGCCCTTGATGTCGTGACTGGACAGGCCGCCGACGCGGTGATTGAGGCGCCCGCGATTGGCGTAGGCGCAAATGATCGCGATCTCGTCAGGCAGCGGCGCGTCGGGCAGAGTGATGGAGATGCCGTCGTAGTGCGAACGCACATAGAGCGCATCCTTGTGAGCGAGCGGAATGTCGATGGTCGCCCCCGGGGCCGCGCGTTTTGTGAACGACGATATCCAAGCCGCACCGCCTCCGGCGGTGGCCCGCATGACATTGCCAAACACCGTCGTCAGCAGGGCGACGCCGTGTTCCTGCTCGCCGGAAAGACCGATGATCGCGGCCTTGCCATAGCTTTCGATCGGATACGGTCCCATGGCGTTCAACGCGATCTCGGAAATTTCCTTGCCGAGCGCAGCGCTGGCCTCGACCAGGCTCGAGAGATCCTCCTGGTAACGGCCGGCGAAAGGATTGCCGATGATGGCTGCCGCGGCGACCTTGCGAAGCGGGGTGCCTGCGGGACGACCGGCCTCTTGGCGGGCTTCGTCGACCAGCGTGACGACTTTCCGGATCAGCATCAAAATCCTCCCATAATCATTCTTTAATAGCTAATTTTGAAAGGTATTGCAAGGCGCGTTTTGCGAGTACACCGGCCTTGTGTTCGCCTGTGCGGCGCCGCGGGGGAATCGGCCAAACGCCAATCGGTGCGGGGCAGCACCCGATCAAACCATGGTGCGGCGATTTCAGCGATGATGGTGCGAGCCAGGTCCGGCTGCGCTTCATCTTGACGGTGGCGAAGGCGAAGATCCGTCCGCTTCCGCTCGATCCTATTGCAAATCGAGCTTGGGTGAGAAGCGCTCGCGCCTGGACGGCGGGTCGTCCCGGTTCGGAGCAGCCGTGGCGCCCTTCTCGGCGAAATAGGCCTGCAAGCTCAGGGCACGGTTGCTGCTGTCGATCAGCCGCTCCACGATGTCCAACAGCTGTTTGAACTCCGCCGCGCTGAGGCAATCGAATTGCACGTCGTTCACTTGCCGCTGCACCGGGGCCAATTCCGCCAACCGTTGCCAGCCCTTTTCGGAGATCTCCAGGCGCACCCGGCGGCGATCCTTCGGATCCTGCGTCTTGTGAATGAGGCCGCGCTGTAGAAGCTTGTTGGTGATCGCGGTGACGAACGCGCCACTGAGATAGAGGTGCTCGGCGATCCGATTGACGCTGACGTCGCCTTCGTGAATCGAGAGGTGGCCGATCGAGATCAGCACGGTGTACTCGATGCCGACCAGGCCAATCCGCGCGCCATGACCGGCGCGAACGGCCTCATGACGCGCGAGAAACCCGAACAGGCCATGCACAAGACGGCGGAACGCGCGGTCCGATCCCTGGACCAGCATTTCCGGGCGCGAGATCGTCAGGGGCGGGGCGGAGCGCGGCTTTTTGTCGGTGGGTTTCGCTTGATCTCCGCGCTTGCCTTTGGCGCCAGCCTTGCCGGCTGAGCCACGTTTGGCTGCGGTCGCGCTTTTCTTCACTCACATCACCATCGGCTTTTGGGACATCGCGTCGATCTGACGAATCGTGAGGTCAGTTCGAGACGACGACCTCATACACCGACGGGCCGGCCGCGGCTAGGTTAAACGCCGCAAACGTCTTTAAAATTAGCTATTGATCGAACGGGATTTCGCGCCGCACCATGCAACCTTCGATCGACAGGAATTTTGCACTCCGAACGGGCCGGATCGCAGTCATCAATGACTGCTCAGCACCTCGCCAAACCGTACCCAGGTCTTGCCGTCGAACTTCACCAGCTGAAGCTGCTCGATTGGATAGTGATCCTCAGTGCCGGTGTTCAATCGGATGCCTGGAAGCAGCAGGGGCAATTGAAGATCCTTGATGCTGTTGGCCTGCTTCAGAAGGTTCTCCCTGGTGAGGTCGTTGCCGCATTGGTTCAACACCTGAACAAACGTGGCCCCGATCGATACGCCGATCTCGTTCTGCGGATCATTGACGTCGCCCTCGGGATAGTACTTCTTCATGAACGCGAGATACCATTTCATCCCGTCGTCGTCGGCAAATTGCGGGTCCGCGGGATCCTTGATGTAGGCCGTGGAGATGATGCCCTTCGACTTGTCGAGCCCCGCCGCTGTGAGGACGCTGGAGATCGAATTGGCATTCTGCACGAGGAAATGCGTCGGATGCCAGTCAAGTTCGGCAGCCTTTTTGATCGCCTGCGCCGCCGCCTTAGCCGTCGAGGCGCTGAACAGCACGTTGGCGCCTGATGCCTTCAAGGTGATGATCTGCGAGTCGATGGTCGGCTCGGTGACTTCATAGCTCAGCTCCTGGACGATGAGCTTGTCGGCGGCCTCGCCAAGGCCAGCCTTGAAACCCGCCACGAAATCCTTGCCATAGTCGTCATTCTGAAAAAGAACCGCGATTTTGGCGTCCTTGATGTTCTCGCGGATATAGGCGCCGTAGATCTGCCCTTCCGACCGATAGGTCGGATACCAGCCCATCGTCCAGGGCGAGCTCTTGAAATCGCCCCATTTCGACGCGCCGCTCGCCAGGAAGATGTGCGGCACCGACTTGCCGTTCAGATATTTGACGATCGCCGAGTTTGTCGGCGTTCCCATGGTGCCGACGATGCCGAGCACTTCGTCGCCCTCCACCAGCCTGCGATGCTGTTCCACCGTCTTGGGCGGCGAATAGCCGTCATCGAGCGACAATAGCTTGATCTTGCGGCCGTTCACGCCGCCCTGGTCGTTGATCATCTGGTAATAGGCCGTCTCGGCGCGGCCCTGCGTGCCGTAGGACGACAATGGACCGCTGTACGGATTGGTCTGGCCGATCATGACTTCGGTGTCGGTCACGCCCGGTCCGTACTTGGTCTCCGCCGCGATACCGCTTCCGCCCGATAAGCCCAGCAGCACGGCAAGCCCGAATATCCCGATGTGGTTGGTCATGGTGTTCGATTCCCTAACTTTCGATACACAGATTGCGAAACGATCCCGCGCCTCATGCCAGCGTGACGACCTCTTCGCGCGGAATGCCGCGCTCGGCCGCGATCTTCCGCTCCAGCGCCAAACGCGCCTGCACCCGGGCGCCGTCGGAGGCGATGTTGATCAATGGCCGGTCGCCGAGGTGGCGCAGCGTGGCGTATTGCGCCACCAGCACATCCTCGTCTTCCTTGAAGGCGGTCTCGATTTCCGTGAACAGTTCCTCGGTCGCCGCCGGCTCGTTCTGGCGATAGCTGTTGGCGGCCGACCACATGAACCAGCTGGTGTGCTCGGTCTCCGGCGTGATGCCGTAGAAGATGCGCAAGCCGAAGCCGCCGTCGCGGGCATCCCGCTCATAGGCGCCCTCGCCGACGTCCCGCGCGCCGGTGAATTGCAGGATGCAGGACGGCGCCACGTATTCGAATTCGCCCCAGCGGTCGACGCGGCCCTTGAACTTCACGGCCTTGCTGTAGATTCCGGGCGGAATGCAATTGAGCATCCAGCGCGTGAATTTCACGCCGTCCGGCGTCGACGCGATGGTCATTTCCGCGCGCTCATAGGCGTCCACATTGCTGGCGAGCGTCGACTTGTGCACATAGGCGGCATGGGTCTGGTCGAGCAGATTGTCCGACAGCAGCAAATAATTGCAGTCGATGCGCTCGGTCTTGCTCTTGTAAGGCCACGCCTGGTGCCAGGGGTAACGGACAATCTTTGCCGCATCGGCAAGCGCCTTGTCGCCCATCCAGATCCAGACCAGCTCATCGCGTTCTTCGACCGGAAAGCTGCGAACCGTTGCGCTCTGCGGAATGATGGATTGTCCGGGAATCTCAACGCATTTGCCGGCGCCGTCGAACACCATGCCGTGATACTCGCAGCGGATGTTGTTGCCGAACACCTGACCGCATGAAAGCGGCATGCCGCGATGGCAGCAGCGATCTTCCAGCGCGGCCACGGCCCCGGCCGAGGTTCGATAGAGCACAATCGGTTCGTTGAGCAGGGTGCGCCCGAGCGGCTTCGACGTGATGTCCTTGCTCCAGGCGGCGACATACCAGGCATTGTTGAGAAACAATTCGGTCTCCCCGTTTCGACAGCGGCGGCCGGCAAGGTTTCGCGACCATAACACAAATTAGCTTCTTTACAACGCTATTTTGACGAGTTTATTTTAGCCTCCGAATGTCGCGCCCGGCGTCAAACCCGCCGGGCGCCATTTTCGACACGCCAGCCGCCGGCGCGCTCATGGCATGGTGGGAGCGACTATCGCGACTGGGTGAGTAAGAGGCTCGACGAGCTGTGCCGGATGGACGACAATACGCCGCGAAACACAGGCGGGTGAGATGGGCAATGGCGACGGCAATATCTACAAGCAAGACTTGCGAGGCCGACCTGGCCGTCTATGCCGAACTGGAGCCGATTGATCGCCACCGATCGTTCATCGATCATCTCTTCGTCCTCAGGGATCGGGGCCGGCTAACCGGCGTCGGCCGCAACCTGTTTGCGTCGCCGTTTTCCGAGATTGCCCTGGTCGGCCGACGCCCGCATGACGATGCGGGGGACAACGATGGCGCGGTCGCCTGGAAGGCTATCCATCTGCCGCCACGCTTCGGACGGCAACCGCGCCAGCATGGCTTTCACGGCTGGATGCTCGGAATTCGATGTCGCCCCCTCGAGCTCGATCCAGAGGATGCCGCGCTCGTCGGATTGTCCGAGCTTGTCACCGCAACGATCGAAGGCGAGAGCGAGGGTCACTTCGATTCAATTATCGGTGCTCTGGATGCCTGGATAGAGCAACTCCGACCGCAGTTCGACGCCGACAGCGCGCGGCAGCTCCGCACTCCGGAGATCGCATCTGCGCTTGAGGACGCTCTATCTGCGCCCGGACTGGATCGCGGCACCAGCGTTGCCTCGCTGGCGGCCACCGTCGGTGTCGTTCCCCGCACGCTTCAGCGCTATTTTCGAAACCGCACCGGACTTGCGCCCAAGCGATATGCAGCCGTTCGGCGTTTCAGCGGCGCGCTGCGGCAGGTTGCGCTTGGACGAAAAAGTCTCGCGGAGATCGCGTCGGAGACGGGCTATTCCGATCAAGCTCATCTGACGACGGATCTGGGCCGGCACGCGGGTGTGTCGCCGGGCCGGTTTCGCGCGCTGTCGCGCCAGCAGATCGTGCGAGACGCTGTCCGATTTTTCAAAGACGCCGGCTTGCAGAACCGGGTACGTCTCCTCGTCTGCGATTCCGGGGCGGCCGATGACGAGGCGAGTGATGGCGAGATTCGATCCGAAGGACGCAAACTTCGAGACCCGTGTCCGGACGAGCTTTGCGCGCCAAATCGCGATGGCGACATTGGGCATTGAAATGGTCGGCTTAAAGGCCGGAGAGGTCGAATTGAGGATGCCGTACGCCGCCGCGTATGCGCAACAGCACGGTTTTATCCACGCGGGCATCATCACGACTGCGCTCGATTCGGCCTGCGGATATGCTGCGTTCTCGCTGATGCCCGACGATGCGGCGGTTCTGACCGTCGAATTCAAGACCAACCTCATCGCGCCGGCTCGAGGCGATTATTTTCTGTTTCGGGCATCGGTCCTCAAGCCCGGCCGAACCATCACTGTTTGCGACGCGCAAGCTTTTGCGGCGGAGCAAGGCAAGGAAAAACTGATCGCGACTATGACCGGCACCATGATGGCGTTGTTTGGCCGCGAGGACATCGCGCACTAGATCGGCGCGTGGCCTTGTCGTGAGGCCGGCCGCACGCTGACCATCGCTGGAGCCTGTATTTGCCGCGCGCGATGGCATCTGTGCTGCTTCACCATTGCCGGAACCAACACTAGCTGCGTGCTACATAGTTTCAAGATGACGCCTTTGAAGCGCGTCGCAGCCGCCGCGACTTGCGCTCAAACGCTAGTGCCGACGTCAACCCTTCTTGACCAACGGGCAGACACTTTCCTTCAGCGGACGGAACGCCTGGTCTCCGGGGATCACCTCGCGCAGCTTGTAGTAGTCCCATTCGCCCTTCGATTCGGACGGCTTCTTGACCTCGTACACGTACATGTCGTGCACCATACGCCCGTCTTCGCGGATCCGGCCGTTCTTGGCGAAGAAGTCGTTGATCGGAAGTTCGCGCATCTTGCCCATCACCGCCTGGGCCTCGTCCGTGCGGGCCGCCTCGATCGCTTTGAGGTAGTGCATGGTCGACGAATAGTCGCCGGCGTCGCCCATGTGCGGCATTCGCTTCATCCGTTCGTAGAAGCGTTTGGCCCACGCGCGCGTCTCATCGTCCCGATCCCAGTAGAAGGCGTTGGTCAGAACCAGCCCTTGGGCGGCATCGAGCCCGAGGCTCTTGATATCGGTAATCCAGACGAGCAACCCGGCGAGCGTTTGGCCCCCCTTCGGAATGCCGAATTCCTGAGCCGATTTTATTGCGTTCACCAGCACATTGCCGGAGCCCGCCAGCGCTACGACCTGCGCCTTCGAGGCCTGGGCTTGCAGCAGGAACGAGGATTGATCGAAGGTCTCGATCGGATATCGCGTCGATCCGACCACTTCTCCGCCGAGGCCTTTGACGATGGCAGAGGTATCACCTTCCAGGGCATGGCCGAATGCATAGTCCGCGGTCAGGAAGTACCAGCTCTTCTTTCCCGCCTTCATCAATGCGCTACCCGTCCCGCGAGCCAGCGCATAGGTGTCGTAGGCATAATGAACGCTGTTCGGCGTGCAGGCGTCGTTGGTCAGGCGTGACGCTCCCGAGCCGTTGATGATGGCGACCCGGTTCTTCTCCTTTGCGATCTGGGACACGCCGAGCGCGATCGACGAGTTGATCAGATTGGCGATCATGTCGACCTTGTCGACATCAAACCACTTGCGCGCCAATGCGGAGGCGGTATCCGGCTTGTTCTGATGGTCCGCGACGAGGACCTCGATCGGCTTGCCCAGCACCTTGCCGCCGTAATCCTCGACGGCCATCTTGATTGCGGTGACCGAACCTTCGCCGGATTCGTGAGAGAATTGACCGGACATGTCGGTCAACACGCCGATCTTCACGACATCGTCGGAGATCG
>Ga0070713_100000224_pt1 | contig 37679 bp, 37 predicted proteins | sample LARL82metaG_FD_65465 | JGI IMG/M metagenome (GOLD analysis project Ga0070713, IMG submission 65465) | Corn, switchgrass and miscanthus rhizosphere microbial communities from Kellogg Biological Station, Michigan, USA - LAR L8-2 metaG | ecosystem: Host-associated > Plants > Roots > Rhizosphere ... | reverse complement strand
TGTCGTGGCGCGCGCGACAACTGAAGCCGCGCTTGCTCGAGGTGATTGAGATACAAATGCGCATCGCCGAACGTGTGGATGAAGTCGCCCGGCTTGTAGCCGGTCACCTGGGCCACCATCATCGTAAGCAGCGCGTAGGAGGCAATGTTGAACGGCACCCCAAGAAAAACATCGGCGGAGCGCTGATAGAGCTGGCACGAGAGCTTTCCGTCGGCGACGTAAAACTGAAAAAGGCAATGGCACGGAGGTAACGCCATTCTGTCGACGTCAGCCGGATTCCAGGCGGTGACAATGAGCCGACGCGAATCCGGATTGCGCCGGATCATCTGAATCACATTGCCGATCTGATCGATTGTTTTGCCGTCCTGCGCCGGCCAGGAACGCCACTGATGACCGTAGACTGGACCGAGTTCGCCGCGTTCATCGGCCCATTCATCCCAGATCCGTACCCCGTGTTCCTGCAGATATTTGACGTTGGTATCGCCCGCCAGGAACCAAAGCAGCTCGTATATGATCGATTTCAGATGAAGTTTCTTCGTCGTCACGAGAGGAAAACCTTCGTCGAGCGCAAAGCGCATCTGATAGCCGAAGACCGATAAGGTGCCGGTCCCCGTGCGGTCGTGCTTTTCCGCACCGCGGCTAAGGATGAGTTCCATCAGGTCGAGATATTGGCGCATCGCTCGTCGATTCTTTCCACGACTCGGAAAGGTGGGGAAGTTTACTCCCGACGACAACCGCCAGCACGCTTTTATCAACCACCGAAATGCGCTCTTTTACGTCGACCGATGGTCAAACCTGATAGTATTAAAATGCCTTTATCGGGGATCGCCATGAGCTTCGATCGCATTTTGATCGCCCGCCTTCTTTTTTCATTGGTGACTGTCGGTTGGGGTGTCCTGACCGTCGTCGCCGATTTCAACAAAACGCACGCGACTAATCCCGCCTGGACACCACACGCGCGTTTCCACGTCGTCTGGCAGGTCCTGAGCTATGTGGGCTTCGGACTGCTGGCCTTTGCGCTGATCTGGTGGCCGGGCCCATTTGCAGTGGAACGGCTTTACTTTGTGGCTCTCATGGGAGCGATTGTCTATGCAGCGTTCTTTGCCGCGCTGATCGCCATGCCAATCTATGGTGGCGCGGCCTATGACGAAAACGGCTATCAACCGTTCGCGGCGCCCATTCCGATCATCGCAAAACGGTGGGACGCCAATATCACCGCCTTCTCGGTTCAGCTCATCATACTCGCGGCCGGACTCGTGGCCGTCAGCGGAGCAGGCGCGGGCTGATAAATGGGCGGCGGGAAACGCCCGCCGCCTCGAATTTGCGCTATTCGACGAACACTTCGTCGCGTCGTTTGCGGATCATTGGAAGAGCGGCGAGCACCAGCAGAAACAACGCGACCGCGAGAAGTCCAGCCGAGATCGGCCGCGTGGCGAACACGGTGGCGTCGCCCCGCGCGATTAGCATGGCGCGGCGCAGGTTCTCTTCCATCAGCGGACCCAGGACGAAGGCAAGCACAAGGGGTGCCGGTTCGAACTCGTGCTTTGCCAGCCAGTAACCGACCAGACCGAAGATCGCGGCAATCACCACGTCTGTCGGCGAGTTGTTGATGGAGTAGATGCCGATACAGCAGAACACGATGATCGAAGGATACAGCAGGCGGTACGGCACCCGTAGCAGGGTCACCCACACGCCGACCAGCGGAAGGTTGATGATGACCAGCATCAGGTTGCCGAGCCACATCGAAGCGATCATGCCCCAGAACAGCTCCGGCTGTTTGGTCATGACCTGCGGGCCAGGAACAATGCCGTGGATGGTCATCGCGCCCACCATCAATGCCATCACCGCATTGGGCGGAATGCCAAGCGTGAGAAGTGGGATGAATGATGTCTGCGCCGCGGCGTTGTTGGCACTTTCCGGCGCCGCAACGCCCTCAATGGCGCCGCGACCGAAGCGCTCCGGCGTTTTCGAAATACGCTTTTCGAAGGTGTAGGCGGCGAACGAAGCGACGACTGCGCCACCGCCCGGGAGAATGCCCAGCAAGGAGCCAAGGATAGTCCCTCGCGCAATTGCGCCGGATGAATCGATCAGATCTTGCCGCGTTGGCATTAGGCCCTTGATCTTGGCCTTCACGATGTCGCGGCTTTCCTGCGACATTTCCAGGTTGCGGATGATTTCAGCGAACCCGAAAACACCCATTGCCACGTTGGTGAAGCCTATGCCGTCAGACAACTCGGCGATGTCGAAGGTCATGCGACCGGCGCCCGTCTCAAGGTCTGAACCGACCATCGACAGCAGCAGGCCGGTGAGGATCATGGCGATAGCCTTAAGCACCGAACCCTTAGCAAGGACCACTGCGAAAATGAGGCCCAGCACCATCAGTGAAAAATATTCCGCGGGCCCGAACAGAAGCGCAATCGAGGTGAGCGGCACGCCGAGCGCGGCAACCAGAACCGTCGACACGCAGCCGGCGAAAAACGAGCCAATGGCGGCGATGGAGAGCGCCGCACCGGCGCGACCTTGTCGCGCCATCTGATGGCCATCGAGACACGTGACGACCGAGGTCGCCTCGCCTGGAATATTGACTAGGACCGATGTCGTCGAGCCGCCATATTGGGCGCCGTAATAAATCCCTGCGAGCATGATCAGCGCGCCGACCGGCGGCAACCCGAACGTGATCGGCAGCAGCATGGCAACGGTGGCAACCGTGCCAATGCCGGGGAGAACACCGACCAATGTGCCGACGAGCGCGCCGAGCAAGCAAAAGCCGATGTTGTATGGATGAGCCGCGACCGAGAAGCCGAGCGCAAGATTGGCCAGAAGTTCACTCATGACGGTCTATCTTCTCAGTACCAGGGCCAAAGCTGAAACGGCAGTTGCAGCAAATAGACGAACAGCACGACGCAGAACGCTGTCATCACCACCGCGGCGATCAGGCTTTCAACCCATTTCATTTCGCTTGAGCCGAAAATCGAGATCATGAAGGCGGCAAATGTAGAAGGCACGAGCCCCAACGGCGGCATGCTGATAAAACTCAGGTTAAAGCCGCGGATCATGCCGGCAAAAGCAAGGATCGCCAGAATGACCCAGGCGGGACCGCGAATGGCATAACTATCGAGCGGCGGCCCGTCGAAAAGCAGTCCACCGAGAGCAACAAGCGCACCGACAATGGCAAGCAGGCCAGCAAACAGGCGCGGAGCCGTGCCGGGCCCAAACGCAAAGCCGTGTGTTCCCGGCAGTTCACCGGACGCCCAGATAGCGAGGATCGCCAGCGCAATCAGCGCGAGACCGCCATAGAAATCGCGTGGGCCGCGTACCTTGAAACGAAACCCACCGCCATTCGCGGAGGTCTTTGCCCCCTCGGACATTGTGTTCCTCCCTGCTCGTTATTCTTGCTTGTTGCTTCTTGGTTCTTGGGCCGGCTCCCGCCGACTGATCCCTAGCACACGAGATGCCCCGGCCGGAAGCACGGATGTTTGGCAGCCCTCTAAAGCCAGCCGGACAGGCCCAAGGCCCCACCCACCGCAAAAATCCACAGGGGATTTATGCGAGTCGCAAAGCCGACGATCGCAGTTATCGCAGTAATCGCAGCGGCATAAATGTTGTGATCGGCGCTCCGCGCGAGCACGAAAGCGCTGGCCGCAATCAACCCCAGCGATACGGGAACCAGACCGGCCTGAATGGCGATACGCCAGCGCGCCTCCTTGAAGCGGTCCCAGGTGCGCGCCACGAGAAACGCGAGAACACAGGTCGGCCCGCACATCGCCGCCGTCGCCACGGCCGCGCCGGCAAGGCCAGCGACATGATATCCGATCAACGTCACGATGATGATGTTGGGCCCCGGCGAGACCTGCGAAATCGCGAAACTGTCGGCGAACTGCCGATCACTCATCCAATGCATCACCTCGACAGCGATACGATGCATTTCTGGAATCGCGGCGTTCGCGCCACCAACCGCAAACAACGACAACAGCGCAAAATAGCCTGCCAGTGCAATCAGCGGGTTGTCATTCATCTTGTCATCCATGCGCACGCAACGCTGATCGGGGCGAGCACCGCGAAAACCAGCGGCAGCGGCCACTGCATGATGGCAACGCCGACAAATGCCGCGATCGCGATGAGAGGCGCCCAGTCCCACCGCTTCCTGAACAATGGCGTCGCCATTTTGGCGACCACCGCAATCAACAGGCCCGTGGCGGCAGCCGTAATGCCGGTAAGAATACGACCAAGCGCTTCGACATCACCGTAACGCGAATAGAGAAAAGCGAGAATGGTGACAATGATGAGTGGCGGGCCCATCAGCCCAGCGAGTGCAACAGCCGCCCCCGGCGCACCGCCAAAGCGCGAGCCAAACACGACGGAAAAATTCACGACGTTCGGTCCGGGTAGAAATTGAGAGAGCGCGAAAGCTTCGTTGAATTCTTCAGCCGTCATCCAGTTCCGTTGCTCGACAATCATCCGCCGCGCCCAGGGAAGCGCGCCGCCGAAGCCTGAAAGGGAAATGATCACGAAGGCACGGAAGAGTTCAGAAAGCTTGGGTCGAATTGCGGTTGAAGATGGCGCGGTGGATGCCGACATGCGCGGTCAAACTACAACGTGTCGAAAGCAGCGACTAGGCGGTGGCGTGCAAATCTCACTGTGTGCGACCGTGGTACCGCGGCCGGTAACCAATATTTACTTTCCCATGCGACAAATGACGTGCCGCTCATGCCGGAGACAGATATTGGCCGCGCGTCCCATTTTAATCGCCCAGATCTCCGACCTGCACATTACCCGACCCGGTGAACTGGCTTACGGTCGTGTCGATACCGCCAAAGCGCTTTTGCGGACCATAGATACGTTGAATGGTCTTTCGCCGCGTCCAGATCTGATTGTCATTTCCGGAGACATCGCCGATTCGGCGCTGCCAGAAGAATATGCGCATGCGACGAAGTTGCTTGGTGCGCTACAGGTGCCATTCGTGGCAATCCCCGGCAATCACGACCGCCGGGTACTTATACGCGAAACGTTTCCCGATCCCGCCTATGGAACGTCCAACTGTGCACTCAATACGGTGCGCCGTGTCGGAGGACTCGATATTTTCTTGATCGATTCCACCGTTGCCGGCGCGCCGCACGGCGAGCTCGATGCACCGACGCTTGCTTGGCTCGATGGATCGCTCGGCGCATCGACCACACGGCCTGCCTTCCTATTTTTGCATCATCCTCCATTCGACACGGGGATTGCGTACACGGACGCGGTGCGCCTGCGGAACGCCGACGCGCTTGCCGCGGTCCTCAGACGACACCAACGCGTGCAGCTGGTCGCGGCAGGGCATGTTCATCGCTCAGCGCAAACCGTGTTCGCGGGCATTTCGGCCAGTATCTGCCCGGCGGGAGAGCAGGCAGTCACTCTCGAATTCGAACCACGCTGGCCGGAAGTTTTCAGAATCGAGCCGCCGGCCTTCCATTTGCACGCATGGCTTCCCGGACCGGGATTTGGAAGCGTGGTTACTCACCTCGTGCCGGTCGGGGAATTTCCCGGGCCCTACTCCTACGGCTACGCCGAAACCACCCCGCCTCCGCTGTAAGGCCCAATTTCTGGGAGGAAGCGACCGCTCTTTCTTCGGTAACCTTCAGCGCTTATATTCCTTTGTGCCGGGGCAACCCGGCTATGGCGATAAATGGCCGTCGCAATAAACCCATCGGACCCGGGGGCAGTACCCGGCGCCTCCACCAAAGCCCGGCGAGCACAGGTTTCGGCGGGGGCGAAATAGGATCGACGAGGGCGTAAAGGGCGTGCTTTTGCTCGGCATGGTTCCGCCGTTATCGGGCCATTTCATAGTTGCAAACGACAACTATGCTCCGGTTGCTCAGGCCGCGTAAGCGGTTTGAAAGACCGATCTAAAGCCCTGACGGGTTAAGCTCCGTCAGGCGGGGTCCGGAGGCACCTGGCAACAGAAGCCTCCACTTTCCCATCCGGAGCGACTCCATGACAGGCGAGCTATAGGGATAGCGCTCCCAGCATACGTCGCGGTAGCATTGGACGATTCACCCAGGCTTCGATCCTCCATGGCTGATCAGATTCGTTACGATCTCCTCACTCAACAGGCATTGCGCGGCGTTGTGCGCAATGTACTGACCGAGACCGCCAAGAAGGGGCTGCCGGGCGATCATCACTTCTACATTTCGTTCGATACGCGCGCAGACGGGGTGCGGTTGTCGGACCGACTCCGCGCCCAGTATCCGGAAGAGATGACGATTATCCTTCAACACCAATTCTGGGATTTGAAGGTTGGTGAAGAGGATTTTGAGGTCGGCCTGTCATTTGGCGGAATTCCGGAGCGGCTCACCGTCCCATTTGAGGCGATCAACGGCTTTTTTGATCCGTCCGTTCAATTTGGTCTGCAATTCGAAGAAGTCACGGACGGCGACGAACGCCCGGCGCCTGCGAATGTGCAGGAGCCCTCCATCCCGAACAGCAAAAAAAAGCGGTCGCCAGCGAGTCCGCCCGTACCAGTGGATGCGAGTGAGCCGGAAAAAGAAAAACCAACGCGCGCGTCTGCTCCGGTCTCCAAGCGCGAAAAGCCGGAAAAACCGACCGGCGGTGGTGGCGGAGAAGTGGTACGACTTGATCGCTTCCGCAAAAAATAGACCTGCCCTCTTCTATGGCTCGCGACCAATATTTTTGTTTCGGCTTAGTGCCGCGATGATCTCGGATGGACCATATGACCAGGGCACGCGGTAAATCTGCCGAAACGAGGATCGAGAGCGACGCTTTCGGGCCTCTCGAGATTCCTGCCGACCGACTCTGGGGCGCGCAAACCGAACGGTCGCTCCATAATTTTCGTATCGGCACCGAGCGTATGCCGATCGAGATCTTGCACGCACTCGGCGTCATCAAGCGCGCGTCTGCCGAGGTCAACCGGCAACTTGGATCGCTCGATCGCAAACGAGCTTCGGCCATTGCCGCTGTCGCTCAGGACATCGCTGACGGGAAGCTGGATGAGCACTTTCCATTGTCGGTCTGGCAAACCGGATCTGGCACGCAGACCAATATGAACGTCAATGAAGTCATCGCCAACGCCGCCAATCTCAAACTGGGCGGCACGCTTGGCGCGAAGTCGCCGATCCATCCGAACGACCATGTGAACATGAGCCAGTCGTCGAATGACTCGATCCCGACGGCTATGCACATCGCCGCGGCGACTGAGATAGAGCGACGCCTTAAGCCCGCGCTGGCACACCTTCACGCGGCGCTGGACAAAAAGGCACGGGAATTTGCAACCATCGTCAAGATCGGTCGTACCCATACGATGGATGCAACTCCCATCACATTGGGTCAGGAATTCTCCGGCTATGCGGCGCAGGTGAAATCATCCCTCGCGCGGCTCACGCAGGCGGAGCGCGAACTTTACCCTTTGGCACAAGGAGGTACAGCGGTTGGCACTGGCCTCAATTCAAAGCCTCAATTCGCAAAGGCTGTCGCTCGACGCATCGCGCAACTGACGAAGTTGCCGTTTATCAGCGCGACGAACAAATTTGAGCATATGGCCGGTCACGATGCATACGTGTTCGTGCACGGCGCGATCAATTCGGCTGCGACCGCCCTTTACAAGATTGCAAACGATATCCGGTTGCTTGGATCCGGGCCACGTTCGGGCCTTGGCGAACTAATTCTGCCGAGCAACGAACTGGGCTCCTCAATTATGCCGGGCAAAACAAATCCGACGCAGAGCGAGGCCTTGACCATGGTCTGCTGTCAGGTCTTCGGCAATCAGACCACGATCACGATCGCCGGCAGCCAGGGACACTTCGAACTCAACGTCTACAAACCCATTCTGGCCTATTGCATGTTGCAGTCGATCAGACTGCTTGCCGATGCCGTGAATTCATTTACCGACAATTGTGTCATTGGAATCCGCGCCAACGAGCCGCGCATTCGTGAACACATGGAGCGATCACTCATGCTGGTGACCGCGCTCGCTCCGAAGATCGGCTACGATAAGGCCGCCCAAGTCGCGAAGACGGCCCACGCGAACGGTACAACTCTCCGTGAAGAAGCGCTTCGACTTGGATTTATTAGTGGTTCTGAATTCGATCGGCTGGTTCAGCCGGAAAAAATGACTCGTCCACGATAACTGAATGGTACTTTGGTAGGTCAGACTCTAGGGAAAATCGGCGCACTGACGCAAAGATGCGCAATAAAATCGAGAGTCTATTCCGTTAACGCTCATGTATTGGCGAGAACGGTAGATACGTATCCGGCTACTATTCTACGGAAGCAGCATGTCAAATTTCCCAACAAGAAAAACATTCCGTAGAGTTTCATCAAGGGCGTTTTCATGTCTTCGCCAGTATAAACTTATGAACTGCTAAATATACATTTGGAAGTTCCAGGGTACCTCGCAAATTACATTCCCCATTTCTACTCATTCCCGGCCGGGATCACTTGTTCCACTTTTGTGATCAACCAACCGTGTATTGAAATACAGCGCGAATAGGCCAGACTGTTTCAAAGCTGTCTTGTGGAGTTCGCCGTAAAGGCACCTTTCCGCCAACGTGTCGGCGCATTTGATAGCAATGCTTCGCTTTCAGGTGAGCGCCGAACTGAAACGTAACCCGTTACCATCGAGGGGCGACGGAATGGCTGAAGTGATCAATCTTCGGACCGTTCGAAAGCGGGACAAGCGGCGACAGCACGAGCAACGTGCGCACGCCAATCGCCTTGCCTCTGGCCAGCCCAAAAACGTTCGCAAGATTGAAGCCGCGCGTCAGGCGAAAGCCGGGCGCGACCTCGATCGGCACCGGGTCGAAATAGGGGACCATCAATGAAATCTCCGGTTGTCAAACGCTCGATCGTAATCGCGGGCCATAAGACGAGTGTGAGTCTGGAAGACGCATTCTGGAAGGGACTGAAAGAAATCGCGAATGGCAGAGAGGTCACTCTGTCAGACCTGGTGGCGTCAATCGATACAGATCGCCGCCACGGAAATCTGTCATCCGCGATTCGCCTTTTTGTCCTCGACCACTACCGGATCCACGGTGAGGAACGCATCCCGCAAACTGAGGCTCGCGAGATTCAAAGTCCGCGCGTGGTTCATTCAGTTCTGCGAGCGGACTGAAGCAGCAGGCTGGCCCGCGCTTCGCGGCGTGGGCGCGGGCCTGATATCAATGGGTGCCGGAAGGGCGGGTGCTTGCTTGGTCTTGGGCAAGCCTCGCCCTTGAGGTTGTGGCGGGACGTTCTCAATCGAGCGCAGCCGTTTCGTCTGATTTTCAACCGCCCGCAGCGTGAGCCATCCGCTCAACGCGGACGTGTCGACGCTGCGCGACGGCACCGTCACAGGCCCCTTCAGCGACACGAAAATTTTTGGGCGAGATCCGCCAGGATCGTTCGCGCCCGATAGCGTCAGCTTCGTATCGAGCGATCCGTTGGTGAGATCGAGCATGCCGGTAAGCGACATACCCGCCTCTTTGCTCTCGGTCGAAACATCAACCATTCCCAGTTGTCCGGAAACAATCTGAAACGGGAATTCCGCATGCTTCAGGGGAAACTGCCCATTGGCCAAAGATTTTCCGGCGAGGTCAGAAATGCGGCCATTGTCGACGACGAGGCCCTGATCAACCGCACGGGTCACAACATCAAAAACTCGCGCGTCGAGGCTGGATAGCTTGGCGTCAGCCAGCATGATCTTGCCCGATCCCTTCAGTGAACCAATGAGCGCGATTGGACTTAGGCCAGTGCCCGTCAGTTCAGCGGTCAGGTCAAGGGACCCGGTTACGGACGGTCGCGGTGTCCACGCAAAAAGTGTTGCCGCATTAGCGCCCGAGAGGGACGCCTTCAGCTGCGAGGTCAAACCATCGTCGGCGTTCCGGAACAGAATTCTTCCGGTGAGGCGGCCACCCGCCATGTCTCCCGTAACGTCTTCCAGGGATAGTTCATTGTTTGCGAGCCGTAGTGCAGCATTGAATTGACGTACCGCCAATTGCGGCAGGACGTCCGCTCGCGCAACTTTGAGTGTAAGCCCGCCCGTGAACGCGCCGACGAGGCCGGGTCCAAACGGCTCATCCGACCAACTCCATGCAGCGTCTTTCCCCGCGGATTGCGGCTGCAGTCCGATTGCACGAGCAACAAGTGCCGGCAAATCGATGACGTCAGCTTCGATCGCCCCATCGATCCGACGTGGTGTTGCATCGCCCAGCGCGAGGCGGCCGCGAACACTGGATCCTGCAATCTTCGCGTCGATGTCATCAAATGTCACTGTCCTCGCTGCGAGAGATACACGCGACTTCATCCGGATCGGCAGAGACCCGCCGGTTGCCGATCGCAATGGTTTCAGGTCGGCTTCGTTTATTTGTAGTCCGACCGAGGCCTTTATCCCTTGCATGTCTGAATAGCGACCGGTTCCGTTCGCACGCGCAGACAGGCCCTCTCCAGCAAGTTGCGCGTCAAACGCCATATCTCCGCTGACCGGTCCCGCGAGCTGAATTTTCAACTGTCCGGGACCGTTTCCAGCAGCGACCATTCGGTCGAGATTCATGAATTTCAGCAGTTGGGCGGACCGCGCCGCATCCAGGGCCACGTCCACGCGGATGTTTGCCGTAGACGGCCTGGCCCAGTCGCCACTTGCGCGCACTCGGGCATCAATGCGCAGGTCGTCGAGATCCCCGTTCACCGCAAGCTGCGCATCTGTCACCGGGGACTTGTCGTCCCCGTTCATATCGAGTTTGGCGCGCAGTTTTCCTCGCCCGAAACGCTCCAGCAATCCTAAGACCGGCCGCGATCTTTCGGTAGAGAGCTTTGTCGCAATCGCTGCAATGGCGGCGGTTTGCTTCGCTTCGAAATCGACCGACACCGTGCCGCGTGGCGCATGTCCGCCGGTCTCGATGCGCCCGCTCGCTGCAAAGCTTCCTCCCGCAAAATCGCCAATCGACAATCGGTCGATCAGTAAACCATCGCCATCCACCTTTATGAGCGCGTGCGCATCGTTCGCTTCAATGCCCGCAAACGTCGCCCGGCCGATGTCGGCTTTAAGACTTATTTCGCGAGGCCGATCGAGGACCGAACCGGCGAGCAGGGCCTTGCTAAATTCAAGTGCTGAATCAAAGTCGAACTGATTGGCCGTCAGTTCGGCGTTGACCCTGGCGGGACGATTCCCGGAAGGCAGAAAATACGCGAAACGTCCGGTCAAAGGCTGGCGGTTGAATTCGAGGCTCAAGCGGTCGACCGCTATCTTTTCCGAGGAGAGAACTAAATCGCCGCGAAGGCTCATTGGCCGACGATCACCATTTTGTTGGCTCTCGCTGCGACTTTCCAGCCAAGCCGCCAGGATCTTGGGATCGGATGACTCGATCTCAGCAGGTCCCGTAAAGGCCACATCATTTGCATTGACCGCGAGGCGCCCGCTGACGCGCACCTGGGTCATGCCGGGGGCGCGGAATTCAAAACGCTCGAGATTCCATCCTTCCGCGCTGCTGCTGATATCGCCCCGCAGATTCTGGATACTATTTCCCCCGAGCGTGACCAGATCGATGCCCAAGCCGAGTTGCACCGGCAGCGTGGTGCGAAATGCGGCAGTCCCCAACTCCGTAAGTTTTCGTATGGCCGCAACGGGCGATTGGGTTGCGGCGCCGGAACCAGAAACCACCCGGTCAACATCAATTTGTCGGCCGGACAGTACGCCCTGGAAACGTGGATTGCGTCCGAACTTTAGATCGGCGACCCCAGTCAGCTTGAAACCCTGTTCTTCCGACCCGTACTGGAACTCGAGATTGTCCATCAAGGCCGATTTCCCGCTCGCCTTGATCTTTCCTCCAATTCGCCAAGGCTGTGTCAAAGCATCCGCTGGTTCGGCCGCATTGCGCTCCACAATTCCAACAGGTCGTGACAGATTCAAAGTGCCGTCGAAACTCGGCTCCCGCGCGACGAAGGCAAGGGCCCCGTCAGCTTCAATGCTAAGGGGATAGTCAGCCGCATCGACATTAACGCGAAGCCGCACCGAGCCGTCATCGTTCAAGCGGTTTGTAGTAAGACGATAGGGAAAACGTTTGCCGGCGAGTGTCACACTACCCTCGCCTTTCAACGGTCCTACCAGCGATCGAACTTCGCCATTGAACGACACGCGCCCTAGCGTGATGCTTCCATCATTTCCGGCATTGGTAAGTGTAATCGTCCCATCCTCGATCCGAAGCCGGTTTATCGAGAGATCATCGGGCCTGAACGAAACGGCGACGCTGGGCGCGCGCACGTGGCCTGAATCATCCAAACCAAGGGCCACTTGTGGTCCTACAAGCTGCATTTCCGTGGCGCGCCACTCCCCGCGCATCAGGGAGCCAAGGGCGAATTCAACGTCGAGCGACCGCGCGCGGACAACGTCATTGCCGTCACCGACCGTGATGTCATGCAGCGTGAGACGGGGCGACGGCAGCAGTCGCGCGTCGATGGGCCCAGCTACACGGATGTTGGCACCGGTAAGACGACGCGCTTCCGTTTCGAACACAGACCGATAGTTGCCCAGATCGATCAGCAGCGGACCGACCAGCGCCGCAAGAAGCGCCAGAATGAATGCGATCGCTAATCCAAGCAGGGTGGTCTGCAAAACCCGCTCCGGCGCCGAAGCCGCAGTCGGCGCGACCCTCAGCCAGTTGTGAATCGAGGCTATATTGGCGATTTATGGCGGCAAATCTATGTCGCCACATCAAGAAAGCGCGACAATCTTCCCCGGATTCATGATGTTGTGTGGATCAAGCGCTCGCTTGATGGAGGCCATCACGTCCAACGCTGCCCTTCCATGCTCTGCCGCCAAGTATTTCATCTTGCCCTGCCCCACCCCGTGCTCGCCAGTGCAGGTTCCATCCATCGCAAGCGCCCGCTCAACCAGGCGTTCCGATAGAGCTTCGGCACGCTTGAGTTCGTCGCGATCATCCATATCGACAAGCATTGTCAGGTGAAAATTACCGTCTCCGACATGACCGACAATCGGCGCAAGGATGCGGCTCGCTTCTATATCGCGCTGTGTTTCGGTCACGCACTCCGCCAGTCGCGAGATGGGCACGCAGACATCAGTGGCCACGATGGTCGCCCCCGGTCGCAGTGCGAAGTTCGACAGCGCTGCGTGGTGTCGCGCTTCCCACAAACGCGTGCGTTCTTCGGGCCGCGTGGTCCAGGTGAAAGGACCACCTCCGAACTCGGCCGCGATTTCGCCGAAGCGTTTTGACTGTTCGGCGACCGAGGCCTCGGTCCCGTGAAACTCCAGAAATAACATGGGTGTCTCAGGCAGCCCTAGATTTGAATGGAGATTGCACGCGCGCACCTGCAACGAATCCAGAAGTTCAATTCGTGCGACCGGGATACCTGACTGAATCGTATGGATGGCCGTATTGCAGCAAGCTTCGACCGAAGGGAACGGACATATTCCGCCAGAGATCGCTTCCGGAATGCCTGAGAGTTTCAGTGTCAGCTGCGTTATCACCCCGAGCGTACCTTCAGAACCGACCATGAGTCGCGTGAGGTCGTAACCGGCTGACGTCTTCTTGGCCCGCCTCGCAGTATCGATCACCTCACCATTCGACAGCACAACCTTAAGCGCGATGACATTGTCCTTCATCGTGCCGTAGCGGACAGCATTAGTGCCGGAGCAGCGGGTCGCCGCCATACCTCCGAGCGAAGCGTCTGCGCCTGGGTCGATAGGAAAGAAAAGTCCGCTGTCGCGCAGCTGTTCGTTAAGTGCCTTTCGGGTAATTCCAGGTTCAATGACGCAATCGAGGTCCTCCGCGTGGACCTTGATGATTTTGTTCATGTCGCGGAAATCGATCGAAACCCCGCCAACCGGCGCATTCACGTGACCCTCAAGCGAAGTCCCGACCCCGAACGGAATGACGGCTACAGCATTCGCCGCGCAGATCCTAACGATGTGTTGCACGTCCTCGGTGCTTTGCGGGTAGATGACGGCGTCGGGTGGCTGATTGGCAATCCATGTAACGGTGTTGCCATGCTGCTCACGCACCGCCTGCGACGTGACAACGCGATTGCCGAAGGCCGCAGTTAATTCGGCCACCGCTTTCTCAATTGCCGCAGAATTCCGGCCTTTTTGTCCGGTAGCGGCATTCACCAATGCCATACGATTGTCCTCTGCTGGTCCGTCTGGCGAACGTTAGCAGAGGACAGGCAGCGGGTGAAACGAGGCCGGCGGTGGCGGCCGTTGCGGGGACAACCGGCATGATTGGATGCGCCGCCACGCGCCGGCCGCGCTTTACGACGACCTCCCGAAGAAGGGAACGATCATCGAGACTCTTTTCCGATAGCGGCGATATTCGTCGCCAAACAATTCGATCAGGTCATGCTCTTCAAGGGCGATTCCGACAAAGATGTAAGTCGTCGTTACGGCGGCAAACAGAAGATGCCCTGCGGTCATGACAGGAGTGGCCCAGAAGAAGATGAGGAAGCCGAGATAGATCGGGTGACGCACCAGATTGTAGAGAAACGGCGTTTTGAAGCGCATTGCCGGCATCGGCTTGCCGACGAGATTGTTGGCGACTTGATGCAGGCCAAAGAGTTCAAAGTGGTTGATAAGGAAAGTACTGACAAACACGAAGGCCCAGCCGAACAGGCTCAACGCCAGCAATGACGTCGCGACTTGTGGATTTGTGACCTGCCACACCACGGCAGGTATTGGCTGCCACTGCCAGAACAGAAACGCGAGCGCCAGACTGGAAAAAAGAACGAAGGTACTTCGTTCGACAGCCGCCGGCACAATGCGCGTCCACCATTTTTTGAACTGAGGGCGCGCCATGACGCTGTGCTGGACAGCGAACAGTGACATCAACAGCAAGTTAACGATGATGGCCTGCAAGGGCGGTCCTGCAGGACCTGAGTCGATCGTCTTTGGCACAACCAACCCTGTGACAAAGCCTATCGAGTAAACAATCGTCGCGGCAAACGCGACGTAGGCTACGAGGCCGTACAGAAGTGCAATAACTCTTCCCATGGAATTTCTCCTTCATGCTCTCACTTGATTATTTTCGGCTCGGTGGGCACTAACGGAACCTCAGCGGACACGAATATTGAATTGTTGCTTGGCGGTGACGGCTCGCGCGGCGTCAGCAAAGCGTAATTGGCGATGAGCGTGACGGTGCCGATGAATGGTCGACTGGCCCGTCTGATGTGCCTGAAGAATTTGTTCGTCGCTTCCCTCCGCTGGAGAAATGCCTCTTGACGATAGAAATCGACGTCGACAGTTCCGTTGGTACGGCGTTTGATTTTTTCGTTGTCCATCACTCCTCTATTCTCCAATTCAGTGCCGATTGATCGGATATTTTTCTGTAAAAAACGTAGTCGGCGCTATAAGGCACGCTCAGCCAGGCACCGGATGAATCGCAGGCTGCATCCGCATTACCACCTTGCGTATTCAGCCTTTGGATGGTCGTAACGTTGCCAAGTTTGCCGAGCCCGCGCCGCGCAGTGACCTCGAGTTTGAGCAGCGGAATGTCGTTTGCACTGGCACCGGGCGCGCGAGCGAGCACCTTGGCAGTGACTGCGCTGCCATCACTCATTTCCCATGTCGGGCCTGCGTAGTGACGACCAACCGTCTTCCCGGCAACGAGCAACGTCGCGACCGGCTCGCGAAACTGCCAGACGAGTTTGCCGGCTGGATCGTATTGGCATTCGTAAACTTGCGCGCCGACCGCGTGGACGTTCGTGACGGGAATTTCACCCGGTGCGGCGATTGCATCGGGTACTTCGGCGGCAGCGGGCAATGGGGACAGCATTCGCACGCCAGAGATATAGGCTGCCAGAATCGCCACGATTCCGATGAGCGATCGAGCAACATGAAAGAACTGAGTTCTGCTCAGGGCGCGCCGGCCAAGCACCTCCTGGTGCCAGCGATCGATGTCGCCCGTCTCCCTGGTTCTGCGATAGACACTCTCCGTTTGCATTCCACACTCCATTCGTTTGCTGGCCGTTGGAATGCGCCTTTCCCGCACGAAAGGCTTTGAGCCCCGCTTGATTTGTCCTTGAGGAAGTCTTGATTTCGCTTTAGACGCCCAGCCGGTATGATTAGGCAGCCTGATTGCAGGGGCGCAACGTGCTGTTTTTGTTCGATGATTTTGCACTCGACTGCGAGCGCCGGGAGCTGCGTGCGGACGGCACGGCGGTGCCGGTTGAGCCGCAGGTCTTCGATCTTTTGGTTTACCTGATTGAGAACCGGGCTCGCGTGGTCAGCAAAGATGATCTCATCGCGTCCGTATGGGGTGGGCGAATAGTCTCGGAATCGACCCTGACCAGCCGGATCAACGCCGCACGAAAGGCAATCGACGACAGCGGCAAAGAGCAGCGGCTGATCCGCACGTCCGCGCGAAAAGGCTTTCGCTTCGTAGGCAAGGTCCAGGAGAAACACCGGCCTGTGGTCGCCGAAGCCGGCGATGCGACAAGCGGCAAGGCCGCAGATGCACATCCACCACTCATCGTCGACCGCCCTTCGATCGCTGTCCTGCGATTCGAGAACATGTCTGACGACCGAGCGCTGGAATTGATTACCAATGGGCTCACTGAAGACATCATCGCCCTTTTGGCGCGAGTGCCGGGTTTCTTTGTCATCGCCCGCGCTTCCTCATTCGCATACACCCAGCAGCGCGCTGACTCGCGTCAGATCGGCGTCGAATTGGGTATCCGTTACGTTGTCACCGGTAGCGCGCGCAGTTCGGGTGACCGCGTTCGAATCAATGTCCAACTTGTCGAAGCAGAGAGTGGAAATCAGTTATGGGCCGGTCGCTACGACGTCAGCCGCGGCAATACACTGGATCTTCAGGATGAGATCGCGCGCCGCATCATCGTGGAATTAGAACCGGCGCTGACCAAAGCCGACCTTTCGGGAGTGAAGCGACGAAGGATCGAGAGCGTCGATGCGTGGTCGCATTTTCGTCGGGCCGCCGGCGCAATTGCCGTGCAAGGCTGGAACGAGGACTCCGTTGCAGAGGCGCTGCACAGGGTCAATCAGGCTCTTGTCATCGACCCTGACTTCGCGCTGGCACGCGCATTTCTGGCGCTGGTCAATGCTTTCGGAGCCAACCTATCTTTGGTCCCGGATATCGAGACCGCGAAGAAAGGCGCACGCGAGGAAGCAGAGCACGCGATCACAATAGATCCGAATGCATCCGATGTCCTCGGATTCGCTGGTTGCGCTTTTGCCGACATCGGAGAGCATGAGCGCGGCGTCGAGCTGCTGCGACGCGCCCTCATTCTCGATCCAAGCAACGCGCAGGCGCACGTGGCGCTGGGTGCATCGCTCGTTCTCTTCGGCCGCTTCGACGAAGGCATCCAGAGTATGAAGTTCGGAATGCGATCAAGTCCGAAGGATTTTCGACTGACTTTCTGGAGCATGATACTCGCCTACGCGCTCGGACGGGCTGGCCGTTTTGAGGAAGCGTTGGCGGAAGCGTCGGCGGCCGCACGCCGCGATGGCCGCCTTTACACGGCTCGCGTCGTCGTCGCCTGGGTACTTCTGAAACTTGACCGTGACGAAGAGGCGCGAACGGCGCTGGGCGAGGCGCGACGTATCAGGACCAAACTCAGTCTTGTCGAAATTCGGAGGTTCTTCGGCCAGCATACCGCAGATGACTTGCGGGCCTTGTGGATCTAGTCACCGACAGCGAGCTCATTGATTTGGGGGGTGGTTGATTTCTCATCGATGAGAACATTGGATATAGTTGCTCCTCCAATTGTTGCGGGCGACAAAGTGCTGTTTTCGTTCAAAGATTTCGCGCTCGACGGCGAGCGTCGGGAATTGCGCGCGCGTGGCACGATCGTCCCAATCGAGCCGCAGGTTTTTGACCTGTTGGTTTACCTCATCCAAAATCGTGACCGTGTCGTCAGCAAAGACGACCTGATCGCGTCGGTATGGGGTGGACGCGTTGTTTCGGATTCAACGCTCGACAGCCGTATCAACGCTGTACGCAAGGCGATCGGCGACAGCGGAGAACAACAGGCGCTTGTGCGTACAATTCCGCGCAAGGGTATCCGATTTGTCGGCGAGGTTCTCCAGGGACAGGTTAGGCCAGAGGCAACTTCCCGCTCATCTGGGCTCGCCCACAAGCAAGAAATTTCGTTTTGCCGATCGACCGACAACGTCAACATCGCATTCGCCGAGGTCGGACAAGGCCCTCCCCTCATGAAGGCCGCCAACTGGCTCACACATCTCGAATATGATTGGGAAAGCCCAGTGTGGTCGCCGCTGCTTCAGCGCCTGGCGGAGAAAAATCGCCTTGTTCGGTACGATACACGTGGCACCGGCCTGTCGGATCGCGACGTAAAGGACTTTTCATTTAATGGATTCATGCGCGATTTCGAGTCCGTCGTCGACGCTGTCGACCCGGACCGGTTTGCCATTCTGGGCATCTCACAAGGCGCGGCTGTCGCGATTGCCTACGCCGCGGCTCACCCCGAAAGGGTCACCAAACTCGTTCTGTACGGCGGCTATGCACAGGGTCGAAACAAACGCGGCTCACTTGATGAGATCGAGAAGGCAAATCTGTTTTTGTCGTTGATGCAGCATGGCTGGGGCGACGAGCATTCGGCGTTCATGCGTGCCTTCTGCTCGCTCTTCATCCCGAATGGAACGCCAGAGCAGAACAAATGGTTTGCGGACCTCCAACGAATGACAACAACCGCCGAAAATGGCGCACGCATTCGTGTCGCATGTCATGAAATTGACGTCGCGAGCCTACTCCCGAAAATTCGTGTGCCAACTTTGGTGCTGCACGCGCGGCACGACAATGTCGTCCCCCTCGAACAGGGTCGCCTGATGGCCGCCTCTATCCCCAACGCACGTCTTGTGACGCTTGAGAGCGACAATCACGTCCTGCTGGCCGATGAGCCAGCGTGGGGAAAATTTTTCGAGGAAGTCGAAGATTTTCTCGCGACCTGAAGCCGCACAAAATCGCTTCAGATGTTTATGTACCAAATGGCGTCACTAGGCTGGGTGTCAGCCGGGGCCTCTTTGTTGAACGAAACAACCCAGGCGACGATCATCGTCGCTAGAACGACCACGTACGTTCCTCGAGCTACCGTGCCAAGCATCGCCGTCGCCTCCGTGTTTTTTGTCAGAATAGTCGAAGAACCCGGCCGCGCGGGAATGTCGTTAATATTTGGTTAATCCCCTAAGCCATTGAAATGTTGGGCGGCGATGGCTTTGCCCGATGGACGCGACAGCGTCGCTGTCGTAGCTTGCCGCGCCTAAATGACCTCGGAGTTTGTTATGGCCGGCCCTGTAATTGCGGTGACCGACACGGTTTTTCCCTCGCTCGATCCGGCCAAGACCGCGCTGGCGCGGCTCAATCCCACCTATCGGATGTCGAAGAGCGTCAACGCCGACGATATCGTCGCCGTTGCCAAGGACGCTGACGCGGTTCTTGTGACCTATGCAAAACTCACGCGCGACGTGCTCATGCAGCTAACTCGCTGCAGAGCCATCGGCCGATTCGGATTGGGCGTCGACAACATCGATTTGCCTACTGCCAAGGAAAAGGGCATCGCCGTCAACTACGTCCCGGACTATTGCATCCGGGAAGTATCAGACCATGCCATGGCTCTTTTGCTGGCACTGATCCGTAAAATTCCACTCTCCAATAAGCTGGTGCAGAGTGGCCGCTGGGAAATGCCTGCGGTCGTGCCGATCCGTCGCATCGAAGGCACAGTGCTCGGGCTCATCGGCTTCGGCCACATCCCGCGACTGGTCGCCCCCAAGGCACAGGCATTCGGCATGAAAGTCATTTCCTATGACCCGTTCACGAAGCCAGATGTCTTCAAGGCTGCCGGAGTGGAAGGCGTCGATCTCGATACACTTCTCAAAACGTCCGACTACGTATCCGTGCATGCGCCGCTGCTGCCGGCAACGCGCGGGATGTTGAATGCCACGGCGTTCAGCAAAATGAAAAAGGGAGCCTACGTCGTGAACACTGCGCGCGGGCCGTTGATTGACGAACCAGACCTGATCGCAGCGCTTGATTCTGGCCAGGTGGGCGGCGCCGGACTCGACGTGGTGGCCGCTGAGCCACTTGCCAAGGATTCACCGCTCTTGGGGCGCGACAACGTCATTATATCCCCCCACACTGCCTTCTATTCGATCGAAGCGCTGAATGAGTTGCAGACCAAGTGCGCGATGGATGTCGCGCGTGTGCTGAGCGGCGAAAAAGCTGTTTATCCGATTTCGGCCTGAACAGATGCTTGATCGCAGCGACCTCGAACCGGTCTTCTTTGCGCCCTTCGTATCATCGCTGATGCGGGTCGAGCCGCAATGGATCGACTACAATGGCCATTTGAACATGGCCTACTATAACGTTCTATTCGACCGCGCAGTCGATGAGGTTTACGAGCTTCTCGGTATTGGCGCCGAATACCTGAAAAATCATCGGCATTCGACTTTCACAGCCGAAGTCCACGTTCGTTACGTGCGCGAGTTACAGGAAGGTGACCCCGTGCGGGTGACGTTCCAGTTGCTCGATTTTGATTCGAAACGCTTCCATTATTTCGAGCAGTTGTTTCATGCGACCGAAGGATGGGTCTCGGCGACATCAGAAAACATGACGCTGCATGTCGACATGACGGCCAAGAAAGTCGCGCCGTTTCCACCGCCAATCCTGCGTACATTCGCGCGCATGAAAACCGCACACTCGCAGCTGCCACGCCCTGAAGCCGCCGGGCGGCGGATCTCGATGCCGAAAAAGGACTGACTGCCGTTTACTGTGCGGCAAGCTTGGCCGCGTCGTCCCGCACGCTCGTATCGATCAGGGTCGAACTCGCCACGGATTTTGGTATTACCCCGGCCTTGACGAACAGTTGCTGCATCCAGTCGATGCGATCCACCGGAATTGCAAGGGTCGGATCGATCTGTTTCTCGCGGATGGCCTGGTCGACAATGAAGTCGGCCCTTTTGTCGTCAGGCTTTGCGTTCGTCAATTCATGAGCCACTTTGACCGTCTCGTCGCGGTGCGCGGCCGCATACTTGTAAGCATCCATTTCAGCCGCGATGAATTTGACGAGATCATCCCGGCGCTCGGCCAGAACCTTGCTGCTGGTCGCCACGCACAATCGGATGAATTTGGGAACAGCGCTCCCGCCTTTGGCGAGCACCTTGACGTTGGGCGGCATGACGGCTTCAAATTCATTTGAGACCACTGCCGCATCGGTGATGCCCGCGACCAGCGATTTGTAACGGTCGAGATCGGCGCCCTGTGTCGCCAACTTAACGTCGGCGAAGGGAACATTCGCAGCGTCAAGCATTCCTCGGAACAGCAAATCCGGAAGCGACCCGGGCGACGAAATCGCAACCGTCTTTCCTTTGAGATCGGCCAGAGTGTTGATTTCGGCCTTGGCGAGAACAACCTGCGGCACTCCCGGCCAGGTGCAACCGACGATCTTGACGCCAGTACCGCGCACACCGGCCACTATCGACTCTGCCGCGCCCATGTCCACGCTGTCGATCTCGCCCGACACCAGGGCTTTCATCAACGTGGCCCCGGCTTTGATCTGCAAAATTTCAACCTTTAGACCGCGCTTGGCGGCAAAGCCACCTTTGTCGACCATCGCGATGAAGCCCGCGTCGCTCTTGGCTTCGAGGATGCCATGCTTCCACACTTTGTCCTGCGCGTGAGCGGTGCAAATACCGCAGGAGAGCACGATCGCGAGAGGTGCCAACTTCGACGAAAACATGAATCCTCCATTCCTAAATGCGAAACTCTCCGCCTCGCTTGCGCCCCTGATCAACGCTGAGAAAGAGCTGCTCGAGCGACGGCCGCTTCTTGATGAGCCCCTGTTCGTGCGAATAACCTACCAGCGTCTCGAGAACCTTGCGGTTTCTCTCGGTCAATCCGTACTCCCACGGGTCAGAACCGAGCACGCGTTCCTGCTCCTCCCACGCGTCACGATACCAGGCGAGTGGAACGATACGGGGATTGGCCATGCGGTTCATGGCCGCGTTCTTCGCCTTGTTGAAGGCCTGAAACAGATTGACGGCCAGCCAAGGATGCTCATCAGCGAGAGTCTGGCGGATGCCAAGAACATGCATGATCGGAAAAATGCCGGTCTTTCGATAGTAAGCTTCCTCTTCGGCCTTGTGGTCCGGGAACAGGCGCGCCACGCGCGCATCGCGAGCGACAAAAGGCTTGATCAGATCAGAATGAAAAACCGCATCCAGTTCCCCCTCCGCCAGCATGGTCTCGACCGATTTGTCATTGGAGAGACATGAATATTTGATGTCTGGGGGCAAGGTGACTTTCACGTCATCCTCGATCTCCGCCATCCACTCGACGCTATTCAGTGGCACGCCGTATTCATGCTGAAGAATGCCGCGCATCCATAGCACGGCAGTTGTCATCATCGTCTTCACCCCGATTTTTCGGCCACGCAGGTCGGCGGGCTTTGTGATGCCTTTCGAAGTGTTGATGAACATGAAGCCGTGTCGAAATCGACGATGGAGAAATACCGGAATGGCGCGGAACGGCATCGCATTATCGCGCGCCGCGAGATAAGACGAGGCGGAAACTTCCGCTACATCGAACTCGCCGTTACGCAGAAACCGCCAGTGACGCGTCGCCGAATCCATATCGGTCAAGATCGTCAAATCTGCGCCATCGACCTCGACCTTCTCGTTGAGCAGCGGGCGGACGATTTCATAGTCCCCACAGGCGAGCGTAAGCGCGATTTTTTTCAGCATTCGGAGCTCTTTTGCACTCGATTCCTAGTGTCCCGTGGCCAAGGCAGCGAGCTTTGCTGGATCGGCCAACAAGCGATTGCCACGCCACACCACGTGTAAATCGGGCCGCAGCAGCAAGAAATCGTGGCCGAAAATATCGCGTGGCCGTTCTTCAGCAATTTCGACGAGCGAAAATGGCGCGCCGAAGGAGGCAAAGGCCTCGGCAAGCCCGCCGGTATTTGCTCGTCCAACGCCGAGACACAAAAGCGTATAGCCATCGCCGATATGGTCATGCAATGCGGTACCGTCGGCGAGCCATACGTGCGGCAACCGCGCACCCGGCCAGGATGTCGGAACGTATTTCATGAAATCGGTTTCCGGCGCATCCCCCACTTCAGGAAAGATGATAGGCGAATCCGCATAGCGATAACCAAGCTCTGCCCCGATCATCTCATTGCTCTTGCGCTGTTCGACATCGGCGATACGGCTGAGGTCCGCCCGAGTTGCAGCCCCTTCCGGCGTCTTGTCACGAATATTGGGCTTGTAGGCCGACCGCCAAGCTCTTCGGCCACGCGATGCATGCCGCGAGGCTTCAACATTGCGTGCGCCGATTTGCCGACGTTCAATTTCGTAAGATGCGAGTAGCGCCGGGCCACCCCACCCTTTCAGCGTTGCCGCAAGCTTCCACGACAGATCAATCGCGTCACCAACCCCGCTGTTCATTCCGAGGCCGCCTGTCGGAATTACAAGATGGACCGCGTCACCGGCAAGGAAAACTCGCCCGTGACCATAGCGGTCGGCCAACAGCAGATTCTGACGCCAAGGCGCACAGGACAGCATCTCGTAGTTGACCGGCATGGCAACTGTCTGTTCGAACATTGTTTTCATATCGTCATCGCTGTCGACAACCGAATGCAGGGTAAAGTGACGAGTCGAGTCCTGCACGATCAGAAATGTCGAGTGTGCATCGGCGACATGATAGTGCCGACCTTTGCCGACCGGGATGCGTTCGAACAGGTAGTCGCAGCGATAGAGCGCCTGCCTCAATTGCAAAAGATTCGCTTCGCCCTGCAGTTTGATGCCGAGTTGACGTCGCACGTTACTCGAGCCCCCGTCGCAGCCCACAAGGTATTGCGCGCCCAATTCGATCGTTGAGTCTCCATGCTTAACGCGCGCACGCACGCCTTCATCATTCTGCTCGAACGAGATGAATTCATGTCCATACCGCACATCGATAGCCGGCAGGGCCTCCGCAACCGACTTGAGCAGCGGCTCAAGCGTGTACTGCGAAATGAGCTGATAGGGCTCAAGCGGCATTGAGCCGTCAGGGCAGGCAGCAATCTCTGCCTGAGCCTGCGCGACCGATGGATATGGCAAGTGCAAAAGCGGCGGCTCGACCAGCGACGTCACGATGAAAACATCCATCGGCACATCGCGCGGAAAACCTGCGTCACGTATTTTCTGTGCAATTCCAAGCCTGCGGTAGATCTCCATTGTGCGGGCGTTGCACCGTTCCATCTTGGGGAGGAACTGCGGCGCCGCTTTCTGTTCGAGGAGAATGCAACGTATGCCCCGACGACCAAGACCGATCGCCAGGGTCAAGCCAACTGGTCCAGCGCCCACAATAATGACTTGGGTGTTCAAGATACCCTCGGGGTCATACGCGGGCTGCGCAAGCGCTCGTCAATCAATCCGGCCGCCGGAGAACCTGCGACCTGGCACGGTGAGGAAATAGCCAACAGCCTGGCCGCCATCGGCGCCGACGACGCTGCCTGTCGTATATCGCGACTCGTCGCATGCGAGAAAAATCGCCGGCCCTGCGATGTCCTCCCCGGAGCCGACACGGCCCATTGGCACGCCCTTGCGCCGTCCTTCGTAGATTTCCGGATCGGCATACATCGCTTCGGTACCAGGCGTGCGGATGTAACCGGGCGTGATTGCATTTGCCCGGATGCCATAAGGCGCCCATTCCATCGCCTGCAATTTTGTCAGCATGATCAATCCGGCTTTCACCACACTGTAGGCACCGGCCCAGTTGTAAGGGAAAAGGCCCGCGATCGAGGCGATATTGACGATGTTGCCCGACTTCTGGGCGATCATATGTTTCGCGGCTGCCTGACTCACCAGAAACGCGCCCTTGAGACCGATATTCATCGTCGTGTCCCACGCCGCTTCTGGAAGCGCCTCCAGTTTTCCTGGAACGATCTTCATTGCGTTGTTCACGACAATGTCGATACGGCCGCGCTCCTTGATAATCGTCTCGACAAGGCGGTTGATGTCGGCGGCCTTGGCAACGTCGGCCGCAACCGGGAGGCTCTTGCTGCCGAGTGCCGCGGCCTCCTTTGCCGTCGCCTCGGCCGTCGTGGGATCCACGTCGTTGACGACGACATGGGCCCCTTCACGCGCGTACGCCAAAACTATATCGCGGCCGATACCGCGGCCGCCGCCAGTGACCAACGCCACTTTGTCCTTCAATCGCACGGAGTTCCCCCCAGGCTGTGTGGAAATAAGCAGGAAAAATCACGCTAAATCGGTGAGGAGAGCCCGACAAGGGCGGGTCTGGCCTCGAAATTGGCGCCTGTCGATGCCATCTTAGCCGTTGAAAGAATCATTCCGGCGGCATTGCTGCCTTTTACCGACAAATGGCCGAACCCAAGCGTAACGACCCTGCTCCATTGAGCCCGCAACCGGTTGCAGGCGGAATCGCCGCGCGCGCGCTTGGCGCGAGGCCCGCGCCGTATCTTGGCGATCTCAACCCTGAGCAACGCGAAGCGGTGGAAACGCTCGATGGTCCCGTGCTGGTCCTCGCCGGCGCCGGAACCGGGAAGACGCGCGTTCTCACGACGCGGATCGCGCACATTCTCAACCTCGGTCGAGCACGGCCGTCGGAAATTCTCGCCGTGACCTTCACAAACAAGGCTGCCCGCGAAATGAAGGACCGCGTCGGTCAGATGGTAGGGCAGATCGTCGAAGGCATGCCATGGCTGGGCACCTTCCATTCGATTGGCGTGAAGGTTCTGCGAAGGCATGCCGAACTGGTTGGTCTGAAGAACAACTTCACGATCCTCGACGTGGATGACCAGGTCCGGGTGATCAAGATGATCCTCGAAGCTGAGAAGCTCGACGAGAAGCGGTGGCCTGCTCGCGTCCTGGCCATGCTGATCGATGGCTGGAAGAATCGCGGTCTTACGCCTGAACAAGTGCCGTCGGGTGAAGCAGCGAGCTTTGCGAATGGCAAAGGCAAGAAGCTGTACGTTGCCTATCAGGAACGGCTGAAGACACTGAATGCCGCCGATTTCGGTGACCTTTTGCTTGAGAACATCCGGCTGTTCCGACAGAACGCGGACGTACTGCGCAATTTTCAGGAACGATTCAAGTTCATCCTCGTCGATGAGTACCAAGACACAAACGTCGCGCAGTACCTGTGGCTGAAACTGCTGGCACAGACGCCGTCGGGCTCGATGGCGGCCGTTCCGGGACGCGACCAGTCGGCGGACCGGCAAATTGGCGCTCCCACCGACTCCGCGGAGTCCGGTTTCGGGTCTCCAACGCGCTTCGAAACGACGGAGCAAAATGTAAACCTCCCGCGCGTTCCCAAAAACATTTGCTGCGTCGGCGATGATGATCAGTCGATCTACGGCTGGCGCGGTGCGGAGGTCGATAACATCCTGCGCTTCGACCACGATTTCCCCGGTGCGAAGGTCATCCGCCTGGAGCGAAATTATCGCAGTACCGGACATATTCTTGCGGCTGCGTCCCACCTCATCGCTCATAACGAAGGCCGACTCGGTAAGACGCTGCGCACTGAAGACGAACTGGGCGAAAAGGTACAGGTGACCGGCGCGTGGGACAGCGAGGAAGAAGCGCGCGCGATCGGTGAGGAGATCGAACAGCTTCAGCGTGCCGCGCGCGAGCGTGGTGAAGATCACCCTCTCGATGAGATCGCAATTCTGGTGCGCGCATCATTCCAGATGCGTGAATTTGAAGACCGCTTTATCCAACTCGGACTACCTTATCGGGTAATCGGCGGCCCGCGCTTCTACGAACGCGCTGAAATTCGCGACGCCCTCGCCTATTTGCGCGTCATCGCGCAGCCGGCAGACGATCTTGCCTTCGAGCGCATTGTCAATGTGCCAAAGCGCGGCCTCGGCGACGCCACCCTGCAAATGCTGCACGACCACGCGCGCAAACGGCGGATTCCCTTGACCGAGGCAGCCAGCCAGCTCTCGGCCACTGACGAGATGAAGCCGAAACCCCGCCTTGCGCTGCGTGACCTCATGGCGGCCTTTGAGCGCTGGCGCGCCAAGAAGGATTCCATCCCGCATACCGAACTCGCGGAAATAGTGCTCGATGAGTCCGGTTACACCGACATGTGGCAGAAGGACCGTTCCGCAGATGCTGCCGGACGCTTGGAAAACCTCAAGGAACTGGTCAGGTCGATGGAGGAATTCGAGAACCTGCAGGGCTTTCTCGAACACATATCGCTTGTAATGGATCGTGACAGCGCGGAGTCCGAGCAAGCCGTCAATATCATGACCTTGCATTCGGCAAAGGGTCTCGAATTCGACTGCGTGTTTTTGCCCGGTTGGGAAGAAGGCCTGTTTCCCCATCAGCGCTCGCTCGACGAAAGTGGCCGCGCCGGTCTCGAGGAAGAGCGCCGCCTGGCCCATGTCGGACTTACCCGCGCTCGCAAGTTGGCCAAGATCTACTTTGCCACCAACCGCCGCATTCACGGGCTTTGGACCTCAACGGTCCCCTCACGCTTCCTCGATGAATTGCCTGAAGCACATGTCGAAGTGAAAGAGGCCGCGGGCGGCGCCGGCGGGTTCGGAATGTCGGGCTACGGAGCGTCGCGTTTCGATGAGATGAACGCCTTCGGTTCCGGTTACACGACGCCCGGTTGGCAACGCGCGCAGGCTCGCAAGGGCCGCGGCGGCTTCTACGACAATGGCCAGCCGCGGTACGTCCCAGACGGCGTTTTTGATGACGATCCGATCGATCCTGGTCGACCCTCGGGCGGAAAGTCCCGGGGCCGCGCAACAAAACTCCAAGGTCGCGCGCCCCTCACGATCGAGGGGGAGCTTGTCGCGAAATCCACCGGCACGGTTTCATCTTTCGCGGTGGGCGAGCGTGTGTTTCACCAGAAATTCGGCAATGGCAACGTCGTGGCAGTGGATGGCAACAAGCTCACCATCGCTTTCGACAAGGCGGGCGAAAAGCGAGTGGTCGACAGCTTCGTCGAGAAGGTGTGAACGTCTAGTACGACGTCAAGAGATCGATCTTTGTATTGGCGAGAATAAGCCGCTTGGCCAGGAGGACGGCGAGATTGCGCACGATGCGCTCACCGACCTCCGGATGTTTTTCGCGAAATCCGGCGTAGGCGCTCAGCGGCAATTCGAGACATTGAACAGCCGTATCCGCCCACACGTCCGCGGAGCGCCGGTCCTCGAGCAGCGCCATTTCACCAAATACCATGCCTGCGACAAGCGTCGCGAGACGCACACCATTTGGCAGCTTCACGCTCACCATGCCGCTTTGCAAAAAGAACAACGATGATGCCGGCTCTTCCGCTCCGATGATCCGCTGTCCGGCATGGTATGTCCGCGGCGCCATCAAGGCCTCAAGCGCTTCGATCTCGCCGGTGCTCAAGCCGCCAAGCAATTGCTGTTCCGGAAGCGTCGTCGGATCGTGCAGGCGGCCGTATCCACCGTAACGATAGATGATCTGGTCCTCGGCCCATTCAATGGCTTCATCGAGAACAGGAAACTTTCGCAGCTTCGAGAGTGGTTCGATCATGGGCTTCATGGTCACTTCGACCGCCGAATGCGGCCGCAGTCCGCAAAGGATCACCGTCGTATTAACTGCAGTCAGCTCAGTCAGGCTTGCCGCGAGCAATCGGCCCGCCGCCCGTGTGATTGTCGGCACGCGGTGAAAATCAAGTACGACGAGCTGCGAATGGAGCTGCCCTTGCACCAAGCGACGCGACAGATACTCGATGGACCCGAACGTCAAGGCGCCGGTGAGTTCGTAAACGTGGCAGTCGGTATGGTGCTCGTCGAGAATTTTCTGCTCGAGCGGCTGCCGGTTGCGGCGCGAGGAGACGCCGCCAATGTCGTATTCGGCAACGATGCCGTTTCTCACATCGCCGCCGCGATTGAACAGGTGCAAATCGAAGTGCGATGAGAGGGCCGCGCATACGCGCAACCCACGCACGCTGTTCCCGTGGCTGTCGAGGAGCGGCGAATAGGTACCCAGTCCGAGTTGCGCGGGCAACGCCGCTACGATGCCGCCGCCGACGCCGCTCTTTGCTGGCATTCCGACGCGGTAGATCCATTCGCCCGCATAGTCGTACATGCCCGAACTGGTCATTACTGACAAAGTGCGGGCAACGGCGTAGGGACTGACGACCTGCTCGCCGGTCAACGGATTAAGGCCACGGTTGGCGAGTGTCGCAGCCATGACCGCGATATCCCGCGCCGTCACGAGGACCGAGCACTGGCCGAAATAGACATCCAGGACGGCATCGACATCGCCTTTTATGACGGCATAGTTGCGTAAAAGATAAGCAATTGCCCGGTTGCGGTCGCCGGTCGCCCGCTCGGAGGCAAATACGGCTTCATCCACGCCAAGTTTTCGACCAGCGAATGCGCTCAGCGTTGCGAGGATTCGCCCAAAAGCATCTTTCCCTTCCGCATCGTAGATGAGCCCTGAGCACGCAATTGCACCGGCATTGACCATTGGGTTGAAAGGCCGATTGTCGGCGCGCAGGCGGATCGAATTAAAAGCTTCTCCACTCGGTTCAACTCCGATGACGCTTTCAACCCGTTCGGCGCCGATCGTCTCGAGAGCGAGCGCAAAAACAAAGGCTTTTGAAATCGACTGGATCGTGAAAGGGACGTCGCTGTCGCCGACCTCGTAGACGTAGCCGTCGGTGGTCGCAATGCTGATCCCGAAGCTATTGGGGTTGGCTTTGGAGAGTTCCGGTATGTAATCGGCGACGGCGCCGCTGTTATCTCCGGCGATTTCCGTGTGACAGCGCTCCAGAAACCGCGACAAAGGCGGCTGGACGTCGTTGCCCACGCGCATACCCAACCCAGCGGGCAAATCTGTCCGCGCGTCCATCCCTTACCTCCACCTGCCCTTGGGGATGCAAGCCCTGTGCCGGCCAGACTGTCGGAATTGCCGCAGGCTATCGCGCTTGTGACGCCTGCACCTGCTGGGCTTGCGCATTCTCGGCCTCGACCAGGCGCGCAAGAACGGTCGGATCGGTTACCGTGCGGACGATCATCGCCTCTTCGCGGCCACGAATTGCGACCTCCGTGCGCGCCAGCGAACCGGGTGGAATGCCAGCGGTTGTAAACACCTCGTCAGAAATCACAGCTTTGCACCCAAGCGCCTTCGTCATGTCTTGCAGACGCGCTGCTACATTGACGGGATCGCCAAGCGCCGTAAAAACGGTGTGATCCTGAAAACCGATATCGCCGATAATGACTTCACCGCCCTGGATGCCGATACCATACTCGATTGGTTCAGGAAGATCCGACGCGAGCTGACGATTCATTTGATCCACGTTGGTGGCAACATTGGCGGCAGCACGCAGCGCCTGCCGGCAAGCGGTCTTCGCGTCCACTTCGATTCCGAAAAGAGCCAGCACCCCGTCGCCAACGAATTGGTTGGGTTGGCCACCCGCGTCGAGCGCAGCCTGAGAGCACGCGCCCAGGAATCGATTGATGAGGAATACGACATCGAACGGCAGTCGCGCCTCGGCGAGCTTGGTTGACCCGCGCATATCGACGAACATGCTGACGATGTAGCGCTCCTTCCCGATGTTCATGCGGCTGCCTTTGCGGAGCAGTTCCGCATTCATGCTTGCCGGAAGAATCGGAATGACAGAAATGTCAGTCTGCGGACGTAACTGGCAAGCAAGCCGGATCGAGGGGTTTGCGGAAACGCCGATGCTCTCGAGCACGAACGCCTCGCGGCCCGACGGTTGCGGCAGCTTGCTACGATCACTCACCACGCGAATGCGACAAGTGGAACAGCGAGCGCGGCCGCCGCACACGCTGGCGTGCGGGATTTTGTGCCGCAGGCTGGCTTCGAGAACGCTTAGTCCTTTCGGTACGCGTATCTGCCGATTTGGATATGAAATTGTGACCATGCCGCGCCGACGCTCACGAAACGAACGAAGGCCACGCCCGACGAAAACCAATCCGATTGCGGCGCCATAGGCGATAGGAAAGTACACGAGACTGATTTGAGTGATCACTCGCGCCTGCGCAGTAGGAACCCGCTTCAGGTTTTCATTGCGCCATTCGGGATCATCGGCGAGGTCCGCAACTTCACGGCCACCATGATGCGCGCCGATCATCGCAAGCGGCGGCATAAGAATCGCGATGGATAGAAGTATCGGGGCCGCCCAATCGAAGAACGATTTCAATCGCAGCCAGAAATAGAGTCCGATACAGGCGTGCGTCCACGCGACCGTCAGCGAGATGAACTGTATAGCGATGTTGTAGCGCTCCGTGACCCAATAGGTGTACAGCGCCGATGCGTAATTGAATGGTGGCCATCCGAAGAGAAGACCGCCTACCCGCTCTGCGCCCAAATGACTGGCGAGCCAAAGCGGAATACTCAGCCCAAGAACAAGCTGCGTGATCTCGGCGATCGAATAGCGGAAATGCCGCCGTTGATAGAGCGCCCAGAGGCCGAGCGAGAAGTGGACGATGGCGGCAAGGTAAAGCGTGTCGTTGACGACCGGAATCCGCCACCACCAGACGTGATATTTCAGCCAGGTCTCCATCAGGCCGTAGGAAATGTTGCCAAGGGCGTGATTGAAAAAATGCGAAAAAATGTAAGCGAACATAATCAGGCCGGTGATGAGGCGAATCTGGCGCACGCCAATGCCGTGCAGCCACGTCGCAAGCGACGTATGCACGCTGGCGCCGACGTCACCGATTCCGGGGGCCTGAGTAGTCACACTGGACCATCATTCGAAAATGGTTGGATAGTTTAGCAATAAGCACGAAGGTCGCGCATCGAAAATACGGACGCATTTCTGTTCGGAATGCGCGTCAAATCATAGTCCATCTGGCAGATTTTGGCGCGAGCCTGTACGGCTCAGGACGAAGATCTGGTTCCGGACTTCGGCATTGCATTGAGGCTATGCAAATGATCGGTCCCAGAGGGCACATATTTGCAATCGCATTGGCCGCGCGTGCATCCACTGAGTGGCAATCGCGGGACGACATTTCCCATGTACTCGATGCCTTCCTGGGATCGCACCACCGCGCAAGCATCCGCTCCAAAAGAAATGCGGACGCTGCGTAGCAAACCAAGTCTGTGCGCGTTTCGGAACGCGCGCAGCGATCGGGCAATCTGGTTTGGAGACCTGTGCATAGGTAGCGTCTCGCCGCGGGACCGATATCATCTGTTGCACAGAAATGGAGGTACGCGCGGATGCAGACCTAATCGTTAGAACTAATGCTGTCGAACGGTTAATCGGTCTGGCGAGACGCGAGGGAAGGATCAAATAATATCAGACGCAAGCGCGCCCTGCTGGCGCAGCCAAACGTCACCTGCGACTTCTTCAATCGAAGCTGGCGCTCAGCGGGGCCAGCGGATTTATATCGGTGGCCGGGTGATAACTGACCAAGTTGATGGTCCAAGCCCCGAATAACACGAATGACGCGGTTACCGAGATAATCGCGGTGCGGATCATGACGGCTTCCCTTTATTATTCTCGCCCGGGTTTTTCCGGTGCGGCCGATCACCTCGGTGCGTCGGCACTGTCAAACTAGGCGGTAGCCCGATCCCCTGCTGTGATCGACGTCACAACCCCAGCGGATTTTTATTCGCGCGAGGCAAAAAAAAGCGGCCTGGTCAGGCCGCTATAGAGTTTGGAGGTAATTCAGGGCCTGCCCCGATTCAGGGGCAGGCCAGAAGACGGTCAGGTGGCGGGGACTACTCTGGCCGTCAGGCTGCCGGTGGTAAGGGGATGAACCACCGGTCGCGCAGAAATGGTTTCGCCGATCGGGCTGTTGGGTGTGCGAGCCACGCCGGTAACCACGGAAACGCCTGCGAGGAACGTTGTGGCAATGGCGAGGATGATGGTCTTGCGCATGTCCGTTAGCCCTTAATCTCGTGGGAGCAACCCGCTCCCTATGAACACAAACGTAGAGCGCAGACGTTTCCTGTGCTGTGATTTCCATCACACAAAATCGCTTTTTCGAATATGCAAGAAAGCCCACAATTACAGGGCTCTATTGGCCTCACGCAGCCGGCGGACCAACATGCTCATGACGTCGAGCGCGAAAGTTGGGGCCCGGCTGACAAGGGCCAGAAAATCCTTCTTTGAAATTGGAACAAGCGCCACGTCAGTCTTGGCGATGGCAGTAGCGCTGCGGGGAGCGGAATCGATCAGAGCCATTTCGCCGAAAATGTCATTGGTCTCGAGCGTAGCCAATAGACGGTTGCCGAGCTGAATTTCCACTTGGCCGCTTCTTATGACGTATAGCTCTTTCGCCGTTTCCCCTTCCTTGAAAATCGTTTCCCCCGGTTTGAGATACCAGACCGGCATTTCCGATTCCGCAAGGAAACTGAACCCGACAACATCATCGTCCGACATCGGCTAAGCCCCAGCCGCATGCGCGGCGCCCTGGAACAATCCGGCTCAATTGCATTCTCATCGCGTCAATAAAGCAACCAGGCGCCACCGTCGCGGCAAGCCCGCGTAAAAATTTAAAGCTTCAGTTCCTTTTCGAGCTTATGCCTGCTCTCGATGCAATAATAACCTGACAATCGGGTAATCAGCTTCAAACGCATCCATTCATTGAGAATTCGGCTTACATTTTCGCGCGCAATTCCAGCCATAGCCGCGACGTCGCTCTGGCTCAACTTTTGCCGGATGACGACACGGCCACCGCCGACCTCGTTGCCAAAAGCCTTGGCAAGATCAAGCAATGCACGCGCGACCCTGCCTTTGACCGGCAAGAACGTTCCCGCCGCAACGACCTGGTCGGTGTCGCGCAGGCGCGCGGCAAGCATATTGAGAAGATGCTTGTAGATTTCTGGATTCTTTTCGGCGACCGTTTCGAACGCCGCGCGACTGACGAAACTGAGCTTGCAATCGCGAAGCGCGGAAACCGATGCCGACCGAGGGCGGCCATCGATCATCGCCATATCACCGACGATCGAACCGGGCCCCAATATGGCGAGGATGCGTTCGGCGCCGGTGGGCGCAACCATGCTAACTTTAAGCAGACCTTCGTTCAGACGGTAGCAGCCGTCACCTGGATCGCCGGCAAGAAACAGAATCTCGTCTGCCGCCAATTTGACCGACTTGGCATTGGAGAGAATACCTGCGGCCAAAGCTTCCGGCAGATCCGAAAACAAATCGGTGGGAGGCGGGGAAGCCATTGGACACCCAACGCGGAATAACGACGACGCGTGGGCCTTTTAGCAGATATTATATTGAAAAGCGCAGTGGTTTGACACGACGTGGCAACGTGTCCGCGGCCCAAGGTTGGAACCGCTTACCGCTGTGACAAACGCACCTTTTCGTGCCTCTTTTTGCGAGCAGCGGCCAGCTGGGTGGAACCGCGCTCACGCTTTGCGCTGCGGTAGACGAGTGCCCTTGCCCGTGCCGAGGCGGTTCGCATACGCGTTCCTGGCTGGTCAAGTTGCGGCGCGCTCGCAGGAACCACTCCGGTGGCTTCCTGACAAGGCGCCTCGCGCGGCACATTCTGAAGTGGAGTGACGGCGGTGGCCGCCTTCCAGTTCTCCGCTGGCCGACCGGTAATCGTCTTGACGTAATGCAGGGTTTCGTCGGGCAATTTTCCCTTGTGGGCAAGCCAGTCCTGGATTCGGCGCGGGCCAGCGTTGTAAGCGGCGGCGGCCAGGCCAAGATTGCCGAATTGGTTCACAAGAACACGCAGGAGTCGCGCCGAGGCAGCAATCGCCTGCATCGGATCGAACGGGTTCTCGAGCCCGACCCGCGAGGCAGTCTCCGGCATGAATTGCGCGATGCCCTGCGCTCCTGCACGGCTAATGACATCCGGCTTAAAACCGCTTTCCTGGAAAAGGAGTCGGATGAAAAATGGAATCGGCAATTGGTTAGATTGTGCTGATGTAATAAGCGTGTCGCAAATTTCGCGATCTGAACGCGCTACGACACGCTTTGCTGTCGGTCGGCGCGCAGCGGACTCTGTTGGAACCGAATGTTCCGCCGCACTACTCGCAACCGATGGAACTTCATCATTCGCCTCTACCGCGGCGCCAGCGATGCCGCACGGCGCGAACAGACAGACGCAAGCGCAAACAAGCAAGTGACGCATGTCGTCCTCGGTAAATGCGGACGCACGCGCCAACACGCACAGTCGCATGAAATATGATGGAAACGAGACTTCCCTTCCCGTCGCCGCGCTGCATGCATTCGAATCGAGACGAAATTCGGGAACGCTTGTGAAGAAAATAAGAATGATGCCTACGTCTGGTCTTCCGCAGGCCAAGCAAGAAGACAAATGGCTGGCACAAACAAAATCGTGTCCCGAGATCGCAAGCGCAACTCGGTTCGCTCTCTCTATTCGCGACGATACAGGCCGGTAAAGGTCACCATGGAACCGCCGCACTGCATATTGTCTTCCACGAGCAGCCATGCGCCGACACGCTGCATCCTGACAAGGCACTGTCCTTCTTCGCCCTTCTCGAACGGCGTGCTGCCATCGTCGGCGAAGGCGATCATGCCTTGTGTCGGCGCAACCGTCGCGCCGAGCACACCGCTATGGGCGCCACCCGCCGCGGGATATGTCTGTTCACCTTCGATGCTCAATGCCCCGTTCTTGCTGCGCGAAATCGAGATTGTTCCGCCGGGGTGAGACCACGAACCGATCCAGTCCGTTATCTTCGGCGACCGCGTCGGTTCGATAGGTGTCAGGGAAGTCGTCGGCATCCACCCCGTGGTCCAGTTCTGCTCGCGCGCACGGAAGGACTGATATGCAACGCAGGTGAAGGCGCGTTGCGCTCGCCCCGTCAGCACGATATCGCCTGGCACGACGAATGCCTTTTTTCGGCAAGCTTCCGTCTCGGCCGGACACCCGGCGTCATCGTCGGAACCCTTCACGAAGTTGACATGCGGCCGCGCAGTGACCCTTGACGCCGTGAGCGGGCGTTTAGCGTCGAAGTCGACGCCGATACACGTGTTCGGCTCAGATTCGGCGAGCGCCGACAGGGAAAGGCCGCAGGTAAAAACCGCAAGTCCAAGAAGGGACGAGCATTTTCGATGCGAATGCTCCGCAACCGCCCCCGTGTTTTTCATCGCGAAACCCCAGCAGTTTCGTGTATTCTGACCGACGCCAGCGCCGGGACGGCAGGGCTGGCCTATTCAGCAGCGAGCTTTTAGCATAAATCGAATCGGCAGACTGAGAACGGGGCTCGGACTGGGGGAACTATGGGAAGGCAAGCAGTGCTGGCGGTTGCGCTCGGCGTGACACTCACGTCCTGCGTTGGCGTTTATGGCCCGAAGGGGAACGATGTGGGCGGCATTATTCCGTGGTCGCCTGAAGCAGAGGCGGCGGCACTGGACATCGCCCAGAACAATTGTGGCCGTTTCAACAAGTATGCGGTGATCACAAGCATTCATCGTATGTATGGCGATTACATTTCTTATTCCTGCTGGTGGAAACCACCAACCCGGACGGGCCGCCACGTCTAATTTTGATCCGGCACGCACCGGTACCCGTCGCGCCAACATGCCGCGACGGGATGTGGCCAGCTACGGTCTCGCTTCGACGGACGGGCCCAACGGCAAACGAGATACCGCGCACAAAGTTAGAAAAAACGCACCGGCGCGCCGGCGATCGACGGAATAACCACCATCATTACGATTCCGAAAACAAACCCCGCCAGTCGCGCACCCATCGTCAGCATTCGCCCTGGTGCAGTGCGTCCCAGTAAATAAATCCCGCCGTCGAACAGGCCGACCGCGATTAAAATCCAGAAGTACGGTTTGATGACAAAGTCTTGCACCTGCGGCGCGGCCACCAGAATCGCGCCGGCGGCAATGCCCACAAGAACCATATAAATAAAAAAAATCCGGTCCACCGTCATGCGTACGCCCCCAATCATTAGCTGTCCCGGAGCGCGATATTAGTAATAAGCCTTCCAGGCAAGGCGTCGTGTCGTCACGCCGACGTGGTGTTTACTTCTTTTCCAGCATCAGTTGGCCCTTCTGGCCAATGACACGCTGGGCCGCCTGAGCGAACCGCGCAAGTAGCCACGGCAATATGACTTCGAGTCGCACATTTGCCTCGTACACGTCGATGAAACCCGATGCTCGCTGACCCAGCGCCGACACGCGGAAGCTTAGGCGGTCGCCTGTCCAGACCTCTTCTTCCAAAGACAGCAACCAGGCGAATTCAGTCTTGGCGCGGCCGAGACCATCCTTGATACGTCGCAGCGCCTCGTCCTTGCCGAGCCGATGGGGGATTACAACGATGAGCGGTTCCGACATTGCGGTGGTATCTCCCTCTCAATATCAATGTGGGGACGACACCCGGTCACGAAAAGGGCACCGATTTTGACGTGGTGCGAGAGGCGGACGGCCGGAAAACATGCTAACGCTTCACCCCATCATGATGAAACGCGAGACCTTCCCGGTCGACAAAATCTACGTACCCGTAAAGCGCAAGGCTACACTCGACCCAAAGCGCGTCGAGGAAATCGCGCAAAGTATCCTCGCGGATGGCCAAAAGACCCCAATCCTGGTGCGCGAGGACGGCGCACGCTTCGTACTCGTCGAGGGCCTGCACCGGCTCGAGGCCGCAAGGTCATTGGGCGAGCAAACCATCGTGGGCTTCCGCGTTGATGCGCGGAAGCACTGATTTGCCCGGCCCATCGACGATCAGGGATGCTTCTCGTTCTTCGCAGCACGCATGCCTTGGCTCGTCGCATCCTGCTCGCACATATACGCCCCGGCCTTCGTCTTTCCGTATTCTCTATGGCCGGTGAAGTGATAGAT
>Ga0070713_100000223_pt1 | contig 37729 bp, 31 predicted proteins | sample LARL82metaG_FD_65465 | JGI IMG/M metagenome (GOLD analysis project Ga0070713, IMG submission 65465) | Corn, switchgrass and miscanthus rhizosphere microbial communities from Kellogg Biological Station, Michigan, USA - LAR L8-2 metaG | ecosystem: Host-associated > Plants > Roots > Rhizosphere ... | reverse complement strand
TCCTCTCCGGAGTTTAAAGAGTTCGTAATATAGCGCTGGTTGTTCGAACGGACGTCATTGGACACGATCACGCCGTCGATGACGTACAACGGATCGATCTTCCCGATCAGAGACGACGCGCCGCGAATCTGGATCTGACCGCCGCCGCCGGGCGCGCCGTTGTTCATGTTGATCGATGCGCCGAGGATCTTGCCCTGCAGCGCGTTCTCGATCGATACGGCCGGTACGCGCTCGAGCTGTTCGGCGCTCACCTGGGCGACTGAAGATGTCGCATTGCGACGCTCGATCGTGGTCGTCGCACCAGTGACGGTGATCGCCTCGAGTTGGAGCACGTCCTTTTCGAGCTCGAAGTTCAACGTCGTTTGTGCCGCGGTGATGCGTGTCGTCTGGCGTTTGTAGCCGATCATCCGCGTCGCGATGGTCAGTTCTCCATCGGGTACGCGCAGACGGTACTCGCCGCGCGCATTCGTGCGCGCGCCGACGGGAATGCCGACGACGCCGACGGAGACGTCGGCGACCGGCTCACCGGATCCGACAACGGTGACGCGACCGGTGATTTCGCGTTGCGCCGACGCGGCTGATGCGGTCACCAGCAACAATGCGACGGCGCGGACGAGGGTCCTGATCACGAGACCTCCGAGAATTGAGGTGTGGGCTCTAACGAGGAATGGAGGCTGCGGTGGGCAGCACGGCCGATCGAGTCGGCGGATCACGCGCATCTGCGCAAATAGGCGGGGGCAGCGCCGCCGGTTGCATGGAGCGGGCAGTCAGGCGCGGCGACGCGCGCGGGTTGCGTGGCCCAACGACCACCCGCGATCCGGCCCGACCAGCGGTGGAATAGCAGGTCGGAATGATCGCTGGGGCCAGCGTGGCAATGAACCCCATTGCCTTTCCCCGCTGAAAGCGACGCGCCTGGGCGACGCGCGACGACCGGGCCAGCGGCTTGGCCGACCCGGCTGCCCCATGCTACCGCCGGTAAAGGAGGGCGGCTAGAGGGACCCGGATGGGGATGTGACGGACTGCATGGGGGACGAAGCGCACAGAGGCCATCGTGTGGCCTCTGTGAGGTTCTGTTATTTTCTTCGACCCACTACGGCAGGTCGTCTGGCTCCGGCGCCGCCGCCCCACCTGCCGGATCGATTGGCCTAACGATGAGGTAGTTGTCTGGCGGCGCCGCGCCTAACAAGTACGTCACGAAATAGTCCCACCGTCGGCGGATGAAATACGGCTCCGTGAGGCTGTGATTGCGATTCGGCGCGATGATGAGGTCGAAGCTCCGATTGGCCTTGATCAACTCATCGACCACCTGAATCGTGTTCGCCGGATGCACATTGTCGTCCATGTCGCCGTGCATCAGCAGCAGGTGCCCGCGCAGGTTCTTCGCCATCGTCTTGTTGGCCGAACCCTCGAAGTTGTCCGTCTTGCGCAGCGTGTCCTTCTTCATCAGGCCCTGATATTTCTCCGCCCAATAAATGTTGTAGCTGCGATTGTCGTGGTTCCCGGATCCCGAGACCGCGACTTTGAAGAACTCCGGATAACGAAGCATCGCGTCCGTCGACGCGAAGCCGCCGCCGGAGTGACCGAAAATGCCAACGCGATCGAGGTCGATGAACTTGTACTGCGTGGCCAGCTGCTTGATTGCGGCAATGTGATCCGGCAAACCGTTATCACCGAAATTGCCGTAGTAGCTGTCGTGGAAGGCCTTGGAGCGGAACGGCGTGCCGAGGTGGTCCAGTTGAATGACGACAAACCCCAGCTCGGCCAGCGAGAACGGCTCGCCACCCCCCTTGAACTTCCAGGATCCGACGCTGCCGACCTGCGGCCCCGGGTAGATGTTGTCGATGACCGGATACTTCTTCGTCGAGTCGAGTTTGGGCGGAAAGTAGATCACGCCGTACAGATCGGTGACGCCGTCACGGGCTTTCACGGTGAAGACCTGCGCTGGCCTCCAGCCGGCCGATGCTAGACGGCTGACGTCGGTGTCCTCGAGCTTGCGCACGACGTGTCCATCCGGGGCGGCGCGAAGGACCGTCACCGGCGCCTTCTCCACTCGTGAATAGCTGTCCACGAAGTACTTCCCGTTAGGCGAGAAGTCGATGTCGTGGTGGCCATCCTCGGGTGTCAGCAGCGTCAGTCCCGAACCATCGTAATTCGCGCGATAGAGGCGGGCATAGTATGGCACGCCCGACTCGCGGCCTCGCGCCGTGAAGTAGACGTACTTGTTGGTTTCGTCCACGTACTCGATCTGACCGACGTCCCATTGGCCACTCGTCACCTGATTCTTCAGCATGCCGCTGCGGAACTTCGAGCTCGAGAGATCGACTTCTCCGTTGGCGACGCTCGTGCGCGCTGCCCCGGCGGGGGTGCCGGCCTGCGCGATCGATGTCCCGGCGCTTGCGTCGAGTCGGTAGATATGTGACCACCCGTCGCGCTCCGACCACCAGAATGCGTCGGCGCCGTCCTTCGTTACGTACCAGCTCACCGGGTCAGTCGTCGGAGGACCAATCTCGACGAATGTCTTGCTCGAGTCGCGCGCGATCACATGCACACTGCCCGTCGCCGCATCGACCGACGCGAGATACGCACTCTTGTCGCCCCGGGTGAACCAGGTCACGTATACCCGGTCCGACGTCGCATTCCACGACGAGTCGCGCGCTGAACCAGTGATCGTCAGCCGATTGGGCGTCGGCGTGAGCTTGACGGCGATGTTGTTCTTCGTGGTGACGTCGATGATGTGGAAGGCCGGCACGGGGACGATCGAATCACCTGGGAGTGCATAGGGTTGGCTGTACACCTTCGGCCGCTGAGGCGTATACGAGATGTACGGCATCTGACCGACGTTCCGCTCGTCGGTCCGCATGACGATCAGTTTCTTCGAGTCGGGCGACCAGCGAAGCTGCGGCCGTCGTGGCTGCGGGCGCTGGAGCTCGCTGGGCCGTGGATCGACCAGCCCGTATGACCAGTAGCGGACTCCATCAGTCGTGAGCTGTGTCGAGTCGCCACCTCCCCGAGGACGCACGTAGACGTTGTACTTCGAGATGAAGGCTTCGAGCTTCTTGTCGGGCGAGAGGACGTAAGGCACTTCGCTTGGCAGTGTGTCGTGCACGGCGCAGCGATACGCCGAGATATCGCAGACGAACCGCTTCTTGTTCGCGGTGAACTCGATCTCGTGCTCGTTCCGACCGTCGTTCGTGAACTTGAACGTACGGAAGGGTAGCCGCGATGGATCGTAGCTCGTGTCGTTGGCCACGGACATGGCCGCCGCCAGGCGCGCGTTCTCGAACAGCAGCCCGCGACTGGTCTTCACCGGGTCGATGGCCACGAACTCGGCGCCGTTAGGCGTTTTGTTGCGATACCAGAACCGCGCGCCGTCGAGGAGCCACTGCGGCCGCACTTCGTCGCCGAAAGTAATGAGCGTCGTGTTCCAATCGAGCAGCTGCTCGGCGCGATTGTAGTTCACCTGTTGACCACTGACACTGACGGCCAACAATGGCGCGACGACGAACCCTGCGCCCAGCAGGGCACGGGACCAGGAGCTGAGCATGCACGACCTCCGCTCGGAAGCGGCTTGGTTTCGGTTAGAAGATTTGTGGCGGAGCAATGCTAAGGCTGATCGCGCGTCGTGTCTACGGACGACGCCTCACCAGCGTCAGAATCGTGTAAACGGCAACCGCCTCGTCCGCCTGATTCTTCACCTCGACATCCCAGGCAACAACGCCTTGCGGTATTTGTCCTTCCCGATCCTCCTTCACCGTCTTCTGCTTGCAGGTGAGGCGCGCATGAATCGTGTCGCCCACGTACACAGGCTTTACGAAGCGAAGGTTCTCGAGCCCGTAGTTGGCGAGCACAGGACCGGGTGCGGGATCGACGAAGAGGCCCGCCGCAGCGGACAATACAAAGTAGCCGTGGGCAACGCGACGCTCGAAGAGCGATTCCTTCGCCGCCACGTCGTCCATGTGTGCATAAAAGAAGTCACCGCTGATGCCCGCAAAATTGACGATGTCCGCCTCGGTGACCGTCCGGCGATGCGTGATCAACGTCTCGCCGATCTCGAGCTCCTCGAAATACTTCCGGAACGGATGGACGCGATCCGTCTTCTGCGCCGCACCCGCGACGTACTCGTTCACGACTCGCGACAGCGTAGTCGGCGATCCCTGGAGCGCCGTACGCTGCATGTAGTGGAGCACTCCGCGGATGCCTCCCATCTCTTCGCCGCCACCGGCGCGACCGGGCCCACCATGCACGAGATGCGGCATCGGCGAGCCATGGCCAGTCGACTCTTTCGCGCTCTGGCGATTCACCAGCATCAACCGCCCGTGGTGCGACGCTGTGCCGAGCGCAACCTCTTTGGCAACGCTGTCGTCGGCGGAAAAGAGTGAGCCGACGAGCGAGCCTTTGCCGCGTTTTGCGAGCTCGATGGCGTCGTCCACCGTCTTGTATGGCATCACCGTGTTCACCGGCCCGAACGCTTCGATATCGTGGGGCGCCGTGCTCGTAAACGGGTCGCTCGCGTAGAAGAGGAGTGTCGGAAAAAAAGCGCCACGGGCGCGATCGGCGCCAACCACACTGAAGTCGTCGGGGTTACCATAAACGCGCTCTGTCTGTCGCGCGATCGCATCGACGTTATTTCGCACTTCCCGCACCTGGAGCTGCGCGGCGAGTGGCCCCATGCGGACACCCTCGATCGCCGGATCACCAACCTTCACCCCATCGAGGCGCCTGACGAGCGCCCGCATCAGCGGCTCGACGAATCCTTCGGGCACCAGCGTCCGCCGAATGGCCGTGCATTTCTGCCCTGCCTTTACCGTCATCTCCTTCGCCACTTCCTTGACGAAGAGATCGAATTCCTCGCTACCAGGCGCCGCATCCGGACCCAGCATCGAGAAATTGAGCGAATCCGCCTCGGTGTTGAAGCGAACGTTCTGAGTCAGGATCGTTGGCTTGGCACGCAGCATTCGCGCGGTATCAGCCGAGCCGGTGAAGGCGACGGCGCACTGAGCGTCGAGATGATCGAGCAAGTCACCGGCGCTGCCGCAGATCAGCTGAACCGCGCCTTCGGGAAAGATCCGCGATTCGATCATTGCGCGGAACACTGCTTCCGTCAGATACGACGTAATGGTCGCCGGCTTGACGATCGCTGGCACTCCCGCGAGCAGGGTCGGCGAGAGCTTCTCGAGCATTCCCCAGACGGGAAAGTTGAAGGCGTTGATGTGCACCGCCACACCCTCGAGCGGCACGCAGATGTGGCGTCCGACAAAGGTCCCGCCCTTCGACAGCGACTCCGTCGCGCCATCGACGAAGAACGTCTCGTTAGGCAGCTCTCGCCGCCCCTTTGACGCGTAGACGAACAAGGTACCGATGCCGCCATCGATGTCGATCCACGAATCCCCCTTCGTCGCACCCGTCGCCGCTGACACCGCATAGAAGTCGTCCTTGCGCGCCGTGAGATACTGCGCCATCGCCTTGAGCATCAGTGCGCGCTCGTGAAACGTCATCTTTCGCAGGGCCGGACCGCCCGTACGACGCGCGTAGTTCACCATTCCCGCGAAATCGACGCCTTGTGTGGACGCCTCGGCCACCGGCGCGCCCGTTACAGCGTGATGCAGCGTCGCGAACGCCCCCGTTCCCTCCACCCACTCGCCGGCAACGTAATTCAAAAGGCGACGCGGCTTCTCGCCCGTGAGGTCCAAAGCTGACGCGGTCAATGTGCTCGCCATATAAGACTCCAATCCGAATCAGTACTCCTAGCTACGCTCGGAGCGAATCGATTTGATGTCGCGCACATTGCTAGCGTGCGCTCCACCTCCGCTCGCCGTTCACCGACAACCCGCAACTCGCAACCCTCTACCATCTACGGCTTCAAACACCATCGCCATGCCCTGTCCCACGCCGATGCACATCGTCGCCAACGCGTAGCGCTTGCCGGAGACGGCGAGCTCTCGCGTCGCCGTCAGCGCGAGACGCGCTCCGGACATGCCTAACGGGTGACCGAGCGCGATCGCGCCACCGTTGGGATTTACCCGTGCGTCATCGTCGGCCACGCCAAGTTCCCGCAAGCACGCGAGCGACTGGGCAGCGAAGGCTTCGTTCAATTCGATCACGTCCATCTGATCGAGCGTGAGATTCGCGCGCGCGAGAGCCAGTCGTGTTGCCGGAACTGGTCCCATGCCCATCAATCGGGGCTCCACGCCGGCGACGGCACTCGCGACGATTCTCGCCGTCGGCGTCAACTCGAACTTCTCGACGGCCGAGTCGGACGCGATCAACAGCGCTGCCGCGCCGTCATTCAGCCCCGACGCATTGCCGGCGGTCACCGAACCCTTGCCATCAGTGCGGAACGCCGGTTTCAACTTGCTCAACACCTCGAGCGTCGTTTCGGGCTTGATGAACTCATCCCCGTCGAAGCGCCTCGGCTCACCCTTCCGCTGCGGAATGGACACCGCAACGATCTCCGCCTCGAACCGACCGGACGCACGCGCGCGAGCCGCCTTTTGCTGGGAGTGCAGCGCGAAGCAATCCTGGTCCTGGCGAGACACTGCATACTTTTCGGCGACATTCTCGGCCGTCTGCCCCATTGAATCGACACCGTATTGTTCCCGCATCCTGGGATTGACGAACCGCCAACCCAGGCTGGTGTCGAACATCTCGACGTCGCGCGACCAGGGCTTGCTCGCCTTGCCAACCACGAAGGGGGCACGCGTCATACTCTCGACGCCACCGGCGACGAAGAGATCGCCCTCTCCCACTCTGATCGCACGCGCCGCGCTCGCGACGGCACTCAACCCTGAAGCACACAGTCGATTGATCGTTTCGCCCGGTACGACGTGCGGAAGCCCGGAGAGCAGCGCTGCCATGCGTGCAACATTCCGATTGTCTTCACCTGCCTGATTCGCGCAACCCAACACGACGTCCGCGATCGCCGATGGATCGACTTCCGGATGGCGACGCATCAGCTCCGCTATCGCATGCGCGGCGAGATCGTCGGCCCGCACCTCGGAAAGTCCGCCGCCGAGGTTTCCGATTGGTGTGCGCACGCCATCGATAATGTAGGCGTCACTCATTCCGAACCTCCCTCCGCCGCGCCATCGCGGGAGAAGAAATCAGTCTTGGTCTTGTAAACGGTACCACGAAAAAGCGCGACGATTTCGAGCGTCGCCTGACTATCCGTCGAGCCGCGCCGAACTGTCACGCGGTAGTAACCCAACCGGTTCGTCGCGCTCTCTTCCTCCGCGTCGGCGACGAGCTCATCGCCAACGCGGACGGGCAAGGGGTACGTGATCGAGTTCTCGATGCTCACTGTCACACGGCCGTGAGTATTCGAGGCGAACGCGAGCGCACTGTCGGCGAGCGAGTACACGATGCCGCCATGGGCCACGCCGAAGCCGTTTACCATTTCGTTCCTTACCGTCATCGAAACGGTCGTCCGACGCGGTCGCACCGATTGAACTTTAATACCCAACCATTGGCTGAATGCATCGCGCTCGGCCATTCCCGCAACGACGCGCTCGGCCAGCCGCTGCTCCTCGGGTGAAGTCATCTCGTGAATTGTCGGCCCTGCGCCACCATGCGCCGCAGGAGCGGGCTCGGCCGATAACGGTCCTCCGCATATTCCTCCTCGAGCAATTCCATCTTCGCGAGGACGCGGTCGAGTCCGACCTCGTCGCCCCAAGTCAGCAGTCCCTTGGGGTAATTCACGCCCTTCGTCATCGCGAGGTCGATGTCCTCCACCGACGCCACGCGATAAAGCACGGCGTCCGCGGCTTCGTTGACGAGCATGGCCAGAACTCGATCGACGAGCAGCTCGCCGACGCCGCGGTCCGTCTTGGGCTCCGGAGTGCTGGCGGAGGGGCCGTACTCATAGTAGCCGCGGCCCGTCTTCCGGCCGAGGAAGCCCGCCTCCACAAGGCGTCGCTGCGTGAGGGACGGACGATATCGCGGCTCGTAGAAGAACCCCTCGAAGACCGATCGTGTTACCGCGTAGTTCACGTCGTTCCCGATGAAGTCCATCAGCTCGAATGGACCCATGCGGAATCCACCGAGCTCTCGCATCGCCCAATCGATTGTGGGACAATCGGCAATGCCCTCCTCGAGTATCCGGATCGACTCACCGTAGAACGGCCGTGCGATCCGATTGACGATGAAGCCAGGAGTATCCGACGCGACCACTGGCGTCTTCCGCCAATCGACCATGAGCTGTGTCATCCGCGGCACGAGTGATCTCTCCGTGCCCATCCACGGCACGACCTCGACGAGCGGAAGCACCGGCGCGGGATTGAAGAAGTGGAGTCCGAGGACGCGCTCTGGTCGCCTGACGACTGAGGCGATCGAGGCCACAGAGAGGGACGAAGTGTTCGTCGCGAGAACCGAGTCCGCTCTTACGGCGACGGATAGCTCTCGAAACAGCGCCTGCTTCGCGCCAAGCTCTTCCACAATCGCTTCGATGACGAGGTCGCAATCGCCATAGACATCCAAGCCGGTGAGTGGCGCATCGACGAAGCTAATGTGCGAGAGCGTGGCGTCATGCGCTGAAGCCGCGAGCTTCCCCTTCTCGACGAGCCGGTCGAGCGAGCTCGTTAACTCCGCGCGCGCTTTCTCCGTCGCGTTAGCCATAGCGTCGGCGAGAATGACATCGTGGCCAGCCTGTGCCGCCACCTGGGCGATGCCACGACCCATCGCGCCCGCGCCGACCACACCGACGCGCCGTGTTGCGTCTGTCGCCATCGTCTGCCTAACGACCCTCGAAGTGCGGCTTGCGCTTCTCGAGAAACGCGCGAACACCCTCGGCGTAGTCCGCCGTGCGGCCCGCCTCCCGCTGCAGCTCCTCCTCATAGTCGAGCTGCTCGTTCAGATCGATTCCGAGCGACCGATTGAACGCCCGCTTGGCGAGTCCGAGCCCGCGCGTCGGCTGGGTCGCGAGATGCGCCGCGGTCGTCCACGCGGCGTCGGCGAGGCCCGGCGCTTCCACGACGCGGTAGACCATGCCCCAATCGAGCGCCTGATCTGCACTCACCTTCTCCGCAAGCATCGTAAGCGCCGTTGCGCGCTGCAGCCCGACAATGCGTGGCAGGATGAACGTGCCGCCGCTATCCGGGATGACACCGATCTTCGAGAATGACTGGATGAACGATGCGTCGCGCGAAGCGAGCACGATATCACAGGCCAGCGCGAGATTCGCCCCCGCCCCCGCCGCCACACCATTCACGGCGCAGACGACTGGCTTCTCGAGCGTGCGAATCGCACGGATGATCGGATTATACCCCTCCCGAACGAAGTCACCGAGATCCGGCAACGAACCGTCGGCTCGAGGAGAGGCTTCGGCCAGATCCTGCCCGGCGCAGAAAGCCCGCCCCGCCCCGGTGAGCAACACAGAGCGCACGGTGCCTTCGGTTGCGATTGCACCCAAGGCATCGCTTAGCTCTCGCGCCATCAGCCGGTTGAAGCTGTTCAGCACCTCCGGCCGATTGAGCGTCACGCTCGCGACGCCCTGATTGATCTCGAAGAGAAGATGAGTGTAAGGCATTCGGGCCCGTTCGGTTCGGCTGGAAGATAGACCGATCTGAAAGGGCCCGACAGGAATGGAAAACGGGCGCGCTTTCGCGCGCCCGCCCTCCTTGTGCCCAGGATTAATTCTTCGTCACCACGCCCGTGGCGAGGTCCAGGGTGTACGCGTCCGTACCGATGTTCATCGTCACGAACTCGGTGCCGTTGAAGGTGATCGTCACCGTCTTGTCGATGGTGAAGGACTTCGAGAGACCACTCTTCTCGACTTTGCCGGTACCGACCACATGACGCGTGATCGATCCTGACGCAGGATAGGGATTGCTCGACCGGGGGAGCTTCACGACAACACTGCTGATCGTGACGTTGTCGTTCACGTGATAGCTACGGGTCGCATCCGTACCCTGGCGATAGCCGCCGTCGTTGCGCGTGCCGGTACCGTTCCAGGTACGCTGCGTCTCGGCACCGAGAAGGCCGGAGACGGTCAGGTTGCGATCGCGGCTGACCGTATCTGCGCCCGTGTCCACGACGTGCACGCCAGCGACATTCACATGGAAATTCGCCGAATCCGTCGTGCTCGCGCTGTACGCCGACTGCGCCGTGTTGCTGGCGTCGAAGAAGGCGTAATCTCGATTCAGTGTGAGGCCGGCAGAGGTGATGGGCGCGCAGGTGAAGCGTCCTGTGGTCGCGCTGTACGTGCAGGTGCCAGAAAAGTCCCAGCTATAGCTTGGGGCGGCAACCGGCGTCCGGTTCAACATCAGTCCAGCCCCGGCGACGTTTTGCACAGCGCCACCGGACATCGTCATGTCCGAAGCGGTCATAATCCCGATGTCTTCGGCGGTAGCATCGGAGGCCGAGATAGCGGCAGCCTGGCTGATGTCCGCCTGAGTGATCTGGATTGGGCTGATGCTGTCTGAGCTACACGCGGCGACCAGGAAAGCGATCGGTGCGCAGACAAGGAGTGAGCGTCTCATTGAATTGTCCTCGTGCGAATGGGGAACGATTGCGGGCGCGGAGAGTTGGAAGAGTCCCTGCCGCCTCGCTTCGCACGTTCGACGTCGACAGCGTACTCGTCGTTACGTGATATTCAGCACACGTGATAGTTTTTTGCGCGATCTTTGTTTTCGTCATTACCCGGACGCCTTGTCCGGCCCCGCGCCACCGCATCATCCGATTCCATCATGGCAACGCACGCTGCTCCGAAGCAGGTTCGCTCCCGATCGACCGCATCCGATAGCCCACTCGATTGGCGGCGCATCGCGTATACCGCGATGGTCTCGCGTGCGCTGGACGACGTCGAAGAGTCGACGAATCGCAACAAGACGTCGGTCCCTCGCGAGCATCTCGTCCTTTATCAATTCTCTGCGCGCGGCCACGAAGTAGCGCAGGTGATTCTCGGTTCGCTGCTCACGCACCCGCGCGACGCGGCCAGCGCATACTACCGGTCGCGACCGCTGCTCCTTTCGTTAGGCCTGCCCATCGAAGACGCCCTTGCCAGTCCCCTCGGCCGGTCGGGGGGCTTCAGCGATGGCCGCGACATCGGCGTCGTGTGCAACCTGCCGAGGAAGGATGGGCCGATCGTGCTGCCGATGTCCGGCGACGTCGGCTCTCAGTACACCCCATGCGCCGGTTGGGCGCAGTCGATTCTCTATCATCGTGACGTGCTGGGCGACGAATCATATCGCGGCGCGATCGGCGTGGTGCTCGGTGGCGAGGGCTCCGTCGCGACCAATGGGTTCTGGTCTTCTCTCACGATGGCGACGACCCTGAAGCTGCCGATGGTCTTTTACATCGAAGACAATGGCCTCGGCATCTCCGTCCGCGGCGAGATGCAGACGCCGGGCGGCAACATCGCCGCGAACCTGGCCTCGTTTGGCAACTTGTTCGTGCGCGACGGCGACGGTACCGACGCGGCTGACACGGCGCGTCTCGTCAGAGAATGCGTGGAGCACGCGCGCGCCGGAAACGGCCCCGCACTCCTCCACCTCACGGTGCCCCGGTTGTGCAGTCACTCGGGCCCGGATAACCAGCGGGGCTACCGCACCGACGAAGAGATTGCCTCCGACTTCACCCGTGACCCACTCCCAAAGCTTCGCCGACATCTCGTACCTCGCACGCTTTCGGCGGCAGCGTGGAAGGAGATTGAGGCCGCGGTGCAGCACGATGTCGATGAAGGGCTGCGGAAAGCGCGGGCTCGTCCGCCGGCCGACCCGGAAAACGTTAGGCGCCACATCTTCGAGGAACCGGGCGAGCCAGCGATGATTGGTGGATTGACTGCGGAAGAACGGGCAGCGCTCGACGGTAGCGAGGAGGCTCGCCACGACGGCGAGGTCGTCCGATTCGCCGAAGCTGTCCGGCGCACGCTGCGTCGCGAGCTCGAGCTGAACCCGAAATGCCTTGTCTTCGGCGAGGACGTCGGGCGCAAGGGCGGCGTTCACCTGGTCACCGAAGGGCTTCAGCGTCAGTTCAGCGAACACCGCGTGTTCGATACGAGCCTTTCTGAAGAGGGAATCATTGGCCGCGCTGTCGGAATGGCGATCGGCGGCTTGATGCCGGTCGCCGAGATTCAGTTCCGCAAATACGCGGATCCGGCCGCCGAGCAATTGAACAATTGCGGCACCTTGCGTTGGCGCACGGCGAACCGCTTTGCGGCGCCGATCATCGTGCGCATGCCTGGCGGATTCGGCAAGGACGTCGGCGATCCGTGGCACAGCCTGAGCGACGAAGTCCGGTTCGCTCATTCGTTAGGTTGGCAGGTTGTCGTTCCCTCGAATGCCGCCGATGCCGTCGGACTGTTGCGCGCGGCAATGCGAGGTGGGAACCCAACGATCTTCTTCGAGCACCGATCTTTGCTGATGACCAGCGATGGTAGCGCGCGCTATCCTGGCGATGACTACGTGCTGCCGCTCGGCAAGGCGGCGCGTCTGCGTGCCGGCGACGGTCTGACGCTCGTGACCTGGGGCGCCATGGTCCATCGGTGTGTCGAGGCTGCTGAAAGATTCGATGGCCGCATCGATCTGCTCGATCTGCGAACGGTCATGCCCTGGGACCGGGAACAAATATTGGCATCGGTGGGCAGAACCGGCCGCTGCTTGATCGTACATGAGGATACGCTCACGGCTGGATTCGGCGCTGAGATCGCGGCGACCGTCGCCAGGGATGCGTTCTGGGCTCTCGATGCGCCGGTAGAGCGGCTCGCCGTGGACGACGTTCCGATGCCGTATCATCCGGTACTGCTCGAGGCCGTGCTCCCGGACGCCGAGCGCATCGCGCATCGCATCGACGCTCTGCTCGCCGTGTGACATGAGTCACAGGAAAATTCCTGCTTGATGGCCCGCGCCCCGCGCGATACGATTCGCGAGCAACAGCTGATTGCGAGTCGCGCAAAGGGGCGTGGGCGTGCAAAGCGGACGACGGCGTTCGATCATACTCTGGGGGCCACCGGGCTCCGGCAAGTCGCTCTATCTCACGTCACTCGTAATGTGGCTGACGCGGGAGCATAACGAGCGACCGCTCGCCGTACTTCCCGCCGACGATGCCGCCGCTCGATGGGTCGCGCAGCGCAGCGCACCTCACCCCGATGGCGTCGCGCTCATCGACGCCGGCGCCGCACCGAGCTCTCCGCTCTTTCGGATTTACTCAATCTCGACGGCGCCAGACGCTATGGGCTGCCGGTCCGCGCTCATTGGCGATCTGTCGCCGTGCGACGCGGGCGCTGGCGAGCCGCAGCCGAGCGGCCTTTCCGATGCCGCCGGCGTAATGCTCCTCCTGCCGGTTACGGCGATGGCGACGACCCACGAATCGCGCGACGCGTGTGTGTCGTGGTTCACGACGACCCTCGCACGCTTGCCCGAGCAGCTTGGCGCCGCGCCACCCGCCGTTTCGTTGCCTGTCGCCGTCTGCCTGACGCAGACCGATGAAGCGCCCGACGCGGCTCGTCGCGATCCCAGCCAGTGGCTGGAGAGCTTCGGGGCAGAGATGCTCCGCGCATTGCGTGCCCACTGCGCACGTTTCGCCGTGTTCAAGGTTTCCTCGACGGGACGCGCTCCACGTAAGCGCGACGGCGTCGACGTCATCATCGGTTCCCCGGAGCCCCGTGGCGTCCTCGCCCCGATTCGCTGGATTCTCGGCGACGGCACGACGGAGGCCGCCGCGTGAGACTCAGCCGGAGCGGATCGCATTCTCGAAGACCCGCCGCCGCGGAGCGGCGTCGTACGATCGTACTCTGGGGTGCCGCCGACAGCGGCAAGAGCGGGTTGTTGGGTGCCCTCCGCAGCGAGAGCACCAAGACCGTTGGCGAACGGTGGACGCTCGACCTCACTGACGCGTCGCCTGACGTCGTCGCTTACGCCGACAGCGCATCGCTCGCTCTGCGGCTCCGCGACGTCAAGGAAACTCCGATTCGACGTCCGGAGCGCGCCTTCTCTGTGGCCGTATCGCGATACGCCGGACGCAGCGTCACGTCGGTCGCTGAGCTCAGCGTGCTCGATCCGCGTGGCGAGCTGGCCGCTGACCCACTCGCGGCCGCTGCTCGACGCACCATTGCCGCAGTCCGAACCGCCGATGGCATTCTCTGGCTGCTGGAGGCACCGACCGGCGGTGTGATGCCCGCTTCAGGGCGCATCGCAATCCTCCGTCAGGTCACCGCAATCCTCGAGGCAGCGTCGGCAAGCGACATCGCAATTCCTGTCGTCGTCGCTGTAACGAAAATCGATCGGCTACCGCAGCTGGAGATGAATCGGCTCCGCGAAGCGCCTGAAGAGGGACTCCGCGCAATTCTCGGAGACGCGGCATTCGGTTGGCTGCTCGCCGCCTTTCCGCGGCTGCACTGCTTTGCGCTGTCGGCCGCCGGTACCGTCCGTAACGCGGCACGGCCACTGGGGCTGACGTCGATGATGGATTGGTTCAGTGACGAGTGGCGCCGCGAAGAACAGGCCGCTGATACCGCGCGCACGCGAGCGCGTCGCTCGCAGCAGGTTGCACGAGTGCGACGCCGCGCGCCCCTCGCGGCAAGCATCGTCGCGACGGCAGCGGTGGTTGGATTCGCTGGCGTCGCGGCCGCTCGACTACTGGGTCAGCGTGGCTCGACCTGGTCCACATCTGCCGGTACAGTCGTGGTGCCGGCAACGCAGCCGCTGACACAGCAGGCCAGCAGTGATAGCCTGGCGCAGGGAGACAGCGTTCGATTACCGTCTGTCGCTTCGGCGCTTGCGGCGCTCGAGCGAGGAGATGCTCTGGGCGCGATGCGCGATCTGAGCGCGCTGCACCTGCCTGACAGTAGCGCACAGCGTTACGCAGCGGACAGCGTCCTCGCGGCCGCGGCGATGCGCGGGACCGAGCAGCTCCTGAACGAGAGTGCCCCCTCGACGGACACCCTGCTCTCGATCGTTGCCACGACGAGCGAGGCAATTGCGCGGGCGCATCCAGGAACGGCCGTGCTCGCGCCACTCTCCCTCGCCCGCGCGGGGGCATGCATCGGCGGGCGACTCGCCTGCCCCGCTGATCAGGTGCGGGAAGATCTGGCGTGGGCTCTGCTGTTAGGCACGCCAGCCGAGCAGGATCAGGCTCGGCGTCTTCGTGCCGCCCTCGTCGGTGACTCGGTGCACGTTCGATGAGACGCGCGCTGTTGCTGCTCGGCTGTAGTGTCGCCGCTGCCTGCGCTGAATCCCATGGCGCGAGCGTCAGCGACAGTGTCGCTGGCGAAACCATGCTGCTCCGCATCCGCAACGCCGCGCTCGACGAGTCGCTGCGTGTCGTCCGAAGCGTGACCGAACGTCAGAGCGTCGAGAAAGACCTGCTCGTTCGTGAAGTCCACAGCTTCGACTATTTCATGGAGCAGCTGCAGGACGAGTTTCGGAAGATTAGAGTTCTTCAACAACAAGCCGGTGCGCTGGACCCCCGATCCGATCCGTTGTCGAGTGTCGAATCGGAGCGCACCGACATCCTTCGCGCGGCGCGCGCGGCGCGCACGCGCCTTGCCCATCTCGAGGCGGCGGCGGAACAGCAGGGCCGCCAACTTGGCGCCCTCCGCGACAGCGTCCGCGCGAGCGCCGACAGCGCACTCGCGAGCGGGTCCGCCCGCGATTCCAGCCGCATGGCGCTGGCAAGCGTGCGAGTGCTGGTCGCCGATCTTCGCATGCGGCTGGACGATCTGCAGCATCAGGTCGACTCACTCACGAACTACTCTCGTGCCCTGCACGACGAGAACGAGCGGCTGACGGCGGTCATCGCCGCGAATGCGATGCGCGATAGTACCGTCTATTACGTCGTCGGGACGCGCAAACAGCTCATCGACTGGCATCTCGCGCGCGAGAGCGGCGGCGTTCCGGTGACCGGTTGGGGCCGGGTGCTACAACCAGCTGACATCCGTGACAGCACCCACTTCACCGTCGGCCACATGCGAACTCGGGTGATCAAGCTCGACGAGTCACACGATTATCAAATTCTCACGCCCCAGGCCACGAGCGCGCTCGAGACGCACGTCGCCTCCGACGGCGCCTTCCACGGCAGCCTGCGCATTCGCGAGCCCGACGCCTTCTGGCGAGCGAGCAAGTGGCTCGTGATTCTGGTCCGATAAGGGCGCAGTACCAGCCGAGAACTGCGGACAGAAAGCAACCGGGGCGTCTACACACCCGGTCACAGCGCCTTGAACACCTCAAAGGGCTGATTGCATTTCGTGCAATATGCGATGGCTTTGCACGCCGTCGAGCCGAACTCGCTTCGCAGCTCCGTCTCCAGCGAATGGCAGTACGGGCATCGCAACCGCTGGGCCGCAGCGGGCGATCTCGTTAGGCTCACGAGCGAGTCGCGCGGCGCCGGACCGGGCGGGGCGATGCCGTACGCCTCGAGCTTCTGCTTCGCTTCGGTGCTGAGCCAATCCGTCGTCCACGCCGGCGCGTATACCGTCTCCACGTGTATCACGCCGAAGCCGTGGGACAGCAGGGCCGAGCGAATGTCTTCCTCGATCACCCGCATTGCGGGACAGCCGGAATAGGTCGGTGTAACCGTGATGGTCACGGCGTTCCCTTCGACACGCGCACCGCGGACAATGCCCAGCTCGACGACACTGAGCACCGGCACCTCGGGATCCTTCACCGCGTCGAGGATCTCGAAGATGTCGTCGCGAGTCGCGTCCGCGGCGCTCACCACGATGCTCCCGGATGCGAGCGGGCAACGATCTGCATCTCCGCGAGCATATGCCCCAAGTGTTCGGTATGCCGCCCCTGCCGTCCGCCACGCTGCATGTAAGCAGTCTCCGGAATTGCCAGCCCAGCGCGGGCGAGGACATCGCGTACCGTCGATTGCCAGGAGCTCTCGAACTCCGATGGATCGACACCGAAGCGCGACTCGGCTGCCGCGCGATCCACGTCGTCGGCGAGAAACAGCTCGCCGGTGTATGGCCACAGCTCGTTGACGGCGTTCTGCGCTCGCGCATGACTCTCGGTCGTGCCGGCGCCGAGCTTCAGAACCCAGTCAGCGCTGTGGCGCACATGATACCGGAACTCCTTCACCGCTTTCGCGGCAACGCCGGCCACGTCCTGATCCGTACTCCGCTGGAGCGCCTCGGCCTGCAGCATCGCGAAGACTGCGTAGAAGAGCTGCCTGACGATCGTCACCCCGAAGTCTCCCTTGGGCAACTCGACGAGCAGCGCGTTGCGGAAGTCGATGGCGTCCCGCAGATACGCGAGCCCGTCCGCGTCGCGACCCCTGCTCTCGATCTTCGCGGCGAGACCGAGGAGCAGGTTCGCCTGGCCGATCAGGTCGAGTGCGATGTTTGCCAGGGCGATGTCTTCCTCGAGAATCGGTGCGTGGCCGCACCACTCGGACAATCGATGACCGAGCACGAGACGATCGTCAGCAAGACGCAGCAGGTACTCCACGCGGTCATCGGAGCGCGCCGACTTGCCACTGTCCGCGTTCGTGAATGCCGTCACATTCGTATTCCCCGCGGCACTTTATAGAACTGCGGATGCCGGTAGGGCTTGTCATTGCCCGGATCGAAGAACGGGCCCATGTCGTCCGGCGTCGACGCCGTAATTTCGACGCTGGGCACAACCCAGATGCTCACGGCCTCACCGCGCCTTGCGTAGACGTCGCGCGCATTCTGTAGCGCGGCTTCGGCGTCCACGGCGTGCACGCTGCCGGCGTGCTCATGCGGCCCACCCCCCGGCGGCTGAACGAATACCTCCCAGAGCGGCCATTGACCGTCACCTGGCGCACTCGTTCGATCCGTGGTCGTTACCTTCGTCGTACCGTCGTTGGGCATGGTGGTCGCGAGAAGGCGGCCCCTGCTAGGCCGCCTCTGACGTGGAATCGCCCTGGGCTTGTTTTGCGGCATAGCTCGCTGCCGCCACGCGCACCCATTCGCCATCTTCGTGCGCCTTCCGACGCGCCGCGAGACGTTCGCGATTGCACGGCCCATTCCCGCGAACGACGCGCCAGAACTCGTCCCAGTCGATGGGACCGATATTCCAGTTCTGCGTCTGCTCATCATACGACAGTTGCGAATCCGGAATCGTCAGGCCGATGGCCTTTGCCTGCCCCACTGTGAGATTGATGAAGCGCTGGCGCAGCTCGTCGTTGCTCTTCCGCTTTACGCCCCAACGCATCAACTCGTCGCTGTTCGAGGACTGACTGTCGTGCGGACCGAACATCATGAGCGATGGCCACCACCATCGGTCGAGGGCGTCCTGTGCCATGCGATGCTGCTCGGACGTGCCGGCCGCGAGCGTCGCCATGATCTCGAAGCCCTGGCGCTTGTGAAAGTTCTCTTCCTTGCAGATTCGCACCATCGCCCGCGCGTACGGACCGTAGGAGGCCTTGGCGAGCATCGTCTGATTCACGATTGCCGCGCCGTCCACGAGCCAGCCGATCGCCCCGATGTCCGCCCAGGTGAGCGTCGGATAATTGAAGATGCTGGAGTACTTGGCCGTTCCATTGAGAAGTTGCTGAATGAGCTCATGTCGGTCGACGCCAAGCGTCTCGGTGCCGCAGTAGATGTAGAGGCCGTGACCGGCTTCATCCTGGACCTTTGCCAGGAGAGACATCTTGCGGCGTAGTGACGGAGCGCGCGTGATCCAGTTGCCCTCCGGCAGCATGCCGACGACCTCGGAGTGCGCGTGCTGAGACATCATCCGAACGAGCTGCTTCCGATATCGCTCGGGCATCCAGTCCTTCGGCTCGATCGACTCACCGGCAGCGATGCGCGCCTCGAAGGCCGCGTTGCGCGCCGGATCCTCGGCGATGGGTTCGGCTTTGTTGGGGGTCATGCTGGTATTATACACCCCTGAAGGGGTAGCTGGTGATGCAGCCACCCAAACACCAATCATTGCTGCCACCCATGGCCTCTCCTATTACTGTGTCGTCGACCGGGAACGTCCAGACCACTGTCACGGATGGCATTGCTACCGTCCGATTCTCACATCCGAAGGGCAATTCGCTTCCCGCCGCGTTGCTCGCGCGCCTTGCTGACGAGATTCGAGGACTCGGAAAGCGAGAGGATGTCACCCTCCTCGTTCTGCGAAGCGGAGACACGGGGCCGTTCTGCGCTGGCGCCTCCTTCGATGAGCTGAAGGCCATTCGAGACTCTGCCGCGGGCAAGGAGTTCTTCATGGGTTTCGCGCGCCTGATCCTCGCTATGACGCGCTGCCCGAAGCTCATTATCAGCCGAGTCCATGGAAAGGTCGTCGGTGGCGGCGTCGGCCTTGTCGCCGCCTCGGATTACGCGATTGCCGCCGAATCGGCATCGCTACGACTCAGCGAGCTCGCGGTAGGTATCGGTCCTTTTGTCGTCGGACCAGCGATCGAACGGAAGATCGGCCTCGGCGGCTTCGGTGCGATGGCAGTTGACACGGAGTGGCGGAACGCTCGATGGGGAGAGGAAGCCGGCCTGTATGCGCGGGTTTTCGATAGCATCAATGCGCTAGACAGTGGCCTGGAGCTCTTCGCGCGCAAGCTCGCGCGGACGAATCCGCAGGCGATGGCGAAGATGAAAGGCGTGTTCTGGCAAGGCACGGAGGACTGGGACCACTTGCTCGAGGAGCGCGCGGAAATGAGCGGTGCCCTGGTAACCTCTGAATTCACGCGCGCCGCGATCGCGGCGTTCGAAAAAAGCTGAGTCGCGTCAGCCGAACAGCTCGCGAATCGCATCCTCGAACGAGATCCGGAAATCGCTATCGCGAACACGCTTCGTCGCGTCGTACGACACGGTCTCCAGGCGTAGAGCGGCATCGAGCAGCGCCTCGATCCGGAACGGCTCGCCGGCCACGTGAGCGAGGTATGCCTCCACCGCCGTGAGATAGCCCATCATCCCACCGAACTCGGTCGGACAATAGACCTTCCGCGCCTTACGCAGAAGTTCGGCGCCACTCGGATCGGGCATGACGAGATTCTCAGAGCCGCAGAGGACGGCGAGACGTGCGTTGTCGACGCAGCGAGCAACGGACTCGCGGTCGAGTGAACCGCCCGCCGCGTTCAGCACCAATGCGTCCATCGGTTCGTGCAGGAAATCTCCCTTGCCTTCGCTGCTCCAGACGCGAATACCTCGCGCGGCAATCTCGGCGCGCTTCGTCGCCTTCGGCTCCACGGTCAGCATACGGGCGCCCTCGTGACACAGCTCGTCGAGCACACGTTGACCGATGTTGCCGACTCCGATCAAGCCGACCGTCGCGCGCGAGACAGGAATCTCGAAGCCGCGCAGCATGCCGTGGAGTACTTGATAGTTGCCGGCAGCCGTCGGCAACGACGTGTCAGCGACCACGCTGCCTGGGTACCCGGCATTGAGGTACTGCAGTGATTGCGTACGGCCATCGGACATCACGCCGTGGCCGAGATCCTGGCCCGTAGTGACGTGAAATCCCGCACTCGATGAGCAATCATTCAGACACTCGATCGCAAAATCGAGCATCGCGAAGTCTCGCGGACAGCCAATGCGGGAGTCTGGCGTCGGCTGCAGCACGCACTTGCCTCCCACGATCCGTCCGATGTCGTGCTGCGCGAGTGGTCCGCCGACGTGAGTGAGTCGAGACCAGTAGACCTTCTCCTCCATTCCCACTGCGAGCTCGAGCGCCTCGCACTCGGGGTCGAAGCCGGGAAGGCTCGTGCGCTCTTCCGGCGCGATGCGGAATCCACCTAACGAGAGCTTCCCGGAGCCGGGCGAGGCGTGCGTCGCGATGGCGAGCGTCCACGGCTCCGTGACGTGCCTGTAGACGTACACCCAAACGCGGCGGGCACCGGCCGTTTCGGGGGCGATGCGTGCCGCTTCGTTAGGCTCGACGACGATTTTCTTGAACGACCGGCTCACGTTACGTCGTTGGGGGATTGAATCCCGCGTGCTGCTGCTCGATCCAGCTCTGGTGATACGCCGGATCCTCGATCGCCAGCGCTTGCTTGGCGACGCGCAAAGGGCGGAAGGAATCCATCATCACGGCCAGCTCGTCCGTGCGCTTGGCGCCAATCGAGGCTTCGGCGCGCCCCGGATGCGGGCCATGCGGGATGCCATCGGGATGATGGGTGATACTGCCGAACTCGATGCCCTTGCGACTCATGAATTCGCTCGAGGCGTAATACAGGACTTCGTCGGAATCGACGTTGCTGTGATTATAGGGTGCCGGCACGGCCTCTGGATCGAAGTCGTATGGTCGGGGACAGAAGGAACAAATGACGAACCCATCGCCCTCGAATGTCTGGTGAACCGGCGGCGGCTGGTGGACGCGCCCGACGATCGGCTCGAAATCGTTGATGTTGAAAGCCCAGGGATAGAAGTAGCCATCCCAGCCGACGACGTCGAATGGATGATGATCGAGAATGAATTCATTCAATGCGTCGTATTGCTTGACGAGCAGACGAAAATCTCCCATCTCGTCATGCGTCTTGAGCTCGAGCGGGCGGCGAATGTCGCGCTCGGAGTACGGCGCGCCCTCCTTGAGCTGCCCGAACTCGTTGCGATAACGCTTCGGCCACCGTACGTGACCGCGGCTCTCCATGATCAGGAAGCGCGGCTGATCTCCCTTCATGTCCAGCTTATACCGGTGAAGAATGCCGCGATGGATGATGAGATAATCGCCCTCGTGGAAGGGCAAATCGCCATAGACGGATTCCAGGGTACCGCTACCCTTGGCGACATACACGACCTCGTCACCCTGCGCATTCCGATAGAAATGCGCATCCTGCTCGTCAGGCTCGACATACAGCATAGCGACGTCGGCATTGAAGAGCAGCGGGAGCCGATCGAGCGTCGGACTCCCGCCGCGCTTCACCTTGGAAGTTAGGAAATGCCGGTGTCGCAGGGCCGCGTCGTCGTCCGGCTGGTAGGCGATGTCCTTGATGCGCTTTACCGACTTCACCGTCGTCGGTGGATGTACGTGGTAGAGCAGCGAAGATGTGCCCGTGAATCCTTCATGACCCATGAGCTCTTCCGCGTAGATCCCGCCACCGGGTTTCCGGAAGGCAATGTGTCGTTTACGAGGAATGCTGCCTAACGTGTGATAGATGGGCATGGTGGAAGGGGTTAGGGATTAGGGCTAGTCGCTAGCCCCCAGTCCCTCTTCACAGGTTTCCTCTCGCTGCTTGCTCTCGCTCTATAGCCTCGAACAGTGCGCGGAAATTTCCCTTGCCGAAGCCGCGCGCACCCTTGCGCTGAATGATCTCGTAAAACACGGTCGGACGGTCCTGCACGTTGCGTGAGAAGATTTGCAACAGGTAGCCGTCCGGATCGCGGTCTACCAGAATGCCCAGCTCCTCGAGCACATCGATCGGTTCGTCGATCTTCCCCACGCGCCGCTGGAGATCTGCGTAGTATGACGTCGGCGTCTTGAGGAACTCAACGCCACGGTCACGAAGCGTCGTCACGGTCTTGATGATGTCGTTCGTCGCCAGAGCGAGGTGCTGCACACCGGGTCCGCGATAGAAGTCCAGATACTCGTCGATCTGCGACTTCTTCTTACCCTGCGCTGGCTCGTTGATCGGAAATTTGATCCGCTCGTTCCCGTTCGCCATCACTTTCGACATCAGCGCGCTGTATTCGGTGGAGATGTCTTCGTCGTCGAAGGTGATGAGATTCTTGAAGCCCATCACCTTTTCATAGAACCCGACCCATTCGTTCATCTTCCCCAACTCGACATTGCCAACGCAGTGGTCGACGTAGAGCAGGCCCGCCTCGGCCGCCAGATAGTGCGGCGTCACTCGTGTGAATCCGGGCATGAATAGCCCGCGATAATTCTTTCGCTCGACGAGGGAATGAATCGTATCGCCGTAGATACGAATCGCGGCGATCACGACTTCGCCGTTGTCGTCCTTCAGCACCTTCGGCTCGAGTAGCGGCACGGCGCCGCGTGAGACTGCTTTCGTGAACGCGTCCCGTGCGTCGTCGACCCAGAGCGCGATGTCGCGCACGCCGTCGCCATGTTTGTTGACGTGCGCCGCGATCTCCCCTTCGGGCCCGAGCGCGGACGTCATGATGAGGCGTATCTTGCTCTGCTGAAGGAGATAGCTCACGCGATCGCGCGTACCCGTTTCCGGCCCGCGATAGCCGACCAACTGGAAGCCGAAGCCGGACTGATAGTAGTGAGCGGCCTGCTTGGCGTTTCCGACGTAGAACTCGACGTAGTCGGTTCCATTGATCGGAAAGATGTCCTGAGTTGCCGACTCTGTAGGTAGCGTCGCCGTTGCCATCGATGCTCCGAATCTGTTTGGAGTCCTTATGGAATATAGTGATCGGTGATCGGTGATCGGTGATCGGTAGCTCCCAGTTCACAGACCACCGCCGACCGCCGACCACTAGTTCTCGAGTTCTGGCAAATTCCGAAATAGCTCCAACGCCTCGGGGTTCGCGAGCGCGTCGCGATTCTTGACCGGACGGCCGTGCACCACGTCACGCACCGCCAGTTCTGTAATCTTCCCGCTGATCGTACGCGGGATATCCGTTACCTGCACGATCTTTTTCGGCACGTGGTGCGGGCTCGCGTTCTTCCGGATTTGCAGCCTGATCCGTTCCTTGAGCTCGTCAGTCAGCGTCTGGCTCTCGACGAGACGCACGAACAGCACGATGCGCACGTCCTCGCCGCCTTCCGCGTCTGGCACTTGCTGGCCAATCACAAGGCTCTCGAGTACTTCCGGTAATTGCTCGACCTGGCGGTAGATCTCGGCCGTCCCGATTCGCACGCCGCCTGGATTCAGCGTGGCGTCGCTCCGGCCGTAGATCACGACCCCGTCGTGATTCGTCAGCTCCGCCCAATCGCCATGGCGCCAGGCTCCAGGGAAGTGATCGAAGTACGCCGCTCGATACTTCTCCTTCGTCGGGTCATTCCAGAAGTAGATCGGCATGCTGGGAAAAGGAGCCGAGCACACCAACTCACCCGGCCGCTCGCGGATCGAATTTCCATCGTCGTCGAAGATCTCGACGCGCATGCCGAGCCCGCGCGTCTGGATCTCGCCGCGCCACACTGGTGCGATGGGATTACCGAGCGCAAAGCACGAGATGAGATCCGTGCCGCCGCTGATGCTGCTGAGCTGGACGTCTGGCTTCACCTTCTCGTACACGTAATCGAAGCTGTGGGCGCCGAGCGGGCTGCCCGTCGAGAGAATCGACCTCAATGATGAGAGGTCGTGCGTGTTTCGCGGGGCGAGCCCCTCTTTCTCGGCGAGGGCGAGCCATTTCGCGCTCGTGCCGAAAACCGTTAGGCGCTCGGCTTCGGCCATCTCCCAGAGTATGGCGCGCCGCCGGAGCAGCGGTGCGCCATCATAGAGTACGATCGTTGCGCCGACGGCGAGCGCCGAAACGAGCCAATTCCACATCATCCATCCGCAGGTCGTGAAATAGAAGATGCGGTCGTCGCGACGGAGATCGCAGTGCAGCACATGCTCCTTCTGATGCTGGAGGAGCGTGCCGCCGGCACCGTGAACCATGCACTTCGGCAACCCGGTCGTGCCTGACGAGTACATCACATACAATGGATGATCGAACGGCATGCGCGCGAAGCGCATCCGCGTCGGCACCACGCTGCCGACGAACGCATCGTAGCTCACGGCGCGCGGTATGCCAGCGAGACTCGCCGACGCCTGTCGATATGTTACGACGACAACCTGCTCGATACTCGTTATGCGCTCGGCGATTCCAGCGACTGTCTCCAGGCTGTCGACCTCCTTGCCCGAATAGCGGTAGCCGTCAGCGCAGAAGAGAAATTTTGGCTCGATCTGGCCGAAGCGATCGAATACCCCCTGGACGCCGAAGTCGGGCGAGCACGACGACCAGATGGCGCCCAGGCTCGCCGTCGCGAGCATGGCAATGGTCGCCTCGGGAATGTTCGGCATGAAGCCGGCAACACGATCACCGGCTCCCACACCTCGAGCCTCGAGCGCCGACGCGAGTCGCTCGACCTCGGCGTAGAGCTCGGCGAACGTCAGGCGACGCTGAGGTCCGAGCTCGTTCCAGCCGACGATCGCCTCACGATCGTCGCGATAGCGAAGGAGGTTCTCGGCAAAGTTCAATCGGGCACCGTCGAACCATCGCGGGCCGAGCTCCGGATCGGGGGGGGCCATGCGGTCGCCGCCGATGAGAGCCGATTGCCAGGCCGATCCCCGTGCATCGCGCTCAGCCGCGATGCCGCAGAACTCCCATACCGCGCCCCAGAAGTCGGCCGGCTGCGCGATCGACCATTCATAGAGGCTGGGATAGTCCCGCACCGCCGTCGCGCCACGCCGCCGAACATCGGCGATGAACCGGGTCAGATTCGCGTCGACGATCTGGCGCGACGTGGGACTCCAGAGCGGCGAACTCACCAAACTCTTATCGACCGCAGGGTCTCATGAGGGAATGATATCGAGCAGCTCGATCTCGTAGACGAGGGTCGAGTTCGGCGGAATTTGGCCCGCACCACACGAGCCCAAAGCGAGCTGTGACGGCACAACGAGACGGCGCCTTCCGCCCACATTCATGCCGATCATGCCGTCGACAACGCCGAACGCGGTGATAGTGCGCATATCCATGGCGAAAGGCTGCTGGAGCTGCTGATCGACCACCGTCCCGTCGGTCAGATACGCGACGTAGTAGACGTCCACCGTCGTCGGGCCCGTCAGCGTCTGTCCAGTGCCGACGACAACGTCCTGCTCGTACACACCGCTCGCCCTCTTCGTCCACGTACTGAGGTCGATGTTCAAGCTGGGCGCGAAAACTTCACTCGCTGGATCAGTCGGATCTACAGCGGCGCAGCGTTTTGGCTCGGTAAAGCAGGCAGCGGCCACCAACGGGAACGCCAGCAGGGCGAAGTAGCGCATTGCGAGAATCGGACGAGGTGAAGATCAGTTGTCGATCGCGAGCAGATCGACTTTGTACACGATCGTGGAATTCCCGGGAATACCGCCCTTGCCGCACGCGCCCAGCGCGAGCTCCGATGGACTGACTATCAAGCGCTCGCCGCCCACATTCATTCCCAGCATACCGTCGGCGAGACCGATCGTCGAGCTAGTTCTGAGATTTATCTGATAGCTCTGGTTCTGGAACTGATCCACAAGCGTCCCATTCACGAGCCACGCCGAGTAGTGGATCTCGACCACGGAAAGCGCCGAGAGTGTCGCACCCGTCCCGACGACCAGATCCTGGGTGTAGTCGCCGATGACTGTCCGCGTCATGTTCGCGAGGTTCACGCCGAGCGATGGATCGAAAGTCTCGGCGGCCGGATCGGTCGGGCTGTCCGGACAGCTCTCCGGCTGCGTCAGGCAGGCCGTGAGCAATACACACGGTAGCAAATACAAAACGAGACGCATCGCAGGGAAAGAGGTCGTGAGGCAGATCGCCGGTATTTTCATGGACAGAAACTGTGTCAGGAATCCGCCACGCGCGAGGGGGATTCCCAGCTTCGGAGAAAATCGCTATAAACGGCGCGGCGACTCATCCCAGCGCCGGGCCTTCGGCTCCTTCATCACCTTCCAGCGTCACTCACATGCGTCGACTCTATATCGTCTTGGCCCTTCTGTTCTTTACGGCCACCCTGCCCGCGAGCGCCCAACGACCGCTGAAGGTTTACATCTCGGTGGACATGGAGGGCATCGCTGGCATCGTCACCGCGGATCAGCTCACGCCTACGGGCTTCGAGTACGAACGCGCGCGCCAATTCATGACCGGGGAGGCGCTGGCCGCGGTAGCCGGTGCCAGGGACGCGGGGGCGACGCAGATCGTCGTCAGCGATTCACACGGCAATGGTGAGAATTTGCTGATCGAGAAGTTTCCTCCCGACGTGACGATCATTCGTTCCTGGCCGCGGCCGTTGATGATGATGGAGGGCATCGACTCGACCTTCGATGCGGCCGTCTTCATCGGTTATCATGCGTCGACGACGAATCCGGCCGGCGTGCGCGCGCACACGATCTCCAGCGCCCATCTCGCGGCGGTGCTCCTAAACGGAGTGCCAATGCCCGAGTCGGGAATCAACGCCGCTATCGCCGGTTATTATGGCGTCCCGATTGTCGCCATTTCCGGTGACAACGTGGCAGTCGCCGAAGCACAATCCCTGATTGGTAGTATGGAAGGCGCGGTCGTGAAGCAGGCGATCAGCTTCCACGCCGCGGCAACGATGACTCCCGAGGCGGCGCAGACGCTCGTGCGGCAGAAGGTTAAGGCCGGCGTCCAGCGCCGCGCGTCACTGCGGCCCTATACCGTTAAGGCGCCGGTGCGCCTCGATATCACCTTCAAGAACTACACACCAGCGGAGATGTTGAGCTTTCTCCCGAACGTGCAGCGCACGACCTCGCATAGCATTCGCTTCGATGGGCGTGACATCCTGCAGGTATCGCGGTTCCTGGAGTTCATCAACACCTACAATCCCGACATGACCCCGTAGGCCTTTATAGTATTCTCAACTCAGCAGTCTGAAGCTTGGCTGGTTACGGCCGAGCATAATGATGACGCGGCCGTTGCGCACCGTCTCGACGATGCAGATGCCAGCATCGACGGCGTTGACGACCACCCGCGTCACTTCATCTTCTTCGTCGCCGTCCGAGGTCGACACCAGCAGCGTGGCGCCGACCGTGAGATCTTTTCGCATCGCACCTCCGAGCGCTGGAAGGTGCCGATTTTCGCGCGCCGCGCCGTGATCGGCCTCACACGCGTCGCCGAGAGTGCACTGCCGGACTAGACGGGCTCGCGCGCTTTCGTACCCGGCGCGGCGAGCGCATCAGGCGGCGCGTCGATGGGCGGGTTCGCCAGGCGGGAGCGCCACACATAATACGCCGGCACACCGAGCAGCATCAGCGCGAGCGCGAAGATCACATTCTTGGGCTGAGTCCAGATCGTGTTGATGACAATCGCCGCGGCCGAGAGCACGAACAGGATCGGCGTGATTGGATAGCCCGGCGTAAGAAATGGCCGCGGCATGTTCGGCTCGCGTCGCCGATAAGCGAAGATTGCCAGCGCGCCCAACGCGTAGAAGATCCACCCGACGAAGACAACGTAGGTCAGGAGCCGCTCGAACGATCCAGTCGCCGCGAGGACCATCGCCCAAATCGAGCTCGCGACAATCGCGATCGCCGGCGTGTTGAATCGCGGATGGACCTCGGCCAGCTTCTTGAAGAACACGCCATCGCGCGACATGGAGTAATACAGGCGCGGCGCCGTGAGCGTGAGACCATTGGCCGCGCTGAACATCGACACGAGGATGACAGCGGCGATGAGCTTGCCGGCCGCCGGTCCGAAGAGCGCACCCATCGCTTCCGCCGCGATGCGGTCACTCTTCCCCGCGCCATCCGCGCCAAGGGCGGCGATATAGCCGACATTCGCGAGCAAGTAAATGCCGATGAGGAGCGCCGTGCCAACCCCGATACCTAACGGGAACACGCGTTGCGGATTCTTGGTCTCACCAGCCGAGAACGTCACGTACTGCCATCCCTCATATGCCCACAACACGCTGATCATCGCGAAGCCGATGCCGGTGAGGAGCGACCCGTTCCATTGCGCAGGCCACAGGTTGGGTGTTGCGGCGAACCCGTGTCCGACCGCAATCAGCATAACGCTCATCACGAGAATCGCCGCGACTTTGATCGCGGTCGCCACGCCCTGCACGTTGGCGCCCTGCCGCGTGCCGCGGACGTTGATGATCATGACGACGAGAATCATCAGGATGGCCACCACTTTACCCGCGATTGGCGAGAGCGTGACGAACTGGCCGAGATAATTCGTGAATGCCACGGCGAGCGTGGCGCACGAGCCAGTCGACATCACGAAGAACATCGTCCATCCGTACAGGAACGCTGGCAGCGGACCTAACGCGTCCCGCAGGTAGACGTACAGTCCGCCCGCATCCGGCTTGGCGGCGCCCATCTCGCCGTACGTGAGAGCACCGAGCAGCGACAGCACGCCCGCGGCGAACCACACGAGCAACGACACACCCACCGAGCCTCCCGTCTGTCGCAACACCGGACCGGGGACCAGAAAGATCCCGGACCCGATGACGGTACCGATGACGATGAGAATCAGATCGCGAAGATTCAGTGTGCGATTGAGGGAAGACATTTGGGTTCCGGGTTGCGGGCGACGGGCGACGGGCGACGGGCGACGGGCGACGGGCGACGAAGTTAGTGGCCGGGCCGGAGTGTATGCCAGAACGAAGGATGTGACATCTTCGAGGCTCACCCGCAACCCGCCACCCGCACGTCGCTACCCTCCGCCCTCTGCCCGCAGAGCCGCGGATGCAATGCGTGCCGTCTCCGCGAGCACGGCTGCTCCGACGAAGATGCTTTCTTCCGCCGCATAGAACTTCGGTGCGTGAGCTGGGATCGCGACGCCGCCTGGTTCACGTGCGCCGATGCGCAGGAAACAACCGGGAATGCGTTCCATGTAATGCGCGAAATCCTCCCCGGCCATGTTCAGAAAGCCGAGCGGCACGACGCTCGACTCGCCGAGTAACGAGGCGGCGGCGCGACGCGCCCACCCCGTCGCGTTAGGCGGATTGACGATTGGCGGCGTTCCGAGATCGAGCTTCACGCGGGCGGTAAGGCGATACGCCGTCGCGACACTCTCCGAAATCCGGCGAACCTCGTCCAGCATGAGCTTGCGCGACGCGGCATCCACGGCGCGCACGGTTCCGGTGAGTGTCGCCCGATCTGGAATGACGTTCGATGCTGTCCCGGCACGCACCATTCCAATCGTTACAACGCCTGGATTTGCCGGATTGAGCCGCCGCGAAACGATCGTCTGGATCGCACCGATCAGTGCGCCCAACCCGACGATGGGATCCGCCGACTCGTGCGGCCGCGCCGCGTGCGCCCCCTGCCCTTCGAGCTCGATCTCGAACATGTCGGCCGACGCAGCGAGCGGTCCTTCGTCGGCCACGACCTGACCAACGGAGAAGCGCCGATCCACATGCCCGCCGAAAATCGCGCTCACATCGTCCAACGCCCCCGTCGCGAGAATCGCCGGGGCCCCGTGACCGGTTTCCTCCGCCGGTTGGAGCACAACGACGACATCGCCCGCGGCCGGCTCACGCGCGAGAAGCGCCGCGGCACCGACGGCCCACGTCGCATGCACGTCGTGACCGCAGGCGTGCATCACGCCATCGTTATGCGACGCAAACGCGAGTCCGGTCTCCTCGCGCACCGGCAGCGCGTCGATGTCGCCGCGGATGGCGACGACCGGCGCCTTCGCGTTCTCGCCGCGAATGCGCGCCACGACACCCGTCCTTGCCACGCGACGCACATCCGTCGCGCCCAGATCGGCCAGCGCGCGCTCCAGTCTTTGGGCCGTTCGTTCTTCCTGGAATGAAAGCTCCGGATCGGCATGGATCGCGCGGCGGAGCTCGACGAGCCGGCTCCGCAGCGCGTCGTCGAACAGTGTAGCGACGGCGTCTGGTACCGCGAGCGCCGGCGACGTCGCGGTCATCGCGCCGCCATCGATCTGCTCTCGATCGCTTCGCGCTTCACCGTGAGATCGTCCACCCGACCGGTGTCGACGGTGATGCCAATTCCCGGTTGGTCACGCGGTACGCGCACCATCCCCTCGGCGTCCATCGTCCATTCCGGGAGGACGACGTCTCGCTCCCAGTAGCGGGCGCTGGGGCTCAGATCGCCCGGCAGACTGAAGTTCGGAAGTGACGCGAGTGCCACGTTGTGCGAGCGGCCGACGCCGCTCTCGAGCATGCCGCCACACCACACGGGAATGTTGTTGCGCTGGGCGATGTCGTGGATCCGCTTCGAGACGGTGAAGCCGCCGACGCGGCCCGGCTTGATGTTGATGATCTTGCCCGAACCGAGCTCGATCATGTCCTCGGCGCGATCGGCGTCGGTGATGGACTCATCGAGACAGAGACGCGTCTTCAGACGCTTCTGCAGCTTCGCATGCCTGACGATATCGTCACGGCCGAGCGGTTGCTCGATCATGATCAGATCGAACGCGTCGAGTTGCGCGAGGTGGTCGGCGTCGGCCAGCGTGTACGCCGAATTTGCGTCGCACATGAGATGCACATCCGGCCCCAGCGCGGTGCGCACCGCGCGCACGTAGTCGACGTCCTGCCCGGGCTGGATCTTGAGCTTGATCTTTCGATACCCCTGTTCGAACGCTGCCTTCGCGCGCTGCACGAGCGCGTCCGGCGAGTTCTGAATGCCTAACGAGATCCCCGTGGGGATGCGATCGCGCGTGCCGCCAAGCCGATGAGAGAGAGAGACGCCCTCTTTCGTCGCGGCCAATGCCCACATCCCCATCTCGAGCGAGGCCTTCGCCATGTTGTGCCCGCGAACGTTTTGCTCGAGCACGCCATGAATCACCTCGGGCCCATCGAAGCTGCGACCGAGCAGCCGAGGCGCCAACCACTCACGAATGGCGAACCAAGCGGTATCGATGGTCTCGGGACTATAGTTCGGCTGCTCCCCGGCCACACACTCGGCCCACGTCATCACGCCGTCGGTGTCATACAGCTCGAGCAGGAAGATCCGGCGCTCGGTGCAGACGCCGGATGAGATGCGGAAGGGTTCCTTCAGCGCGAGTCGAATCTCGCGCAGGACGAGGCGATCGAGGCGAAGCATGGGAGGGTTGGTAGGGGCTAGGGACTGGAGCCGAACAACAGAATAGCGAGTGAAAACCGCGAGCCGAAAACTGCGTCAGTAAGGCGAGAGGAGCTGGAGCGCGTTAGCAGCGCGCTCCACGCGCCAGCAGGTAATAGCCCCGCGCTACGCACTCATCGATTACAAAACCCTGGACCGTGAGCCCGGCGTCGAGGGCGCGCCGAAACGCGGCACGAGTGGAGTGTCGCCACTTGATCGCCTGCTCGCGGTCACTCTCTTGTAATGCACTGATATCCGTCGGCACCTCCACGCGTGCAGCGCCACCTATCGATTTTGCGCCCGCCGACCCGTTCGAAGGGTTGAGAATGGGCGCATCACGCAACTCCGAATTCGTTCCCGCAGCATGCGTCTCCTCGAGGCGTTCCTGCATCTCGGCGTCGGGAACTGGCCATGCCACGATGAAGCGGTCCGTTCCAATACCGCTGTGCAACGGGCTCTCTGTATCGCCGTACATGTCCTCCACGTACTCGGCGATACGCACACCGAACACGTTGAAGTTCAGATGGGCGTTGCGTGCTACGAGCGGATCGTACGTCCAGTAAATGACGACCCCGCCCAACTGGCCCACGACCCGACGCTGGAACTCCTTCAACCGGCGACCGAGGCCGAGATTCCGCGCCTCCGGTCGCACGGCAAGCATATCGGACCAGTGCACGATGCGCCCCTTCTCGACTCCGGTGAGGCCGTAGACGAAGCCGAGCAGATTGTCCTGCTCGTCGAAGGCGCCCGCCGCCACGCCGCCGACGCGCTGCGAGACTTTGAGAATGCTCGACGGTACGACGTCGGTGAACTCGTTCCCCCACGTTTCTCGTTGCAGCGTGACACACGCCCGCAACTCGTCCTGCGTGCGTAGCGGGCGGATCTCTATATCGGACATTGAATCGGTCAATCGATGTGTGAAGCGGGGGAAGCTAGCCGCGGCAATTGGCACGGGGCAGAGGGTAGACGCGGACATCATGTCCGAGCGGTCATCCGCAGCCGGTTCGAAGAGAGAGAAATAGCGCAAGGGACACTGTTACCGCCCTTCCAGTCACCGCGTCTCCTTTGCGAAGGCGGAATCATCACCCGAGCACAGATCGACAAACCCTCAACCAGGTCCTTCGGATGCGTACCATCACGGCACGGGCTGTCATAACGAGCATCGACGCTCCAGCGAGAACTGACATTCCGCGCACGCCTCGTTTGAATCGCGAGCAGCGCGAGGCCTGGGTGATGGCACTCTACCTGGGTGGCGCGACGGTCGATGAAATCGCCTTCGTCCTCGGCACCGCGCGTACGTCCATCCGGCAGTGCGTGATGGACGCCGGCCTCGCTCGCCATCGCGGGACGCGGAACATCGACGTCCTCGCCATCATGCGCGAAGTCCGCAGACAGGGCACGCTGACGCTCCGCGAAGTCGCGGCGCGAATCAGCTACTCCGAAGAAACAGTTCGTCACAGCATCGCGGCGCTTGGTATGGCCGAGTCGGTCCGACGTCTGTTCAGGCTGCGTCGTCGCTCCGCGCGTCGTGTGGCGGCCGCCAATGCGGCGTTGCCCGTCGCTGCGTTGCCGCTGCACGAGCTCGACACGCGTCGCACGCACGCTGTCCGCGTCGCGTGACGCGGCGGTCTTAGACAGCTTTGGCGCGGCAATCGCCGCGCGCAGAGGCTGTCCCGGCAGTGCATCCTCGCGCAGCTGGCCGCGCCAGACCACGGGCACGCCCCCGACGAGGAGATACTCCACTCCCTCAGAGTACTGCGCCGGCTGCGCGTACGTCGCGCGGTCGGCGATCCGATTTGGGTCGAACACGACGAGGTCGGCGTCGGCGCCGACCTGAACGCGCCCCTTGTGACGCATCGCCGGTAGCCGTCGCTCGAGCCGCCTCGCGGGCATGAGCGTCATCTTCGTCAGCGCGTCCATCATCGATAGCGCGTGTGTTTCGCGAACATAGTGGCCGAGTACACGCGCAAAGCTTCCGGCGCTCCGCGGATGACCATGTCCGTTCTGCATTCGCGCGTCGCTCGCGACAAAGGTGAGCGGACTTGCGATCGCTTCGGAAACGACATCCTCCGGGATCATGTGAACGATCACAATCCCGTGCTGCTTTCGATATGTCTCGAATGTCTCCGCCGTTAGGCGCTCGCCCGTGGCGGCCCACTCCAGATCGCCGTAGCTGATTCCCAAGGCCTGCTGCCAGCCCGGATCGAAAAGGGCTGACTCGATTCCCGAGCTGCCGGCCGTATAAGGATACGCTTCGGTGGTGATGTCCAGTCCGCGTGACCGCGCCTCGCCGATCATCTGAAGTAGCCGCGGCGTCGATCGTAGTCCATTGCTGTGCACATGCATGACATGCAGTGGCGCGCCGGTGATCGCGGCCGCCGCGAGTACCTCCTCGAGCGCCGCGACGCTACTCGATGGCTCCTTGTCGCCGATGTAGCGCATGTGGACGAACGCGGGCGCACCAAACATGGCCGCGGCGCGGAACGACTCCAGTATCTCCCAGCGCGACGCGCCCGGCGTGTAAGAGAGTCCGAAGCCCACACCGATCGCCCCGCGCGACAGGCCATCCGTAATCCCGGCGCGAATGGCTGCAATCTCTGAATCGCTGGCCGCGCGATGCGCCGCGTCGCCCGTTGCGTATGTCGGACTCGAGTCCTTCATCACACGCATCCGAACCCGCATGTGCCCGATCGATACGCCGTAGTTCACCAGTGCCCTTCCGGCGCGATCGGCGTACCAGGTATCAACGTCGCCAGTGCCAAGCTCGAGCTCCATCGCCGAGGTGACGCCATCCATGGCGTAATACCGATAGTTCTCGAGGTCCTGACCGTGCGCATGCACGTCGATGAAGCCGGGGGCGAGGATCAATCCTTTGGCGTCGACCATCACCCGGCCGCCGAGCGGCGCCGTCGAAATCGCGGCAATCTTTCCCTTCGTTATGCCGACATTGCGCGTCGCGTCGAGCCGCGTCTCGGGATCGATGACCCTGGCATTCGCGATGACGATGTCGTAGGCCGCGGCGGACGCGGAATCGTTAGGCAAGCCGAGGGGGGTGCGCGGCCGCGCCGCGCTCGTGACGAGCGCGGCACACAGCAGCGACAGCATCGCCGCCCGCTGCTGATTCCTCACGGAACGAGTGTGACGGTCCTGCCAGCGCTCACCACCGGCAGTACGATCGCCGATGGATACTGTGCCGAGTGAAGGATCGTCGTGTGCGCGACCTTCATTTCGGTGCCGGTGTCCGAGTTTGCCGTGTTCAGGTTGCGGGCGAAGTTCGGGAAGTCGCTGCTCGCCACTTCGATACGAATCCGGTGCCCTGCCTCGAACCAGTTGCTCGTTGGAAAGAGCTCGACGTCGATCTTGTAGACCTGCCCCGGCTTCATGAGCTCCGGCGCGCTGTACGAATTGCGGTACTTCGCACGCGCGATCCCTTCCGAGAGATTGTGCGCTCGGCCGTCCGGATACACGTCGAGCAGCTTCATCGCGATGTCGGTGTCGACAACATTCGTCGAGATGTAGATAGTCGCGTGGACGGGGCCGGTGATCTCCATTCCTTCGGTCAACGGCTCTCCCGTGTAGACGAGCACATCGCCCCGCTCTTCATTCTTGCGATTGTCCACCGAACCCTGTGGCAAACCACCGCGCGCCCCAGCGGTGCGGCTGCTCAGCGACGGCGTCGGATTGGCTGGATCGTATGTGAAGGTATCGGACGGCGCGCGCCGGACGCTCGCGTCCGCACCTAACGACCCATCGCCGTTGAGCGTATTCGCGTTGCCACCGCTGCCGAGATAGTACGACGTGAAGGTCGTGCCCGGCACCGGCCAGGCGGATGCGCTTCGCCACTCGTTCTTCACCGGGAGGAAGTACAGCACGCGCGGCAGATTGCCTTTCGGGGCCCCGAGCAACCGGCTATCGAGCCAAGCATCGCGAATGCTGTCGAGATTGATGATCGCGTGCGGACCCGCGTCGCGGTCGCCGATCACGCGATTCCGATTCACGCCGTGAAGCCAGGGACCGACGACGAGCATGTGAGCATTGGGCGTTCTGGAGTGCTTCACGGCGTTCGCGAAGTTCTGTACCGCCCCCTTCAGTTGCCCCTCGTACCAGCCGGTGACGTTGAAGCTCGGAATGTCGAACTTTCCGTAGTTGCCGGTCATCTGCGACGGAAGCCAGAACGCGTCGAGGCGATCGTGCGACATGACCTGTCGCCAGAACGGCATGTTCCGGCCGGCGGCGGTATCGAGGGACGTGAGCGGCAGGCCGCGCATCAACCTGCCCCAGTCGAATCCCGCCGCTGGGTGTCCCACACGGCCGTACATGCCCATCATCCAGGTGTACATCAAATCCAGCTTCGGCACACCGTTGTAGCGCGACTCGTCGTTCCAATCATCGGCTGGCGACACGTACGACATGATGGCGACGTGATGCGGATTGTTCTGCTTCGCCATCTCCCACTGCACCTTGCCGAGATAGGAGCCTCCGTACGTCGCGATGCGGCCGTCGGACCACGGCTGCTTTGCGATCCAGTTCATCACATCGCTGCCGTCGGGACCATCGCCACGGTTGGGTGTGAACTCGCCATCCGAATCGTAGCGCCCGCGTGCATCGATCGACACGAACGCGTAGCCGTGCTTGACGAATGACCACGCTTCCTCCATCGGCTGGCCAAGATCCTTGCCGTATGGCGTCAGGATCATCACCGTCGGATGTTTGGCCGTCCCACGCGGCTGGAAGACATTGATCGACAGGTGCACGCCATCGCGCATCGGGACGCGAACGTTATAGCGCACGAGCATCGGGTACTTGATGACCGAGCTATCCTGGGCCCGAGCGGCGCTCGCCCCGATGGAGAACAGCGCGAAGAAGGTCGCTATGCCGCGAGCTGTCATGGATGGGTGAAGTTGGGGTTGTTTAGCGTTTCCACGTCGGGAAGCGGAAGACACGTCGTCGTACCGAATGGTTGGCCCTTCGCGTCGTTCCCGGAATCGAACGGGATGCCAAGCCGCAACATGTCGTTGATCCGGTGTCCCGTGAGGAACAGCTCACGCCGCCGCTCCTCGTACACCTGGGCGATCGTCGTCGCACTGTCGGTGCTGCTGAACGCGGGCAGACCAGCCGCGGTATGAAGTCGATTGATCGCATCCACCGCCGCCTGGCCGCCCTCCGCTTCGGCAATGATCAGCTGCGCCTCGCCCCACGTCGCAATCGGCATCGGCGACGTCTCCGCCGAATAGCGCAGCTGCTGCCAGAGCGCAGTGACACCGTCGTTCCCGAGCCGGCCGGCGTTCTTCGTCGGGACACGCGGATCCGCCACACCACCAAAGGTCAGGTTCCGGAAACGTGGATCGACCGATGTGTAGAGGTTTACGAAATTGTCAACATACACCCGATTGCGATGGCGCTCGGCCGCGGCATCGTAGGTCGCGTTGAACACGAACCCCTGCGGTATGAGCTTCGCATCGGCGTCGGCGCCCGAGAGGTTGCCTTCATCGAGTCGCACTCGCGCACGGCCAAGCGTCGCGAAATTGAGAATCGATGTGATGCCGGCTGTCGTCGCGAGCTGTATCGCGTCCGTGAAACGTGCTTCGGCCAGTGCCAACGTCTGCGCGGGCGTCATCGGCGGGCCCCCGTCGATCGCCATCTGGCAGAAGCCCTCGCCGAGCAACGTCAGAGAATAGCCCTCGTACGCCGCGGCCGTGGCGAGCAAGGTCGTCTTGTTAGGCACTGAGGCGTCCGGAAACGCCTTGATGCGTCTATAGCTGTCCGCCGCGGAGAAGCGTGCCGTCTGCAGCGGCGTATATACACCATAGCCCGCGCCTGTGCAGGTGTTGCTGCCGAGGCTCGAGTTGTTCGACGGAATCCGCCGCAGATCCCAGCTGAACCACGCGATGAAGCCCGTGGACTCAATCAGTTCGTCGGTGAGAAGGCCAGTCGCGCCCGCGTAGTTGGTGTACGCGCATTCGAAATCCGCGATCGCGCCCTGAACCATCGTCGGCGCGAACGACGGATCGTCCAGAACGCCAGCGGAGACACGCGTCGGCAGATCGACGCTCAGGATGCCCCGGCACGCTGCCGCAGCCAGGACAATGCCGATCAGCGCGACCGCGGTGAGAACGGTGCGCGCCCGAGCGCGCGGAGATGACATCGATTCGATCCGAGTATTCATGGTATCCTCGATGCCGTTAGAAGGTGAGTCGGAAAGTGGTCA
>Ga0070713_100000222_pt1 | contig 37755 bp, 37 predicted proteins | sample LARL82metaG_FD_65465 | JGI IMG/M metagenome (GOLD analysis project Ga0070713, IMG submission 65465) | Corn, switchgrass and miscanthus rhizosphere microbial communities from Kellogg Biological Station, Michigan, USA - LAR L8-2 metaG | ecosystem: Host-associated > Plants > Roots > Rhizosphere ... | reverse complement strand
GGGATGAACGGTAGCGTGAAAAAGGTCTATGTGGCCGATCACATAACGCTTGATTTTGGACACCTGCGCCAGACGGTGCCGGATATGGTGGCGATTGATATGTCGAATATAAGCCGGCAGGTGGGAACGGAGATATCTGGGTCGCTGGGCATGGTGATGCTTCATCTATTGAAGATCCGGCTTAATTACCGGGATGCGTTGGCGGATTTTCAGTACGCTCCAAAGCCTCCTCGGAGGTAGAATCCCAACATTCGGGGAATGGGGTCCATCTTATGAATGCGAGTGTGCCGATCGCAGATGCAGTATCGCGTCCGTCGGCTACTTCAGTTGAGCCGGTTGCCGTGGGGCAGAAGCGTCATGCGGCATTGGTGCGGGTTACGCATTGGCTCACCACTCTGGCTTTCCTTGCGCTGCTGCTGAGCGGCGGAGAGATAGTGTTTTCGCATCCGCGGTTTTATTGGGGCGAGACGGGAAACGTGAACATGCATCCGTGGCTGAACCTGCATGTTCCGTCTTCACGGGATACGGTGCCCACGGGGTACGGATACGTTCTTCCTGACCAGAATGGGTGGAGCCGGTATCTGCATTTTCAGGCGGCGTGGCTGGCGGTTGCCACGGGACTGTTGTACGTGCTGTGGGGAATATTTAACGGACATTTTCGGAAGAATCTTGTTCCTGCTCCGGGGGATATGACGTCGAAGCGACTCGGTGCGTCGATCCGGGAGCACTTGCGGTTCAAGCGGCCAGGTCCGGGCGAAGCATGGTCATACAACGTGCTGCAGCGGCTGAGTTATCTCTTGGTGGTATTCGTGTTGTTTCCGCTGATGATCTGGACTGGATTGGCAATGTCGTTTGGATTCGACTCGGCATTTCCGTTAGCAGTTCGTCTATTGGGGGGCCACCAGACGGCGCGCTCCCTGCACTTTCTGGTGACGATCCTGCTGGTGCTGTTTCTGCTGGTTCACGTTGTGATGATCGTGGTGGCGGGATTCCGGGCACGAATGCGAGCCATGATTACCGGCCGCGCGACTCCACCCACGGAGTGAATGTATGAGTGAGATTTCTCGACGCAAACTTATCACCACGGGAATTGCGGTGGCCGCAGGCGCAACCGGGCTTGCCGTTGCCGGCAAACTTGCGGCTCGGCATGGCCTGATTCCGCCGGATTCAGGCGGAATTTATGGACCGGGAGAGACATTGACCTACGCCGCGCAGCGCTTGTTAACCAAGCACTCCATGGCGCGTGAGTTTTCGAGCAATGAGATTTCGAGAAATCCGTTTGCCAATGAGGTTGCCCCGTTGGGTGACGAATTCAGCCGCCTACAGGGGGCGGGCTTTGTTGACTGGAAATTGACGGTGGATGGAATGGCGGCTCGGCCGACTACGTTCTCCCTGGCGGAGGTCAGGAGTTTCCCCACGAGTTCGCATACGACGATGATCGGATGCGAAGAGGGCTGGACGTACATAGCGGAATGGACGGGAGTGCCGCTGTCTCACATACTCGAGCGCGTCGGCTCGTTGCCCCAGGTGCGGTATGTTGTGTATCGCTCGATCCAGCCTGACTGGTGGGAGAGCATCGACATGGCGGATGCGTTGCACCCCCAAACGGTGATCGCTCACCGCATGAACGGCGCGGAGTTGCCTGTTTCGTTCGGAGGGCCGCTGCGCCTGCGCGTGCCTCGGCAACTCGGTTACAAGAGCGTGAAGTACATTACCCGGCTGACTCTCACGCACAGCCTCAAGTCATTCGGAAAAGGCCTGGGGTCAGCATCTCCTGAAGGCGGATATGCGTGGTACGCAGGGATCTGACGGTATTGGATCATGAAAGACTGCCGTGCCACTGAAACCGTGTGAACATCGCGCTGCCGCGCATTTCTGTCAAAACTGCCAGAAGGCTCTTGTCATGAAAGTGACCGTAACAATTGCAATTGCAATCTGGGTAAGTGTCTGCCCGGCAATGGGTCAGAGTTCGGCTCAGTCCGATGAAGGCGCACGTGTGCTTGCGCTGGACAATTCATGGAACCGCGCTCTCGAAACTAAAGACGCGAAGGCTCTGGATCTACTTTTGGCGGACTCCTTCATTTCGATCGACATTGATGGGAGCATGGAGACGAAGAAAGAATTCCTGACAAGCCTGAAGGCGCCGGGCTATGAGGCTCCCGCGCAGGCGGTGACCGAGCAAAGCAAGGTCGATGTATACGGCGAGTCTGCGGTGGTTGTTGGCGTTTTTCGCACGCAGGTCATGCATAAAGGCAAATCCGTAACGCGTCGCGAGCGATTTGTCGACACATGGGTCAACGTGAACCATACGTGGAAGTGTGTGGCTTCGGTGGCGGTGCTGATGACGTCTAATTAGTTCGTGGATGCGTCGGAATAGCGCGGGAGCAGGAAGTTGGTCAGGGCCATGATGCCCAGGGCTGCGGCGAGGAGCAGTAGCAAGGAAGAATAGGAGCCTGTGGCATCGAAGGCGCGGCCGAGGATTACTGGTCCGATGGCTCCGGCGGCGGCGTAGAACGTCCATGTGAAACCGTAGAGCGTGGAGAACGCGCGCAGGCCGAAATAGCGGGTCAGCAGATAGGGTGTGGTAGCGGCTTCACCGCCTGCGCCGATGCCGATTAGAGCTGCGGCTAGGCTTCCTGTGAGGAAGTTATCAGCGCGTGAAAGCAATAGGATTCCCAACGCAGTGATGCCGTTGATGGCGAACGCGACATAGGGTCCGAAGAAACGGTCGAGGAGCCATCCGACAAGAACTCTTCCAAACAGACTGGCTCCGCCGAGGATCGATGCGCATAGAGCCGCGCGAGCAGTGGTCAGACCGCGGTCGGTAAGCAGGGCAGAAAGATGAGTGATCGCTCCGTTCATGCTGATGGAGCTGACAAACAGAACCGCGGTAACGATCCAGAACGGAGAAGAGCGCAGGCCGTCTTGCCATGAAATTCCGGCGTGAGCGACGGGAGACGCCTTGCGCTGGCTGGCTCCCCGCTCGCGAATGAATCGCCAGCTTAGAGGAAGGCCGAGCAAAGCTGCGATCGCGCCTAGAGACCCGTATGCGGCGCGCCATCCAAAGCGAGAAATGATGCCTTGCGCTGCGACGGGCAGAATCATCGCGCCTAAGCCCGCTCCAACCATGACGAACGCCAGTGCCGTCCCGAGTCGCCGGTCAAACCATGTGGAGATGGAACGCGAGTACGCGAGATGAGCCGCGCCATTTCCTACCGCGCCCAAGACAAAGCACGTTAAATAGAATTGCCACAATCCAAAGCGCAAAAATGCGAGGGAGAAGATTGCGCCGGCATAAACCGTCATGCACGGCAGAATGATTCTTCGCGGGCCGAAGCGATCGATCCAGCGCCCTAACAGTGGAGATACAAATCCGAGTGTGACTGCGGAGATGGCGAAGCCCGCGGAGATGGCTTCGCGGTTCCATCCGAATTGTCCGGAGAGCGGTTTAACAAATACGGAGAAGGTGTAGACGAAGAGGGATCCGAAGCCTGCCATGACTCCAAGGCAGGCCGCAAGAACGACGCGCCATCCATCGTAAGAGAGATCGAATTCCGCAGCGGCGTCCGGAGATTGCGCGACGGCGTGAATGCCGTTTGATTTGGCGACAACGTTCAGATTCTCTCCTGCGGCAGACACTTTTGTGCGGCTCCCGTGCAGCTCTTCAGGTTGTGATTTCCCCACAGATGCGTGCATTCGGGTCTCGAATGCAGAAGGAAGAAAATCCTACATGGACGTCTGTCAGCGATCTCTAGTCTTTTTGGAGTACTTAGAGCAGGAAGTCCTAGATCGACATTACGCCGACTTCCTTCTCTACTTCAGCGGTGTCGACCATGGCGATGGCATCCCAGGGGCAACCGTCGAGGAAGCAGCCGTCGGGGCCTTTGCTGACGCACTTCTTGCATCCGATGCAAAGGATGGGGTCGACCTGAATACGTCCGAAGGGCGGATTATCCTCGTCGGGGACCCAGAACATGCAGTCTTCTACAGGACAATACTCGACGCAGGCGGGCGAACCTGCACATCCAGTGCAGCACTCGGTGATGACCGCGAGTTCTTTGGGTTTCTTTTTGCGCGGCGTGGCGAGGCCTTTGGACTTCGGTTCAAATTTGAGCTCGTCGGGGACCATTCCGACGGCCTTGGTCGCTCCCCCAGATGCGGCAGGCATGGGCGAATTATAGCCTAAAAACAGCGGGCGGCGGAATCGAATCCGCCGCCCGATTATCAGCATTGCTTACTGATGTTCGTGTTCGCGTTCCTCATGTTCTTCGTGACGGTGTCGCCATTTCCAGTACTCTTCCTGCCGTTTATGGTTGAGCCGGCCAAACTCTACGTAGGTATCGTGTTTTTCTTCCAGCCAGCGGCGATACATCTCGTCTTCCCGGCGATCCCAGCTGTGGTAATCCTTTTGATAAGGATCGTAAACTCTCCGCTCGTGCTCTTCTTGTTCGTGCCGTTCGTGGTCGTCTTGGGGCCCTGGCATTGCCATGGCTCCCAGCGGCGCCATCAGGGCACCGGATAAGAAAATTGAAGCCATGTATTTATGTTCACGACGCATAGTCTCCTCCGGAAGCAGCCTAGTATGGATGCGTCTGAAGGAGTTGCGGTTGGACCGGGGAATAGCCTATTGGCAAGGGTCAAGAATTCACGTATTGAAGCATTCGGCGACAACCCTCGGCAAATTCTTCCGCTGGCGAGATCAAACTAAGGACGAGATAGCCGTCGGTTTCGAAGTCGTAGAAATGTCCGGGATGTGTCAGCACCGATTTCTCCCGTACCAGTTCAATCGCGAGATCTTCATCGGTACGGGTAACCGGGACCCGGAGCACGGCATACCAACCTGCTTCGAGATGAAGGCGCTGGCACAATTTTTGCGTTGCGAGTTGGCGATCGAGTTCGGCTAGGTTTTGGCGGACTCGATCCATGAGTTGCGCCTGAATGCTCCTTCTTTGATCGAGGATCGTCGGGACCGCCCATTGAATTGGAGCATTCATGGATAGATAGGTGTCGGCGATGATTTCGAGACGCGCCATCGCGGGATCCACCTGCGATTTCGGCCCGCCGGTGACGATCCAGGCAACTTTCATCTGGGGCAGAGCAGAAATTTTGGAGAGGCCGCTCAGGGTGAAAGTCAGCACGTCTCCGTTGAGAACAAAGCTAGACGCAGGCGATGCTGGCGAGCTTCGCTCGTCCGGACAGCCGATGGCGGCTGTCCCCACATGGTCATTTTTCGAGGGCGATAGGCTGTAGTCGAGGAACACCTCATCCACTATCAATGCCAGGGAGTGCGATCGGCAGAAGGCGTTCAACGAATGAAGCTCCGCGGCATGAACGTACGACCCCGTGGGATTGTTGGGATGTACCAACACCACACCTCGCGTCCGCAGTGTGACGGCTTTTTCGAGGGAGTGAAAATCCATCTGCCAGCCGTGGTCATAAATCAGCGGGTAGGGCACCAGCTTGACGTCCTGTAAGTCCGCCAGAAATTCAAACAGCGGATAGCTCGGCTTCGGGACCAGCAATTCGTCTCCTGCATTGCAGAGCAGGCGAAAGACGTAGGAATACCCCTCACTTGTACTGGCCGTGAGAATGATCCGCTCGGGGTCGACTTCTTTGGTCGAGGCTTGCCCGGGGAGATTCGCCGCGTAATAACGCGACACAGCCTGTCGTGCTTCCAGGATTCCCTTTGCTTGCGGATCATAGTCCAAGGCACGAGGAGAATTGAGAGAGCCAAGGATTGCGTCAGAGTCGTACTGCAGACCCACGCGGGTGGGGTTGGAGGCGGTCAGATCAAGCAAACAAGCTCCACGCGAACGCGCCTCTTCGACGGCCTGCGTAAACCGGTTCTGCGCCAGACGCCAGCTCGTTCGGTCCGAGAACATGGAAAGAAGTCAGAAGGCAGAAGTCAGAATGCTGAAGTAACGGTCAAGCCGAATGAGAGAATGCAGATAATCACTTCTGCATTCTTACTTCCAACTTCTGACTTCGAGAATTACTGCGGTCTGGGAACGCCCTCGCCCTGGTGCAACTCGCTGACATGCTCGCGTACTTCGTTTTGGAAGTTCGGCCAGTCGCGAATCCCAACCGCTGGACAGATCAGTCCCTTGCCTGTCGGACGAAGGAGCTGGCGCAAAGTCTGCACACCATAGAAAAGGCCCTGCCCGCTGTTTGCCGCCACGATCAGATGGGACTTGTCGGAGAAGAGAAGATAGCCGCTTTCGCCAACCGCCTTGTCTGCTCTTAGTCCGTTCTTGGCCAGGAAGTCGCGGACGCGATCATCCTCTAGTCGAGCCAGCACGATTGCGCCGCCCTCGGCCTTGGCTTCCGCCTTCATGCCAAGGATGTCCAGCTTAAGTCCAGACTGGTCCTGAACTTCTTCTGCCAGGGTTTCAGCCGCGATGCGGTCTTCGGCCTGATGCCCCAACTGGACGAAAATCTTGGTCCGCGGGCCTACCTGGAACCCGCCACTCCGCAATTGCACTTCCTTCGGTTGCGGTTCCAATTTCAAAGGGTGCATGCCCGGCGAATCGAGGCCCATCAGGGCAGGAACCCCAATCAGAAGACTTCCGGCAATTGAGAGGATCTGTCTCGTCATTGTCATTCTGAAATCCAACGACATGCGTTCTATTGTACTGTTACCCATCGAACCGGACAGAGCAGAAAGACACTCCTGCAATTTATCTAACCCGGTTCCCAGTGGAAATCCTCGCTAAATTTTTGATGCCAGCAAACCCTTATTTTCCAAAGGCTTCCTTGTTGACGACATACGGCATTTTGGTGAAGTCGCCGCCGTAGTTGCCTTCCAGCACGTCCATTAAGCCTTGCACGCAACGTCCGGCCATGCCCTTCTCGGGATCGGTCGAAAGCCGAGTTATACGAGCCGCGCTGGCGAAGTGTGGCATCAGGCGGCAGCGATCGGCGATCGCGGGGTCACGCAAGGGAGAGTCGGGCGGCAGGGGTTCTTTCTCATAGACGTCCAGTGCTGCTCCGCCAATCCAGTTTTCGCGCAAGGCTTTTGCAAGCGCGGCCTGATCAATGACCGGTCCGCGAGCAGTATTTACGAGATACGCTGATGCCTTCATCAGGCGCAGCGTCTTTTCGTTAAACAAGTGATAGGTCGGCGTGGAGGTCTCGCCCTCGCGCAGGAGAGGTACGTGGACGCTAACGAAATCGGCGTCGCGTAAGGCCTCTTCGAAAGAAACGTACTTGATCCAGGATTTTTCTTTAACCAGCCCGCTTGCGTGTCTGAGATCGTGAATCTCCTGCACGGTTTTCACAAAGGCGTGATTCTGATAGGCCGGGTCATAGCACAGGATATTCATGTCGAAGCCGATGCACTTCTTGATGAACGCCAGCCCTATGCGGCCCGTGCCGATCACCGCGACCGTTTTGCCGGTGACTTCGTCTCCGAGAAACGGCAGGTAAGGGTGCCAAAATCCCCACTGGTTGTCGCGCGTGAGATGTTCGGCGGTCCACATGCGCCGTGCCAGGACGCCCATCATGAAGAAGGCGAACTCAGCGGTGGCCTCGGTTAGGACATCGGCAGTATTGGTGAACGGGATCTTATGGCTGTTCGCGTCGGCGCGATTGATATTGTCGAATCCCACCGCGTACTGAGCGACGACCTTCAACGCCGGTTTTCCCGCCTCGAAGATTTCCGCGTCGATCGGATCGCGCAAAGTGGTTATAAGTCCATCGATTCCCGACTCTACCTTTTCCACAATGAGTTTCTTGGGGGGAGCCGTTGGGTCGGGATACACCTCGACCTCGTATCCGCGCTTGCGCAGAAGGTCGATTGCCTCGCCGATGTCACAGGTGGCAAACACGCGAAATTTCTTGTCCATGGATTAGAACGATTCTCTCAGGAAATCTTGCAGCAGAGATTTTGGGCCGCGATCACAAGCAGAGCCATCGGCTATCATACGCGAAATCAGGCGCGGATCTGGATAGGCCGGGCAGTGTCATTTGACTTCGCGTCTGGTGAATCCTTTTGCCTCGAGCCACCAGTAAAACTCGTCGATCCAGTGATCGCTGGAAGTGCCTTGCACTCTCATCCCGAAGCCGTGTTTTCCGGAGGAATAGATGTGTGCCTCTGGTTTATTACCCGTGGCGACCAGAACTCCATAGAACCTGGTGATCGGTTCGAGCACGAGTTCATCGTCTTGCGCCCAGGCCATGAAAATCGGGGGCAGATTCGAAGGGATTGCAGGCATCACCCCGAAGGGGCCGCCATAGATCGGAGCGGCGAAGGCTGGACGCACAGCCGGATCCTGCTGGAGCAGTACGCCACTGGTCACCATCGCCCCGGCGGAGAATCCCATGAATCCGATTCTGTCCGGGGAAACGCCCCATTCCACCGCGTGCTGTCGCGCGACTCTCATCGCTTGAACGCCATCGGCGATGCCGTATTTGCAAGCTTCGTCGAGATTCAGATCGGCAGGGATTCCATCTCCTTTCTTTTCCTGGAGACGGTATTTCAACACGAAGGCCGCTATGCCTCGATCGACGAGCCATTGCGCGACTTTGTTGGCTTCAAGATCGATGGCAAGCGCGATGCAGGCGCCTCCGGGCGCGATGATGATGCCGGTTCCCGTAGCTTTGTCTTTTGGTGGCAGGAAGGCCGTCAGGGTTGGTGTGACTACGTTCGTAATGACTTTGCCGATTGGAGTGTCGCTGGTGGAAGTCTCCGTCTGGGTCCACTTCTCCGAACCGGGGGCCACGCCGGGCCAGAGATTGATCGTCTGGGCGTATGAGCTGCCCGCAAGAACTATGGACACGAATACGCCGGAAGCAACAGTTCGCATGGTGACTCCGTGAGGTTAAATGTCGAGGGTGCCGTGGCGGTCTACGCTTACCGTGGCAGGAGTCTTGGCCGAGACCGCCCAGTTCACGTCCGGATCGGGCACGTCGAGGCGGTGCACGCCGCCGGGGAAACGGATCATAAGTTTCTCGTACTCGGCGGTTTGCGCGGCGGTTTTGAGCACGTCATCTTTGATGCTGGGATTCCACTCGTGAAGGTAGTGCACGGTCCGTATCTGCGCCTGCAGCATCTCCTTCGCGCAGCCGAAGCAGGGACGCATTGTGGTGTACATGGTGCTGCCGGAGGTCGAGATGCCGAAGCGCGCGGCCGCCAGAATTGCGTTTTGCTCGGCGTGCACGCAGATGCAGAGATCGTAGGCCTCGCCGGATTTGTAGGCCTTGTCACGGTTGGCGCAGCGGTAGCATCCACCGTCGAGGCAGTTGACCATGTTTTCGGGAGTGCCGTTGTATCCCGTGGAGATGATGCGATTGTCGAGCACGATGATCGCGCCGACGCGATTCCCCTTGCAGTTGGCGCGAAGGCGGACCGCGAGCGCGATGTTCATGAAGTACTTGTTGCGGTTTTCACGCGCATCGCGGGCAGCTTGGGGCTCCTCACGTCTAATCGCCGGCGAGCCATTGCTGCCGGTTGTTGTCGGAGGCGCCGCCAGTTGGTCGTTCGTGGGTGACGTGTGTCCGTTGTGCTTGGCCATCTCTACTCCTCGGTGGGAAGGTAGAATATTGCGCCTTTGTGTGGTGAGGACGCAAATGAGTGCTACTTTCCGCGCGCGGGCTGGAGCAGGTCCCACTTATTTCCATAGAGATCTTCGAAAACAGCGACGGTGCCGTAGGGTTCTTCTTTTGGCTCGCGGACAAACTTAACTTCTTTTTCCTGCATCGCGTTGTAATCCTGCCAGAAATCGTCGGTGTACAGAAAGAGGAAGACACGACCTCCAGTTTGATTGCCGATGCGGGAGGCTTCTTCTTCGTTTGAGCCTTTGGCGAGCAGAATTTGTGTGCCGCGGGAGCCGCGAGGAGCTACCAGCACCCAGCGCTTATTGCGGTCTTCGCGATCAGTGGAGGGAGTGTCTTCGATCAGTTCGAAGTCAAGGGATTTTGTGAAGAATGCGATGGCCTCATCGTAGTCGCGAACCAAGAGCGAAACGTGGCTTATCGTCTGCATCCGGTGTGTTCCTTTCAAGGAGTGTCAGCAGACCCATATACCACCCGGTAACACCAGAGCGGTGCCTATGCCAATCGCATCAAGAACGTAGGAGCAGATCGTGCCGAAGATAGTGTACTTCCACAGTCGACCTTGATCATGCAAGCTACGATCGAAGAATATCCAAATCAGAAATGTCCACTCGGCCAATCGAATCGGGAGCAGTCCCAAAAGGTAGCGAATGCCGTACGCATCATGAGCATTTGGTGGCAGGTACAGCCAGAGCACACCGTAAATCAGACCGGCGGCGATGCCGATAACGGTTCGCGTAAGGCCTACGGTCCACACCCGCGGTTTCTGGAGATCTCGAAGTCCGTACCCGTTCTTGAGGATCACAGAAGCAGCTGTGTATCCGGCGGCTTTGACGCCTACGAAATATGCCAATCCGAGCGGGGCGGGTCCTGCAGGCATCGAGTACCTCTTCAGGTATGGCTACGTTGTTGGATCGCTTTTTCGGTTTCCTGGGCTTGCTGGCGGATATCGTTGGAGATTTCGGGCAGGTCGCGTTCGTAGGCGCGGACGGCTGGCAGGTCTTCGGACTGACCGATCAGGTAGAGCGCTCGCAGAGCCTCCCATACTTGTTCCGTGCCAGGGTCGATCACGGCGACCTCATCGCCGGACGCGACATTTGCACCCGTCGCTACAACAGAGCGGATTCGGCCGGGAATAGGGGACCGGATCTCACTCGGCTTCGGGGCGCCATTGACTGAGAGTTTCGCGACGAGTCCGCCTTGATGGATGGCTGTACCCGGACGGTCTGCATCGAGGATCGTTCCTGATGCGGGAGCCGTGAGCTGGACCGGCTGCAACAGGGCAACGATCTGAGGGCGGCCGGTTGAGTCGCCAAAGCGGACCAGAGAGAGCGCAGCATTGCCGCGGACCATGGGGGAAGAATCCTGCAGCATCTTGAGAAGCGTGTCATGAAACCCGGCGCCGGACGTGTCTTGGCCCATGACCCACGCGTCAGTGTTGCGGACTTCTTCGACGGGATTTGTGGCGAGGCGCACCAGTTCGGGATACCACTGTTTGGAGCTGGGATCAGAATGCGCCATCCGGTCGCCGATTTGCACGAGGGCGTGCTGGATGTGACGCGGCTTTTTTTCGTCGTGGAGGTATTCGGTGAGTTGCTGATCGGAGAGATGGCGCCCGAACCATGTGTTCCACCAGAACAGGAAGGGCATCAGGACGATGAGCCATCCGGTAGTGAAGAAGAGGATCTTCTGGGTGCGCGACATGGAGCGCTTGGGCTTGGCGGTCACAGAATCGGGTGATTCCATTGGTTTTTCGGGGTCAGGTTGAACGGACATGGGATCGAAGGAATCTGACGTCTTTTCTTACGCCCCTTCGGGGCTGGGCTTCGCCGTAAAGTTGACCCACGGCTTGCGCCGTGGGCTGGATTCCTACGCCGCCTCGCGGCTAGGCTCTCATACTGCCATCTTGTTAGTTTTCAACTGGCGCGTGGATTCAGGATGGAACTATAGCAGATGGAGAAGTGATTGCGACTGGTCGCAAGTTATTCCTGTCGGGCCATGTACCACGAACTCAGGGTGAGGAGAACGGTGGCTGCGGCAAAACCTAGTAGGATCTCTTCCTGGTAGCCGGTGGCTGGCCAGAGCCTAGGAATGGAGATCAAGTCCAGGTTGAGATTCCTCATCCACGATCCCATCCATTCGTTGCTGTTCAGTAAAAGAGAGCGAAGCCACGGGACGGCGAAGAGCGCAACGACAGCGATGATCTTCATAAAGCGAATTGGGCGCAATGCGAGCCGCACTGCCTCATGATTCGCATGCAATTGTGCTCGTTTCCAGATCAACCCCGCATCTGGCAGGACGCTTCGTTCCTGCTTGGTCAGAGTCCCATCCTCTTGCAGGAATTCGCCGACCAGCAGTATCTCGGAACAGGCGGGACACTGTTGAGCATGCAATTCGGTTTCGCGGTCCACAGCTCCGTGGCGGACTGCAGACGATGTCTGATCTTCCCGTTCGCAGAAGATGTTGTTCATTGCGCTTGCTCCGAGTTTGCAGAATTGCCACGAATCAAATTGGCCAGCTTGTGGCGGGCGCGAAAAAGAAGCAGGCGAACGCTGGTGTGGCGCAGGCCTGTGGCCTCGGCGATCTCCCGGTGATTGGATCCCTCGACATAGGCGAGCCACAGCAGTTGCCGCTCGCGTGCCTTCAACTGCTGAAAGGCCTGGCGCATCTCGAGCTGCTGGTCGATTGTCGGGTGTCCGGAAGTCGGCTCGGGCAGACCTTCGGGCATGGGTTCTTCGCGATGCCGGCGCCACCGATCCCGCATGAGGTTGGTGGCGATGCGGAAGAGATAGCTCCGTTGCGAGGCTTCATCCGTCTCTGGAAACTTACTGGAGAGGAATCGGCAATACGCTTCCTGCAACAGATCCTCCGCCACGGAGCGTTCCCCGGAAACCCGCAGCAGGTAGGCGAAAAGCCTGGGTGCCGAACGCTCGTAGAAGATACGAAAGGATTCCTCGTCCATCCGAAGCCGAACAGTCGCAGTACGAGTATTGTCTCGCGAACCAGTGGCAGACGGTTCGAGGCACAGCACTCGTGGTGGAGAATCCACAGGCATGGGAGCGGATGTTAGCTGCGGGTTCGGTCGAACAGCCCGAACGATCTCGACAGGTAATACGAAGCCGCTGCCGAGAAGCCAAAACCGAACCCCAAGGCGATGCCGAGTGCTCCGAACACTGTAAAGCCATCGGTATTCTGGGCGGATACATGACCGCGAAGCCAGAGCATCGCGGCGCCAAAGCAGAACAGAACGATGCCCGCTTTTAGCGCGCCCAGGATCTTTCCATAAGGCGCTTCCGAGGCCATGCGCTCGACCTGTAGCGATTCCAGAAGCTGCTTTCCTGCATCCGTCTGTGCGTACGCCAGCAGATCCTGTCCGGATCCAACTTTCTCGAGCAGTTTCGATTGGACGTCCGCCTGGAGTTTTGCAATCTTGTACCGACGGAATGTAGTGAAAATCACCCAGGCGAACCAACTGAGCATGAAAGGCATAGTTATCGCCAGAATCACATCTTGGTTCATAGTTTCGTCACCTCATCGAATTGTCCGCGGTGGGTCGCCGCGGTTACCAGTTATAACGTGTGGGAGGGCATCTGGTTAACAGTACGGGGAAACTAGTTTGCAGGTTCGGGACTTGATGGGCGCCTGCGTTCTCACAGCGAGGATTTTGACCTTGCACCGCTGAGAGGATGGAGAATGGCCGCCAAGGCCGCCAACAATACCGATTACTCTACGTCGGCATCGAGGACGCGTTCCTGCTCGAGGTAGTGGGACATGGCGTATTGGGCTAGAAGGGGCGTCTGGAGGCGTATCTCGGCGCCAATCCATTCGCCTTTGACGTGGGGCGCGTCGGGAGGGTGGTTGCAACGGCCTCCGCTGCCGAATTGTGGCCCGAAGTCGGCGGATTGGATTTGATCGAATTGGCGGATCTCACGCCATGCGGCGTCGCCTACGGTGCCCGAGACGTCGATTTTGAGTTTCAAAACTGACATGAGAGGCCAAATTGTTGATTGTTGAATTTTGATTGTTGAATGAAAAGTATGAAGCCTTCGGCTTAACTTTTTTGTTCAACAATCAACAATCAACAATCAACAATTCCTTTAGCTGTGCGGGAACCATTGGTACAGCATGAAATAAACGATCACGCCGGTGACTGAGACATACATCCATAGCGGCCAGGTCCAGCGGGCTATGGCGCGATGTTTGTCGAAGCGGGCGCGCAAGCCTCGGCTCACTGTTATGACGGCCAAAGGCACAATCACCGCAGCCAAAATCGTGTGGGAGATCAAAATCGAGAAATAAACTGGGCGTGACCAGCCTTCGCCAAGAAAGCGGATGTTGCCCACTTTGGCGTGGAAGAACAGGTAGCAGCCAAGAAATAGGAGCGAGACGATGACGGCGGTGATCATGCAGGCCCGGTGGGCGGCGATACGTCCCTTCGCAATCAGCACCCGGCCCGTAAGCAACAGCACGGCGCTGGTCCCGTTCAGGCTGGCGTTGAGGGCCGGGAAATAGGCGTATTGTTCGGCGATCATAATTGGGATCAGGCGGCGGGTTTGGTGGTCCGGCGATTGGCCATCAGGAGCGCTAGCCCGAACATTACCAGCGAAAACAGGATCAGCGTCGACATGTCCTTCTTGAGGGCAAATGTAACCTCGTGGGTGTGATAAAGCAGATGCCGCAGTGCATCGACGCCGTAGGTCAACGGGTTCAGATTCATGACCGCGCGAATCCATCCCGAGGCGTTGTTCTGCTGGAACAGCGCTCCGGAAAGCAGCCACATGGGAATCAAGAACAGATTCACGATCCCGTGGAAAGCTTGAGAAGAATCCATCGGCCATGCGATTGCGAATCCGAGAGCCGTCAAAGAAAACGAAACCAGGAACACCACCACGGCGACTAGCAGAACCTGAAATACCTCGAGGTGCACACCCGCGAACGGCGCGAAGATCAGGAAAATCAGGCCTTGCACGGCTGAGAGCGTGGTGCCTCCGAGGACTTTGCCCAGTACGATCGCGCTGCGCGGCACGGGAGCGACCAAGACTGACAGCAGGAAGCCCTCTTTTCGGTCTTCAATGACCGACATCATGGTGAAGATCGAGGTGAAGAGCACAATCAGGATCAGGGTGCCGGGATAAAAATAATCCAGGTAGTGCTGCTGGTCGCCACCAGGAGCCGAGCGCATGGAAGTGCCGAACCCCGATCCGAGTACGAGCCAGAAGACCAATGGCGACGCAAGTACACCGACGACGCGTCCGGGTTGGCGGTAGAAGCGGACGATCTCGCGCCACCATAGCGTGAAAGCGGGCAAGAAGACTCCTGCCGACGGGGAAGTCCTGGGACGGGCCAGCGCTACCGACTGAGTTGCCATGCTTAACTCGCCTTAGCCGCCGGCGCTTTCGCAGGGGCTTCTTTCTTGCCGATCAGGCCCTTATCGCGTGCTTCCCAAAATGCGTTGAGCAGGAAGCATGCCGAGAGGGTCAGCAGGATCAGCGTCATGAAGAGGCCGTCGACTGTGGCGGAAAAAGGCGAGATCGTGATCATGCCGCTCAGGAAGATCCACGCCACTCCTAACAGGGGAACGATTCCTAGCACCAGGGAAAGCACCAGAATCATCGGACGCAAATTACCTCCTCTTTTTCTTTTTATCGATCGCCGGTGAATCGGGATCGGGATTTTCACTCCAGAACTTGTGACCTGTGCGATGGATAAAGACATCTTCCAGCGCGGGCTTGCTGACGGAGATCGCCTGAATTTCGCCAGGGAAAGCCTCAACTACGTCGGGGACAAACCGGTGTCCGCCTTCCTGCTCGATGCGCACCTGATTGCCCAGCACCGTGGTCGCGACGTGGAAACGATTACGGATGTGCTGTGCCAGGGAGTCGGCATCGCCGGCGGCATCGAGAAGAATGACGTCGCCGCCGATTTCACTTTTCAATTCGGCTGGTGTACCGAGAGCGACCAGGTTGCCCTCATTCATGATGGCGAGGCGGTCGCAGCGCTCGGCTTCTTCCATGAGGTGCGTGGTGACCAGAACGCTGACATGCTCTTCATCGCGCAGAATGGATAGATACTGCCAGAGATCACGGCGAGCTCCCGGATCGAGGCCGGTGGTGGGCTCGTCGAGAAGGAGGACACCCGGATGATGGAGGAGTCCCTTGGCCAGTTCGATGCGGCGCTGCATGCCTCCGGAGAAAGTCTCAACGCGCTCTTTGGCGCGGTCGGAGAGTCCGACACGAGACAGAATTTCGTCGACGCGCCTCTTGAGCGCTGATCCCTTCAGGCCGTACAGGTGGCCCTGATGCCAAAGATTTTCGGAGGCGGTGAGCTTGGGGTCTACACTTTGAGCCTGAAACACCACACCGATCTCGCGGCGGACCGTCGAGGACGCCTGAGCGGCATCGTGGCCCATAACCAGGGCATGGCCGCCGGTGGGGATCATCAGCGTTGAGAGGATGCGGAAGAGCGTGGTCTTGCCGCTGCCATTGGGGCCGAGAAGTCCGAAAAGTTCCGCAGGGCGCACATCGAACGAAACGCCGTTCAGCGCAATGCGGTTCTCGTAGCGATGAACCAGATTTTGTACGGAAATGACAGGAGCGGCAGACGCGTGGTCTGCCCCCTCATCTTCAGCTAATGCAGCGGTTTTCGTAACCAATGAGAACCCCAGGACCACGTAACAGTTTACGACAACCGCCCTCAGGATAGGGAAGGGGGACAGATTTACCACCAAGGCACGGAGGAAGGCATTGTTGATTGTTGAATTTTGATTGCTGAATAAGAAACCAGCCCCTTCGGTATAACGGTTCTCATTCAACAGTCAACAATCAAAATTCAACAATTCCTAACGAAAGTCCGAATGGCAGAACGAAGCAGTGTAGTCAAGGTAGGGATCCTTCGACTCCGCCGGAGTTCCGCTTTTTCGCTGCACTCCGGCTCCGCTCAGGATTACAACTCCCGAGTCACATAAAGATGGTAATCGTGTGCGTCTTACGCGGCTGAGGGGTGACGTTGCGGCTCGCCAATTCGTTCTTCGAATGCAACTGGCGCGTGTCGCCATACCTGAATGGCGAGGATCACTGCCGACGCGAGCAATAGGGCGCCGACCGCCACGTGGATCACCGTCGAGATCACCATGGGGAGTTCGGGCTGGACGGCGTCGTGTCCCCAGGAGACTCGAGTCAAGAATGCTGTGAAGCCCAGGCACAGCTGCGCGATTACCAAAGAGAGTACCAGGGTCGCCGGGCGGCGGATGGCTTCGACATTCGAGTAGGCGGTTAAGGCGCGTACCGCGGTCCAGGCAAGAACGAAGGAGACGACTATGGCATGCGCCACGTGCGGCCACCAGCTCAGCCCGTGATGACGGAACATCGCGCCCAGAATCAATTGCACATAGAGCACGAAGATCGATAGCAGCGTCAGGGTGAACAGGCTAGGCTTGCGAGTGTCGAATTCAACCCGGGGTTGTTCTTCCACCCATTTCTGTCCGGTGAACAGAGCGATTGCAACGGCGATACAGAAGAATGTCTGAGCCAGGGCCGCGTGTGCGGAGGAGATTGGCGGAGGTAGAAAGAAAAGAACGGTAAGTCCACCGAGTATGCCTTGGGCAATCACCGTCCCAAGGGCGCCCCAACCCAAAACCCGCATCCAGCGCCGTTTTTCGGCGCGCCAGGTCCAGATCGCGAGAATAATGGTCATTAGACCGGCTGCCTGGGCGATCATCCTATGGGTGTGCTCAAACTTCACTCCGCCGACGAGTTTCGGGATCTTGTAGAGGGATCCGAATGACGTCGGCCAATCGGGGACGGAGAGTCCGGCATCGTTGCTGGTGACCAAGGCTCCAGCAATGATCAGGAGAAATGTCCACCAGGCGAGGACGACAGCGAAGCGATGTAGTCCGCGATTATATGTGGGACTGGTGATGGAGTTCAGAGTAGGGCCCATTGGAGCGACCAACGCGGTATTTTAGCAGAGTAGAAGCTGCGAAGACGGATCGTTGTGTCAGAGGTGTCTGAGATGCCCACGTCTCGCAACCTCCTCGAGAAGCGATGCGCCCCAATTTCTAGAATCCAGCACTTCTAAGTCTGACTTCAAATCCCCACTTCTGGCAAAACCGGCCAGAAGTGGGGCACCCAGAAAGGTTATTCTCCGGCTTTGAAAGAGGCGTCTACCGTCTTGCTGTCTTTCGGGCCTACCGTGACTTTGATGTCTTGCGGGGGGCCCAGTTTTTCGTGGACGAATTCCAGTGTGTAATCTCCCGGCGGCAGGCCTTTGATTTCGTACTTGCCGCTCTTATCGGTAACTGCGTAGAACGGGCTCTTTACCACGTTCACATACATCTTCATCCACGGGTGCTGGTTGCACTTCACGGGCAGCATGACCTCTTCACGCGCGAAGGTCTTTTCCAGCGCGGGAGAAGACGGTGGCTGCGATTCGTTCCACTCGCGATTGTCTTTGGGAGTGGGATGGATGTTGTGGGTAGTAGGATCGTCGTTCTTGATCTGCACCGTCTGGCCAGTCATTACGCCGATCACGTGAGGATGATATTGGCACCCCTTCTGATCGAGGACGACGGGATCCTTCGGAACGTCGAAGGTGCGACTGCCCAGGCCATCCTTGACATAGACGAAGACATTGGCGAGGTCGCCGTTGTCGACCATGACTGCCTCGGCTTGATTGGTTCCTTTGCATCCGGGGTCCTGGCTCATGTCAATCTTCGCCGGCTTCGGCGCAGTGCCATCGAACTTCACCGTGCCGCTGACTGTGGCTACCGTGGAAGGATCAATCGGCGTTGCGGCAGCGGCGGGCTGGGCTTCTTTCTCAGCAGCGGTGTTGCTGGATTGTTCAGTGTTCTTGTTGCACGCCGCCAGGAACAGCAGCGCACAGAGTGCAAGCAGAGTGAGTGTCCAAACGGCTTTCCTATTCATGATGTCGCCCTCTCTCTCATACAAGTAGTAGCACCGGCAAAGTTGCCGGTTTACCGGCGCGGGTTCGATCGCCCGCGCCGTTTTAGCACAAAAGTCGTGAAGGTCTTTTAGAGGTGCCCATTCTACCGCGAACCTCCGCCGGCTGTATGATGCGATTCCACGGCGGCCTGTTTGCGATTGGATGGACGTTGGACTGCAGCGGCGCGCGGCATGGATGCTGCCACCCGGCGCTGTTCTTCCGCAGTCAACTGGAAGATGTAGTCGGTTAAGAGCTTGCGATGGTCGCCGGTGTAGCCGTTGAACGTAGGCGGCGTCGGTCCGGCGAAAACCCAATTGTTGTTCTCCTGCTTGAACAGTCCCGAAGGCATGGATGTTCCCGGGCTGACGGCTTGTGGATCGGTGATCCAGCGCTCGACCCAATCCGGCTTCAGTCGCTCTTTTGCGAGCAGGAAATTCGGGGCGGTGGCGATCTTGTCGTGCCCGGGATCGCCGGTTGCGTGACACTTCAGGCACGGCGCAGCAGTACTAGAGAATAAGCTGCGAGCCATGTCGGTTTCTTTGGTTGTCAGGACCGGTACCTGCTCGGGGATATAGGGTAGCGGCTGCTGCGACAGTGCCTCGAAGAAACGAACCAGTTTTCGCAGTTCGTTATCTGAGAACGAGAACGTAGGCATGCGTACTTTCAGGTACGGACGCACGCCATTGCGGTTCGAGTCCGACGTGGTCAGCGCGGGGTTCGACAGGAACTTGCGCAACCACTCGGGATCGACGCGGGCGCCTTCCGTGAGGAGCTTAGGGGGCAACTGCTCCTGGGCGTCCTGATACTGCGGCAGAGTCATGAGGATCGTTTGCTGGCCTGGGACGAACTGGTGGCATCCCATGCAGTTGTACTTCTTGACGACCCACCAGCCTTCCTGGATATCGTGCCGGGCGTCACCAGGTTTGTACTGATAGCTGGCGGGCAGGGAAGTCTCCTGGCTGCCCATCAGGAACGTGGTGATATCGAGCACCTGTTCTTTTGTGAGGTGCACGTTGGGCATACGAAGCTTTTCAGTTTCGCTCTTATATTCCGCCATACCCTGGTCAAAAACATTGGGCTCGGCGAGTTTGTGCTCGAAGAATCCCTTGTGGTTGTACCACGGCTTTTCGGCCGGACCGCCCGGCAGGCGCGCGAGGTCTTCTTTATCTTTGATCGGCTCGGAATCCTTGCCACCGCGCTGGGATGGTTCAGTAGACAGTGCGAAATCGAGGCGCTCGATCGGCTTGCTGCCTTCATAAGTGAGTTCGGTGCCGATGCGACCTTCGTCTTCGAAACCTGCGATTTCGTGACATCCGGCGCACCCGAAGTGGCGAACCCACTTCTTGCCTTCTTCTTTCAGGTTGGCGTCGTCCATGAATGCAGCGTCAGCGTAGGACGACTGCTCCTGCTTCTTCTGCGAGATCAGATACGTCGCAATGTCTTCTGCGTCTTCAGGACTCAGGCGCAGGCTGGGCATTGCGGTCATGTTCTGGACTTGCAGTTCGTGGCCGTCGTTGGGGCACTTGCTATGCTCCAGGTCCCACTGGAAGGGAAGTCCCTTCTTGGCGTAGTCCTCGGGGCCGATGTCTTTCTTCTCGTATGGGCAATAGGGACGCGTACGCTCGCGGGCGTTGTGGATCCAGCGGACCAGGTAGTCGTAGTTCGCCTTCTCGCCTACGCGCGTGAGATTGGCGGCGAACGTTCCACCCTTCAATTGGTCCCCTTCGCCAATGGAGTGGCAGGCAAGGCATCCACGGGATTCGAAGAGTTCCTGGCCATGTGCGGCATTGCCGGGCTTGCGTTTCGGCAGATTGTCTGTGAAGGCCGACTGCCAAATGAAAGCCGAGATCGCCTGGATCTGGTGATCGCTCAGGCGGAAGTTCGGCATCTTCGTCGTGGGTCGGAAATCGGTGGGTTTTTTCAGCCAGACTGGAATCCAGTTCTTATTCAGTTTCAGGCGGACGTCTTTCAGGTTCGGCCCGATCTTCTTCATGTCCTGCATCAGGCTGTGGGACTGGAAATCGAGCTGTTGCAGCCGGCCATCGAGTTTGCTATTAGCGACCCGTAGGTTAACGGCTTCCGTGTTGAGCTTGTTGGCTTCTTCGTTGGACTCTGCTGCGTCGGCCTGCTTCATCCGGTAGGACGCCTGCTTGAGGTTATCTTTCTTCTCCGTTTCGATCTGCTTGATCTGCTGGCCGATATTGTTTAGATCTTCCGGTTCTTTGTCGTATCCCTCATAGCGGTGGCAGCCGTTGCATCCCCGCTGGCGGAAGAGATCTTTGCCGGCGTTGATCGTGGCGAACTGAATGTCTCCGCTCACGAGCACCATGTCGGCGGAGTGACAGGTTTGGCACCCGGCCTGGGCGTTTTCTTTGGGGAAGAGAGGCCAGAGCCAGTGTTCGTAGTTGCCGTGGGCCTTCTCGACGCTGGTGGTGGCGCGTCCATTGCCCTGGTGGCAGGGGGAGCATCCGAACTTATCGGGATCGTGGATCTTGAGAAGCTCCGGATCGGTGTGGCTGACTAGAGCGTTCGCGTACTCGTCGGGCTTCTTCTCGCCTTTGGCTGTCATGGCCGCAGACGTGATTTTTACCGGTTCGCGTGTGCCCATGTGGCACGACTCGCAGCGATCGACGATGTTGGCTTCGGCGACATTGATCTGGACGATCGTGGGATCCCAATCGGAGGTCTTCTTCTTCAGGCCGTCGATCTGAGCCGGGGTGAGATCGACCATGTGATCAGTGACGTACTCGTCTAGTTTCGCTTTCGCGGCAGTAACGGGTTTCAGGACATCACCGAGTTCCAAGCTCAGCTTTGTGCGTTCGTCGCGGATGTCGTTATAGGTCTTTTCGAGCTCGTCAAAATTGAACTCTTTTCTGGTTCCGTCGGGAAACTCAACTGTGGCCTTCTTGTCTTTGTATTCCCTGATTTCCTTCGCTTTGCTTTCCTTGCCTGATTTGCTTTCGCTCGTTTCTAGTTCGTAGGTAAGGGCGTTGACGTAAGCGCGGCGATCGGTGAAGACACTTTGAACGGCAAGTAGGCGAGCGCTGGCGTCGTCGAGTTTGTCGCGAGCTTGTTTTGCCGCTGCGGCAGAATTGTCGCTGGCCTTTTTCACCGCGGCCGCGAGCTCTGCGTATTCCGGATCTTTCTCGACACCTTTCTCAGAGGTTTGAGAGTTCGTCCGGGCGGTGTTCAGAAATGCGCTGTAGCGCTGTTTCCAGGTCTCCTGGAAGGCCTTCCACGGACGTTGGCCCCAGGCTTCGTCCCACAGGGCCCAGAAGAGGGTGACGATGAGGATGATGGTCGCGATCACGTAATGCGCGGCGTACGACTTGCTTGTGATCGGATCCTGCTCGGGGATCGGTTTATCGGGCACCAGTTCCTCCGAATACGGTCGTTGGTCGTTCGTCGTTGGTCGTTGGCAAAACCATTTGGGCCGGGCGTTTTTAGCTCACGACTAACGACCGACGACGAGCGACGGTTTTCAAATATTGAACCAGGGTGTTATCCAAACGTACTTGATGTGCCATAACAGTCGCAGAGCCATCTTCAGTGGCAGTGCGACCATGGTGAGCCAGAGAAACGCCATGAGCGAAAACTGCAGCAGGCTCATGCGCTGAAAATCTTTCGGCATTTTGCGACGGAACAGGGAATACACGGCTCCGCCACCGATTAAATAGAATCCTCCGACGACGATCGCGCCAAAGATTCCCTTGCCCAGGTTCGACGTGATGCCGAAGATATCCGGCAAATCGCGGTTGACCTCGTAGATGAGGCGGTTATGATCCCAAGTTTGGCCGGGCCAGAACCACTGCCACCCGGGGCCGCGGATGAATGTGCCGATGATGATCATCGCGACCCAGAGAATGACAAATCCGAACAGGAAAGTCCCAATCGAAAACTTGCGCTGCTTCCACGTGTAGTAGCCGCTGCCTAGCGGGTTCGTGTCGATATAAGGAATCACCATCAGACCGATGATGATCATGGTTGGCATGACCACGCCTGCGATCCACGGATCGAAGTAGACGAGCATTTCCTGCAGGCCCAGGAAGTACCACGGGGCTTTTGCAGGATTCATGGTGAGGTTCGGGTTGGCTGGCTCTTCCAGTGGTGCGTTGAGAGTGATGGACCAGACCATCAGGATGATGGTGATGATGATCGCGGCGAGGAACTCGATGCGCAGCAGGAAGGGCCAGACGTGGACTTCTTTCTGCCATCCGGGCTTGAAGGGCCAGGTCTTGCGATGGTGTGTCTTGGCCATCGCGGGATCGGCTTCGAGTTGCTCGATCAAGACGTCATTGGCATGCGCCTGCTTCCACGCTAGATAGATATAAAAGATGAGCAGCGGGATCAGGCCCACGATAGGGACGTTGTCGGGGGCAGAACAGATTTCCCAGAGTTGTCGCCAATCCATAATTTCTCCCAACACCATGTGGCGACAGCCGCGTTCGGCTGTCGGCCGGGCAAGGCCCGGCAGTTTCTAAGCAATCAGCTAAAACTCGTCGAGCTTCGCTCGACTGGACAGCCGAGGCGGCTGTCCCCACATATGAAACTCACTCTCCCGCTGCTTTGGGACCTCTTCTTGGCTTGTCAGCCTCTTCTTGGAGCATGACCGGGGCTGGGCCGGAGATGCCTCCGTCTTTTCGTACGCGCCAGAAGTGGACGATCATCAGTACGCTCGCCACGATCGGGATGCCGATGCAATGCCAGATGTAAGAGCGGAGCAGGGCATTGGCATCTACGATCGATCCGCCCAGCAGCCCGAAGCGGACATCGTTATACGGCGTCATTCCTAACTGCGGACCGAACGGGCCTTCGTGGCCTAGTAGCGGAGTGGCACGTGCCATATTGGTGCCGACGGTGACGGCCCAGAATCCGAGTTGATCGTCGGGCAGCAGGTATCCGGTGAAGGACAGCAACAGCGTGAAAACGAGGAGCAGCACGCCAATGTTCCAGTTGAATTCACGCGGCTTTTTGTACGAGCCCGTCAGGAATACGCGGAACATGTGAAGCCAGACGCCGATCACCATCAGGTGGGCGGCCCAGCGGTGCATGTTGCGCAGTATTTTTCCGAACGGGACATCGTGCTCGAGATAGAGCACGTCGCGGAACGCCTGCACCTTGCTCGGGTGGTAATAAAACATCAGCAGGACGCCCGTGTAGGTGAGGATGATGAACAGGTAGAACGTGATTCCGCCCATACCCCACGTATAGCTGTAACGTACGGCATCGCGATTGATCTTCGCCGGATGCAGGTGCAGGAACACGTTCGAGAGCACGCCCAGCGCACGGTTACGCGGAGTGTCGTCGTGCTTATGACGGAAGATCGACGTGTAGACCTGAGTCTTCGTCGGATCTTTCAAACCCTCGACTTGTTCCTTGACTTTGGTGGGGATGTCGGTTTTAAGGGACTGAATGTCCTCTTTGACGGTAGTCGTTACCTTCTCGAGGACTCCGACCTTGCCGCCGTTCTTCCCGTTACCGGTGCTTGGTGCGCTGTCGCCGCCGTTTTTGTTTTCGTCAGGCATAAGATTCCTGGAATTTCGTCAGTCAGTCATTTCGTCATTGAGCGATTGCAAATCAACTTACACGCCGGTTAAGAAAGCTCCTGAATCGTTGAATTTGCTGGGTTGGCCTTTGGGCCAAGAATACAGTTTCGACGTATCGACCAGGATCTGGCCGTCTGGCGCTAGTTCGATATGGGCGCGATCCATGGGGCGCGGTGCGGGGCCCTCAAAGTTGATTCCTTCGCTGTCGTATCCACTGCCGTGGCAGGGGCACTTGAATTTGTTTTCGCTAGGCTTCCAGTCGGGTGTGCAGCCGAGATGCGTGCAGCGGGCGTAGATCACAAAGAGGCGATCGGGCGTGCGATCAACCCAGATGCGGTATTTCTGCTGAAATTTGGTGTCGACGCCGAGTGCGAACTCGGACGGGTAGCCGATCTTGAAGACGCTGTTGGGCTCGAAGAGCGTGCGCGGCAGAAAGAAACGAAAGAAGGCGAGGAACCACGCGGTCAAGAAGCCGGTGACCATGACCCAGACAAAACGGCGGCGGTGACGGTCCACTTCCGTCGAGGGTGCAGTTCCGGCGATGCCGCCGGCTGCTGCTGCTTTCGAAGTTCCCACCGCCGGCGTGCCAACGTACTTGGTGGCATCGACAGTAGGTTTAGCAGGCGTCTTGGCCGCGTCCGGATTCGGATTGACCTTGCCGGTCTCCAACTCCGCCATGAGTCCCCTCCTCTTTCTTGTCTGACTGGCCCTAATCTAGCCCTGCGGCCGCCGCGTATTGCGGCTCCGCCAACTTCCTCCCATGAGTGCGAACCGGTATGGATAAAGGTACTGGCTGCGATAGGGCATCCTGCACAATTTCCCCCAACGCCTGTATGAATTTTGGAGAACTATTCAACCCTGCAGTCATCTCAAACTGCGTGAAGCCGAGGTGTTCGGCGAGATGACGTGCTTCATGATCGATCTCGCCAAGCGTCTCGACGTGATCTGAAACAAAAGCAATCGGAACGATGCAGACGTCACGGCGCTCTTCGGCGGCGAGTTGTTTCAGTGTATGAGTCAGTGAAGGCTGCAGCCAGCGGCTTGCACCGACTTTGCTCTGGTAGCAGAGGCGATGAGGATTATTCCATCCTCCGCGCTGCATCACGAGGCTCACGGTCTCTTCAATTTGGCGCTGATATGGATCGCCTTTCTCGATGACCGACATAGGGACACTGTGCGCGCTGAAGACGATTTCCGCCTGGTCCGGTGACGGGAATCGCGATAGCGCTTCGTTGACCTTTTCGACTACGGAATCCAGGTAACGTGGATGGTGATAGAAGGTCTCGACACAGTGGACCGGGACGTCATCACGAAAACGCCGATTCCATTCGTTCAGGCTTGAGCCCGTCGTGGTCGACGAATACTGCGGATACATGGGCAGCAACACAAGTTCTTCGCACTCCGCTGCCTGCACCTGGGTGATCGCCTCGCTGGTAAACGGATGCCAGTAGCGCATGGCGACGAAGCAATGGGCATCGATACCCTGACCGCGGAGTTCGATCTCAAGCGCCCGTGCCTGGCGCTCAGTGTTCGGCCGGATCGGCGAGCCTCCGCCAATCGTCGAATAATGATGCTGTACCTTACGGGCGCGAGTGTTCGAAATCAGCTTGGCGAGGGGCTTGCGTCCGATGCGTGCGAACGGAAAGTCGATGATATCGGGATCGCAGAAGAGGTTATAGAGGAAAGGTTGGATCGCTTCCAGCGTGTCGGGTCCGCCGAGCTGAAAGAGAACTATCCCCACACGCCGTGTTGTGCGCGTCATTTTCCCCAAAATCCCCAGAACGGTTCGCACTTTACTCCGAATCAAGCGCGTGAGTCAATGGCGCAGTTCGCAAAATTGGCCAAAGCGCTAGAGCGGCGCTGGATTGCAAACTTCGGCCGCAACATGCAAGCTTGATGCAATGCCCGAATTACCTGACATTTCGGCATACATCAGCGCTCTGGAAACGCGCATTGTGGAGCAGACTCTGGAACGCGTACGTCTCAGCAGCCCATTTCTCTTGCGCACGGTCGATCCTCCTCTTTCGAGCGCTGAGGGACGAGTCGTGAAACGCTTGCGGCGAATCGGAAAGCGGATCGCCATCGGACTGGAAGACGATCTTTGGCTCGTGCTGCATCTGATGATTGCCGGCCGCCTCCACTGGAAGAAACGTGACGCAAAGCTCGGTGGCCGTCAGAATCTTGCCGCATTCGATTTTCCCCATGGCTCGCTGGTGCTGACAGAAGCCGGGAGCAAGCGGCGTGCATCGTTGCACGTTATTCGTGGAGAAGAAAATCTAGGGTCACTCGATGCAGGAGGCATCGATGTCTTTGAGTCCGATCTGGATTCCTTTCGCAACGTGTTGACTGCGGAAAATCACACGCTGAAACGTGCTTTGACCGATCCCCGGCTATTGAGTGGGATTGGTAACGCATATTCGGACGAAATTTTGCATGCCGCACAACTCTCGCCCGTGACAACGACAACGAAATTGAAGCAGGAAGAGTGGGAGCGCCTGTTTTCGGCGACCCGCAATACTGTAAAGGTGTGGATGGATCGACTCGTTACCGAAGCGCTGAACGATTTTCCCGAGGGAGTTACTGCGTTCCGGCCTGATATGGCTGTACACGGGCGTTACGGGCAGCCTTGCCCGCGCTGCGGAGACAAAGTGCTGCGAATTCGGTATGCGGATAAGGAGACGAATTACTGCGCGCGCTGTCAGACGGGAGGAAAAGTTCTTGCTGACCGGAGCCTGTCGCGACTATTGGGATCGGACTGGCCCCGGACGTTGGAAGAGTTGGAGGGGTTGAAGCGCAAGTAATGCCTCGGCGCGCTCTCGCCGAGCCTGTCTATGGTGTGATGCCTCCGATTCCAAGTTTTCTGTCATCCCTGAGCCGCAGTCGGAGGATCCCTACTCGCTAAACCAACCCCTCCGGCAATTCGAGAATTCTCCCAGAAATCCGGCGCTACGGGAGCGTTATAACTTCTTTTTCCGGGACAACGATGTTGTGGCGCTCTCCCTGATACCAATACAGAATGCGCAAGACTTTGCGCACATGCGGGTCGGGATCGATGCCGATATGCTCGTTGTCGACGCGGGTATGTAAGCGGTCGTGCTCAATCATGTGACGCAAGCGTTCGGTTACGTTGACGAAGTGACCTTCTCCGCCGTAGTAGGCCCGCATGATATGGAAACCACGCTCACGGAATTCGTATCCAGCATCGGGATCGAGTTCGAGATTGACCATGCTCTTTTCCGGGAAGGCGAACTCTTCGTTGTTGCCGTCCCAATGGCGGATGCGAATGAGCAAGTCTTTAATTTGTCCGGGAGCGGGATCAATGCCCAGGACCTGTCTTGTCGCCTCGAACTGCAGAACGCCTCCGCGGATCATCGCGCGCACCTGGGGGGTGACATCTACGCGACGCCCGGGTACGCCAAACTCAGCTGCTACCAGCATTCCACCCTGTGCCAGCGCTGAGCCGCAGAGCAGCAGTGCACACGCAAATGTACTGACGAGCCACTTTTTCATACCTCCCCCTTTTTCTCGAAGAGATCGTCGCCGCCCTAAATGAAAACACACTCCCTTGGAGTTAGGGAGTGTGTTTCAAGGTAATCGGAGCGAGATGCGAACGGGCTCAGGGCAGTTGCAGATTCGTCTTTTCGTCGACCACAACATTGCGGCGCTCGCCATCGAGCTTGTACATAATGCGCAGGCGCTTGTGTACGCCAGGCAGGGGATCCACGCCCATGCTGTAGTTATCGACGCGCAGATAGAGTCTGCCGTCAGCCACCTGGCTACGTACTGCCTCGGTGACGTTTGCAAATTGCCCTTCGGCACCGTAGTAGGCGCGCAGTATCTCCAGTCCGCGCTCGCGACGGGCATATTCACGACGCTCTTCGCGTTCGTGACGTTCATGGCGTTCATGTTCCTCGCGGCGGGCATGCCAGTCGTCGGGATCAAGTTCCAAACGGACGGCGCTGCGTTCCGGAAACTCGTATGCCTTGATATCTCCGTCCCACTCACGCAACCGAATAACCAACACCTTGTTGACGTGCGGGATCGGATCGATCCCCAGATTGAAGCGGGTGACTTCGAGTGCCAGAACACCATCGTGAATGAAAGTCCGAACGCGCGGCGTCACATCTACCATGTGTCCGCGAACGCCCCATTCCGCCGCAACCAGTTCACCGCCTTGCGCGAATGCCGAACCTGCCAACAAGAGCAGGCATGCGGCACGCGCGAAAATCCCCAAGCATGATTTCATGACAAATCTCCTTGCTGAAATTTTAGGATCTAAGGCGGGGCGAATTCACCGCACGAAAGGTCAACGACTAGCGGGGAGCCCGAATCGTTGTAAGATTTGCCAACTTCAACGCTAGCTCGGCGACTGCATCTCCGCGATCACGGCGTCGGCAAATTCCGAGGTACCGGACTTGCCTCCGATGTCACGGGTGAGCTTTTCCGGATGCCGATAAACGCGCTCTAGTGCGTTTCGGATCTGCGTGGATGCATCGTGCTCGCCGAGATGCCGAACCATCAGCAGGGCAGAACGAAGAAGCGCGGTGGGATTGGCAAGGTTTTTTCCCGCGATATCCGGGGCTGACCCATGAACGGCCTCGAATACGGCACATTCGTCTCCCAGGTTGGCACTGGGAACGAAGCCCAGCCCTCCCACGAAAGCAGCGCAGAGATCAGACAAGATGTCGCCGTAGAGGTTCTCCATCACAAGCATGTCGTACTGATAAGGATTCATCACCAACTGCATGCAGGTGTTGTCGACGATGTGTTCACCGTAGGTAATCTCGGGATAGTCTTTGGCGACGGCGCGAGAGCATTTCAGAAATAAGCCGTCGGACAGCTTCATGATATTGGCTTTATGAATCGCATGGATCTTCTTGCGATTGTTCTTGCGCGCGTACTCAAAAGCGAATTTCGCGATCCGCGTGCAGGCCTTGTCAGTCATGATCTTCAGGCTCTCGACCACGCCGGGGACGACTTCATGTTCCAGTCCCGAGTAGAGACCTTCGGTGTTTTCGCGGATGATAATCAGATCGACATCGGGATATCGCGTGGGAATGTGAGGAAGGTTCCGGATGGGTCGGAAGTTCGCATAGAGTTCAAACTTCTTGCGCAGGGCGACATTGATACTTGGGAAGCCTCCACCGACGGGCGTTGTCACCGGGCCTTTGAGTCCGACGCGAGTGCGCTCCAAAGAAGAGACCAAATCCTTAGGGATGTATTCGCCATATTTCTCGTAGGCTTCGCTTCCCACAGCGAACGTCTCCCACTCGAACTTGACCCCGGTTGCTTCAAGGATACGGACAACGGCATTCGTGACTTCGGGGCCGATTCCATCGCCGGGGATGAGGGTGATCTTATGAGTCATGAATGCGTCTTCCTTGGAAAGCAAGTGGTCAGTGGTCAGTGGCCAGCGACTGGCCACTAGCCACTGGTCACTGACCACTGGTTTTCGTTTTTACCAGGTCTTTGAGTTCGTTCATGAACTCTTTTACGTCCTTGAAATCCAGATACACGGATGCGAAGCGAACGTAAGCGACCTTGTCGTAGCGGCGCAGCCGGTTCATGATCAATTCGCCGAGTTCGCTGGTCTTACGCTCGCGCTCTGGCGATTCGATCACGAAACCTTCGGCTTCATTCACGATCTGTTCGAGCTTGCCCATCGGCACCGGGCGCTTTTCACAGGCGCGCAGCAGGCCATTAAGAACTTTCTGCCGGTCGAATTTCTCGCGGCGGCCATCTTTCTTGACCACCATGTAGGGAATCTCGTCTATCCGCTCATAGGTGGTAAAGCGCTTTCCACACTTCAGGCATTCGCGGCGTCGCCGGATCGAATCGGCTTCCTTGCTCTCGCGCGAGTCGACTACCTTATCGTTTTCAAATCCACAGAAAGGGCATTTCATGGCGCAGACTGGTCAAGTCTCCAGAACCTTCAACTCCTGCGTCCCTGGCTGGTTGGCGGGGAGTCCGACAAGGTTCCCGGTTTTGACCGGTACAAAAATTGTAACAGTTGATGCGGATGGTGCAGTTGACGCTACAGTGACCCCGTAGGAGGTCAGGAGGCAGGAACTGAGACGAAAATAAAACGGCGCTCGCACCCCCTGCGGTACAAGCGCCAGTTTTTCCTCATGCCCTCCCGGTGACGGAAGGCTTGAAGGTCGCGATCCCTCGATACTGAAACGAAATGCTCCCGCAAGGGAATCTGGGAGTGAGTTTGCTACCTTCCGCCTTCAGGTTTGTCATCAAAATGTTTACTGGTTGTAAAAAATCGGAAAAAACCGTCCACTGAGCAGACATGTTTGTAATCGGAGGGTCTGTTTGGGCGGCTGATATCATTGGAAACACCCCTTCCCGTGCGCCGTTTGCTCAATCTCGGAATGCTTTTGTTTGCCCTGCCAATTGTGGCCCAGAGCAATACGGGGGAGCTCCACCTCAAGGTGACCGACCCGAATGGTTTGGGTATCAAGACAGCCGTCGAATTGGTCAGCGAAGCCAACGAATTTCACGCCACGCTGGCGACCGACGATTCTGGCCAACTCATTGCCAAGCGGCTACCGTTCGGGCTCTACCAAGTGCGGATTCAGCAGCAAGGTTTTGACCCTGTATCGACGCCTATCGAAATACGGTCGGCGATTCCGCGCGAGTATGCGATCAGGCTGGCCATCGCAGCTGTAAATACATCTCTTACCGTCCAGGCAACGGAAACGCTGATCGATCCGTACCGGGCCGGATCCACCAACGAAATTGGTGCCGAGACGATTCAGACACGCTTGACGTCTCTGCCCGGTCGTTCCCTCCAGGACTTGGTGAACTCGCAACCCGGCTGGTTGTATGAAGGGAATGCAGTGCTGCATCCTCGAGGATCGGAGTACCAGACGCAGTTCGTGGTGGATGGGATTCCACTGAGCGACAACCGGTCCCCCAGCTTTGGGCCGGAAATTGAAGCTGACGACGTGGACTCGCTGAACGTCTATACCGCGGGAATTCCAGCTGAGTTTGGCCGAAAGATGGGCGGAGTCATCGAAGTCAACACGCTTAAAGATGCGAAAGCCGGCCTGCATGGCCAGTTGGTGCTCGACGGCGGCAGTTTTGACACCGCCGGCGCGTTTGCTCAAGTACAGGAAGCCTGGAAGAAGAATGTCCTGGGAGCAAGTGCTTCGGGCAGCATGACCAGCCACTACCTGAATCCCGTGGTGCCGCAGAACTTCACCAACAACGGAACGACAGGCGATTTCGGACTTCACTACGAGCGCGAGTTGACGCCGGCGGATCGACTCGGACTGATTGTGCGCCATAGCTTCTCGCGCTTTCAAATTCCCAACGAGCAGGTGCAGCAGGCGGCCGGGCAGAGGCAGTACGGCAACAATGCCGAGACGATGGGAATCGCTAGCTATCAGCATGTGTTTTCGTCAAACATGCTGGCTTCTGGGCGTGGCATGGTGCGCGATACGGAGAACGGGCTGACGTCAAATCCTGAGTCCACACCCGTGATGGCGTTTCTCGACAACGATTTCCGTGAAGGATATTTCAATTCTTCCCTTGCTATTCACCATGGGCGGCACGAATTGAAGTTCGGAATCGATTCCGACGCGATGTTCCTGCATGAGAACTTCCACGATGTCATTACCAATCCGTCGCAGTTTGACCCGGATACGCCCGCAACGTTTGCGTTTACCGGAAGCCGCCCTGAGATTGATCAGTCCGCGTACGTGCAAGACCTGATTCGGTTAGGAAACTGGACGTTGAGCGTGGGGCTGCGTTGGGATCACTATCAATTGCTGGTGAATGAAAACTCGGTTAGCCCGCGGCTGTCTGTGGCCCGATTTTTTCCGAGCGCGGGGTTGGTGGTGCATGCGTCGTACGATCGGGTGTTCCAGACTCCCTCGGCTGAAAACATTCTGCTTTCGAGTTCGTCCCAAGTGGTATCGCTTAGTGACAACGTGCTGCGCCTGCCGGTAGAGCCCTCACACGGGAACTATTTCGAAGTCGGCGCGACGAAGTCTTTGTTTGGGAAGGTGCGCTTCGACACGAACTACTTCCGACGGTATGTCGACAACTTCGCTGACGACGATCAGATATTGAGTACCGCCGTCAGTTTTCCGATTGCATTCAATAAGGCCGTGATCTACGGAGCGGAAGGGAAGATCGAGATTCCGAAGTGGGGTAGGTTCTCGGGTTCGGCCAGCTATTCCTACATCGTGGGGAATGCGTGGCTGCCCGTGACCGGGGGCCTATTTCTGGGAGACGACGCCGTGGATGCGGCAAGCCAGTTGAAGGGACACTTTCCTGACTCACAGGATCAGCGCAATACGGGGCGGGCGCGGATTCGGTATCAAGCGATATCTCGGCTTTGGGTAGCTGGGTCGGCGGAATACGGCAGCGGACTGCCGTTTGAATTCACCGGCACACGCGCGGATGCGCTGGCGCAATACGGGCCCGCTGTGGTGGGACGGCTGGATTTTCCGCGGGGCAGAGTGCGGCCGTCGTTCGTCATAGGCGCGTCTGTGGGTGCTGAGCTATACAAACGCGATCGGTATGCGACTACTCTGCAAGCGGATTTTGAAAACCTGAACGATCGGCTTAACGTGATCGATTTCGGCGGGCTGTTCTCGGGGAATGCGATCGCGCCGCCTCGGAGCTACTCATTGCGGCTGCAGATGAGCTTCTGATTGCTTCCACATGTCATCCTCAACCATGGCGAAGCCACGCATCGCGGACAATCTTTCCAGCTATGTTGGTGTTCTCAGCAGTCGTACGGTCCCTCGCCGTGCGGCTTTGGTGCACCCGTCCACTGCAACGACTTTCGGCTGTCGTACGGTACTTTGCGCCTGGCTTTGCCGCCGCTCAGGATGACATCGCGGTTGAGTTAGACGACGAAGTACTTCGCCGCGGGATGATGCACTACGATGGCCGACGTGCTTTGTTCCGGCTCCAGCAAAAATCCCGAGGTGAGCCGCACTCCCACGTTTTCTTCTGGCTTGAGCAACGCGAACAGCTTTGTCTGATCTTCCAGGTTCGGGCATGCGGGATATCCGAACGAGTAGCGCGATCCACGATATTTCTGATGGAAGAGGTCGCGGATCTCATTCGAGTCCTCGCCTGCAATGCCGAGTTCCTCGCGCATCTTCTTATGGTGAAATTCGGCAAGCGCCTCGGCGGTTTCTACGCTGAGTCCGTGCAGGTAGAGATATTTTGTGTACTCGCCGCCTTCAAAAAGACGTTGCGTCTCTATGCTTGCAGTTGGCCCGATCGTGACCAGGGATAGCCCTAGCACGTCCATCTTGCCGGAAGCCTTCGGGGCGAAGAAATCCGCGATGGAAAGACGCCGTCCTTCTTTCTGGCGCGGGAAGGTGAAGCGCAATTTTTCCGGAATTCCCTCTTCCCAGCGGACGCCACAGGAATGCTGCTGCGCCTTCGGCGGCTCGTAGACGACCACGTCGTTGCCGTCACTCTGTGCCGGGAAGTATCCGTAGACTACCGCTGGCGCGAAAAGTCCGGATTCGAAAACCTCGTCTTCCAGTTTGTGGAGTATGGGACGAAACTTCTCATCGACGAGGCGCAGGTAGTCCGATTGCGAAGCTGTCTTCAATTGCCACTGATTCTTGAACAGAGCGGTTTCATTGATGTACTGAAACAATTCCTTCAGGTTGTAATCTTTCTTCACGCGAACGCCCCAGAATGGCGGCGTAGGAATGTTGGGCGCATCCGTGACTACCGGGCTGCGTTCCGCAAAGACCGGTCCGGTTTCTTCGTCGACAGCGGCAGCCTTCGAGTATTCCTTTACAGTGCGTCCTTCATTGATCCGTGCAGTTCGGGCACCGTCCGGGGTGGCGAGATCTTCCATGATGTGCAGTCCCGCGAAGGCGTCGTCCGCGTAAAAGACACCGTTGGAATACTCGCGGCGAAGATCGTCTTCCACGTATTTGCGCGTCAGAGCGGCGCCGCCGCAGATGACAGGGAACTCGAGTTTCTGGCGCTCAAGATCCTGGATCACGTACTTCATCTCCAGCGTCGATTTCACCAGCAATCCGCTTAGACCGATTGCGTCGGCGCCATTCTCCTGCGCCGCGCGGATGATCGAGTCACCAGGCTGCTTAATTCCCAGGTTGACGACCTTGAATCCGTTGTTCGACAGGATGATGTCGACCAGGTTCTTGCCGATGTCGTGCACATCGCCCTTCACGGTTGCGAGAACGATCGTGCCTTTCTGCGAGCCGGTCTTCTTCTCCATCTTCGGCTCGAGATAGGCGACGGCCTGCTTCATCACTCCGGCGGAGTCGAGCACAGAGGGTAGCTGCATCTTGCGTGCACCGAATAGGTCGCCGACGGTCTTCATGCCGTCGAGCAGAACGGTGTTGATCAGTTCCAACGGGGAATAGCTCGCTAGGGCATCTTCAAGTAAAACTTCAAGGGGCTTCTTGTGTTCGCCTTCGCCAACCGACTTCTCGCCGTTAATGATGGCGAACTTCAACTTGTCCTCAACCGAGAGCGTGTCAACGTGCGCCGTGGTCGAAGCGGCAGGTTTGCCCTTCATTCCTGCGAAATGCGCCATGTAGACCTGGAGCGGGTCGCCTGCGGATTCGTCACGGAAGATCAGTTTGCGCGCTAGTTCAACCTCTTCATGAGGTATCTTGTAGAGCGGATAGATCTTGGTGTAGTTGACGATGGCCATGTCGAGGCCATGATCGACTGCTTCGTGCATGAAGACGGAGTTCAAGACGCGGCGGGGGTAGGCATCGAGGCCGAAAGAAATGTTGCTGACGCCCAAGATTGTTTTGACCCGCGGCAATTCTTTCTTAATCCGCTCGACGGCTTTGAGCGTCTCGATGCCGGCCGTGCGGTACTCTTCCTGGCCAGTCGAGATGGGTAACGTCAGGGCATCAAAAATCAGGTCTGTTGAGTCGAGTCCATACTTCTTCGTCGCGAGATCGTGGATGCGGTGTGCGATCGCCACCTTCTTGTCGGCCGTCAGAGCCATGCCTTCTTCGTCGATGGTGAGCGCGATGACGGCAGATCCATAACGCTTCGCCATCGGCAGGACTTTTGAAGTGCGCTTCTCGCCGTCTTCGAGGTTGATCGAGTTAATGATGGCGCGGCCTGGGATGCGCTTGAGAGCTTCCTCAACAACGTCAGCCTCTGTCGAGTCGACAAGAATCGGCGCGGGGACTCGCGTAGCGATCTTTTCAAGGATAGACGTGATGTATCCCTTCTCGTCCTCTCCGACGATCGCGCAGCAGAGGTCGAGCATGTGCGATCCATCGTTCACCAACTTCTTGGCGAGCGCCAAGATCTCGTCGTATTTCTTGCCCTGCACGAGCTTGCGGAAATGATCGACTCGCGTGGTGGTGTTCATTTCCTCAGCGACGATCAATGGCTTGGGTTCAAGGTCGAGAGGAACGGTCGTGTACGCGCTGGATGCAGCTCCGGTGCGCTTAACATCTCGTTTGGCAGGCTCGACGCCGGAGACCGCGTCTACTACAGCCTTCAGGTGCTCGGGAGTCGTCCCACAGCATCCACCAACGACGCGCACGCCGTAGTCCTGGACGAAATGCTTGTGATAGTCGGCCAGTTCTTGCGGAGAGAGATTGTAGACCGCGAGGCCGCCGACATTTTGGGGTAGGCCCGCGTTGGGTAGCACGGATATATGCTTTGTCGAATTCAGCCCCAGGTAGCGTACTGAATCGTTCATCTCCTTTGGACCGGTTGCGCAGTTGATTCCAATCGCATCAATGTCGAAAGGCTCCAGGGCCGTCAGCGCGGCACCAATTTCCGTACCGAGCAGCATCGTGCCGGATTCCTGAAGCGTGACTTGAACCTGCAAGGGCAATCGCTTGCCCGATTTCTGCATGGCAGCGAGTACACCGATCGTGGCGATCTTGACTTGCAGCAGATCCTGAGCGGTCTCGATAAGGAGGATATCGACGCCACCCTCAATGAGTGCCAATGCCTGCTCTTCGTACGCTGCGACCATGGCGTCGAAGCCAATGTGGCCAAGAGACGGCAATTTCGTGGTCGGACCCATCGATCCGGCGACAAATCGGGGCCGATCCGGTGTCGAGAATTGCTGCGCAATCTCCTTGGCGAGTTGCGCACCCTTCATATTGATCTCGTGAACGCGGTCGGCTAGATTAAATTCTCCAAGTACAACACTGGATCCTTGAAATGTATCCGTCTCGACCACGTCGCAGCCCGCACGGAAAAAGTCCGCATGGATGTCGCGAATGATATCGGGACGGCTCAGTACCAGCACCTCGTTGCAGTTCTCTCTGCCCCAGTAATCGTCCAGAGTGGGATTGCGCATGAGGATGTTGGTGCCCATCGCGCCGTCGTAGATGACGACGCGTTCCTGCACGGTTTGTAAGAAGTCAGACATTTCAGCTTCTAGCTTCTAGATGCTAGCTCCTGGCTTTAAACTTCAAAATCAAGATTTGATCCGCGTTTATCCGTGTGATCCGTGGCAATGACGTTTGATCCTGATGCACGAACGCCGGTCGCATATGGACCGGCGTGATCGATCTTGAAACGTGTGTGGAAGCTTAGCTCCCGGGCACCATTTCCGACGGTGCCCCACCGTTCACGTCGGCCTGATTGAATACGATATTGGCTCCCATGTGTGCTGGCCGGGGGGCCAGCATCATCTCCTTGCGGTAGACCAGGTTGGTCGCACTGAAGGTCGCCAGTTCAAATCCGTGGCCGTGCGTGATCGCGTCGGTCGGGCACGCCTCGACACAATATCCGCAGAAAATGCAGCGGTTGTAGTCGATGTTATAGACCTTGGCGTATCGTTCGGCGCCGCTGACGCGGTTCTCCGCCGTGTTCTCGGCCGCTTCTATGTAAATGCAGTTCGAAGGGCAAGCGGCCGCGCAGAGAAAACAAGCTACGCACTTCTCCAGACCGTTCTCATCGCGCTGCAGCACATGAGCTCCCCGAAAACGAGCTTCGATGCGGGCGCCGCGCAGCGGTCCTTTCCCGTCGGGATAGTTCTCCACGATCGTAGGACGGAACATCTCCGAGAAGGTGATGCTCATGCCTTTTGCGATCGCAGCAATGTTTTTCAGAACCGGCATGTCTCAACCAGTATACCGGAGAGATGCGCAAACGTCCTTTGAGGAGGCGTTAAATGGCGGTGAAGACTGGGCGAACTGCGCTCAACGAACAGCCGATGGCGGCTGACATCAAGATTGCTAAAGCCTATTTTGGAGCTGGAGTCGAGGGTAAGTGTTCCGGGGCCGCCTCGGAGCTTTCGAGCCACGCCGTATACCAGAGATTAAGCAGCATTTGGGATCCGGCTGCCAGGCGGTGAACGGTGAAGTCCAGAGCGACAGGAGTGCCTTTGCCAGTGAATCCTCCGGACTTCTCGAGAGCGTAGACGTTCTCGACCAGCTCGTGAGAGCTGTTCAGATAGGAAAGATAGTCGTGAAATGGGTCGGTCAACCGCGTCGGAGCCTTCATCAACGGTGCAAAGTCATTGGCCTTGATGTTCGCCGCCACGTACGTGGCTTCGAACAGACCGTGAATTGTATGCTCGGTCGTGTATCCATTGGGATTCGGGCCGACCCATCCGTTGTACTGGATCGTAGTGTGCAGGGGTTGAGCTGCGTCTGCGACATAATGACCGAGCCAGCCGGCATAGAAGATGATCGCCCGCTGCACCGCCAGTGTCGGCTTATGCGCAGCTCGAAGAGTCCGATATTCCCGAAAAGCCGCCTTTAAACGG
>Ga0070713_100000219_pt1 | contig 38014 bp, 34 predicted proteins | sample LARL82metaG_FD_65465 | JGI IMG/M metagenome (GOLD analysis project Ga0070713, IMG submission 65465) | Corn, switchgrass and miscanthus rhizosphere microbial communities from Kellogg Biological Station, Michigan, USA - LAR L8-2 metaG | ecosystem: Host-associated > Plants > Roots > Rhizosphere ... | reverse complement strand
GCTGTCGTACACCGCCTGTTGGCGAGGAGCACGAGCCCGCTTCACCGCGTTTCGAGACAACGTATTTCCTGGGCGCGTCCATCGTGTCGGAAACCCAACCCTTGCCAGATTCGTGGTGTCGAAGCCATAGTCTGTCTATGCCCTGACCTGTCTATGGCCTTGGCGAAACGACAGAGCCCTGTCCCCGATCGGTGTGACGATGAGCGTCCGGGAAATAATTGCCCGTCTGCGTGACCGACTCCACCGCGACCGACTCAGCGACGAGCTCGAGGAGGAGTTGCGCCATCACCGTTCGCTGCTCGACCGTGATCGACCAGCCGGTGGGTCGTTGGGTAATACGACCTATTATCGAGAGGAGGCGCGAGCGATGTGGAGTCTCGGCATCGTGGACGATCTCTGGCATGACGTGCGTTACGCGGCACGCGTGCTCCGCCGCGACCGCGGCTTCACCGTCGCCGTCATCCTGACGCTCGCGTTAGGCATCGGCGCGAACACGGCGGTGTTCAGTATCGTCAACGCGGTGCTGCTACGTCCCCTGCCCTACCGACAGCCCGATCGGCTCATCTCCGTGTGGCTCTCGCCGGCGGCGAGTCCCAACGATCGCAATCCGACGTCCCTTCCCGATCTTCGCGACTGGCAGCACGACGCGACGATCCTCGACGGCATCGCCGGGTACGCCTTCAATCGCTTCGACCTGAGCGGCCCTGAAGGGGATGACCAGGCGCGGGCCATTCTCGCGACCGCAACGTTGTATGACGTCCTCGGTGCAGCGCCGCTCCTCGGCCGACTGCCGCGCCCGGACGAGGAGAATGTGCCCGTGGTCGCCATCAGCTATCGATTGTGGCAGCGGCGCTTCACTGGCAATCATGAGGTGCTCGGGCGACGGATCGTGATGAATCAGCAGCCGTACACGATCGTCGGCGTCATGCCGCCGGGCTTCCATTATCCCGGACCGGACATCGATCTCTGGTGCTCGCTCTATTCGATCATTTCCTCGCCTAACGACAACGGCCCCAATCTGTGGCTCAGCGGCCGATCCTTCCGCGGGTACCGCGTGCTCGCTCGGCTTGCTCCGGGTGTCACGGCGAATCGAGCCGAGTCGGCGCTGAACGCCATCGAGCATCGCCTCGCTGTCACCTTTCCCGATGCCGACGCTGGCTTGAACGTCCATGTCCAGTCTGTGACTGAGGAAGCGCTGAGTGGCGTTGCCCGAGGACTGTGGACTGTCTTCGGCGCCGCCGCCCTCATCCTGCTTCTCTCGTGCGTCAACGTCGCCCATTTGTTGCTCGAGCGGATCTCGGCACGAACACGGGAGCTCGCCGTCCGGCGTGCGCTTGGGGCACATCGCAACCGCGTACTACGACAGCTCGCGACCGAGAGCGTGCTGCTCGGTCTTCTCGGAGGCGCGGCGGGTATTGCGCTCGCATACGGCGGCACGCGCGTCTTGCTGCGACTCGCGCCGGCTGACATCCCGCGCCTCGAAAACGTCGCCATCGACCTGCCGACGCTCGCGTTCGCAACCGCCGCGTCGCTTGTCGCCGCGACATTGTTTGGAATCGCACCAGTGATTTTCGGCTGGTCGGGCGACGTCCATGCGACGCTCCGCGCACAAGGTAAGGGCGCCGCCGGCGGCGCGCACGGCCACCGAACGCGGGCAATACTCACGACGCTCGAGGTCGCATTTGCCGTTGTGATCCTCATCGGCGCCGGTCTCGTTCTTCGCAGCTTCAAGGAGCTCACGTCGAGCGATCTTGGCGTCGATCCGAACGGGATCGCCGTCGCTCAGCTCACTGCCATCGGCCCTCGCTATCGGTCGAATGACGTGAAAGTGCAGACCGTCGATCAGGTCCTCGCGAATGTCCGAGCGATTCCCGGTGTGATTGCGGCCGGCGCGAGCACGAGTATGCCGCCGACGCGCATCCAGGAAATCGAGGGCTTTTCCGTTGTCGGCGAGCCGGAGCCAGCGCCCGGCCACGAACCGACGGCGATCTACATCCCGGCGACAGCGGGCTTCCTGTCGGCGCTGCGAATTCCGCTCACCACGGGACGCGATTTCGATACACGCGACAATGCGGCCGCACCTTCCGTCATCATCATCAGCCGCGAGCTGGCACGGCGCCACTTCGCTCATGTCGACCCGATAGGCCATCAGCTCCGGATCTCTGGAGTTACGCGCACGATCATCGGCGTGGCCGGGGATGCGACGTACGAGGGCGTCGGCGCGCCACCTGAGCCAGTCGTCTATGTGCCGTTCGCCCAGAGCCCGTTCCCCGGCGTCTGGGTGGCAATCCGGACAGCGACACTGCCTAACGCGTTGGTGGCGCCCCTCCGTGACGCCTTTCGCCGCGTCGATCCCGACCTCGCGATGCGTCCACCGGAGCCCCTCGACGTGCTCGTGTCGGAGTCGATCGTTCGGCCACGCTTCCAGGCGTGGCTGCTGAGCACCTTCGGCGGCCTCGCCCTCGTTCTCGCGAGCATCGGCATTTACGGCGTCGTCGCCTTCGGCGTTACGCAGCGTCTTTCCGAGCTCGGTATTCGTCTGGCCCTTGGCGCGCCGAAGCGTTCCGTGATCTCGACCGTCCTGCGAGGCGGAATGACGCCCGTGATCTTCGGGCTGCTGGTTGGTCTAGCAGTTGCTTATGTCGGCTCGCGGCTCGTTGCCGGGCTGCTCTATGGCATCACTCCGACGGATGCCGTGACCTTTGTCGCGGTGCCGCTCGTCCTCCTCGCGACGGCGCTCGTTGCGGCGTTTGTTCCCGCACGTCGCGCCTCGCGCGTCGATCCGCTCATCGCCATTCGCGGAGATTGAGATCGAAGGTGGGAGGAGTAAGGTGTGAACCGATCGCACGGATAGTCGCGGATCGAGCCTCCGGAGATGCAAGAGTTCTGTACGCTGTCTTGACCGCGCCGGCCTCGCCGGCTGATCGTAGACCATCTCCAATCGACGGTCGGCTATGCCTCGCCCGCGCGCGTCAGAGAATGAAAGCTGGGGCAGCCTGTGGCTCGAGCGACTCCGCCAGGATCTCGTCTTTGGCGGGCGCGTCTTGCGTCGCGCCCCCGTCTTCACCAGCGTCGCCATCCTCTGTCTCGCGTTAGGCATCGGCGCCAACGCCGTCGTATTGAGTTGGACCGAAGGCATCGTCCGCCATCCCTTCCCCTTGGTTCGCGATCAGGAGCGCCTGGTTGCGATCGCCGGCACGGCAAAGGGGGCCTCCGGCCTGGACGAGATGTCCTGGCCAGACTTCATGGATCTCGCGCGAGGCACCACCGCGTTCGAAACCTTCTTCGTCAGTAAGATCACGGGCGGAACACTCACGGGAGGCGAGCGCGCGCTACGTCTCGTCGGCCAACTCGTAACCGCCAACTATTTCGACGCCGTTGGCGTGCGTCCGGTGCTTGGACGCGGCTTTCTTCCGGGTGAGGATGTCGGCCGGAGCGCGCATCCCGTCGCGGTCATCAGCTATGGCCTGTGGCAGGATCACTATGGCGGAAGCGCTTCGATCGTGGGCACGACCATCAATTTCAACGGCATTCCCCACACCATCATCGGCGTCACTCCGAAGGGCTTCCTCGGCACCTTCGTCGGATATGCGATGCAGTTCTGGGTGCCGGCGTCCCAACAGGCAGTCTTCGATCAGAGCTACAGGCTCGACGACCGGTCGGCTCGGTGGGTGGAAGGCTTTGCGCGGCTGAAGCCAGGCGTCACGCTCGCAGCGGCCCAGGCCCAGATCAACGGCGTTGCCGCGACGCTCGAGACCGAGTTTCCGAACGCGGATCGTGGGCGAGCCGTACGCATTTTCCCGATCGAGGACAATCCATTCGACAATGCGAAGGTGTTGAAGCCAATGCTGCGCGTCGCGGCGGTGGTTGCAGCGCTCGTGCTCGTCATCGTATGCGCGAACATCGCCAACCTCCTCCTCGTGCGCGCACTCGCGCGCCGCGGCGAGCTGTCTATCCGGCGCGCCCTCGGCGCCAGTGGCGCCCGGCTTATGCGACAGCTCGTCACCGAGGGACTCATCCTCGCCCTGTCGGGAACGGCGTTAGGCATAGTGCTCGCCTATGCGTCGCGCAACATGCTGGGACTGTTCTTCGCACCCCGTGGCGGCGCGACGCTGGTCTTCGCCGCGGACTTCCAGTGGCCTGTCCTCACGACGACAGTTGCCATTGGTCTCCTGTCGACGCTACTCTTCGCCCTCGCTCCGGCACTGAACGTTACGCGTGCCGATCTGGCGTCGGCGATGCGGGCGGCTGCACCGGGAGCCGTCGCGACGGGGAGTCGAGGGCGAGTCCGGGCATCCCTCGTCATCCTGCAGATGTGTCTGAGTGTGGTACTCCTCGTCGGCACCGGATTGGTGGTGATGAGCCTGCAGCGATTGCTCGCCGCCAACCCTGGTTTCGCGGCTGCTAATGTCACCATGACGGGCGTCGACCTCGTCGCCGCGGGCTACGACACCGCACGTGCCCATCGCTTCCAGGACGACCTGCTCGCGCGACTCACTACCATCGGTGGGGCATCCTCCGCCGCGCTCGCCCGCAGTCTCCCCTTTGCTACACGACCATACGACAACGGCCCGATCGCGGTAGATGGCTACGAACCGGCGAAGGACGAACAGCCGACAGCCGATTACAACCAGGTCTCTCCCGGCTACTTCAAGACGCTCGGCATTCCCTTGCTTGCCGGTCGCGATTTCACGTCGGCCGATGCCGACACGTCCGCGCCCATCGCAATCGTCACGCACGCGCTCGCCGACCGCTACTGGCCGAATGCGTCGCCAATCGGCCGCCGCCTGCGATTGCGCGAGCGATGGATGCGCGTGGTCGGCATCGTCGGCGACATCAAGTATCGCTCGCTCGACGAGTCACCGGGCATGCTCCTCTACATCCCGCTCGCACAACAGCGCACATCCTATGTTCTCCTGTTCCTGCGTACCTCGGCGAGTAAGGCGGCAACCGGCATCGCGCCGGCAATTGTCGGCGCCGTTCACGCGGTCGATCCGGCCGTGTCGCCATACGAGATCATCACGATGCGTGAACAGGTCAACCGTTCCACGGCCGCGCAGCGTGTTCTCGTCACTTTGCTCGCTGCGTTCAGTAGCCTCGCGCTGATTCTTGCCGCGATGGGGTTGTACGGCATGATCTCCTACATGGTCTCGCAGAGCGCCCGCGAGCTCGGGCTCCGCATGGCACTCGGCGCTAGCCCAGCACAATTGCTTGGCTTGGTGATGTCATCGGGTCTGCGCCTGGCAATGTTTGGCGTCGCCCTGGGCGTGATCATCGCGCTTGCCACGACGCGGCTGCTTGGCACGATACTCTACGACGTGAGCCCGCACGATCCGTACATTCTTGCTGCCGTGGCCGTCGTCATGACGGGCGCAGCAACGTTGGCGTGTCTCCTCCCGGCGTGGCGTGCGACGCGGCTCGATCCGATGCGCGCCTTGCGTCTGTAATCACATCATCACGGGCGCCCGCTCGTGAACGCCGTCGCCGACTCACGCTTTCGCGGCGGCGGCAACTCGGCCGGTTCGCCGACGTTCACTACCGCGACAATGCGCTCGTTCTCGCCGACTCCCGCCGCGGTTCGCGCCGCGGCGTCACCCATCACCCCACCTGTTTTGATGTGCGTACCGAGTCCTAGCGCAACCGCCGCGAGGGCGATGTTCTGCACTCCCATCATTGCCGCGGCGTAATCCTCCTCGCGTACTTCGGGATTTTCACTTTGCACGACCGCGACGGCAATCATGCACGGCAGTCGCCGATGTTCCTCTGCCACCATTTCGCGCAATGATCGAGCGGCCTCAGGATCGGTGAGCTTGCGGGCCTTTCGCTCGCCGAGCGCCAGACCGTATGCATAACGCGACTCGGGCCCCAGCACGTAGAAGCGCCAGGGCCGAGTGAGACGATGATTCGGAGCGAGAATTGCCGCGTCGAGCAGCATCTCGATCTCTTCTCGAGAAACTGCGCGGTCGGTGAACTTCTTGATCGACCGTCGGCGTTCGATGATTTCGGGAATGGTCATGTGGTGGAAACTAAACGCACGCATGAGCCAGCGCGGTGCATCGTTAGGCCTATGCGCCTGGTCGATCTGGGCGGCCGCAGCGCGAGCGCCCTGGCCGGTGCTGGCGGATGATTCGGCCCGGTGCGAAGTTAGGACGACCGCATCGATACCACCCCGCCTCAATTGAGACCAATGCATCGGATCACACGAGCAGCGATCATCGCCGGCAGTCTCGCTGGATCGATCGCGCACGCGCAGCAGAGTCCTGCGTTTCGCGCCCTGCCGCCGGAGCAAGACCGTCAGCTGGCGCGCGCGATCTACAAGGAGATGATCGAGATCAAGTCCGGCTACACGACCGGTGCGACGACACCAGTCGCTCAGGCAGCCGCACGGCGCCTCAAGGCTGCCGGTTTTCCCGACCGCGACATCTTCGTTGGCGGCGCCGCGCCGAATAAGGCCAACCTCGTCGTCCGCTACCGCGGTACCGGGCGCCGGCGCCCAATTCTCCTCCTCGCCCACACCGACGTCGTGGAAGCCAAGCGCGAGGACTGGAGCATGGATCCGTTCGTCCTGAACGAGAAGGATGGCTACTTCTACGGCCGCGGCACCGGCGACGACAAGGCGCAGGCCGCGATCTGGATCGCGAATCTCATTCGCTACAAGCGGGAAGGGTTCAAGCCCGACCGCGATATCATTGTCGCCCTCACCGCTGACGAGGAGGGCGGCGGCCCGTACAACGGCGTTGAGTGGTTGCTCAAGAACAAGCGCGATCTCATCGACGCGGAATACGCGCTCAACGAAGGCGGCTGGGGCGAGTCCGTGAACGGCACCAAGCTCTCCAACGACGTCCAGGTGAGCGAGAAATACGTGGTCAACTATCGCTTCGAGGTACGCAACAAGGGCGGGCATAGCTCGTTGCCTGTGGCTGACAATGCCATCTATCACCTCGCTGGGGCCCTCGATCGTCTGTCACACTTTGGCTTCCCCCTCAAAACCAATGAGGTGACGCGGGCCTATTTCCGCGCCATGTCGGGCATCGAGAAGGGCCCCGTCGGTGCCGATCTCGCGGCGATTGCCACTGGCGATACGGCGGCGATGACTCGCGTTGCCAGCGCGTCCACGCCCTGGAACGCGACACTGCGGACGACCTGCATCGCGACGATGCTCGAGGGCGGGCATGCGCTGAACGCACTCCCCCAACTCGCCGCCGCGACCGTCAACTGCCGCGTGCTACCCGAGGACAGCGTCGATTACGTCACGGAGACGCTGCGCCGCGTCGTGAGCGACACAGCCGTGAAAGTGATCGTGAGCGGCACGCCCCACGGCGCTCCCCCGTCCCCGATGCGCGCCGACCTCTTGAACGCCGTGAGCGCCGTGACGAGCGACCTGTGGCCCGGCGTATCCTCGGTGCCGATGATGGTCATGGGCGCGACCGATGGCGCGTACCTCCGAGCCGCTGGCGTTCCGACCTACGGCGTGCAGGGCCTCTTCTACGACCGCGACGACATCCGCTTCCACGGACGCGACGAGCGGCTCAAAGTGCAGTCCTTCTACGAGGGCCAGACGTTCCTGTACGAGCTCGTCAAGCGTCTCTCCTCGAGTGCGCCTAACGCCTAACGTATTCCGCCGGCCAACAACTCATGAGACGCATTTCCCCGGGGGCCGCTGGCGCGGCCGCCATCCTCTCGCTTGTCGCCTGCCACGTTCGCACTTCACCCGAAGTGGTCGCGTCACCTTCGACCGCAACGCTCGCGCAGATTTACTACTGGCGGGCCAAGCCTGGCATGCTGGCGGCCTACACCGCGTACATCCGTGACATTGCCGCACCCATCGACGAGGACGCCCGGCGCCACGGCGCGTTCATCAGCGTTACGACCTACCAGTCCCGCGACACGCTCTCCCAGTGGACACACATGCGCGTCTTCCTGCTCCGCGACTCGGCACAGCTGGCCGGGCTCGGCGCCGCCCTCAATGCCGCTGGCGCGCGCGTCGAGCCGGATTCCGTGAAGCGACGCGCGCGTTCCGATTATGCCGTCACCCTCCGAGATGCCGCCGGGAGTGCCGTCGTCGACATCCTTCGTTAGGCTTGCTGATCCCGAGCGTAGCGAGGGATCTGCAGTGCAACGAGCCTAGTCCGGTGGAGGAGTCGACGCCGGCGCCGGCGCCGCACTTTCGTCAGCCGGCGCGCCCGGGGGCGACTCCACGACGATGTACGTCGTTTCTGTTCCCTGGAACTGCGGCTGATACCACACACCGCCGCAATGATTGTATGTCACGCCGCCATAGACGTAAGGCGGACAGCTGGGTGGCAGCGCGTACACCATCGAGCCGAGCGCCGCGCCCGTAACGGCACCGGCGACGAAGCCGGCGGCCGCCCCACCCCATCCATAGCAGCAGCCGTAATCGCCGTCCCAGTGCCCACCACCGGCGACAATATCGTTGTCGTTGATGTTGATCGGCCGATCGTTGCTGATGTTCGTCCGATCGCCATTGCCGATGTTCGTGCGATCGCCATTCCCGACATTCGGGCGATTGCCGGCGCCCGCCCCGGGACGATTGGCCAGATTACCGCCGCCCGCGCCAACGCCCGGACGATTCGCCGGCGGTGTGACGCTCGGCCTGTTACCCGGCTGACCGGCGTTAGGCCGGCTGCCTACCGGATTCGTCGGCCTGTTGCCGCCGCCCGCCGGACGGTTTGCCACCGGATTCGATGGGCGAGAGAAGTTGCCGCTCGGTCGCGAGGGACGCGACGTCACGCTTGTCCGGGCGCCGCCGCGGGAAATGCCGCCGCCGCCGCCGCGCATTCCGCCGCCACCTCGCATTCCGCCGCCGCCTCCACGCATGCCACCGCCGCCGCGCATGCCGCCACCACCGCGCCGCTGCGCGTCAGCATGATTCGCCAAGGTCCCGAGCGCTAAGCACACGAGCAGCCCGGCGATGTTGAGTCTTTTCATAATCTCGTCTCCTCCTATCGCACGGCTTGTGTTGACGCCACTGGCACCTGCACCTCGGCAAGCGGAATGGGCTTGGCATCCGTCGGCACGCGAAAGGCAAATAGGCTGTCGTCGTACGAGGGAGCGAGATTCCAGGAGTACGTAGCCGTGTGCTGCGGCCGCGCATCGTCCGTGAGCGTCGTGATGACGATGCGGCAGGGCAGCGGTTGCTCGCCCCGTTGAATCCAGAGCTGCCAATCGATCCCTTCCTGACGGAACCCATACTGCTCACACGTGATGCCGTTGATCGCACTCGGGCCGAGATCGACGGCAGATGTGATCGCGCCGACGTCTCCCTCCGGCGTGCCCCACCGAAAGAGATCGACGAGCGGCAGCTCGAGGTCGTACTTGTCCTCGAGCACGTCCGCGAGCTTCTCGATCGTCGGCGGTGCCTCTACCGTCGCGTAGAACCTCGGCCGCGGAGCGAAGAGCGTGAAGTGACTCCCGTCGTAGAAGAACAGGCGGCGCTGCCGATCGTTCTTCACCTCGGCGAACAGTCGATTCGGACGCTTCGCGACGAGATCGACCGCGCGAATGATCTGCACTTTCTGACCATCCGTGCGCACGTCCTCGGTGACGACATCCGCCCTCAGTTGAAATGCCTTGAGCGTACGCAGGTACGCGCCCATGCGCTCGAGGTCGTCCAGGGCGTTGCGGTCCAGCTGCCCCACCGTGCTGTCACCCGACACCTCTCCGTGCGCGATCTCGGAGTGCGTCGCCGCCGGAACGGCACGCGATGCGGGATTGGGGTGTGCTCGCATGAACGTGAAGATCACGGCAACGGCCGCAAGCACGCCTATGGCTGTGACTGCAACCCAACGCGAGCTTGTCATCGGACTCTCCGCGAATGCTGACTCCGGAGTATCTACCACCGCACCAGAGCACGGGTATCCGACTTTGGACGAACGTGCGCGTTAGGCAGCGTCATCCGCGGTGATCGGGCACCGACGACGATCAACCCGGACCCTCATCGTTTGGAGGTGCTCGTCACTGTCGTGGGGAGTTCCATGACAGCGGGCGGCTTCCAGCTTCCATCGATGACGGCGTCATCAGGCTCGTACATCCGCAGCATCAGGATGAAGTGGCCCGCGGGAGCGGGCAGCCAGTTCTTTCTCTTCGCGCCCGGCGGCGCGTCGTGCTGCAGATACAGATCGAGCGAGCCATCCGCGTTGTACGTCACCGGTGACTGCTTCGGGCTGATCTGATACCGATTGATTGGATTCGCAACGAAGTAGTAGTGCGAGTCATACATCGTCACGGACCAGAAGCCCTTCACCGGCGGCTCCTGCCCGTTGCCGAAGTGCAGCACGTAACGGCGCGAGCCATCGAGCGGCTCCGCATTCGCGTCCACCTCCGTGAATGGATACACGGCGTCCTGCGGCAGGTTGGCACCAAGCCCGACGAAGGTGACGTACGCCCGCAGATCGTATTCAGTACCGTACGTGCCGGTCTGGGTCGAGTAGTGCCAGCCGTTCACGACCGGCACGTTCCGCTCGTACGCGACAATTCGCTCCAGCCCGCGTTTGGGCACCTCGGCCAGCGCTGCCGTGCCCTCGGGCCCCAGTCTGGTGGTGTCGAAGGGTTGGCCGGCGATGATACCGATCGAGGCCATCCGCCTAACGAGCGCGGAGTCAGCGGGCGCCGGCGGATTGTCTTTCATGAGCTTCGCGACACGGTCGAGGTAGGTCGTGGCGTCGAGCGCGTTCACCTGATCGCGAACCGGCGTTTTCATGTCGATGCTCGGGTCGACTCGCCCCTGGGGCGGCGCATATGGTTTGCCGTACGCGCTCAGTGGAACGAGGCTGTACTGCCGCTGGAGTCGGTGCACTGCCTCCATGTCCTGTCGCGTATCCCGCGCGAATGTCCGGCCGATGATCCACACCACGTTGGTGGGTGCGCGAATCACCGTCGCGCCAGGCACGTGTGGCGTCGTCGGCCATGTCGGGCCGGCCAGCACGTACTGCTGCGCTCCGGTGCCTGTCGTCCGAGTTCCAGGCGCGCGGAAAACCTCCGTCCAGCCGCTCAGCATTGGCATCAAGTAGTAGCGGCCATGCTCGTCAGGCAGCGAAAGAACGTAGGGTTCCTTGCCGAGGTCGAGCCACGCTGTCGAGTAGAGCGTGTTCGCGTTAGGCGCCGTGATGTCTCTGAAGGCCGCGGTTGGATACCCGGGCATCGTGGCGAACTGACCCATTGGCGCGTGTTTGTCGCCGGCATGCTCGACGTTCGTCATTACCCGCCGCGTCTGATCTGTCGTGATGAGAGGATACCCGAACACGTACGCGTCGGTCGCGATCATCGCGACATCGCCGGGATCGATAGGCGAGTGTGCGGCGGCGTCTATCTTTTTACATGAGTTGATGGCGAATCCAAGGAGCACGATGAGGCCGATGCAAACACGCGGAGCGCGCTTGCTCTCCATGCCAATCAGGTCAGACATCCGGACTTTCTCGGTTGGAACTTTGTCCCCACCTTATCCACTGCGGTGCCATCACAGCCATGCGACCTTAGGGGGGCACGCGTCGATGACATTGTGTCCTGACCACCGCCTGAAAGCCTCGTATGGCACATAACGAGTCGAGGACCGACGTTCTTGCGATCTCCGGCAGCCTCCGCGCTCGTGCTTCGAACACCGCCATTCTCGAAGCGGCGCGTCTGCTCGCCCCTTCTGACATGCGAGTCACCATCTGCTCCGGCATCGGCACGCTGCCGCACTTCAATCCCGACCTCGACGTGGAGGATGGCACGGGGCTGCCGGTTGAGGTCGAGGCTTTCCGAGATCTGGTCGGCAAAGCCGACACGTTGCTCGTCTCCACACCCGAGTATGCGCATGGGTTGCCCGGCAGCTTCAAGAACGCGCTCGACTGGCTCGTAGGCAGTACCACCTTCCCGGGAAAACCCGTTGCGGTCGTCAACGTGAGCCCCCGCTCCATACATGCACAGGCGCAGCTGCGAGAGATTCTGATAACGATGTCCGCCCAGTTGCTTGATGCCGCTTCACGAACCGTCACGCTCCCTCGCCGCGACATGGACGCGAGCTCCATCGCCGCCGATCCCGAGCTCGCCGCTCAGCTGCGATCGCTTCTCGACGAGATAGCCGCCACCGCAAAGAGTTCGGCCGGCACCCGCCGTTAACGCGACGGTCCGGCCACCAAAAGCCCCTTGACGTCGAGATCTACCCAGTGTATTTAACCATTAGGTTAGATAACCCGGTGGTTAACCCGTGATGGCTGCCGATCAACTGTCGCTCGCCTTTGCCGCCCTCGCCGATCCAACGCGGCGCGCCATCATCGCGCGCCTCGCCGATGGTGAGTGCACCGTGGGGGAGCTCGCCAGGCCGTTCGCCATGAGCGGACCCGCCGTCTCGAAGCACCTCAAGGTCCTCGAGCGCGCCGGGCTCGTGTCGCGCGGTCGCGACGCCCAGTGGAGACCCGTTCGACTCAGGGCAACACCAATCAGAAAGGTCGCCGAGTGGGCCGAAGGCTATCGCCAGTTCTGGGACGCGAGCTACGAGCGTCTCGACGCTTACCTCAACCATCTCATGTCGGAGGAGCAGGACGATGACACTCGCTAACGAAGCAGCCGTCGCGCGCAACCAGGCGATCTTCGCCACCCCGCCTCACCATGCAGCCGTCCCCGCGCGCGCGGAGCCGAACCCCTCTCGCTCCAAGCGCATGATCATCAGCTTCTGGGTTTTTACCGCCCTCTTCTCCCTGCAGATCGGCTTCACCGCGTACGCTCAACTGCGGCTGCCTCAGGTCGCGGAGATGTTCACGCATCTGGGCTTCCCCGACTACTTCCGCGTGGAGCTCTCCTGGGCCAAGCTCCTCGGCATCGTGCTGCTGCTGGCGCCCGTCTCGGCGCGGCTCAAGGAGTGGGCCTACGCTGGCTTCGCGATCACCCTCGGTTCGGCGCTCATCGCCCATTTCTCGTTAGGCGATGGTCCGCCGGTCTGGGGCTGGGCCGCGGGAACGAGTGTGCTTCTGGCGCTCTCGTACTTCTTCTGGCTCCGCCTGCAGTCGGTGACCGGCGGAAAACAATCGAAGGTCGGAGCAGGACGATGACTCCCGCGAGCAAGGCCACAACGCGCAACCAGACGGCCTACGCGACGCCGAGCGAACGCGAGCTCGTGATCACCCGCATTTTCGACGCGCCACGATCACTCGTGTGGGCCGCCTTCACCGATCCGATGCATCTCCCGAAATGGCAAACGGGGCCGGAGGGCTTTTCGATGCCGGTGTGCGAGATCGACCTGCGTCCCGGCGGCACCTGGCACTACGTGTGGCGTAACGCTCAGGGCCGCGAGTTTGGCGCAACCGGCACGTACCGCGAAGTGGATCCTCCGAGGCGAATCGTCACCGTGACGAATTCAGGCGGCGAAGAAAACACGTCGACGACGACCTTCGCCGAGGAGAACGGGCGCACGATCGTGACGAACACGCTGCTCTTCGCGAGCCAGTCCTCACGCGACCGTGCCGTGCCGCTGGCTAAGTTCGGCACCGAAAGCAGCTATGCGCGCCTCGATGCCTATCTCGCTTCGAACAACTGATCGCGTGACCACAAACGCACCCGACGAGGATCACCGAATGAAGATCAAATTGACGAGCGTCTACGTCGACAACCTGGACAAGGCGCTGAGCTTCTACACCGACGTGCTTGGATTCGCGAAGAAGTCGGATTTTTCGCAGGGCTCGTATCGCTGGTTGACGGTCGCGTCGCCCGAAGAACCTAACGGCACTGAGCTGCACCTGAGCCTGAACGACAATCCAGCGGCCAAGGCGTATCAACAGGCGATGTTCCAACAGAATCAACCAGCGGCAATGTTCTTCACCGAAGACGTGAAGGGTGAATACGAGCGGATCAAATCGAGGGGTGCCGAGTTCACCATGCCGCCGACGCAGGTGATCGGATCGACGATCGCGATGCTCAAAGACAATTGCGGGAACCTGGTTCAACTCACGCAACTGTCGCGCTGGTAGCTGCGTCTGGTACGGCAAAAGCTTTGTCGGAAGACTTGAACGACTGCCTTTGGGGCAAGCCGGGAGGTCGGTAACTGCTTCCGTGGGCAACCGACGGTAGGGCCGGAATTGGACTACCTCCCGCCGAGGCGGAAATCCCGATATTATTTGTTTGGATTGCGGAGGGCTGTCTATCCGCTCTCGAGGCAAGCTTTTGACTGGCAAACACCCCGACTGCGTGCTTGACCCCGACGCGAGAGCGGACTGACATGGAAACGGCCGCCGAAGCGCCTGAATTGCGCGGCGCTTCTCCGTCGTCGCACCGACGCGCCTGGGCGGCTGCCTTCGTCGCTGCGTCGGCACTGGTTGCCATTCTCGGCGTACTCGCCGCTGTCACCGCTGGGGCCGCCCCTGACCCGACACGCGCGCACAGCAGCCCGGCGCGCGTAATCGACATCGCGGTCCTCGTGTTCCGCGAAGGCCTCGAGTCCATTCTCGTGTTGACGGCGATCACCGCAAGCATGAGAGCGTCCACCGAGCGCTACCGCAATCCGATAGGACTGGGGACGTTGGTTGGCGGCGCGGCAACACTCGCGACCTGGCTCGTCGTCGTGCGAATTGTCGATCGGCTCACCGACAGCATTCCCGCCCTCCAGGTTCAGGCAGCGACCGGGCTGCTCGCCATCGTCGTGCTGCTCGTCGTGATGAACTGGTTCTTTCACAAAGTCTACTGGACCGGTTGGATTGGATTGCACACGCGGCGGAAGCAGCGTCTGCTCGCTGGTGCCGCGCAACGCACCGTTTCCCCGCGGGCTGTCCTCCTTGGCCTGGCTCTTCTCGGCTTCACCTCCGTATATCGCGAGGGATTCGAGGTCGTGCTCTTCCTACAGAGCTACCGCGTGTCTCTTGGCAGCGCCGCCGTCGCCGAGGGTGTCGCGGTCGGGCTCGGCTTCACTGCTGCCGTCGGCCTGTTGACCTTCGTCGCCAACCGCCGGCTGCCTTATAAGAAGATGCTCATCGTCACCGGTGTCATGCTGGGCGGCGTGCTGCTCGTCATGGTTGGTGAGCAAGCGCAGGAAATGCAGCTCGCCGGCTGGCTCCGCACGACGACGATCCAGTCGCTGACACGCCTGGTACCCACCTGGGCCGGACTCTGGTTCGCCGTCTTTCCGACGGTGGAGACGCTCGCCGCTCAGCTACTCGCGGCGGTGTTCGTGCTCGGATCGTACGTGATGGCGCGTCGAAGCAATCGTGCGTAGCCCAGTCACCGTCAAGCGAAGCGTACCACTCATTCGTTGGATGGGCGCTGAGTCCAACCTCGGCCGCGCAGCACACGTCCCGCCTTCGCGCCGGTTGCTCTGCCGTTCGCCACGACTGGTACACCGTTCACCAGCACCCATTGGACGCCACTCGACAGCTGGTGAGGATTCTCGTACGTCGCATGTTCGGCGATCGTCGCCGGGTCGAAGACGACGATGTCCGCATAGAAGCTCTCCCGTAGAATGCCGCGCTGCTCGAGCGAGAGTCGCGTCGCCACGGCGGACGTCGCCTTGCGCACGGCGTCCTCGAGCGCGATCACATGCTCGTCGCGCACATACTGACCCATGATCTTGGGGAAATTGCCGTAGGCACGCGGGTGGGTGAGCGTGCCCTTGGCGCTGTCGGGGTCCGTGCCCCCAGCGTCTGTTCCGAACTTCATCCACGGCTGCTGTAGCTGCAGTCGCACGTTATCTTCGCTCATCAGGAAGTACACCGTGCCGATGCGCTGACGCTCCGCGATGAGCAAATCCATAACAGCATCCGGCCAGTCCTTTCCCATGGATTTCGATACTTCGGACAGCCGTTTGCCCATGTACTGCGCGTCCTGCGGTTGACGCAGTCCGAGGAGCAGCACGTTCTCCGGCGTCGCGAGGAAGCACAGGTTCTCCCACGACGTCTGATCGCTCAACATCTCGGCCTTGATCCGCGCGCGCGTCGACGGGTTCTGCAAATTCTCAATGAGCTTGCCGTTTTCCGACGCCCAGGGCGGTGTACACGCGGAGAGCCCCGTGCCGCCGGCCGTATACGCGTACATGTCGGCCTGCACATCCAAGCCGGCACGCCGAGCCGAATCGATCTTCGCGATCGCCGACGCCGCCTTGGGCCAATTGCGCTTTCCCGCCGCCTTGAGGTGATAGATCTCTACCGGGACACCGCCCTCGCGGCCGATGCGAATCGCCTCGTCGATCCCTTCGAGCAGCTGGTCGCCCTCGGAGCGCATGTGCGTGATGTAGACGCCACCGTAGGGCGCCATCGCCCTCGCCATCTCTATGAGCTCGGCGGTGGTCGCATAGTTGCCGGGCGGATAGATCAGGGCGGATCCAATGCCGAAGGCGCCGTCTTCCATCGCCCGGCGCGTCACCGCGCGCATCGTATCCAGCTCGGCCGGCGTCGGTGTGCCCTGGGCTTCGCCTTTGGCGTAGACGCGGATCGTCGCGGCGCCCACGAACGATCCCACGTTAGGCGACGAGCCATGTCGCGCCATCGCATCGAGCCACGCCGCAAAGCCATGCGCGCCGGTGAAGCTCGAATCGGGGCCGCGGCTGCCTAACGCGAAACCACCCGTCTCCTGCCTCGTTCCGTTGATCGGCGCCGGCGTGCCCCCCTCGCCCATGATCTCGGTCGTGATTCCCTGCGTGATCTTGCTGACCGAGCGGCCGTCGCCATTGCCGATGAAGTCACCATATGAGCCACTCTGGATGTCGATGAATCCCGGCGCGACGACCATCCCGCGCGCATCGATCCGCTGCCTCGCGGATACCGAGTGGAGGGCGCCGGGCGGAGCGATGCGCGCGAGGCGGTCCCCGACGACACCGACGTCGCCGTAAAACCAGGCGGCGCCTGTACCGTCGATGATCCGGCCGTTCTCGATCACGACGTCGAAGCCCGCAACTTGGCTGGGGCTGGCGCCGGGTGCCGCGCTCTGGGCGTTATGGGAAGCGCACGCCGCAAGGGTGGCGAACGCGCTCAAGATTGCTGGCGAAGAAAGACGCATTTGAAGTCGGAGTGGCTGTCTGTTCGGTCTGGGCGCGCTAGCGTAGAGCTGGGAGGCTCTTGGCGCAAGCCGGTACTTTCTCCACCCTCTACCCCCCGCGCTGACTCCTGGTTAATCATGGTCGGCCCGCGCCTGCTTCCCCATCCCACCCTGGACCCAATGAAAGCCGTCGTCCTCGCGCTTGTCGTTCACGTCGCCGCCCTGACGCTCCTCACTGCACAGCAGCCGCTGACGCCCTATCAGAAGCTGGGCCGAGACATTCTCCGTGAGCTCGTGGAGACGAATACGGAGTATTCCATCGGCAGCACCACGAAGGCCGCCGAGGGGCTCGCGGCGCGCTTCCGTGCGGCGGGATTCCCGGCTGGCGACATCGAGGTCATCGGTCCAGACACGGGACGCGATAGCCAGGACAAGAATCTCGTCGTGCGCTACCGTGGCGCCGGCAAGCGGCGGCCGATTTTGCTCATCGGCCATCTCGACGTCGTCGAGGCGCGACCTTCCGACTGGGTGCGCAATCCGTTCAAGCTCATCGAGGAAGACGGCTACTTCTACGGCCGGGGGACACTCGACATGAAAGAGGGCGACGCCTCCTGGGTCGCCGCCCTGCTCCGGATGAAACAGGAAGGCGTCGTTCCGAACGGCGACTACATCGTCGCACTCACCGCGGGCGAGGAAGGCGGTGGTGGTTACAACGGCATCGAATGGTTGCTCGCCAATCACCGCACGCTTGCCGGCGTTCCACTCTCAGACGTTCAGTATGTGCTCAACGCGGACGCGGGTGGCGGCGAGCTGCGGAATGGCAGGCCAATGGCGTTCGATGTGCAGGCGGCGGAGAAGGTCTACTACTCGGTGAACCTGACAGCGCGTAACCCGGGTGGGCACAGTTCGCAGCCCCGCAAGGACAACGCTATTTACGAGCTGGCTCACGCACTCGATCGACTGTCATCGTACGATTTTCCGATGCGTACGAACGCCGTCAGCCGCGCGTACTTCGCGCAAACCGCCTCGTTGATCGGCGATCCCGCCGTGGCGGCGGACATGCGCGCCGTGAGCGCGAACGAGGTGCCCGACAGCGCGGCCGCGGCGCGACTCGCGGCGCGCTCCGCCTTCCACAATGCGCAACTTCGCACGACGTGCGTCGCGACCCTCCTCCAGGGCGGCCATGCGGAGAACGCGCTGCCGCAGATGGCGCAGGCGACTGTGAACTGCCGCATGCTCCCTGGTACGGACCCCCGCGATGTCGACGCGACGCTGCGACGCGTCATCGGCGATACGGCCATCGTCCTCGCCGCGCTCCGTCCCGCGGTCGCGAGTCCGCCATCGGCACTCCCACCCGCGGTCGAACGCGACATTCAGCAAGTTGTAACGTCGCTCTGGGGTCCGCTTCCGATCGTTCCGGACATGGAAACTGGTGCAACCGATGGCCTCTTCCTGCGTAACGCCGGCTTTCCGGTGTATGGCGTGAGCGGCCTCTTTGCCGATCCAACGATTGACGCCGACAACCGCGCGCACGGCCTCGACGAGCGCATCGGCGTGCACGCTTACTACGATCAGATCGAGTTCACCTATCGGCTATTGCGGCGCCTCTGATCTCGAGGCGGGCGACACTCATGGGAGGCGCACGACCTTTCCCATGAACAGCACCGTGCCGCTCAGTCGCTCGCGGATGACGAACAGGAACGGTCGGTCGACGCGCATCACCGGCGTTGAATGCACGGAGGTCACCGACATGCCGACGACGGTCACGGCGGCCGCCTCAGTGCCTTCTTCGTCGACGTTCACGAACGTGTTCTGCTTCACGAAGTTGATGAAGACCTGATTGCCCGGCGCCATGCGAGTGAAGTCCGCCTGGTCACGATCGAATGGCGCGACCATGCCGAGGGCTTTCAGGTCCTCGTTCAGCATTCGCTCGTACTTCAGGGTGTATTTCGGCAGCGACAGATTTATCTCCATGCTGTCGAGGCTCGACACGAGCGAGCGCCAGGACGTCTGGGTCAGACCTGCGCTCAGCGTCTCGATATCGGCACTTTTAGGCAGCACCACTGTCATCGAAAAGGCACCGTTGCCGTACGGCAGATCGACTGCCTGATACGTCGCCGTCTCGGCGTAGAGCATCCCGCCCTGTCGGTGCATGAGACGCATCGGCTGCGTCACACCTGGCGCCGTCGTGAAGACATCGTCAGTTGTCTTTGCTGCATCGAACTTCGCCCGCCAGCTTCCGTGAAAGTACAAGGCATTGATGAGAAACATCACATTGGCGGGATTGATCTCGTTGAGAACACTGGGGATCTTTCCATTCGTCTTCTGATTCACCCAGCCGTTGATAGTGTCTAGCGAGCCTGTTACGTCGTTGAAATTCAGGCCCGCGACGTCAGCGTCGAAGTAGGACTTCCCCGCGTCGATGAACGACTGATTGACGGGAAAGCCCTGGCGATACCAGATCGAATTGGCGATCCGCATCGTCACGCTCGGGTCGAGCGATGTGAGCAATGCCGTCAGCGATTTGTATCCGGCGTTGATATCCTGCTGCGACACACCGTCGACCTGAAGCGCAGCGCGCATCTGATCGAAGCTCTGGTTTGCGGCGCCATTGAGCGTCATGCCGAGCGCGAAGGACGCGCTCAGCGGCGAGATGAAGAGATTCTGATTTGGTTGAGCGCCAGACACCTTGCTCCACAGCGCGAACGAGAAGCTGTTGGAGGCGTCGATCAAGTGTTGCTCGGTGGCCGACAGAGCACGTGGCAGGGCGTGGAGCTCGGTGGGCGGCCCGCTCGGCTCGGTGATGTTCGAGCAGGCTGTGAGTGCGAGACCGGCGACGACATGGGCAAACAGGCGCGAAGTACTCATCAGTCGCTATTCGTGTCGGGGTTGCGCTGTGGGCGACCACTCAGGCCCGCTTTGCCAAACCAGCCGCGGCACCGCGCGGTCACCTACTCGAATGCGTCACTTCCGGCGCTCCTCGCGCGGCGCGCTGCAGTCTCACGAATTCCTGATGGGCGAGCCGCTGTTCTCGGACGCGCTCATGTTCGTCGGCGATGGCATCGCGACCCGTGAGCCAGCCGCGGACTTTGAAGAAGCTGTAACTGACGAGGCACTGGACGTACCCAATCGCGCACGCCTTGTAAAACCCGCTCACGAGCCAGAAGAGGGTCGGCCTGGTCATGCGTGAGAAGCTAAGCCGGGTGCACGCCCGCGCGAGGGGTCGCATCGATGTTGCCTCGGCCACCTTAGTCGCGTCTGCCGGACGGGAATTAGAGGCTCTTAATCCAGCGTCGCTGGGTAACCCCGGAGAACTCGCAATGAGATGCTGGCTCGTCTGCGCTTGTGCCTTCCTGTGCGCGATAGCGAGTCCGGTTGCCGCGCAGACAAGCTTTGAAGGGTGCCAGGACGTACTTGGCGTCCCGGTAGTATCCGTGGTGAATCCGGCGCTCCGTGATGTCGCGCTTTCGACGGTTGCGACGTTGTCACCTGCGCAGGGACCCCAGCCGGTCATCTACTTCCAGTCCGCGTCTTCGCAGCTGCCTGCCCCGCTCCGTAGGGTCATTTACTTCCATGAATGCGCACATCACGCGTTGGGCCACGTCGCTGCCGCGGTGCTCGGCACACCTATAACGATGGCGCAGGAACAGGTTGCGGACTGCTGGGCAATCGTGCACCTCATCCAGAGTGGTGAGTTTCACCTGCCCCAGGTTCAGGTCGCCCAGGCCGTATTCGGCGACGCAGCGAACGGCCTGCATTTGCCCGGCGCCGCACGCTCGACAAACTTCGCCGCCTGTCTCGCCGTGGCCGGAGTCCAGCCGCTCCCCTGAGTCCGCAAGCGACGAGCTATTTCCTTTTCTTGCTCCGCTTGTAAGCGCGACGCCCTTTCGCGAGCAGATTCTCGGCGCGCTTCCGCCCGTGATGGCCTTTGGGCTCGAAGCGCTTGCCGTGCTGCTCGTTGTAGCTGATGAAGAAGTGCTCGATCTGATCCGTCACCGACGACGGGACGTCCGACAGCTGATCGACGTCAGAGAAGAGCTCGTGCGTCGCCGCCACCGCGATCAGTCGGTCGTTGGTGTCCTTCGTCCCATCTTTCTCCGTCTGCACCGCTTCGATGACGCCGATCAATCGCGAGGGCACGATCGTCCCGGCCGGCACTGGTTCATCCATGAGGAGCAGCACATCGAGGGGGTCGCCATCGTCGGCTAGGGTCGACGGGATGAACCCGAAATCGAATGGGAAGTTCATCCCCTGCGGAAGAACCAGCCTCACGACGAAGGCGCCGCGCTCGGGATCGTACGCGAGCTTGGTGCGTGAATCGCGCGACGTCTCTATGACGACATTGATGCACTCGCTGTCGTCATCGATCGGCGGCAGATCGGACAGCTTCGGTGTTCGCGATGGCATGCTGGTCAGCGATAGAGATCGTGTGCCCCGACGGTGGGCGCGGGAATGAGCGAGATCCGGCCGTCGCCCTCGAGGATGGCCCACTCGACCTGCTCGAGGCGCTCCAGTCCAACCTTGTGCATCGCCGAGAAGATATCTTCGGGTGCGATACGTTCGCGGTCGAGATGTTCCTCGATGAACGCGCTTCGCTGTACGAGCACTGTGGGCCGCGCCTCGACGATGCGTTTGAAGTTCCTCACGCGATAGCTCAACACGCTCGTGAAGAACACGAGCACGAACAGCGTCGTCGAGCCGATCACGGCGTTCGTCATGGAGTAGTCCTGCCGTGTCAGGGCGCGCGAAAAGAGCTGAGGAATCATGATGATCGTGACCAGCTCGAATGGCGACATCCGGGTGAGCTCGCGTTTGCCGAGCACGCGGAAGCACGCCCAGACGAGGATGTAGGCGAATACGGCTCGAATGACAGTTTCCATTGATCCTCCGGAAGGGATGCCTTTCAGGGGAACACCAGCGTTCGCAGCTTCACGATGACTGAGTCGTTAGGCGCCGACACGATGATACGGCCGCTATGGCGGCCGTATCGCTCCCCCTGCAGCTCGGATGCGACGAGTCGTTGCTCGCCGGGCTTGACGCCGGTGAGCGGAACCACGAAAGCGCTCTTTGCCTCGGGCGTGATGCGGACGCCCGCGAAACGCGTGAGGTACGCGGTGTCGACCGACACCAGAATCGTATCGATGACCCGCGGCGAGAGATTGCGCACGACGATCTCGAGCGGCTCGGTCTGTCGATAGCGGAAGCGCACCGGATACTGGACGGACACCGCCAGCGATGCAGATCTCGCTGCGATCGCTGTGCTGCGCTCTCCAAAGACGCCGAGGAGCGCGAGCACCGGGATCAACGCCAGGAGAGGAATTCCTATTCGCTGCTTGCCAGTAAAGGCAATCCGGCGCCGCGTTGGCGGCGAAGTCGGCGGCCCAATCGAGCGCAGGCTCTCGCGCTCACCGAACAGTTGCATGTCAAACCCCTCCCGAGCAGCCCAGTTCGGGCAAGGGCTATACCAGCGTCCGGTTAAGCTCTCGCCGCGCACGGACCTTATCCCTCTTCATCGCACCATCGCATTGTCCCAATCGCGGATGACGAAAGACTGCACGACCTGACTCATTACTGGAGCGCGTCGTCGAGCGTCCTTCACGGGTAATCCCGCAGACGGGTCACCGTCGCGCACCACTCCTGGAGCCGTTCATATGAGAGCTCGGCAAGGCCGCTACCTCGTTCTCGTCGTCGCCCTCATGGCGACTGCATGCCAGCATTCCTTCACGCGAGAGGACGCCCTGGTGGCGATCCAGCACGACGAGAGCATCCATAAACTCCTCGTGCCGGACAGCGAGCGCGTGGCGCACGAGACCGTCGTCGATTGTCGCGCGATATACAGCGCCAATCCCGACAGCGCGCTGGCTGCTGGGGACTCGGCCTGGATCATCCTCTCCAGCGACGGCTGGCTGGATCTCGCGGACGTGGACGCGCCAGCCGATTCGCGGCAGAAGAAGCACTGCCGCGCCGTCCTCACGGGAAAAGCCGACAAGGCGTCCTTTCACGAGGCCGAGGATGCGGGCAAGAGTCCGTGGGTCAGCTACTGGATGGTGGAGACCGCACACGCCAAGGCAGAAATCGTCGGGCTTCCCGAAGACTCGGTTCGGAACGACTCAGCGGTCGCTGACTTCCAGATCACCCAGGAGCGCACGCCACTGGGCGAGCTTCTACATCGGCCGAAGTTGTCCGACACGTCGCCACTGCTCGCCACGACGTTGACCGGTCACTTTCGACACTCCGACGACGGTTGGCGGCTCGAGAGCTTCGACGAGAAGAAGTAGCAGTGCTTATCTGATTCGACGCGTAATGTCCGCGCCGGATCGACTGAAGCTGCCCGACGCGCCGGCAGCCACGTCGCCGCCGCTGCGACCGCGACCAGCACGGCCGCGATCACGAGCGATCCCGGCAGCGAGCGCGATGAGCAGGGTCATCCCACAGCCCACCGCATAGAATGCCTATCGATGTTTCGTTAGGCTATCGGGACGTACGGCTTTTACGGCGAGGTGAGATAGTTCCGTCACAGACAACGCGCCAGCCCTCCAAGAATCGAGTTGCGCATCTCAAAAAAGACTGAACTGGGATCTTCTGGAAATATCGGGAAGCGAGCGGTCAGGTCCGATGTGACTGGCGTGACATCTCAACACGCACAATGAAAAAGAAGACAGTTGCTGATGATCTCCTTTGCGGCGACGCCTCCTCGTCGGGAAGCCTCCCCGCGAGAAAGATGCTTCCCGAGACATTCACAAAGTCAAATCAACGCCGGAGCGAGGAGCTTCCCCTCGCGCGGAGCAAGTCAGTAGTATCAGCGTCCGCCCGCAGGGCGGCTGTGGTTACAGTGGCCTCACATTTCGTCCCGACCGAAAAGCGCAGTCGGCGATCAGAGCTCCGCGGAATTCGTTCAGGACCCTGAACTGTCACACCAGCCCAGAAAGGATGCTGTCGTCACGCCGCGCCGCGTGCGCCGCACGACCGACGCGTGAGCACTCGCATTCCAACAATACAGCGCGCAACCGTTTGTTCCGACAACGTCACCAGCATCGTTCTGTCGAGCGACGACCGAGTCCTGTAGCGCGGCTCAACGCGCTCGGCGCAGGCTGATTCGAGTGGTCGCGGGCTCGAGGCCTGTCGACGCGCCGGTGAGCGTGACTTCGCCCGCCTGGCGCGAGGACCTGACGATCACGAGCGCTTTTCCCTCGAATAATCGCACGCTGTCGCGTTGGAAGGGTTCGTGGTCGATCTCGTCTCCGTTGTCCACGCCGGCAATCGTCGCCGCACCATCCAGCCGAAGATGCACCACCGGCTCCGCGTCAGGTACTGGAATTCCCTTCCCGTCTACAATCGTTACCGACACGAACGAAACGTCTCGGCCGTCGGCCTGGATCGTGGCGTGATCGGGCGTCAGTACGACGCGTTTGGCAGGTCCGGCGGTCCGGATCTCTTGTGTGACCACGACATGTCCCCGAGCACGTGCGACCGCTCGCAGGACCCCCGGCGTGTACGGCAACCGCCACATGAGGTGACGAACATCGCCCTGCTTTCGCCGTACTCCTTGCGACGCGCCATTGAGAAACAGCTCGACTTCCTGCGCATTCGTGTACGCCCAGACGTCGATGGTGTCTCCGGCCTTCCAGTTCCAGTGCGGAAAGACGTGCAGCATCGGCGCGCGCGTCCATTCGCTCTGGTACAGGTAGTATGGATCCTTGGGAAAGCCCGCGAGATCGACCACACCGAAATACGAGCTGCGGGCGGGCCACTCGTAAGGCGCCGGCTCGCCCAGATAGTCTATGCCGGACCAGATAAACATGCCGGAGAGAAATGGGTAGCGCTCGAAGATCCGCAGTGACTCTTCGTGCAGCGACCCCCACGACGCACGCCGATCGTCGTACGATGAGATCCGGTAATTCCGGTTCGGCTTCTGGCCCTGTGTCGTGTCATAGGGTGTGAAGTACACCGCGACGCTGTCCGAGGGCTGCTCGTAGTAGCCCCGGGAGTTGTACGCTGACATCGCTTCGGTGATGATGAACTTCTGTCCAGGAAACTGCGTCGGAAAATTCGGCCACGCCTCCTGATGATAGTTGTGGCCCAGGAGATCGAGCGCGCCAGCGTGGAAAACCGGATTCTCCGTGCTGCCGTTGTTGTTGGCGGAGGTGATCGGACGCGTCGGGTCGAGGCGCCTCACGATACTGGCGAGCTCTCGGGCGATTGGGGCGGCGGTGCTGTCGCCATTCGTCCACTGCTCCATGACCTCGTTGCCGATGCTCCAGATGAAGACGCTCGGATGGTTGCGATCGCGCCGGACCATGTCGGAGATGTCACGCTCGTGCCACTCGTCAAAGTCGAGGTGGTAGTCGAATTCCGTCTTCGGCTTTCGCCACATATCGAACGCCTCGTCCATGACGATGAACCCCATGCGATCGGCGAGATCGAGGAGCTCCGGCGCTGGCGGATTGTGCGACGTACGGATGGCGTTGACACCCATTCCCTGCATGAGCTGCAGCTGTCGCTCGAGCGCACGATCGTTGACTGCGGCGCCGAGGGCGCCGAGGTCGTGGTGCAGGCAGACGCCGCGGATCTTCACGTGCTTGCCGTTGAGGAAGAATCCGCTGTCGGCGCGAAATACGAACTCGCGAATTCCAAACGGTGTCGTATAGTCGTCGCAAGGCGTCACGCCACTGCCGCAGTCGACACGGGTGACGGCGTGGTAAAGCGTGGGACGCTCGATCGACCAGCGTGCCGGTCGCCGTACGACGAGCTGCTGCACGACTTCGGCGACCGAGTCGCGCGGTAGCCGTGCGGCGGACATCGCAGAGGAAACCTCTCTTCCCGCCCCGTCGACGATGATCGTGCGCAAGCTGATGACCGTATCGTTAGGCGAGTCATTCCGGACCGACGTCCGAAGGTCGATGCGAGCCGAGTCTGCCGTGACGACTGGCGTCGTGAGATATGTCCCCCAATGATCGACGTGAACTCTGCCTGTCGTTACGAGGCGAGTGTGGCGGTAGATGCCGGAGCCCGAATACCAGCGGGAGTTTGGCTGCTTCGAGTTGTCGACGCGCACGGCAATCACGTTCTCGCCGGCGCGCAGGTAGGGCGTGAGAGCAGAGCTGAACGAGCTGTAGCCATACGGCCGCTTGCCCAGATCATGCCCGTTAATCCAGACCTCGCTATTCCGATATACACCGTCGAACTCGACGGACATCCGCCGGCTCGTGTCGCTCGCTGATACGGTGAACGTTTTGCGATACCATCCGATACCGCCAGGGAGCGCGCCCCCACCAGCGCCCGCGGGGTTGGTTGCGCTGAACTGACCCTCGATGCTCCAGTCATGCGGCAGATCGAGCGATCGCCAGCTCGCGTCGTTCAGAGATCGCTCCTGACCGTCGGGCAGGTCGCCGAGATGGAACTTCCATCCTCGATCGAAATCGACGATCGTGCGATGCTGAGCCCTCGCGGCTGACGACAGCCCGAGGAGCAGAATGAGGAGCACGCCTTTTGTCATCACGCTACCGTCCCCGTCGCATGGAGCATCACACTGTGCTCGTCTGCCTGAGCGCGATCGAGTACCGCCGCGACACGCCCCTCGCGCATGATGACGATGCGGTCGCTCAGCTCGAGCACTTCGGGCAGCTCCGACGAGATGAGTAATATTGCAACGCCATCGTGGGCAAGGGCGCGGATGATCGCATAGATCTCTGCCTTCGCGCCGACGTCCACGCCATGCGTGGGCTCGTCCAGCAGCAGGAGCTTGGGCCGCATCGCGAGCCACCGCGCGAGAACCGTCTTCTGCTGGTTTCCGCCGGAGAGCGACCGTACTGGTGCTTCGATGCCCGGGGTTCTGATGCGCAGGCGCTGGACCTGCTCGGTCGCGAGAGCGCGGTCGCGTCGCCGACTGACCATGCCTCCGCGGGCGAGAGTTGGCAGCTTTACCATCGAGATGTTCGAGCGGATCGGCTCCTCGAGGAATAGCGACAACCCTTTGCGGTCCTCGGGCACCATGGCCACACCAGCACGGATCGCGTCTGCGGGAGAGCGGAAACGCACCTGGCTTCCCTGCAGGAGTACCTCCCCGGCATCGAACGCATCGGCGCCAAAGATGGCGCGCGCCACCTCTGACCGGCCGGCGCCGACCAGACCCGCGACGCCGACAATCTCTCCCCGCCGCACAGTCAGGCTCACGTCGTGGAGCGCCACGCGGCTACCGCCGTCGCCGCGCGTCCGACGCGTCAACCCTCGAACCTCGAGCACTGTCTCGTGGCCGGCCGTTTCGTTAGGCATCGCTCCGACGGCAAGGTCGCGGCCCACCATCATGCCGATCACCGCAGCGGGAGAAGTGGCCACCGCGGCAACCGTGCCGACGTAGATGCCATCCCGGAACGCCGTGATCCGATCCGCGATCGCGAAGACCTCGGCCATGCGGTGCGACACATACAGAATTGCCAGCCCCCGCCTCCGCAGCTGCGTCACGACCTCCAACAGACGCTGGGTCTCGTACTCGGTGAGCGCGGACGACGGTTCGTCCATGACGAGCAGCTTTGCACCGGCGGAGAGCGCCCGGGCGATCTCCACCTGCTGTTGCTGCGACAGACTGAGATCGCGCATCGGCGTGCGTGGGTCGACGTGGAGTCCCACGTGCGCCAGCTGATCGTGCGCCGCGCGACGCATCGCTGCTCGGTCCACCCATCCTGAGCGCGAGGGCATGCGCCCCATCAGTAGATTCTCGGCCACGCTCAGTGTCGGAAGCGTCGCGAGCTCCTGGTGAATCACGGCGATGCCGGCTGCCTGTGACTGCCTCGGCGTCTGGAAGTCGACTTCCCGTCCGTCGAACATCACTCGGCCCGCATCGCGCCGAACAGCGCCCGCGAGGATGTTGATGAGTGTACTCTTACCAGCGCCATTCTCGCCGACGAGCGCGTGTACCTCGCCAGCGCGCACACCGAGCGATGCCCCACGCAATGCGTGCACGCCGCCAAAGCGCTTGTGCACCTTCGTCACCTCGAGCAGCTCCTTCACTGGCGCGGCAGACGGTACTGCGCGGCGTTCGCCTTTGTAATGACGTCGGCGCGAGTGTAGAGCCGGCCGTACGGCGGTACCTGTCCGCCTGCGAGATAGTTGTACAGGCGGACTGCCGGGTCATGGCCCTGGGCATCAGGATCCTGACCGATCGTCGCGTCGATGACCCCTTTGTCGACGTAGTCCATGGTCTCGTCCACCGCGTCGAAGGTGACGAGATGTACCTTCCCCGCTTTGCCGGCCTCCTCCACGGCGCGCGCCGCGCCGAAGGGCGAGCCGGCAATGGCGATGATCCCAGCGAGATCGGCGTGAGCAGTCATGAAATCCTTCGCCTCCTGATACGCGATCTCCGCCTTGTCCTGATTCTCGACACGGCCGACCACGGCTGCTTGGGGGCAGCCGGCGTGGAGCGCGTCCTCGAACCCCTTCACACGCAGTTGATGCGCCTCGACGGCGAAGAACCCGGTGATGATGCCTACCTTGCCAGTCGGTCCGACGAGCTTGCACATGAGCGTGCCGGCGGCCTTTCCCTGCGCATAGCTGTCCGCCCCGACAAAGAAGAGGCGATCGTTAGGCGTGTCCGTCTCGGAATTGTATGTCGCCACCGGAATGCCGGCGTTGACCGCGCGATCGATGAATGCCGCGACCCCGGCATCGCCGGCGATCGTCGCGATTGCATCGTATTGCTTCGCGACGGCGGCGTCGATCGCGCGGCCGAAAACGTCCGCCGTGTGCACCTCTCCTGGCACGATCCAGTCGACCGTGACGCCCCGTGCGGCCAGCTCCCGCGCTGCGCGCTGAGCGCCGGACTTCACCGGGATCCAGAACGGGCTGCTTTCCAGCCCGAGCACCGCGATGCGGAGAGCCTTCTTTGGACGCTGCGCCACCGGCTGCACGGTCCCCTCATCAGGCACGACGCCCGCCGACGCAAACGCTGGCCCGTTTGGCGGCCTCGCTGAATTGCTGGCCTTTGCGTCCGGTCCGTTGCGGCATGCCATCACGAACGAGGTGGCAACGAGGCTCAGAACAATGGTTCGGAGATGAGCAATCATTGTGTGTTATGAGTTCGCATGTCGACGACGGTCGAGGCCAACGGCGAGCAGGATCACGAGACCGATGATCATCGTCTGAAAGTGCAGCGGTATGCCGAGCAGCACGAATGCATTCCGCACCACGGCCATGATCGCCGCGCCGAAGAGCGTCCCGATGACGCTCCCTTCGCCGCCGACGAGACTCGTACCGCCGATGACGGCCGCGGCGATCACGTCGAGCTCCACTCCCTGCCCAAGATTGGTCGACGCCGTCGAGAGCAGGCCGGTGCTGATGACGCCAGCGAGCGCGCTCAGACCCCCGGCGACGATGTATGTGAAGCACTGCACTCGATCGACCGAGATCCCGCACAATCGCGCGGCCCGCAGATTACTCCCCACAGCGTAGATCTGACGGCCGAGCACCGTGTTCGCGAGGAAGAGCGCGGCGATCACCACGAGTACGAGCATGATGATCACCGGCATCGGCACTGGCCCAACGTAGCCCGCGCCGAGAAAGCCGACCCCCGCATCACGCATCGGGACATTGCTCGCAACTCCCGTCGGTCCGGTCGCGAACAAATACGCCAGGCCGCGTCCGACGCTCAACGTTCCAAGCGTCGCGATGAACGGGATGATTCGCGCTCGCGTAACGAGCAAGCCGTTCACCAGACCAAACGCCAACCCGGCAGCGAGACCCACGAGCGCGGCGAGCCACGCTTCGAGGCCCTGATAGGTCATCAGGCGAGCAGTGACCACCGCACCAACCGCCATCACCGACCCAACCGAAAGGTCGAGGCCTCCCGCGACGAGCACGATCGTCGCACCGATCGCCATGATCCCGATCGTGCTCATGCCCTGAAGCACGTTGAAGATGTTGCGAACGGTGAAGAAGTACGGGCTGCCGATCGACAACAGAAGGCACAGCACCGCGAGAGCGGCGAGCGTGCCCGCCTCGCGAATGGCGAGGATCCGCCCGACGCCGCGCGCGGAAGGGAGCGCGTCGCCAGACGGTGGCAGCTCGGCCAGCGCCGCCTCACGCTCAGGCTTCGAGGGACTCGCGGTGGGGGGATGCATCGCCCTCAGACTGCGCTGGGACTGCAAAAAGCACAATGTCTAACGGCCGGTGGGAACCTCCGACACCGACTGCAGGCCATGGCGCGCCATTGGCAGCGATCGCGGACGGATGCCCGTGGCTTCGTAGATTGCGGCGCCAATCGCCGGCGCCATGCCCATGATCGGCGTCTCGCCGGCTCCCATTGCCGGTTTGTCTTTCCGATCCATGAGTACGACGTCGATCTTCGGCACATCGGAGAAACGCGGCACACGGTACTGCGCCAGATGCGCGTTCCGCACGACGCCGTGATCGAAGTCGATCGCCTCGAACAACGCCCCGCCGATTCCCTGGATCATCGCGCCGACGATCTGATTGCGGAGTCCATCGGGATTGATCGTCGGACCGTTGTCGAAGGCCGTGACCGCGCGAACCACGCGCGGCTCTCGCACACCGCCGCGCGTCTCCAGGGCAACCTCGGTGAACGTGGCGAAGTACCCACCTTTCTCGAAGCCGCCGCCCATCCCATATCCATGCCCGGCGGGTGCTGGCTTGCCCCATCCGAAACGTTCGGCAGCAGCCGTGAAGACATCGTGAAGTCGCGGATCCTCGATATTCTTCAGGCGAAACTGCAGCGCATCCATCGTCAGGATCGACGCGAGCTCGCTCATGTGCGTCTCGCGAGCGAAATGATTCGCCGTCGCCGCGAGCCCGCGGTAGGATCCCTGCCGCAGCGGTGAGTCGCTTGGATGGTGGACGACGCGCTGGTTGGGAATCGCATACCACGGCTCGATTCCCGCGGGACCGGAATTGTAGTTGTCGAACTTCCACCCGACTAGCTTGCCATCCTCATGGACGCCGGCGTCCACGTCGATGACTCCCCCCGGGCGAAAATACGCCCAGCGGAACTCTTCTTCGCGAGTCCACACCAGCTTCACCGGCTTTCGCGCCGCGCGCGCCAGACGTGCCGCTTCGACCGCGCATTCGCCGGTGTGCTTTCCACCGTAACCAGAACCGGTGTCCGGCACGATCACCCGCACGCGTTCCGGTGCAAGGCCGAACGCTCGCGCCAATTCGTCGCGCACGGCGAATGGCCGCTGCGTGCCGGTCCAGACCGTGAGCTTGTCGCCCTGAGCATCGCGTGACCATTCCGCCACGGCGGCCCTGGGCTCGAGAGGGACGTGAGCGATGTACGCGACAGTATATGTACGTGTTAGGCGCTTCGTGGCGCCGGCGAGGGCCGCATCGACGTCACCTTTGACCGTCGGCCGCCCGCGACCGCCCTCTCCACCCCGTTCGTCGATCGCCTTCAGGATATTCGTCCTGAGGTACGTGAAGATATCGCTGGAACCGGGCTGCGCGCCGTTAGGCGACGTCCAGGTAGCCCGCACCGCCGCGAGTGCTCGCGTCGCCATGTCGGCGTCCGGCGCCGCGATACCCGCGAAGTCACCGTCACGCGTGACGACCACTCTCTTGATGGTCGCCGCGGAGCCGCCGTCGAAGTCGGCGAGCTTCGACCCGTACATGGTCGGACGGATCACTTTGCCGAACAGCATGCCAGGACGCACGATGTCCGACGTATAGGCATGACGCCCGGTGACGAGCTCGCGCGCCCCCACCTTCGGCACCGACGTTCCCGCCACACGCCAGCTGGTCGGCTCCGTGAGCTCCGCGTCGTCACGCACTGTCTCCACGAGCTGCCGCCCCGCGGTGAGCTCGCCGAAGCCAATTGTCCGACCCGACTTCGGGTCATGAACATGTCCGTCGCTTGCCGTTAGGCCCGCCGGCGCGATACCCCAATGCTGTGCCGCGAGTGCGATGAGCAGCTCGCGCGCGGTGGCGCTCACTTTGCGCAGCTTGCTTCCCATCTGCGGTGTGGACAGGCTGCCGAAGGTGCCCATGTCGAACGGCGTGAGCTCCGTGTCACCCATTATCATCTGAATCGACGACACCGGCACACGAAGCTCCTCGGCCACTTCCTGCGCCAGCGAAGTGCGGATGCCCTGGCCGAATTCCACTTTGCCCGTATAGACAGTCACGTGGCCGTCGCCACCGATATGAAGCCATGCGCCAATTTGCTCGGATTGGTGGCTGGTGGCTGGCGGCTGGTGGCTGGTTGTTTGCGCGAACAGGTCGCGGCTGACGAGCGTGACCACGAGCCCCGCGCCCAAGCGCTCGAGGAATTCCCGTCGTGTGGTCATTGCCGCCCCTCCGTGGCCGCGGGGCGACTGGCGGCGGCGCGCTGCACCGCCGAGACGATGCGCGGGTAGGTGCCGCATCGGCAGACATTGCCCTGCATCCCGGCGACGATCTGTTGCTCGTTAGGCGAAGCGTTCGCGCGCAGCAGGCTCACCGCCGCGATGATCATCCCTGGCGTACAGTAACCGCATTGCATCGCACCTTCGTCGAGGAACGCCTGCTGCACCGGGTGCAGCCGGCCCTCGCGCTCCAATCCTTCGATGGTCGTGATCGCAAGACCGGCCGCCGCCGACACCGGCGTACTGCACGACCGCACGGCATGGTCGCCGACGAGCACCGTGCACGCGCCGCATTGGCCCTCTCCGCATCCGTACTTCGTGCCGGTCAGCGCGAGATGGTCACGGAGCACGCTCAACAGCGTCCGGGACGGTTCCACATCGAGGTGATGATGGCGTCCATTGACGTCGAGCTCGATCGGCATGCGCACCTCCGAGCAGGGCCGGCCGGCGCGAGTGTGCCGGCCGGCCACTATCAGCGATTACACATTCCGGAATCAATTCGGCCATCGAACGCGCCGCCAGTACTGGGCAACGCGGAGGTCGGGTCAGCGGCCGTCCTACACGATTTCCGCCTTCAGCCTACAGCGATATCGCGCGCCGGCCGATATGCGGCATCGCCCGCGACAATTAGCCTACCCTGTCCTCTCCGCACAGGTCAGTTGACGACGACTGTCCCACGCATCGATGGATGAATGTGGCAGCTGTAGTGATACGTGCCGGGCGCCGTGAAGACACGTTGCACTGACACGTTTGCGTTCAGGCCGTCGATGTCGGCGGGTGCGCCGAGCTGTTGATCGAAGAACACATTGTGCGCGACCGAGCCAAAGGCGAAGGTGACCGTCTGGCCGGCGCTCACGGTGAGTGTTGTTGGGCCGAACGTCAGTGCCGGCGTCGCGGATATCGTGTTCTCTGGCGGTGGGGGCGCGGTCGTGGAGTGGGTGCCGCCACTGCCGCCGCACGCGGCGATCGTGACAGCGACGGCAACCAGAAGCGCACGGGCAAGGTATCGCATGGGATTCCTCTTTTGTCGTCGTGGTGACGTATGAGAGCTCTCATCGTGGATCTATTCGTCGCCGAGTCGGGTTGGTCGGCGACAGCAACATCGCGTTGCGCGACGTCGCTCACGTGATGAGCAAGTTCTCTCGAGCGGCGACCGCCGTCTTGAATGAGACCTTCTCCGGCATTTGAACGATCCTGCGAGCGCCAGACCGGCGTCACGCAAGAGCGGGGGCACCATGTTTCCACGGCTCACCTGCATCATTCCACTACTCGACGGTCGCGCCACTCGGCACATCGTGACCGTTGTCGATGAACGGAGCGTTCCCGCGACGCAGGCGTTCGATTGGCCCGGCGTACTGCTCGAAACAGGCCGCAACGATGTCGCCGAGGTCGAGGAGCTGACGCTGGCGCATCACTACCTCGGTATGAACGTCGACGAGCGGCCGATCACCATCGAGATCAAGGAACGGGGCGAGTATCGCACGGTCACCGTCGATCCGGGTTGCGGCTGGTTCAACCCCGCGGGCGCCGGCTTCGCTCTGCGGATCCGCGACGCCGGCCCACATGCCTACATCCGAGTCGCCCTGGATCCGATCCGGTTCGAGCGTTTCGTCGGGACCAGCGAGGACGGCGGCGCCGCGATCGCGCTCCGGAGGTCGTTCGAGATTGGCGGACGGCAGGTCGAGCATCTCCTCGGCGCGCTCGTCGCGGAAGCCGGCGATGGCAGTCCAACCGGCCTCTCGTTCGTCGACAGCCTAACGACAGCCCTCGGTTTACAACTCGTGCAGCAGGCAGGCGTGGCGGCGCCGCGTCCGGAACAGGCGCGCGGCGGCCTGGCGCCGGGCGTACGTCGGAGAGTCCTCGAGCTGATGGACGCGCGCGCGGACCACAATCTCAGCATCGACCAGCTCGCCCAGGTCGCCGGACTCTCTCCGACACACTTCGCGCGCGCATTCAAGCAGTCGGTCGGACGGGCGCCCCATCAACATCTGATGTCGCTTCGGCTCGAGCGTGCGCGGCGTCTGTTGGAGCTGCCCGATGCCGGTCTCTCCGACGTTGCGCAACGTGTTGGTTTCGCCGATCAGGCGCACTTCACGCGCTTCTTCAAGAGGCAGTTCGGTGTGACGCCCGGTGCGTTCGTTCGAGGACGAAAACGCTGAGTCTCGCCTCAGCGAGACTCAGCGCGGAGCGTACTGGACAGTTACCCGGGTGGTCGTCACGTCGGCCGGCACGGCATAGAGCTGGGCGGACAATTGGACGCGTCCGAGCGCGTGCCAGGTTACGCCTGTGAATGCGACGCGCCGGACGAGATTGACGCTCACCGTCGTGTGATCGACGTTCCCGAATCCGTCAGTGAATCCCGCCCGGAATCGCGGCTGCAGCCAGCGCACGCCGGCACCGAGGTAGAACGCCACGCGCTGCGCAGCCAAATCGGCGCCAATGGCTCCTTCCAGACCTAACGAGTTCGGCTCGAACGTATCGCGCGACGGCTCGCTTCCATAACACGGCACGTTGGGGTCGGTCAGCTGGAGACTGCCCCGCGGACAGGTGATGGCGCCTCGAACCGATCCAGTGGTTCCGTCGACGCGGAGCGCCGATATGAGACGGCCACCGGTGTAGGGCACGTTTTGCACACGGGCGATTGCCAGACTCGCGATGCTCGCTTCGGCGTCGTCGACGCGCACGTCGGGCAGGTAGCTCGCCTCGATCGTGAACGACGCCGGGAGCCCGAGCGCGAGCCGCGGCCGCCCAAACAGCGGCGCGAGCCTGGTGTTGTTCGTGGTGTTCGCGTAACAGAACTCGGGATGCTGGAGTGCGGCATCCGGCGACGGAACTGGTACCGCCTCCCCGCCGACTGCCACGGCGCCCGGTGCCAATCGACTGGGCGCGCCGGCCATCGAGAACGCAATCGGCGCCTCGTAGAAAGCGAGCAGTCGTGCCTCGTGGCTCGTTGCCGGCGGATGGCATTGCGCGCCGGCAGCGATGGGCAGCAGCGCCACGCCTAACGCGAGTAGCGCCGCCGTATAGCGCATCGATGTCATGGCTTCTCCGAAAATGTCGGTCGATCGACGAATTGCACATCCACGCGAATCTCGATGTCTCGCTGCATCCGGAGCATCCCGAACATCCTCGTGAGTCCCCGGACGTCGTAGTCGAAGAGATCGAGCGGAAAATGAGCGGTAACCCGCGTGGTATCCCCACGCCGGACCATGGCCGCCGGTAGATGGACCGATCGCGTCACGCCGTGTATCGTGAGGGTCCCGTGCAGCATGACGGCCGCGGAGTCTGCGGCGCCGACGTTCGATGTCACCATCGTCGCGTTGGCGAGATCGAAATGCATGATCGGATATCGGTCGACGTTCATCGTCGAGCGCAGATCGCGATCCCGGCGGTCGTTGCCCGTGACCAGACTGCCGACCGGCGCTTCCACCCAGCCGTGTATCGTCGAGTAGTCGGCTCCGCCTGAGATGGCGCCGGTCACACGTGCGGTGCTCCCGATAAAATCGCCGACCGTGGCGTGGCCCAGAAAGCTCAGTGTGCCGCTCTGCAACACCGCATCGGAGACCGCGTGCTGCGCGGCGCCGACATTGGGCAGTGCGATGGCCGGAGCCCAGGCGAGGAGATAGCGAAGACTTCGCTGCAGACGCTGCGTCGTGCGCATTCGAGGACCTCCGAGGACGTGAGCATTCTTGAGTACATGTGAATGCTCACGTCGACGGGATCGCCAGTCTTGAATGGAGCGGCGATGCGCTCTTGAATGTTCCTGCTGCTACGGACAGGCAATCGTCAGTTCACGTCGTAGAACAGGTAGTCCGCTGAATACGGAATGCGTGCTTCCTGTCCAATCGTCGTTCCGGGCGTCGCGGGAGCGTTGCCGCCGACGGTGTTGAGCCGCTGGATGAACGTTACGTTCGCAAAGATGCCATCGCCCGTCGGCACCGCGGTGAGCGACAGCCAGGCAATCGATGCTGCGTCGGGTGTGCACCGATTGGCGACCGTGCCCACTACTGTGCTGCCGCTGTTGCTTTGCCACGTCGGACCAGCGAAGTGCGTCGCAACCTGACCATTGCCGCCGGCATCGGCATATATCGTTGCCGCCGGCGTGGCCGCGCCCCAACTCGTTCCATTCCAATGATAGATCTGAACGCCGATACCGAAGGCGTGGAGCACGAGCGTGCTGCCGACCGGTGCGGCAAGCTGTGGACATGCCGTCAGGTCCGGCAGCCGATTTCCCGCAGTCAGGTCTGCGACCGCCGTCACGCCTCTGTTCTTCGCGGCGGCGACCGGATTCAGCGGTGCATCCGTCGCGCACGCGCTCGCGAGCGACGCCGCCACCACTATCAATGAACGACCAGTCCAACCCAACGCACTATTCCCCATAAGGTCCTCCTCGTGTGCGGCGTTCGCCGCGTGTGACCACACGAAATCGATCGCAGCATTGCGATCGAGGAGGAACCTCGCGAGCTCGGGAGGGCGCGTATTGAATGAACCGTCCGCCGGCGCTTGTACGATTGTGCGCGCAACGCCGTCGTTTGCCTTACCAGATCAGCGATCGATCGTTGCCTGCTGCGCCGGGCCGTACCGCGGACCGGAGATCTTCTCCGGCGCGAGCGCTGCATCCAGCGTCGTCATGTCGGCGTTCGTGAGTACGATATCCGCTGCCGCGACGTTCTCCTGGAGGTAGGTGCGTCGCTTCGTTCCCGGTATCGGCACGATGTCGTCGCCCTTGTTCAGGAGCCACGCGAGCGCAATCTGCCCCGGCTTCGCGTTCTTGCGGCGGGCCAACTCCTGCACCACCGACGCCGCGCGCATGTTCTTGTCGAAGTTCTCACCTTGATACCGCGGATCGCCACGACGGAAATCCCCCTCCGCGTACTCCTCGGCGCGCTTCACGTTGCCGGTGAGAAACCCCCGCCCGAGCGGCGCGAACGACACGAGACCGATGCCCAGCTCACGAAGCGTCGGGATGATATCGGGCTCGAGGTTGCGCTCCCATAACGAGTATTCGCTCTGCAGCGCCGAAATCGGATGCACGCTGTGCGCGCGACGTATGGTCTTCACACCCGCTTCCGACAGTCCGAGGTAGCGGACCTTCCCTTCCTGCACCAGCTCGGCCATCGCGCCGACGACATCCTCGATCGGCACCCTGGGATCGACGCGATGCTGATAGAGCAGATCGATGTGATCGGTCTCGAGTCGTCGCAGCGACCCCTCGACCGCCTCGCGAATATGCGCGGGCTGGCTGTTCACGCCCGACATCCTGCCGTTCACGATGTTGAATCCGAACTTTGTCGCGATGACGACGCGGTCGCGCGCGTCGCTGCCGAGCGCTTTGAGGCCGCGAGCGAGCAGCTCCTCGTTATGAAATGGGCCGTAGACCTCGGCCGTGTCCAGGAACGTGCATCCGAGCTCGATCGCGCGATGGATCGTCGCGATCGACTCCACCTCGTCTCGCTCGGCGGCCGTCCCATACGCCTGGCTCATTCCCATCAGGCCGAGTCCGATCTCGGAGACGGTGAGGCCCTGGCTTCCCAGCTTTCGAAGCTTCAGCATGAGTTCATTCCATCCATTGTTGTCTGCCTGACCGTAGCGTCATCCTGAGAAGATATGAATGGGCTGGCCCTCTTGGAGTTTGCATCGATTAGCATCCCGGTGCGAACCAGAGAGTGCCAGAGCGATATGTGAGCGTTCGGCACTCGCGTGCCTGCGTC
>Ga0070713_100000213_pt1 | contig 38571 bp, 27 predicted proteins | sample LARL82metaG_FD_65465 | JGI IMG/M metagenome (GOLD analysis project Ga0070713, IMG submission 65465) | Corn, switchgrass and miscanthus rhizosphere microbial communities from Kellogg Biological Station, Michigan, USA - LAR L8-2 metaG | ecosystem: Host-associated > Plants > Roots > Rhizosphere ... | reverse complement strand
CTCGGGTCCCACGCCATCCCCCGGCAGCGTCGCGATCGTCGCCGCGACCGAATCGCCCGCGCCGCTCACGCGCTCACCTCCGCAGCAATGGTCGAGACGCGGCGCCGATGAGCCGTCTCATATGTGTCTACCTCTGCCGTGGCTCCAAGAAGAAAATCCAGCTCATCGATCCCATGCAGCAGGCAGTGTTTGGCGAATGGCGCGATGGCAAATCGTACCGCGTCGCCATCGGGCATGATGAGCGTCTGGGAATCGAGGTCGATGCGTACCGCCGGCCGGCCCTCCCGCGCGGACTCCCCCAATCGCTCGACGACCCCCGGCTCGACCTGGATTGGCAACAACCCGTTCACGAGCGCGTTGCCACGGAAGATGTCGGCGAACTCGGTGCTCACGACGGCGCGCAGTCCGACGCCGAGGAGGGCCCACACGGCATGCTCGCGCGAGGAGCCGCAGCCGAAGTTCCGGCCGGTGACGAGGACGCGTGCCTGCTCTGCCCCCGGCTGGTTCAGCGGGAATACGGCGTTAGGCGTTCCGTCAGAGTGGTAGCGCCAATCGAAGAACGCCGCGCCGCCGAGACCAGTGCGCTCGATCGTCGTCAGAAAGCGCGCGGGAATGATTTGATCGGTATCGACATTGTCGACGGGGAGCATGACATACGTGGAGGTGATGGCTTCGAAGCGGTGGCTTGGCATCAACGATGGCCCTCGGCGAACAGGGGACGCGGGTCGGCGACGGCGCCGGCGACGGCCGACGCCGCCGCGGTGAGCGGACTCGCGAGCAGCGTGCGACCGCCCGCGCCCTGTCGTCCCTCGAAATTGCGATTACTCGTCGAGACGGCGAGCTGCCCTGGGCGCAGGGAGTCGCCATTCATCGCGATACACATCGAGCACCCCGCCTCGCGCCACTCGGCCCCCGCCTCGATGAACACACGATCGAGACGCTCCGACTCCGCCGCGCGCTTCACCGCCTGCGAACCGGGGACGACGAGCACGCGCACACCCGGCGCCACGCGGCGCCCGCGCAGAATCGTGGCGGCGGCGCGCAAATCGGAAAGGCGCGAGTTCGTACAGCTTCCAATGAAGACCACGTCGACCGGCGTGCCGATGAGCTCCTGACCTGGCCTCAATCGCATGTAGTCCAATGCGTGACGTACATTCTCGCGGTCCTTGCTCGCGAATCGATCGGGCTCGGGAACACGCTGCGTGATCGGCACGCCGGTGCCGGGGTTCGTGCCATAGGTGATCATCGGCGCCAGCGACGATGCATCGATCGTTAGGCTCGCGTCGAACGTCGCGTCGTTATCACTGCCGAGCGTACGCCACGCGGCGACGCTCCGCTCCCATGCCGCGCCGCGCGGTGCATGGGGTCGGCCCTCGAGATATGCGAATGTCGTGTCATCCGGCGCGATCAGGCCGGCGCGCGCACCGGCCTCGATCGTCATGTTGCAAACCGTCATCCGCTCCTCCATCGAGAGAGCGCTGATCGTTTGCCCACGATACTCGATGACGTGGCCCGTGCCGCCATCGACGCCGAGACGCGCGATGATGGCGAGGATGACATCTTTCGCGGTCACGCCCGGTGCGAGCCGGCCGTCGACGCGAACCTCCAGGCGCTGGGGCTTCGTTTGCAGGACACATTGCGTCGCCAGCACGTGCGCGACCTGTGACGTGCCGATGCCAAACGCGAGCGCACCGAACGCACCGTGCGTACTCGTGTGACTGTCACCACAGACGACGGTCATTCCGGGCTGCGTGAGGCCGAGCTCCGGGCCGATGACATGAACGATGCCCTGCCGCGCGTCGCCTAACGCGTACAGCGGAATGCCGAACTCGACGCAGTTCTGCTCGAGCTGCTCGAGCTGAGTGCGCGCCCGGGGATCGAGACCAGGAAGCACGGCCAGGGTGCGCGTCGTGCCGGTCGCGCGTTCCGTCGGCGTCGAATGGTCCATCGTTGCCACGGTGCACTCAGGTCGGCGGACGCGCAGTCCGCGCCGACGAAGCTCGGCGAAGGCCTGCGCGGAGGTTACCTCGTGCACGAGGTGGAGATCGACGTACAGGACGGCCGGCGTCGACGCGGACTGGGCGCGCACGACGTGCGCATCCCACACCTTGTCGAAGAGTGTTCGAGGCGCGCTCACACGACCTCCGTCGGCTCGGGGGTCGCCGGGAGCACGAACGTCGCCGCCGCGAGCGCGATGAGATCGCGATCGGTCACCAGCTTCTGCCGGTCGGCGAGCGACTTGAGCCGTTCGACGATGCTCGTCAGGCACGCCTCGTCGACGATCACGCCAAGGTCTTGCAGGCGGCGACGAACGGCGCTCCGGCCACAGTGCTTGCCGAGGACCAGCGCGCTGCCCTCCCGTCCCACGGACTGCGCGGTCATGATCTCGTAGGTTTGACGATCCTTGAGCACTCCGTCCTGGTGGATTCCCGCCTCGTGCGCGAAGGCGTTGGCGCCAACAATTGCCTTGTTGAGTGGAACGTGAACACCGGTGCACTCGGAGACGAGGCGCGACGTGCGCGCGATCTCGCGGCTGTCCACCGCCGTGTGCGCGTCGTAATACGCGGCGCGAGTGTGCAGCGCCATCACCACTTCCTCGAGCGCGGCGTTGCCGGCTCGCTCACCGATGCCGTTGACGGTGCATTCGACTTGTCGCGCTCCCGCGCGCACTCCGGCGAGCGAGTTCGCGACGGCGAGCCCGAGATCGTCGTGGCAGTGGGTCGAGACGACGACGTTGGGCTGCCCTGCCGCGAGCGCGCAGACGCAGCGGATCAGATCGCCGTACTCGTCGGGCGTCGCGAAGCCCACCGTGTCAGGAATGTTGAGAGTCGTCGCGCCGGCAGCGATCGCCGTGTCCAGCACCTCGCAGAGGAACTCGCGGTCGGAGCGCGACGCATCTTCCGGCGAGAACTCGACGTCGTCGACGAAGGTGAGGGCGTGAGCGACGGCGTTGCCAACTTCGGCGAGCACCTCGTTTCGCGTCATGTGCAACTTGCGCGCAAGGTGCAGATCGGATGTCGCCAGGAACGTGTGGATTCGGCGGCGCGGCGCCGCGGCGATCGCCTGGGCGCACGTCTCGATGTCCGCGGCCTTTGCGCGCGCGAGCCCGCACAGGATCGGTGAGGGATCGACGCTTGCGATTCGTTCCGCGACCGCGGTGACGGCGTCGTGCTCGCCTCGTGAGGCAGCGGGGAATCCCGCCTCGATGACATCGACGCCGAGTCGAGCGAGCTGCTCGGCAACGGCTACCTTCTCCGTCAGCGACATGCTGCAACCCGGCGCTTGTTCTCCATCACGCAGCGTCGTGTCGAAGATGAGAACGCGAGACGGATCGCGCGCGACCGTTGGCGGCGTCATGAGTCACCATCCGCTTGAGAGATGGCGCGGTCGGAGGCGGGTGGCGACGTCGGGGAAGACGGCCGTTCCGAGCTTCGGTCGTCTTCCTTCCGTAGCGACGATTGTGCGTCACCGCCATGCGGTCTCCTCTGGTTCGTGTCGTCGTTGCTGGATCCGGAATGATGAGTTGGTCGAGACATGGCTGCCCGTTCGGCGGGTGAGAGTGATCGTGAACCGCCGAGTCGCGTGCGCGCTCGTGAACGAGGGCTCCTCTTTTTCTCGCGATGGGGGGGCACGAACGAAGACGGCCCCTCCCATCGCCTGGATGGGAGGGGCCGCTCGTCGCGTCAGCGCGGCGCTACTCGGAGCGCTCTGCTCCTCCCATGCACAGAAGCCCGCGACCAATGAGGCCGAGGGCGCTGCTAAGGAGGAGAATGTTGGCGCGATGCATGAGTGCGAACTTACGCGACACGATGCGCACGTCAAGGGTGCGGTTGACAAATCTGAAAATCCGCCTACCTTCGCATTGAACGCCGACAATCATCTCGAATTCAGCATTCATTAATGTCGCACCTCTCGCTTCCACTCAGCCTTCGACTCGTACTCGCGCTTATTAGCGCGGGACCATAGCGACTGGGAGGAGTGAGCAACGCGGCAGAATAAGCGCCCCTCCCCACATCGGGAGGGGCGTTCGACTGAAGGGGCCCCTTCGTACCTGAAGGGGCCTTTCCCGTATCGAGGGTCTCACATGAGTGATCGTCGCTTTCGAATGCATGTCGCATGAGCATGCGCTCTGACACCATCAAGCGCGGCTTCGAGCGCGCGCCACACCGCAGCCTCTTGCGCGCCACCGGCCAGATCCGGTCGCCTGGCGATTTCGACAAGCCCTTCGTCGCCGTCTGCAACTCATACGTCGACATCGTGCCGGGCCACGTTCACCTGCAGGAGTTCGGACGCGTCGTCAAGGACGCGATTCGCGACGCCGGCGGCGTCCCGTTCGAGTTCAACACGATTGGCGTCGACGACGGCATCATCATGGGTCACGACGGCATGCACTACTCGCTGCCCTCTCGCGAGCTCATCGCCGACGCCGTCGAGACCATGGCGCGTGCGCACTGCTTCGATGCGATGATCTGCATTCCGAACTGCGACAAGATCGTTCCAGGAATGCTCATGGGCGCCGCGCGCGTGAATCTCCCCACCGTGTTCGTGTCCGGCGGACCGATGGAGGCGGGAGTCGATCACAGTGGCCGCAAGATCGATCTCATCACCGTGTTCGAGGGCGTCGGAGCGCGCCTCGCCGGCACGATCGACGACGCGCGACTGGCCGAGCTGGAGTCCGCCGGGTGTCCGACGTGCGGCAGCTGTAGCGGAATGTTCACGGCGAACTCGATGAACTGTCTGTGCGAGGCGCTCGGCATCGCGCTGCCGGGAAACGGGACGATCCTCGCGACCTCACCGGAACGCCACGCGCTCGCGCGGCGCGCGGCGGTGGCGCTGATGGAGCTCCTTCACAGGGGCATCACGTTCGGCGACATCGTGACGGCGACATCGATCGACAACGCCATCGCACTCGACGTCGCGATGGGCGGATCGACGAACACCGTGCTCCACGTGCTGGCGCTGGCACGCGAGGCCGGCGTGGAGTATCCGCTCGCGCGATTCAACAGCGTGGCGGAGCGAGTGCCCCACCTCGCGAAGCTCGCGCCCGCGTGGGACGGCGACCGGCAATGGCACATGCAGGACCTTCATGCGGCCGGCGGCGTTCCGGCGATCCTCAAGGAGCTCTCCGCTCTGCCCGGCGCGCTCGATCTCGACGTCCCGACCATCACCGCCAGCTCGTTAGGCGTGAGCCTCGCCGGCGTCTCCAATCACAACCCCGAGTGCATTCGGCCGCTGGCGCATCCCCATTCGGAGCGAGGGGCGCTCGCGGTGCTCTTCGGAAATCTCGCGCCGCAAGGTGCGGTCATCAAAGTGGGCGCCGTGGAGCAGCACGAGATGACGTTCCGCGGACCGGCACGCGTCTTCGACGGCGAGGAAGACGCGATCGAGGCGCTGCGCGCCGGTGTCGTTCAGGCGGGCGATGTCGTCGTCGTACGATACGAGGGGCCGCGTGGCGGACCGGGCATGCGCGAGATGCTCTCGCTCACCAGCATGCTCAAGGGAATGCCGCTCGGTTCGCACGTCGCGCTCATCACCGACGGCCGGTTTTCCGGCGGCTCGCGCGGGTTGAGCATCGGCCACGTCGCGCCCGAGGCCGCCGAGGCTGGGCCGATTGCCCTGCTGCGCGATGGCGACGTCATCGCCATCGACCTGCCCGCCCGCACCCTCGACGTCGTGTTGGCGCCTAACGAGCTCGCGTGGCGGCGCGCCGATTGGGCTCCGCCCGCGCCCAAATATACGCGCGGCTGGCTGGCGCGGTACGCGGCCCTCGTCTCCAACGCGAGCGTTGGCGCCGTCCTCGAGGTCCCCGAGCCAGCCCTGACGCCCCGTTATTCCACTGCCACGCCAGTCGAAGCCGCGCGATGAGCACATCGGTAACGGGCGCCCAGGTCATGTGCGAGGCCCTCATCCGCGAAGGCGTCGATCTCGTCTTCGGTATTCCGGGCGGCGCGATCATGCCGTTCTACCACGCCCTCGCCGGCTATCGAGACCGCCTGCATCACGTCCTCTGCCGGCACGAGCAGGGCGCCGGACATGCTGCCGAGGGTTATGCGCGCGCCACCGGCCGCGTCGGCGTCTGCGTCGCGACGAGCGGTCCCGGTGCCACGAACCTCGTGACGCCTCTCGCCGATGCCTGGATGGACTCGACGCCCCTCGTCGCCGTCACCGGGCAGGTGCCGCGATCGCTGCTCGGCAAGGACGCATTTCAGGAAGTCGACATCACTGGCATTACCGTGCCGATCACGAAGCACAACTACCTCGTCACCCACGCCGAGGAGCTGCCCTACGTTTTCCGCGAAGCGTTCTTCCTCGCGTCGAGCGGGCGGCCGGGTCCCGTGCTCATCGATGTCACGAAGGACGCCCAGCAAGCGCGCCTAACGCCTAACTGGGACATCGAGCTCAATCTGCCGGGCTACCGGCCGACGTATACCGGCAACGCGCGACAGATCCGCGCCGCAGCCGCGCTCCTCAATGATGCCGAGCGGCCGCTGATCATGGCCGGGAATGGCGTCATCCAATCCGGCGCCACGGACGCGCTGCTGGCACTCGCCGAGCGCACCGAGATTCCGGTCATCACGACGCTGCATGGCATGGGCGCCTTTCCGGAGAATCACCCGTTGAGCCTCGGCATGCCGGGGATGCACGGCTGGGTGCACGTGAACCGCGCCATTCAGGAGTGCGACGTGTTACTCAATGTCGGCGGGCGGTTCGACGATCGTGTGACCGGTAAGGCGTCGACCTTCGCGCCGCGGGCGACGGTGATTCATGTCGACATCGACCCGTCGGAGATCGGGAAGAACGTCCGCGTCGCCGTGCCCATCGTCGGTGATGCCCGGAACGTGTTGCAAGCGCTGCTGCGCGAGGTCCTGCCGCGACGCTCCGGCGAGTGGCTCGAGCACATTCGCCACGAGCAATCACAGTATCAGAGCCGGCATCGCGAGCTCATACGGCCCTCAGGTGCGGCGCTGATGCCCCACGATGTGTACGCCGAGTTGAATCGAACGCTCAACGAGCGCGGGGATTATCGAGTCGTCACGGACGTCGGCCAGCATCAGATGTGGGCCGCGCAGCTGATCGACTGGCACCGCCCGCGAACGCACATCACGAGCGGCGGCGCTGGGACAATGGGGTTCGCGCTGCCCGCCGCACTCGGCGTCGCGCTCGCCTATCCCAACGAGGTCGTGTGGGCAATCGTCGGCGACGGCGGTTTTCAGATGACGAACCAGGAACTATCGACGCTCGTGCAGGAGAACGTCCGCAATGTGAAAGTGGCCATCGTGAACAACGGTTACCTCGGGATGGTGCGGCAGTGGCAGCAGCTCTTCGAGAACAAGGTGTACAGTGCCACGCCGCTCATCAGCCCCGACTTCGCGAAGCTCGCGGCAGCGCATGGTCTGCTTGGACTCACCGTCGAGCGAGCCGAGGACGTCGCCGACGCCGTGCGCGTGGCCTGGCAACACGACGGATCGGTCGTGATCGATTTTCGCGTCGAGCGCGAAGCGAACGTGTTCCCGATCGTGCCGCAGGGCAAGAGCATCGGCGAGATGCTGGTGAGTGAGCAATCCCTAACCCCCTAGCCCCCTTGAAACACACCCTCGTTGCGCTCATGCAGGACCGGCCGGCGGTGTTGCACCGCGTCGTGAGCCTCTTCCGACGGCGCGGCTACAACATCGACAGCCTCGCGGTCGGGCAGAGCGAGGCGCGTGGCGTGAGCCGAATGTCGCTCGTCGTCGACGCCGAGGATGTTGAGCAAGTCATCAAGCAACTCTATCGGCTCGTCGAGGTGCTGAAGGTCACGGACGTGACTGGGGAACGCACCGTGGAGCGCGAGACGGCACTCGTGAAGGTTGGTGCGCTCGCCGGGACCCGTCGAGACGTCGTCGCGACGGCGAGCGCGTGCGGGGCGAAGATCCTCGACGTCGCGTCGTCGTCGATCGTCATCGAGATCAGTGGTGACCCGGAAGAGGTCGAACGATTCATCGAAGCCGTGCGGCCGTTCGGCCTCAAAGAGATGATGCGCACCGGCCGCATCGCCATGCTCCGCGGCACTCCACAGAGCTCGCGCGACACTTCTTCTGCCACCCCCGCGCGTGATGGTGCTCGGCGGTCTCTCGCCCCTAACCTCTAGCCCCTCGACAGATGACGCGACTCTTTTACGACCACGACGCCTCGCTCGACCGCCTCCACAGACGCCGGATCGCCATCATCGGGTTCGGCAGCCAGGGGCACGCCCACGCGCTGAACCTGCGCGAGAATGGCCTCGATGTGACCGTCGGGCTCTACAACGGGTCGCGAAGTTGGGAGAAAGCCGAGCAGCTGGGCCTAACGGTGCTCCCGGTGGCGGAAGCAACCGAGGCGGCCGAGATAACCATGATCCTGACTCCCGATACGATGCAGGCCAAGTTGTACGAGGAGGAGATCGCGCCATCCTTGCGAGCGGGAAAGACGCTGATGTTCGCGCACGGCTTCAATGTGCGCTTTTGCCAGATCATCCCGCCGCCGAACGTCGATGTGAGCATGGTCGCGCCAAAGTCCCCCGGCCACCGCGTGCGCGAGGTGTTCCTGCAGGGGGGCGGCGTTCCGGCGCTCGTCGCGGTGCACCAGGATGCGTCCGGCAACGCGCTCGCGGATGCCCTCGCCTACGCGAAGGGAATCGGCTGTACCCGTGCCGGCGTACTCCAGACTACGTTCGCCGAAGAGACGGAGACGGACCTCTTCGGCGAACAAGCGGTCCTCTGTGGCGGCGTGTCCGCGCTCGTCAAGGCCGGATTCGAAACACTCGTCGAAGCGGGGTATCAGCCGGAGGTCGCGTACTTCGAGTGCATGCACGAGTTGAAGTTGATCGTCGATCTCTTCTACCAGGGCGGATTGAACTACATGCGCTACTCCGTGTCGGACACCGCCGAGTACGGCGATTATGTCGCCGGACCGCGGATCATTACCGATGACACCCGCGCCGTGATGCGACAGCTCCTCGAGGAAGTGCGCAACGGCTCCTTTGCGTCGGCGTGGATCGACGAGAATCGCCAAGGCCGGCCGCAGTTCAACCGGCGCCGACGGGAGGACGTGACTCACACAATCGAAACCGTCGGTCGCGAGCTGCGGCGGATGATGCCATTCGTCAATCCGAAGGAGGTCGTGCCGGGCGCGGGCGGCGCATGACGGCGAACGCCGGCAAGGTCGCCACCGCGATGCAACGCCAGGGCCTGTACGATCCGTCGTACGAACACGATGGATGCGGGATTGGCTTCGTCGCCCATGTGAAGGGTGAGCGCTCGCCGGAGATCGTCCGCGGTGCGCTCGAGTTGCTCGAGAACCTCGCCCATCGCAGTGCGGTCGGTGCCGACGCGGAAACGGGCGATGGCGCGGGCATGCTCGTCCAAATTCCGCACGCGTTTCTCTGGCGCGAGTGCCGGCGTATCGGCATCAGCCTGCCGGAGGTGGGTGGCTACGGCGTCGGCATGATGTTCTTGCCGCCTGATGATGACCACCGCGCCGAGGCCGAATCGCTCATCGGGCGCGTCGTCGCCGACCGAGGGTGGCGCGTCCTCGGCTGGCGCGACGTTCCCATCGACGAGCGCCACTGCGGCGAGTCGGCGCGGGCGACGCGCCCTGCGATCCGCCAACTCTACATCGCTCCACTTGGCGTGGATCTGAACGTCGACGACGCATCCACCTTCGAACGAACCCTCTACGTGATCCGGAGGCGCATCGAGCGTGTGACTCGTGAGGCGTCGCCCGACGGTCGGCTGTCGACCTACGTCGCGAGTCTCTCGTCGCGTACGCTCGTCTACAAAGGCATGCTTCGCCCGACGCAATTGCGTCATTTCTATCCGGATCTCGTGGCGCCCGACTTCGCGACCGCGCTCGCGCTCGTCCACTCGCGTTTCTCCACGAACACATTCCCATCGTGGCCGCTCGCGCACCCTTATCGGTACGTGTGCCACAATGGCGAGATCAATACGCTGCGCGGCAATCTGACATGGATGCGCGCCCGCGAAGCCAGCATGACGTCCGAACTGTTTGGTGACGATATCGGCGCACTGATCCCGGTGGTATCCGAGGGACAGAGCGACTCGGCGTGCTTCGATAACGCACTCGAGCTGCTCGTAATGGCGGGACGCCCGCTCGCTCACGCGATGATGATGCTTATCCCCGAGGCATGGGAAGGCGACGAAACGATGTCCGCCGAGCGCCGCGCGTTCTACGAGTATCACTCGGCGATCCTGGAGCCATGGGATGGACCAGCGGCGATGGCGTTTACCGATGGACGACAAATTGGCGCCATGCTCGACCGCAACGGGCTTCGTCCGGCGCGCTACGTCGTGACGAACGACGACCTTGTCGTTCTTGCCTCCGAGGCGGGAGCGCTTCCCTTCCCGGCCGACAAGATCCGCGCGAAGGGGCGCCTCGAGCCCGGACGAATGCTGCTCGTGAACACGACGCAGGGGCGCATCCTCGACGACGTCGAGCTGAAGGAGGAGCTGGCATCGCGCCGGCCGTACCGGCGTTGGCTGGCGGAACAGCGGGTGGCGCTCCCCGCGCTTTCCGGGGAGACACCAATCCCCGCCGCCGGTGACTCGCTCGTTAGGCTTCAACGCGCCTTTGGCTACACGGCCGAGGAGCTGCGGATGGTGCTGGCCCCAATGGCGACGAATGGCGACGAAGCTGTTGGCTCGATGGGGAACGACACGCCCCTCGCCGTCCTCTCCGACCGCCCGCAACTCCTGTTCGCGTATTTCCGGCAGCTCTTCGCGCAAGTGACGAACCCCGCGATCGATCCAATTCGCGAGCGGTTCGTCATGTCGTTAGGCATGAACCTCGGTCCGCAGGGGAATGTGCTCGACGAGACGCCCGAGCATGCCAGGCAGCTCCGCCTCGACGGGCCGGTGCTGACGGCGGCGACGATGGGCGCATTTCGCGCGCACTCGGCGAATGGGCTTCGCCTCAGGACCCTCGCGGCGACGTTCCGCGCAACCGACGGTCCGGCGGCGCTCGCGCCGGCGGTGGACGGACTCTGTCACACCGCCGCGAATGCGGTGCGCGAGGGGTGTGGAATCCTCGTCCTCAGCGACGCCGGCGTCGACGACGCTCACGCACCGATCCCGTCGCTGCTCGCCGTTGCCGCGATTCATCATCATCTGCTTCGCGAACGACTACGTGCACGGGTCAGCCTCGTGGTCGAAACGGCGGAAGCGCGAGAGACCGCGCATTTTGCCCTGCTCGTCGCGTATGGCGCGAGTGCCGTGTATCCCTACCTCGCCCTCGAGACGGTCACCGATATGGCTCGCCGCGGCGACCTCGCGGCCATATCCGATCCCGCGACTGCCGCGGTGAACTACGTCAAGGCGGTCGATAAGGGTTTGCTCAAGATCCTCTCGAAGATGGGCATCTCGACGCTGCAGAGCTTCTGCGGCGCGCAGATCTGCGAGGTGCTTGGCCTCGACCGCGCACTCGTCGAGCGGTATTTCACCGGTACGTCGTCGCCCGTGGGCGGCATCGGACTCGAGGTGGTCGCCGGCGACACGCTCGCGCGCCATGTCGCTGCGTTCGGCGCGACGACCGCGCCCGCGGAGACATCGCGCCTCGACTTCGGCGGTGAATACCACTACCGCATCCAGGGCGAGCATCATGCCTGGAATCCGGCGTCGATCGCGACGCTGCAGCACGCGGCGCGGGCCAACTCCTATGCGACGTACCGCGAGTTCAGCAGGCTCGCGAACGACGAAGCCGCTCGGCACCGAACGCTCCGCGGCTTGCTCGACTTCGTTCCGAATGAGCCCGTGCCGCTCGACGACGTCGAGCCGGCGTCAGCGATCGTCAAGCGATTCGTGACCGGTGCCATGTCCTTTGGATCGATCAGTCGCGAGACGCACCAGACGCTCGCCGTGGCCATGAATCGCCTCGGCGGCCGCAGCAACACCGGTGAGGGTGGAGAGGAGCGAGCGCGCTTCGGTACGGAGCGCAACAGCGCCATCAAGCAGGTGGCGTCGGCTCGCTTCGGCGTGACGACGGAGTATCTGGTGAGTGCCGCCGAGCTTCAGATCAAGATCGCGCAGGGCGCAAAGCCGGGTGAAGGCGGCCAACTTCCCGGGCACAAGGTGGACGCCGTGATCGCGCAGACGCGGCACTCGACGCCGGGCGTAACGCTGATCTCGCCGCCGCCGCACCACGACATCTACTCGATCGAAGACCTCGCGCAGCTGATTCACGATCTCAGAAGTGTGAACCCGCGTGCGCTCATCTCGGTCAAGCTCGTCGCCGAGTCGGGCGTCGGGACGGTCGCGGCTGGCGTGGCAAAAGCACGCGCCGATCTGATCACCATCTCCGGTGACTCGGGTGGCACGGGAGCGTCGCCGCTTTCGTCGATCAAACGAGCCGGAGTCCCTTGGGAGATCGGTCTCGCCGAGGCGCAACAGACGCTCGTGCTCAAAGGGTTGCGTGGACGCGTGCGTCTGCAGACAGATGGACAACTCAAGACCGGTCGCGACGTCGTCGTCGCCGCGCTGCTCGGCGCGGACGAATTCGGTTTCGCGACCGCGCCGCTCGTCGTTGCCGGCTGTGTGATGATGCGCAAATGCCACCTCAACACGTGCCCGGTCGGTATCGCGACTCAAGACCCCGAGCTCCGCGCGAACTTCACCGGCCGTCCCGAAGATCTGATCAGCTATTTCTTCTTCGTCGCGGACGAAGTGCGTGAGTTGATGGCGACCCTCGGCTTCCGCAGAATGAGCGATATGATCGGCCGGTCGGACCTGCTCCGGCCGCACCTAACGAACGCAGCCGCCAAGGCACGCGCCCTCGATCTCTCGGCGCTGCTGCACCTCACCAGGCCCGGCGAGCAAGTCGCACGACACCACGTGCAGCCGCAGCAGCACAGTCTGGATGGCGTCCTCGATCACACGCTCATCGAGCTGGCGCGGCCCGCGCTCGAGCATGGGGAGCGCGTCGTGCACACGCTCCCCATTCGCACCGAACACCGTGCCGTGGGCGCGATGCTGTCGGGAGAGATTGCTCGACGCCACGGCGAGGCCGGTCTGCCTGACGAAAGCATTGTTTTTCGCTTCGTCGGCTCGGCGGGCCAGAGCTTCGGCGCGTTTTCGGCGCGCGGTCTTGCGCTCGAGCTCGAGGGTGAAGCGAACGACTATGTCGGCAAGGGCTTGTCCGGAGGGCGCCTGGTCGTGCGTGCTCCGCGCCGAGCGCTCTTTCTGCCTGACGAGACGGTCATCGTCGGCAACACCGTGCTCTACGGCGCAACGTCGGGTGAGGCGTACTTCGGCGGCGTCGCCGGCGAGCGCTTCGCCGTCCGCAACAGCGGTGCGCTCGCCGTCGTCGAGGGCATCGGTAATCACGGGTGTGAGTACATGACGGGTGGTGTCGTGGTCGTGCTCGGTCGCACCGGACGGAATTTCGCCGCGGGAATGAGCGGTGGCATTGCGTTCGTGCTCGATGAAAGCAACTCCTTCGCCGGTTACTGCAACCGCGAGATGGTGGAGCTCGGCCCCGTGGTCGACGCTGGGGACCGAGACACCCTGCGCCGCCTCGTAGAGCAGCACGCCCGGTACACCGGCAGCCCGCGCGCGCGTCTCGTTCTCGCGCGCTGGGAGCAGGCGCTGCGCCATTTCGTTCTCGTTATGCCCACGGAGTATCGTAAAGCACTCGCGCGTACTCGTCAGGCAGAAGCACGTCGTGCCGAGGAGGGATCGCGCCTTGGGTGACCCGAAGGGCTTTCTCAGCCTCCGCCGCGCGACGCCGGCGCGCGAGCCGGTGAATTCGCGCGTCCAGCATTGGCGCGAGTTCTACACGGCACTGCCGGAGCACGAGCTCAGCGCGCAGGGCGCACGATGCATGGATTGCGGCGTGCCTTTCTGTCAGGGCGATACGGGCTGTCCCGTGCGCAATGTCATCCCGGATTGGAATGACCTCGTGTTCCGTGGGCAGTGGCGCGACGCATTGGACACTCTGCACGCGACCAACAATTTCCCCGAGTTCACCGGGCGACTCTGTCCTGCGCCCTGTGAGTCGGCATGCGTGCTCGCGCTGATCGAGCAGCCGGTGGCGATTCGCACGATCGAGCAGGCAATCGCCGATCGCGGATTTGCCGAGGATTGGGTAACGCCGCGCGTTCCGCGAGAGGAGACGGGACGGCGTGTTGCCGTCGTCGGCTCCGGTCCCACGGGACTCGCCGCCGCGCAGCAGCTCCGTCGATTCGGCCACACCGTTGTCGTCTTCGAGAAGGATGATCGCGTGGGTGGCCTGTTGCGGTACGGCGTTCCGGATTTCAAGCTCGAGAAGAGCGTGCTCGATCGACGCCTCGCGCAACTGACGGCCGAAGGAATCGTGTTCCGGACCGGTGTGAATATCGGCGAACAGCTCGGCGTCGACGAGCTCCGTCGCGACTTCGATGCGATCTGTTTGGCCGTCGGCGCGCAGGCGGCCCGCGAGCTCGATCTCCCTGGCCGATCGCTGCGCGGCATTCATCTCGCCATGGAGTACCTGGCGCAGCAGAATCGCCGTCTCGCGGGGGACGTCATTGATGACCATACACTCATCGACGCCCGAGACAAGCGCGTCGTCATCATTGGTGGCGGTGACACGGGGGCCGACTGTGCCGGGACAGCCATCAGGCAAGGCGCGCGGAGCGTGCAGCAGTTCGTGCTCATCGCGCAGCCGCCGGCGAACCGCGACAATTCGACCCCCTGGCCACTCTGGCCGATGCAGCTCCAGACGTCGCACGCACATGAGGAAGGCTGCTCGCGCGAGTGGAGCGTCTCGACGACCGGATTCTCCGGGAAGCGCGGACGGGTGCATCGCCTTCACGCCATTCGCGTCGAGACGCGCGCCAGTGCCGATGGCCAGCCGCGGATAATGCCGCTTCCGGGTACGCAGTTCTCGCTGCGCGCCGATCTCGTGTTGCTGGCCATCGGCTTCACCGGCCCGGTGCCGGGTCAGCTCTTTCGCGACATCGGTGTTGCGCGCGACGCCGATGGGTTGGTGACGACCGACGTGAAGTACCGCACGAGCGTCCCCGGCGTATTCGCCGCCGGCGACATGCGCCGCGGCGCGTCGCTCGTCGTCTGGGCGATCCGCGAGGGACGCGATGCCGCGCACGCGATCGACCTGGAGCTGCGCGCGTCGCCCGCGAGGCCGTGTTAGCCGCGTCTGAGCTGGGTCAGGTCCGTCACCCTAATGGGGACCGCTATGCCTCGCGTCGCCTTCCAGGGTGAGCTCGGCGCCTTCAGCGAGGAGGCAGTGCAGCGCGCATTCGGCACGGGCGCCGAGCCCGTTCCGTGCAGAGAGAATCGCGACGTCGCGCGGCAGGTTGCCCGCGGCCAGGTCGACGCGGGTGTGCTTCCCGTCGAGAACACGCTCGCCGGCAGCGTGCCGGCTTCGTACGATGCGATTCTCGGCGAGCCAATTCTGCATATCGTGCGCGAAGTTGTCCTCCCCATTCACCATTGCATCATGGGTTGCCTGGGGGCTTCACTCGACACGATTCGAACGATCGAGAGTCATCCGATCGCGCTCGCCCAGTGCGAGGGCTGGTTCGCGATGCACCCGTCGATCCACCAGCGCGCGGCGTACGATACGGCCGGCGCCGCGCGAGATGTGGCGGCAGCACAGGATCAATCGCGCGGCGCGTTGGCCAGTCGGATCGCGGCGACGCGATACAGCCTCGTGCTGCTGGCCGAGAATGTCGAGGACAGGGGAGACAATCAGACGCGCTTTGTGGTACTCGAGCGAGAGTCGGTGCGAATCGAAGCGAATACTCCAGCGAAAACGGTACTCATGCTCGAGGTGGACAACCGCCCTGGCTCTCTGGTGCGCGTCCTCACGCCATTGTCGAACCGGGGACTGAACCTAACGAAGCTCGAATCGCGGCCAACCGGTGAACCGTGGACGTATCACTTCGTGCTCGAGTTCGAGCATCGCGCGGGAGATCCGGACGTCGTCGCGGCACTGGGTGATGTTCGGCGCGAGACCGCGAGAACACGAGTCGTCGGAACGTACGCCCGCGAGTAAGGGCGACGTGCCTCGCAAAGGTAGCGAACACGCAGGGATTCACCGGCGACGCACTCGACAACGCGTTCGACCGTTATCCAATGTCCCACGCTAAGCACGCGATTAGGGCGAAAATCAGGGCTGAGAATTCGGCGCCTGCACCTCGAAGAAGAAATAGACGTTCGTCGGAATGTCGGGTCCAACCTGGCCGAGCGCCTGCAGCTCCCGCACTCGCGTTAGGGTCTTTGCAGCAGCAATGTCGTTCCACGCCTCTCTACTCCGCACGCGAATGTTGATCGTCTCATGCCATCCGGACTCCACGTCGGTGATGATGTGGCTATGGGCGGGCGCAAAAACGCTGGACGGGCCGTTCACGCGAGAAAGATCGAGTACCGGCGGATGATTGAGACACACAGTGCCGCCAGGACAGTGGACCCCCGAATCCGGCACGAAGCCGACCGGAGCGAGTGCATAGATCTTTGGAATGGGGCCTGATCTCGGCGATACTGTCGCTGGAGCACCCACCTCACATCCAGTAGACACGGCGCTCGTCGGCGGCGCGGCGCAGAAATAGAGCCTCGTGTACCTGAGGTCCACCGTCTGCCCGTCGAGCCAACCATGAATGATGCCCTTGGCGTCGCCTGCCGCCGAGTTGGGGTTATCAGCGTCGAATTGCGGAGTTGGATCGCCTGGTGACGACGCCCTGGACCCGTTGGACCTCTCCGGCGCGGCACACGCGCCGCCTAGTGCAGAGACGAGTACCACGCTCGTCACGAGACGGTACATGCATGTGAGACGGCTCGACATTTTACACCTCCTCGATGTGAGGTGACGGGACAGAAATCGCGACTCGCTTCGATGCGGTCTCGTGCCCTTCTGTCACCTGATGGTTTCGCGAGCGCGCTCGACGGCATCGTGTTGAGCGCTCGGGCAGCTCCGTATCCAGGTACTCGGCAAACGCGGGGAAAAAGCGACACTCGGCCGGCGGTGCCCGCCGCCCACGCCGTGCTCTCCTAGCGCGGCACGAGTGTCGTCTTCACCATGAAATTCGCGCCCGAGCTTCCCCAGGGAATCTCCACCATCAACCTCTGCGGCACGCCATGCGTAACCGGGAAGGTGAGCGTGCCTGTCGTGGGGTAAAGTGAGAAATACTGGGTGGACCAATCTTCAGGTTCTGCCTCGAGCCCAGGCAGCGTCGCACCGTCGGTTGGCGTGGCTGTGATGGTCAACTGTCCATCCGACGATGGCATGACGTGAATCGTCGCGCACACCCACTCGGTTGGCCATGGATGCATGTCCTGGGTGTTGTTGACGCAGATCGAGTTGTCGGGCGCTACGAAGACGCTCATCGAGTCACCGGAAGCGATTTCGCGCCGACGCGTGAGGTGAACCCGGAGGTCAGACATCGCGGATGCCAGGATATAACGCGAGTCGGAGTCATAGCTCTCACCCGCACTCGCAAAATCGAGGAACGCCATCGCGTCCTCTGTTCCGGGCGGTCCCTTCATGCTTCCCGGAAGTCCTGGGATGTCGGCGACGAACCGGCCTGCACCGTCGGTCTGCACATGCATTTGCGAGTACGTCCAACCTGGTGCGTAGCTTTGCAGGTACGAGAAGTAGAGAAGCGCGCCGGCGAGCGGTGTGCCCGCGTCATCCGTGACGGCGCCGGTAACTTCATACTTCTGCAACCCGACGGACGGATCCGTCGTCGTGAACGGCACCACCATCGATTGTCGCAGCGACTGCCCATCCACGTTCGTGACGCCTTGCGTGATGGTCATCGTGTAGTCCGTGGCCGGGGCGAGCGGCGCATCGGGCGTGAACGACATCGTCAGATGCGCCGAGTCGGCAAAGGCCAGTGTTCCGCTGATCGGCGTGCCCGAGCTCGTTAGGCTGACGGCGCCCCGCTCAAGACTCTCCGGCGAAATGGGCTCGCTGAAGACAATGACGATCACCGTATTGAGCGGCACGTCGCGCTTCTTTGGCGGGGGCGACGTGCGAATGACGACCGGCCCCTTCGACCCGGCGATCGCGATGCCGTACGATGCGATATCAGCGCCAATGTCCTTCGTTACTGTGAGCTGAAGCTGGTCGCCCAAAGCTGCCGAAACGGGAACGGGATCGAGCCCACCGTTCACGGCTTTGACGCTGACGGTCTCACCAGTCGAGGCGACACGGATCGTCACCTCGTCGGCGTTCACGATGGTCTGTGCCGGGAGCGCCACCCAGACGATCTCGCCGCGATTCGCACCGAGCTTCGCGTCCGGATGCGGCGTCGAGACGACAAATGGCGTTGGCAGTGTCATCGGCCCAGGCGTGTCGATGCCGCGACACGCCACAGCTGTCACGAGAGCAATCAGAGCAGGCGCTCGCATATCGAGCTCGGTGTTCAGGGAGTGGGTGTGAACGACGTTCGCACCCACGTCGTCGCCTGCGGACCGAGCCACGGGACCTCGACGCTCAGTTGCATCGGGATGCCGTGCAGCAACGGCACGGTCAGTGTTCCCGTTGCCGGGAAGAGGGAGTTGAAGAGCGACGTGCCGAAACGCGCGATATACAGGCTGTCGGCGTTGGGCACGGTGCCCGCGACTTCAGCGTGCAAGCCGATCGTTGGGCAGGTGGTCTGGCATTGCGTAGTGATCAGTAGCGATCCATCGACGCTGCTCGGTGACACGAAGATCGTGCGGCAGTGCCACGGCTCGTACCAGAAATAGAACTCCTGGCTGTTGTTGACGCAGGCGGCGTCGTGTGGTGTGACGGTCATGAGCACGGAATCGCCGGCGGTGACCCACTGTGGTCGATACAACTTGAATTGAAGATCGGAGATTCTACTCGCCAGGACGTAACGATCGTCCCCCAGGTAGCCATCCTTCCACGCAAAGGCGAATGCAATGGCGTCCCCCAGGCCAGGCCACTCACCAATGCTGCCGGCTACCGAAGTGAAATCCGCCGTGAACTTTCCATTGCCGTCCGTCGTGACGAACACCTCGCCTTGCCTCAATTGTCCAGGCAAAGGGTAGATCCAGAAGTAGAGGGTCGCGCCGGACAGCGGTGTATTGGCATCGTCTGTCACCATCCCGCTGACGTGGAATTTCGCGACCCCGCTCGGCGGCGCCGACGAGGAGCTCGTCGTGGTGAACTGAACGACCACCGGCTCACGCAGCGCTTGACCATCGAGGTTCTTGATTCCTTGCGTGACGGTGAGGGTGTAATCGGTCGCCGGTGCGAGTGGCGCATCGGGAGTGAACATTATGGTGAGATGCGCCGAATCGCCGAAGCTGAGCTGCCCAGCGACCGGCGTGCCGCCACTCGTCAGGCTCAATGTCCCCGGCGTGACACTGGCGGCGGAGAGTGGCTCGCTGAAGACGCCCAGGACCACCGCATTGGTCGGCACATCACGCTGGGCCTTCGACGGTGACGTGCGAACGACCCCCGGTCCCTTGGAGCTCGCGACTGAGACGTCGAACGACGAGACAACGGCCATGCTGTCCGTCCACAGCGTGATATGAAGTTGATCGCCTAACGCGGCGCCAACTGGAAGCGGATCGAGCCCGCCATCGCTGACCTTGCCGGTATTCGCCCCGGCAGGCGCCCCGGCAGGCGACGTCGAAACCACGTTCACACGGCTGACGTTTCCGATCATGCCTGCGGGGACTGCGACCCACACGACGTCCGCATAGCCCAAGTCCGGCGTGTAGCTCGGATGTGCCGCCGACACGTCGAAAGGCATCGACGGCATCACCGAGGAAGAGGCTGTCGTCGTGAACTGAACGACCGCGGGCGCGCGAAGCACTTGACCGTCCAGGTTCTTGATTCCTTGCGTGACGGTAAGCGTGTAATCGGTCGCTGCTGCGAGCGGTGCACTGGGAGTGAACAGGATCGCGACGTGCGTTGGATCGGCGAAGCTGAGCTGCCCAGCCACCGGCATGCCTCCCGTCGTGAGGGTCATCACTCCGGCAGTGAGACTGGCGTCGGACAGCGGCTCGCTGAAGACGACCACGATCACCGCATTGAGTGGGACATCGCGCTTCGTCGGCGGGGGCGATGTGCGAATGACCGTTGGTCCCTTCGAGCCGGTGATCGCGGTGCCATAGGACGAGATGACACTGCCCCCGACACTTGTCACCGTGAGTCGAAGCTGATCGCCGAGTACAGCGAAGACCGGCAACGGATCCAGTCCGCCGTCTCTCGCTTTGGCGGTGACACTCTGGCCCGTCGACTCGACGCGAACCGTCACGTCGTCGGCATTCGTAATCGCTTGCGCGGGAAGAGCCACCCATGCGACCTCACGGCCGCTGCTCCCACTCAGGGTGGCGAGTGCGGAGTCTGAATGCGGTGTCGACACGACGAATGGTGTCGTCGATGCCAATGATGCCATTGGTCGCGGCCCGTCGATGCCACGACAACCAATCGCCAGCGCGACGGCAGTGAGAAGGGCAGGTCGCATGTCGATCACCGACTATTCGGGACGAATACTTCAGCGGTCAGGATCGAGGGCCAATAGTGCGGCGCTGGTCCGTCATTGTGGACGAACAGGCCACCGGCGATCAGCACGCTTCCGTTCTTGAGCAACGTTGCCGTGTGCATCTCACGCGCCCAATTCATGCGCCCGGCGATCCCGATTCCGCTCGCATGGTTGTCGTAGATCTCGGCAGTCTGCACGCTCGCCACGTAACACGCTGGCGAGTTAGGGTCCTCGCAGGTGTGCCCTTCGCCGCCCGTAATGAGCACTCGGCCATCGCTCAACGCAGTCGCGACGTGAGAGTATCGCGGATACATCAGAGATCCTGCGTAGGTGAAGCTGACCGTCGCTGGATTGTACAGTTCCGCGGAACCAAAAAGCGCTTCGTCTTCGTGCTCACCACCGACGAGGAGCACGCGGCCGTCAGGCAGCAACGTGCCACTCCGCCCGGCGATGTACTGCGGCACGCCGAAGAAACCAGTCGTGACCATCGCACCGGTTCGTGAGAACGTGTTCGTCGCCGGGTCGTAGAGCTCGGCCGCCGGCTCCGATGCGATCAGCACGCGCCCGTCACGAAGCAATGTCGCGCTGGCTCCCACGAGTCCGCTCACCCCGTCCGCCGCTGGCCCGTCAGCATACGGCCCAGCAGCGGTGAACAAACCTGTGGAGGGATCGTACAGCTCCGGGACAGCTGCGATCGCGCAGCAGTCCGTGAATCCGGAATATCCGCCGGTGATCAGCACTTTTCCGTTCGACAGCAGGGTGGCCAAGTTGCCCTGTTGTACCTCGAGCATGACGCCCGTTGGACTGAAAGTCCCCGTGGCGGGGTCATACAGCTCGGCGGTGCCGCTCGGTCGGCCGGCTGCATCCGTGATGCTGTCGGTCACCCCGCCGAGAATCAGCACTTTGCCGTTCGGGAGCAGTGTCGCCGAATGACTGGTGCGCGACCGCATCATGCTGCCGGTGAGCGTGAACTGGCCGGTGGCCGGATCGAACAGCTCCGCGCTCGCCGTGCCGCCTCCGGCGATGAGAACTCTTCCATCGGGAAGCAGCGTCGCCGTATGGCCAACGTGTGCACCAACCATCGTCCCGACGACGGTGAATACACCCGCGAGTCCCGCACTTGAATCGGTAGTCGTGAAGTGCACGACGACCGGATTACGCAGCGCCTGGCCATCGACGTTCGTGACTGCCTGAGTGACAGTGAGCGTATAATCAGTCGCCGGTAGTAATGGTGTGTCTGGCGTGAACACGGCGGTGAGATGCGTCGAGTCGGCGAATCGGAGCTGGCCGGCGACCGGTATACCTCCCGCAGTCGTTAGGCTCAGCGCGGCCGGCGTGAGACTCGACGCCGCGAGCGGCTCGCTGAAGACGACCACGATCACTGCATTGAGTGGGACATCGCGCTTCGTCGGCGGCGGAGAGGTGCGCACAACGACGGGTCCCTTCGATCCTGCGACTCTGATGTCGAATGAGGCCACATCGCTGCTGCCGTTGTTCGTCACCGAGAGGAGAAGCTCGTCGCCCAACTCGGCTGGAACCGCCACGGGATCGATGCCCCCGTCATTCACTTTGGCGCTGATCGTCTGGCCGCTCGACGAGATACGAATCGTCACCACGTCCGCATTCGGCATCGAGCCCGTCGGGAGGGCCACCCACACCAGATCTCGACCGTCAGGGATCGTTGGCCCGGCGTTCGGATGCGGTGTCGATACCACGAAGGGCGTCGACAATAGTGCTGGGCGTGGCGCATCGATCGCGCGACAGGCCGACAAGGCCAGAAGGACGATCGGCAAAGTGACGCGCATATCGACCTGTCTCCAGGGTGATTTGATTTTGCTCAACACCGTCATTGTGTCCCCACGACCTCGAAGGCGGCCCAGTAGAACGGGTGGCGCATGCCGGGCGTAGCCAGCATCATTCGCTGCGCGCTGGCGAGCGCGCTCGCCGGCGATTGCGACATCGCGTATCCGCGATAGAAGCGCTCCATGAGCTCCGACGTCGCTCGATCCTGCACCGGCCACAGACTGGCCACAACACGCGACGCGCCTGCGTGCAGAAACGCCCGCGTCAGCCCCACCCAGTCGTCGCCGGGCGGTACGTCGCTGTCCATGCCCGAGCCCAGCGCAGTCTGACACGCCGACAACACGACGAGATCTGCCGTGAGGCGCAGACCGAAGACATCGTGAACCTCGAGACGGCCGTCGTCGCTACCGTTAGGCGCCAGCTCCACGAACGAGAGCAGCGGATTCACCTTGTTGAGAATGCCGTATGTCGCGAGATGTACCACGCGACTGTGCGGAGCCTCGCGCCGAAAGGCCTCGGTCGTCGCGGCACGGCCAACGAGCACGCGGCTCCCGGCACCCATCACACGGCCGAGCGATTCGACTTCGGCTCTCGATGCTGGCAACAGCTCCGGATGGGGCGCCAGCGCCAGCAGTCCTCCCCCCCCAGCCGGTGAGCGGCGCTCCTCGAGCGTCAGCCATACCGCCGCCGAAGGTGTCACCGCGAGCTCGAATCGCTCCACGAGAAAGCGACCAGTCGCGCGATCGAGCAGTGCGGCAAATGGGAGATAGTGAAGATCCTCTTGCGGCACGATCGTCAGTCGCGTCTTGCCGGCAAGCAGGCCGGAACGCTCGAGTGGGACGAATAATTCATCGTCCAGCTCCCGCATCGGGCCACGCCAGAGCTCATCGAAGCGCGAGGAGCCGCGCGGCTCGAGAACGCCGCGAACGAACGAGATGGATTTGGAGAGTGAGTGGCGATCCACGCCAAGTTCCACCGCGGCGATGGTGTCTCTGGTGACCAGGAATGCGATCGAGGTCGAATCGCCGACGAGATACTCGATGAATGCCTCGTCCGGCCGTAGCCTCCGCGAGACGTCACGCCAGTTGGTGCGCGGTTGTGAGACCAGCATCGCCTGATGCGGTGCTCGCTCACGCAGCTCCAGCAATAGCTCCGAGTATGCGCTCTGCGCACTCACGAGCGCTTCACGCGCCACGTCGCGACCGCTCGAGACGTCCGGCCCGCGAAGAGTCGCCCTCCCCTCGCCGCCACTCTCGAGGTCGCGTGTCAGCTCCGCAATGCGGCGGCGGAGATCCTGCTCGCGCGCCACCAACTCTGCCGCCGTATCGGCTGGAGCAGTGATGCGACCCTGCGCGAGCAACTCGAGCATCTCCCTCGCCCGAGCCTGCTCGCTCACCGCGAACGCATCGGCAACTCGTCCGCGCTCCCGCTCCACCAGTGCGAGCGCGACGTAGACGTCCGACTTGTCGGAGAGAAAGCCGGCACGGCGCTCGGCGAGCGCCAACGTGCTTGCAGGACGCTCGATGTCGGCGACCGCCTCACGGAGCTGGCGGGCGGCGTCGTCGAGTGCCCCGTCCTGTTGGCGGAGCGACGCCAGACCTGCGTGCAATCGCCAGGTCACATGCGGCGCGTAGTGCTGGCCAACGTGCGCGAGCGCCACGCTATACAACGAGTCGGCGGCACGACGCAAACCCGTGCTCGCATCCAGGGCCGCGAGCTCGCCAATCGCCGCGGCGGCGGCGACCGAGTCGCCAAGCCGATCGAGCTCCGTCGCCGCTCTCGTGAAAGACTGCCGCGATCCTCCCGTGTCCCGCTGCTGCAGCAGAAGCTGAGCGAGGACGATGCGCGACACCGACGCGGCGCGCTGGTTGCCGGTTGCGATTTCACCGCGCAGCGCCTCAGTCAATAGTGGACGCGCACGCTCGGCGTCGTCGGCGTCCAACGCGAGCATGCTCAAACCCTGCGCTGCTTCGGCCTGGCCGAGCCGATCGCCAGCGCGACGGAATAACGCGTAAGCGTTCTTGTAATTCCGATCCGCTTCCTCTCGTGCATTGAGCTGCGCGGCGAGGTCGGCGCGCGCGAGGGCAACGCCGGCGCGGACCGACGGCGCGCGCTTCGCCGAGTCGGCCATCGCTTGCGCGCGTCTGAGTACCTCGAGCGATAGCTGCAATTCGCCCGCGCCCCGCAATGCGGCCGCCAGATCCTGACGAACACGGATCGCTTCGTCCACGAGGCCACTGCGCTCGTATACTATGAGCGCTTTCGACAACTCGGTACGTGCAGTGGGATAATCACCACGCCGCAGCTCGAGCTGCCCGAGGCCGTAGAGTGCCTCCGCCGATTCACTCGACTCCCCCGCGGCGCGCCAGAGTGCCAGCGCCTCACGATAGAGTGAGCTCGCGCGAGCAAACTCTCCGGTCGTGCTCGCGAGGCCGGCGAGGTTGACGAGATTGGTTGCCGCCGCCCCGTCGCGCTGATCCCGCCTGTTGAGTGCGAGGGCGGACTGGAAATCACGCCGTGCTTCGTCCGCATCGCCCATGCGCTGCGCCAGCAAGCCGAGATTGTTGTAGTCGGAGGCCAGGCCGCGCGTGTCACCGATTCGGCGATGCAGCTCGACGACAACCGCGTACGTCGCTCGCGCGTTGGACACGCTGTCCCGAGTCTCGCTGACCCCGGCGAGCTCACTCGCGGCATTGGCCTCGACGCGCAGATCGCCGGTCGTCTTCGCGATTCGCCGAGCGCGCTCGAGATGCAGCGTGGCGCTGTCGAGTCGCCCCATGCGAGCGAACGCCGCGCCGATATTGCCCTCGGTCGCCGCGGCGCCAATCGAGTCGTCGATGGCGCTCGCGCGTGCCAATGCGACTCGCCACACAGTAATTGCCGCTACCGGACCGCGACGACCATAAGTGCCCACGCCCACGCGTCGCAGGCTGTCGGCCGCGACCTTGCTCGATCGCCAGCGCGGCGTCGCGGCGGCAAAGCGCGCGACCTGGCGCAGGAGAATGGAATCCCTCCACGCCGTTGCATAGGCGGCGGCAACGCGCTGGGCAACGTTGATCTCCCGGTCAGCCAATAGACCATTCACTACATCGCGCGCGGCGAGTGGCTCGTGACGTATCTGCTCGACGAGCGCGGAATCCGGCAGCACTGCGGCGCGTTGACGGAGCGAGTCCACGCTCGCTGTTTGCGACGCTGCAAGCGTCACGAGAGTGCCGAGAAGGAGCAGCATTACCGCTTCCGGCCGGGTGCGGCGAGCGTGAAGATCGCGAGCTCGGACGGCGTCCAGCGATCGATTCCCGTTCGCGCTTCCACTTGCCAGCCGTAGACGACAGCGCGAGCGAGGACGATCGAGTCTGGGAGCGCGAGCGTGGTGTCCGTCACCTCTGATTCGTATACCACGTGACCGGAATGATCGTATAGCGTTAGGCGATAGCGACGCGCGCCCGATACGGCGGTCCAGCTGAAGGTGGGGAGCCCGTCGACATCCGACTTCGGAGTGAGCAGTGTCGGAGCTCCCGAAGCGGCGATCGTCGGCCCACGGTGCGCCACGCTTTCTCTCACACTCGATGGTGCACTCGGCGCCAGCCATCGCTTACCAGCAGGCCACGCGAGCAGCAGCAGAACCGCGGCTGCGGCGAATGTGGGCAGGTGCCTCCGCGTGAAACGCGCGTCCGGTTGGATCTCCGCGGCTCGAATCTCGTGAGCAATGCTCGAATCACCGAGCAACTCGACAAGCGAGGCGAGCTCACCGCGACAATGGGCGCAGTGGAGGAGGTGTGCGATCTCGGCGGGAGTGGCCGATCTCGGCTCGCCGCTCGCGAGCCGCGCCAGTGCCGTTTCGTCGAGGCAGGCGATGATGGGACCGGCGCTTTGTGGCGTGTCGTGCGCCTGACCGGCGAGCTCCGCGACCGCGCGGCGAACGCTGGCGACTCGCACCGTGCAGCGAGCGCATTTCCTCACATGCTCGCGTGTGCGCACACTCGCGATGTCCGCGTCCAGCGCCAGCAGCAGGATATCCGTGTCGGTCATGCAGCCACCGTCGATAATTTCGTCGCTCTCATCACCCAGTGACACGGCACGCCCCCGGTGAATTGCTCATCCAGTGTCCTCGGAGCCGATGCCGGCGCTCGACAGCCTGATGCGGAGTGCCGTGATCATTCGATAGACATTGTTGTAGACGGTTTTTGCGTTGGGCCATCCGACGGCGTGCGCTACCTGAGCGGCAGCCATTCCTTCGATCACGAACAACTCCAGCGCAAGGCGATGCGCCGGCGGGAATGTGGCGAGTGCCTCAGCGAGGCGCCGAGCGGTGTCGGCGCGTTCGGCCGCGTCACTCGCCGCCGGTGCAGTCTGCTCTGCCCACGGGTCGCCAGCGTCATGCGTGTTCGGAGGCGCGGCCCGATACGTCTCGCGCAGCGCATGGAGAAACTGGCGAAAGCTCAGCGTCTCTCCCCGTCGCGTGCTGATCGACTCGTATGCCTCGAGATGTGTGCGACCTTCGATGAAGACCGCCTCGTAGATCTCCTGCTGGAGATCCGTGAGGTCCGTCGGCGCTGTACTGGATTGACGACGGCCGTCGCGGCGGCGCAGCCAGTCGATCGTCAGGTTGCGAACGACGGCGACGAGCCATGTCGAAAAGCGAGCCCGCCTCGGGTCATCGACGAATCGTTTCAGGCGCGCGAGATCGTTCTCGGAGAGCGCCTGAGAGACCACCGCGAATGCGTCGTCCACGTCGTCGCTGTCGTCGACGAGCCGCCGAATCGTCGCCAGAATCAGCCGGCGGTATTGCTCGGCAAAGTGATTCCAGGCTGCCTCGTATCGATGTTCCGCCAGCTCGTGCAGCCACCGCTCCACGGTAACTCCCTGGGCCGAGATACGGATCCTCGGTGAAAGTGCGCCAGGCAGGGGTAGCTGTCAAACACTGAGCAATTCGGACATCAGCATCCGTGCAACGGCGCCGACGCAACGTAATGCTCCTGGGGCCGACGCATGAAAAGTGCGCTTCTCGGAATGCTCGTCGTTGCGCCCGGCTATGCGCTGGGTGCCTAACGCGACGGTCCGGAGCGAGCCTAATCCACGCGCAACGCGCGCGCCGGATCCAGGCGCGCTGCCCGCCGGGCCGGTATCCAGCTCGCGGCGAGCGCCGACGCCGCGAGCATCACGATGGCGCCCGCGAGAATTGCGGGGTCCATCGGTGTCACCTCGAACAGAAACGCGCGCAGGAACCGGGACACGATCACCGCGACGACCGTTCCGCCGATCGCGCCCAGGGCGCTCAGCGCGAGTCCGCGTCGCGACACCATCGCCGCCACGGCGCGCGGCGTCGCGCCCAGGGCGATGCGCAACCCCAGCTCCCGCGTGCGCAGCGAGACCACGAACGCGATCACACCGTAGAGACCAACGATACCGAGCAGCAGCGTCACGCCAGCCGCCGCGCCGACGATGACCATGATGAACTCGAGGCGCGCGGTGGAGGCGCGGACGACGTCGACCATCGAGCGCGCCTCGAACGTCGGAATCGTCGGATCGAGATCGTGGACGACGCCACGGATCGCGCGCGTCGTTGCCTCGACAGAGCCCTTGGTGCGGGCGACGACGGCGACCGTGCTGCCTAACGACCCCTCTATCGTGTCGCCGGTGACGACCGTCGGCATGTACACCGACCTCACTGGCGGCATCGTCAGCGACGTGTCTCGCACACTGCCGACGACACCGACCACCGTGTACATCGGGCCGTTCGGCAAGTTCTGGATGCGCTTACCAATCACCGTCGCGCCGGTCGAGTCGCCGAACATCTCCTTTGCCGTCGCGCGGCTCACGATCACCTCATTCCATCGCTGCGTTTCGGCCGGATCGAACAGCTTGCCCGCGACGAGTGGAATGCGCATCGCGCGAAAGTACCCGGCATCTGCCGCGCTGTAGATCTGGAGCGGCGGAATCGCCGTCGGGCTCGAAACGCCCTCGACATAGAGCGGGTCTCGGTTGTGGTTGAGCCAATGGAGCGGCAGGCTCGTGCTGATGCCCGCCGCCGTCACGCCGGGCAGGGCGCGGACTCTATTCGCCAGCGTCGTTTGAAAGCGGACGTAATCCGCCTGCTTGGGATACCGGCTCTGTGGCGCCCCCACCCACAGCGTCGCCACACCGTTCGGGTCGAAACCCGGCTTCACCGCACGCAGGCGCTCGAAGCTCTTGAGCAGGAGTCCCGACGCGACGAGGGCGACGAGTGCAAGCGCCATCTGCACGCTCACGAGCACCGACCGCGCCCGTGCGCGACCACGCCCAGTCGTCGCCCCGCGGCCGGACTCGCGCAGCCCGGCGAACACCCCGCTCCCGAACCATCGCGCCGCCGGCGCAATCGTGCACGCCACGGCGACGGCCGCGCTCGTGACGACGATGAACGACACCGTCGCCCAATCGACGCGCACCTCGGCGAGTCGCGGAATATCGATCGGGCTCGAGCGCACCAGCACGCCGACGGCGAGCAGCGCGACGCCTAACGCGATGATCGACGCGAGGCCGGCGAGCATCAGCGATTCCGTGAGGAAATGCGAAATCAGGCGGCCGCGGGACGCGCCCAGCGCCGCCCGCACCGCGAGCTCGCGCTGTCGCGATTCGGCGCGCACCAGCATGAGATTGGCCACGTTGGCGCACATGACGAGCAAAACGAGCCCCGCCGCGGCGGCAACGACCCAGAGCGTCGGCGCCACGTCGGCGACGAGATCATCCTTGAGCCACGTGACCGTGGGCACGGGGTGGCCTTGCTCGAGCATCATCTTCGTCGTCAACCCCGGCGCGACCAGTGGATAGGCTTCCGCGGTCCGTGGCAACACCGACGCCAGCTCGCGCTGCACCGTCGCGAGGCTCACGCTGTTCCCCAATCGCGCGTAGGCGCGCGAGTTGAAGCCGCCGAGCCACGCGGCTTTCGTATCGAGGCGCACCGGAAACCACAGCTGCGTCCTCGGCGTCGGCACTCGGAACGACGCCGGCATTACGCCGATGATCTCCCAGAGCGCTCCGTCGGCGAGAATCTTCCTCCCGACCACGTTCCGCTTCGCGAGGAAGCGTGTCCGCCAGAGATCATCGCTGATCACGACGACGCGCGGCGCGCCGGGTTGATCGTCCGCGGCCGACAGGACGCGACCGCGCGCCGCCGGGACCTCGAACAAGCTCATGAAGTTGCCGCTCACCGACGCCGACGCGAGTAACTGCGGATCACCCTCGCCATCGGCGTCTGTGACGTTGACGGAGAAGGTGCGGTAGAGCGTGAGGTCGCGCATCGACGGCGCGAATTGGCGGTAAGTGAGATACATCGCCGGCTCGATCCCGGCATTGTCGAGCGACAGCTTCGCCAGGTCGTGTGACACGGACGCGAGCTGCGCGGGATGGCCGTACGGCAGCGGACGTAAAACGACATCGTTCACGATGGTGAAGATGGTGGCCGCGGCAGCGATGCCGATCGAGAGGGTGAGGAGCACTGTCGCCGTGAACGCCGGCGTCCGCCGCAGCGAGCGAATCACGAAGCGCATGTCGCGCAGCGATTCCTCGAGCGGCCGGCTGCGGTATTCGTCGCGGGCCGCCTCGACCCACTGCGCGCCGCCGAAGGCGAGCGCCGCGCGGCGGCGCGCTTCCTCGTCGTCGATGCCCTGCTCGCGGAGCTGTGCGGCATGCATGTCGAGGTGAAAGCGCATCTCTTCGCGCATCGCATGCTCCTCGCGGCTCGCGGAGAGCGCGCCGGCGACGCGTCGCAGCTCGCCGAGGAGGAGGCGCAATGGATTGCGCGGTCGCGTCACGGCTGCATCCCGAGCACGAGCTGGATGCCGCGTGACAGCCGCTCCCATCCCCGCTGCTCGGCGGCGAGCTGCCGCCGGCCGGCGGCCGTGAGCGCGTAGTATCGCGCGCGGCGATTGTTCTCGGTGGTGCGCCATTCGGAGGCGATGAAGCCCTGGCGCTTGAGGCGATAGAGCGCCGGGTAGAGCGAGCCCTGATTCACGGCGAGCGCCTCGTCCGACCACTGGTGAATGCGGTCGGTGATTCCCCAGCCGTGCATTGGGGCGAGGCTGAGCGCTTTGAGGATGAGCATGTCGAGCATGCCCTGGATCATGTCGCCGGAGGCGTCGTTCGCTGGCACGGCCCCTACCTCTCGATTGTAGAGAGAAGCTACCGCTCGCTCTACTCGATTGTCAAGAGGAACGGTCTGGCACTACGGGAGCGGACAATACTGTCACGCACCTAACGCGGATTGCCGGGGACCGGAACGGGGACGATCAGCGGCGGAGCGTCCTCCGGTCGTGGCGTTACCTGCGTGCGCCGCACGTCGACCAGGACGCTATCCCTGAACGAGAAGCTCACGGCCCGATACGTCCCCTGGTTGCCTAACGGCGGCCGTCTGAGAAAGTAGGTCCACTCCTCCGCCCTGGCGCTCGTGACCATCGCCTGGGGCGCGTGAAGGCAGCTACGCACATCCTCCTCGCGCGTCTCTCCGACCCGTGCTGCACCGACGATCCGCTGCCAGAAGTCCTCGGCGGGTACGGCGCTCCACCGCAGATAGCCGCCCGCGAGGGCAAGGCCCGCGCCGATCGCAAAGCTGTTGACGATTCGGCCGGTGTGCCCGCCGTTCGTCGTAGAGCCGAGCAATCCGATGGCGGCGCCGCCGATGATGAGCGCGTTGCCAATTGGCCGGCGGAGCTCCGCCGCGCGCATCTCGGTGCCGTCGCACAGATCCGTGGAGAATGAGGCGACACTCGACGTGAGCGTGACGCCCACTGGGTGCGCTTGAACCTGAGCGCTAACCGCCCGCGGTCCGAGAAAGAGGAAGAGTGCCAGGACTTCCACGTGACGTGGCATCATGCGCCTCCTGTGACGGTTTCCCCTATACTCGGAGCTAGTACCCCGATCGGCTCGTTAGATCCGTTCTCTAAGAAATGCAGTCGGCCAGCATTCGTCAGCCTGCGACTGCGATCGCCAGAGTTGCCCTTGAGGTCACACTCGAGTTTCAGCAGTCTCCAGTCATGTGCGAGTCGAGACTCTGGTTCCACCGGTTCGTCCAAACAGCCCTGCTCGTCGTAGTCGCTGCTTGCCATCCAGCAATCGGATCGGGCATCTCCCCGCGTCCGAGTGCTGCGCTGCGAGTCCGCCAATGCAAGCGGGATACGCAGACCGACGCGTGTGCCGAAGAGCGTCCCGTCCAGCGCGCGACCACTCGAGACTCGAAACTCTCCCAGGGCAACCACGCGAGCACCGGGACGACGAGCTTCATTTTCGAGGGGAACCGCGTCTATGCGCTGCTCACCTTCTTGAAGCCCGACGGCTCCGCGCATGCCGCGTACGCGTACGTGGACATGGGCGCCGCCGACATGGCGCTATCGGCGCCGCTATATGACTCGCTGGGCGTGAGCACGGGCGCGCCCGCGCGGTTCAAAGTTGGTGACTACGCGCTCGAGGCGCCCGCGGCCAATATTCGACGCGGCGGCTCGCCTAACGTGGGCGGCTCGCGCCCGCAGCTCGAGGCCTCGCTGCCGGCGTCGGTGCTCCAGCATCACGCACTCGTTCTCGATTACGAGCATCGAACGCTCACGCTCGGAGATCCGGGATCCACGGCGCCCAGCGGCACGCCGGTGCCCTTCCGCCTCGACACTGCGACGGGTCTCATCGCCGTCGACGCCACGATCGACGGCGAGACCTACCCGATCACGATCGACAATGGCTCGGCGTATACCTGGGTGAGACAGGACGCCGCCAGCCAGTGGCTGCGCCGGCATCCCGACTGGGAACGCGGCGTCGGCGCCGTCGGCACGGCGAACATGATGCTCCGCGGCGAGCGGCCGGAACGTGAGGGAATACTCATCCGCATTCCGGAGCTCTCGATCGGTGCGATTCGCTTGACGCAGGTTGGCGCGCTCGCCGTCACCGGTGGACGCGGCATGGACACGAGCCTGGCGCTCATGGATTGGTACTCGAAAAAGAATCCCGTTCCCGTGCTCGGCTGGCTCGGCGGCAATGTCTTCAAGGCGTTCCGGTTCACCGTCGACTACCAGAAGCATATGATGTACTGGTTGCGTCAGGCGGAGCCCGACACGAGCGACCTGCACCAGGTCGGCCTGACGCTGCGCACCGCGCCGCATGCGGTGTACGTCGTCGCGGTCGCGACGAAGAATGGAAAGCCGACTGTCGAGGGTGTGCTGCCCGGCGATCAGTTGATCAGCGTCGCCGGCCACGAGCTCGGCTCGGGCACCATCGGCCAGATCTTCGAATCGATGCATGGTGCGCCGGGCGCGACGCGCGAGCTGGTGCTCGAGCGCAATGGCGTGCGCTTCACGGTCACCGCGGCCATCACGGCGTTCTGAGCGGTTGACGCAGGTGCTTGACGAGGCCAGTTGGTGTCATGAGCATCATCTAAGGGCGTGCGTTCCAGTCCACCACAAAATCGGAAGCGATGTTCATTTTGAAAGACGGCCCGATCACATTCGAGCTGCGACGCCTGGCACCTCCGTCGGACGAGGCAAGGGATCTGCTAATCGCCGTGCAGCTACAGCGTCCGCATTTTTCCGCCGCCAATTTGCGCGTCTGGGTTGCTGCAGTTGCACGCGATCGATTCCTCACGGAGATGTCAGCGCTGGAGCGTGAGCGCCGTGGTGAAGCGGTGTTGCAGAGCATGAGTCCACAGGATCTCAGGTGCAGCCTCAAGGTGTATGATCGCGCCGGGCATGTGGAGATGCGAGGACATGTCGGCGATGCGATCGTCGACCGAGACTACGCGGAGATTGCTCGCGTGCCTTTTCGGATCGAGATCGACCCGTCGGCACTACCCGCTCTGGTGCATGACTTGACGGCCACGCTCCTGAGCGAATCGCGCGAATTGTGAGCGATGAGATCCGAAGAGAGTCTCACGTTGCAGAAGTGGTTAGATCACTCAACGAGTCAACGCGCGGGCTGGGGCAGCCGATCCTTCGTAGCCGGATCGGACCTATTTGAGGACAAAGAGCGAACAGCCGCTCAGGGCTTTCCATTCACGATCAAACCCTTCGCAGCCGACCGCATTACCAGCACGGTATGGCCGTGCGCGTAGAGGCGCGGGAGTGCCGCGCCGGATTTCGGCCAGACACTGAGAACGAGCTCGGGATTCGACGCCGATGTGCTGAAAATGAGCTCGCCCGTCTCTTCGCTCAATTCGCCGTTCACGACCCCTCTCGCGGTTCCGGAGTCTCCAGACAGCGTGATCGAACCGGACGGCGTTGCTCGCGCGTCGATACCAAGCGACTTGAAGAGACGGCCTCGCGTCGTTATGCGAATCTGTGGCGGCTGGGTGGAATCAACCGAGCGAACCTGGGCGACCATGGCCTCGGGACGGGGCGACCGGCTCACAGTTCCCGAAGACGCCAAGGCTGCGGCGAAGACAAGCACAGCGAAACTCTTCATCCTGGTCTCCCGATTGTGCGACACGGCATCGCGGGCGATCAGAGAATTCGAAGCACCCGACAGACAGCGGTCGCACGCTTTTGTCCTGCAGTCGAACTTACAAAAGAATGCATCGGCTCGGCTACCGGGCCAACCTACTTCCCCCATGGTGCGCGATTCAAAATCAATTCGCCAGCTCGGAGAGCCGCAAGTCATTGCCACTCAGCGGCCGAGCCAGAGAGATCGAATCCAGTCATATCGTTCAGGATTTGCTGCGAACGGCTCGTAATGGTTGTTATTCTTGGTGAGCGTGAGGACAAAGTTGTCGCCGGTCCGCGTTCGCTCTTCAGGATCATACGCTGTGGGGTCACTGCCAACCCCTACCTCGCGTCCGTTCAGTTGGACAAGGAGCTGACGTAGTTGCTCATGGCCCGTGCCGCTGCCAAGTAACTCGCAGCGCGAAGGGTACCGTGATGGAAGCGCCACAATCGAGAACGGCGCTCGTTCTGGAATCGACTGCAGCGCCGCGTCCATCAGCATGGAGTCTACCCGTCCAGCGATCTGATAAGGATTCAATCGCTTGATCGTTAATGCGATCTCCGGCCACTGGACTTCCTGAAGAAGAGTTCGGAGGTCCTCGAGCGAGTTGATGAAGTACTGATCACTGCTGGCTGCGGAATGCGGTAAGTGAACGTCCACCCACAGCTCTCCCTGCTCGCTCAGCCAATCGCTGAGGAGTGCGAGGTTGTGCATTGTCAGAAGCGCAAGGTATGTCATCGACTCACACTGAATCGTCCTATACTATCCGTTGTGCCAGCACGTAGTGATGAGACAATCGCAACTCGAGCACTCGGGAACGCAGGCCTATTTGCCGGGCGACGTCAATTGTCGCACTGCCCCATTCGCCACGTTCACGATCCAGATCGTCGAGCCGCGGTCGAACGCTCGGACAAACGCGAGCTCCTTCCCGTTAGGTGACCACACCAGTGCTCCCCAGATGCGGCCCTCGTACATCAGTCCCCAGCCGCGCGAGTAAGTCGACGTCACGCTGTTGTGGAACACGACGCGTTCATCGGTGCCGTCAGGCCGAATGAGCCGAATATCCGCGTCATGCGGACCATCTGCGAGGAACGCGATCCATTCGCCAGTTGGACTCCACGCTGGAGACACCCCGCGCGCAATCGCGCGCGGGTGCAGCCCGGCCGAGTCGACGACAACGATCTGATTGATCGGTCGCTCTACCGGTCCGGCGTGCCGCACATACACGAGCCGAGCTCCTTCGGCGCTCCACGCGGGTGTCTGGTGTGAGGCTGTATCGGCCCCGCCGATTCGATGAAGGCCGCTCCCGTCCGCATTCATCAGATAGATCTCGTAATTGCCTTCGCGAGTCTGACACATACCGTCAGTAGCTATTCGACGACCGTCCGCTGAGAAGGCGGGATGCTCATGATAGATCGCGCAGCCGGCTTGCAGAGTGTCCTCACGCCCGTTCAGCAGATCCAGTTGCACGAGCCGTGAATTGTTCGGTTTGACTAGTACCGCATACACGAGCGTACGACCGAGGGGATCGATGGCCACACCCTCCGTTGATTGCGCCGCATGGCAATCGGGCTGCCCAATAGCCAGCGCTTTCGCCTTGCCTCGGCCACTCGTCTGAACAACGAAGATTCCACTGCCCTCACACGTAGAGGCATAAACGTCGGCGTAGTTGTATAGCTCGAGGTGGACGAGGATCAACTCGCCATCCGGCAGCCACCGAAGCGGAACGTCCGATGGATCGTACCGCATGCCGCCAGGATCTCGCGCTGCGTCGGCCGCGGTCGCGCCATGGAATCGGGGAATAGCGACCTGCGCGCGGAGATCAGTGGCGGCAACTAGCGCTGCCACGAGTAGCTGGAACTTCATCGATCGGCGACGGTTGTTGTTCATGTAACACCGGCCGTTATGGTCATGTAGCAAGCGACAGCTTCGGCTGCAATAGCGCTGGAGATTCAGCGCAGCGCTCTCCTGAAGATCAATTTGTCATCGCCCGGCCGGTAGTACTCGGGGATGCCGTTCAGTGATGCAACTCGTGCTTCCCACTTCCCGGATGCTACTGGCGCTCGGTGCCAAAGGCCGCCGTTGGACACCGCCGTCCGGTAGTTCTCCCACTTGACGCTCATATCTTGACAATCATGAGGAAGATTCCCAGACTCACTGTCATGTCGCTCTGGCGCCCGATGATGCGCGGACTCCGGTCCCTCGTCCACCACGACGTTGCGGACGCCGAGATCGATGACGAGCTGCGGCATTATTTCGAGCAAGCGGTCGCTGCCTACGCAACCCGCGGTTACACACCCGCCGAGGCGCGGCGCGCCGCGCAACGGGAGGTCGGCAACATGACGGCGGCTCACGAGCAGGTACGCTCCTCCGGATGGGAGAACGTCGTCGAGACCACGCTCGCCGACTTTCGCTATGCTTTCCGTCGCCTTCGCGCGAATCCCGGATTTACGTTCGTCAGCGTTCTCACGTTGGCGCTCGGCATCGGCGCGACGACGGCAATCTTCAGCGCGGTCAATCCGATTCTGTTCGAGCCTCTCCCCTACCCCGGCGGCAACCGGATCGTGATGGTATGGTACGCCGGCGACGATGGCTCACGCGTCATGCCGACGTTCGGCAACTACCACGAGCTCGCCACACGGAGCACTTCATTCGCGGCGATCGCCGGCTTTGCTCCCTGGCAGCCGACGATGCTGGGCAACACAGAACCGGAGCGCCTCGACGGCCAGCTGGTGAACGCCGACTTCTTTCGCGTCCTCGGCGTGACGCCGGCGCTCGGGCGTGGCTTCAGCGCCGACGATGACCGCTCCACTGGCGCCAAAACTGTGATGATCAGCGATCGGTTGTGGCGCCGTCGGTTCGCCGCGGACCCCATGGTGATCGGCCATCAGATTTCGCTCAATGAGAGTCTTTATACAGTTGTCGGCGTACTGCCGCGGGATTTCGAGAATGTGCTCGCGCCGGAGTGCAACGTGTGGACGCTGTTACAGCTGGATCCGCCGGTGGGATTCAACGGCCAGGAGTGGGGGCACTGGCTGCACATCGTGGCGCGACTTCGCCCGGAGGTCACCATCGCGGCGGCGCAGCGCGACCTCGACATCATTGCCCGCACGCCGCTCCCCGAATTTCCACGCGCGCCATGGGCCGCACTGAAGAAGGGCACGATCGTCACCTCGCTGCGCGACGATGTGTCCGGCCCCGTCAAGCCGGCGCTCCTCGCCGTGATGGGCGCGGTGATCGTCCTGCTCGTGATCGCGTGCGTCAACGTCACGAACCTGCTGCTCGGCCGCGGATCGCAGCGCCGGGCGGAGTTCGCGATGCGGGTCGCGCTCGGCGCCGGCCGCCATCGGCTGTTGCGACAGCTGCTCACCGAGAGCGTGGTATTGGCATTGATCGGCGGCGCGCTGGGACTGGCCTTCGCCGTCGCGGGCATTCAGGCGCTCGTCGCACTGAGTCCGCCAGGCATGCCTCGCGTGCAGGCGATCGGCATCCACGGCCCCGTGTTCGTCTTCTCGCTCGCCGTGAGCGCGCTCATCGGCATCGTCGTCGGACTGATGCCGGCGATCCAGGCGGCCCGCGGCGATCTTCGCGCGGCGCTGCAGGAGGGCGCGCGAAGCGCCGTGCGGGGCAGCCGCCTAACGCGCCGAGTGCTCGTCGTCGCGGAAGTCGCGCTGGCCCTCGTGCTCCTTGTCGGCGCCGGTCTCTTGTTGCGCAGCGTCGAGCGGCTGTTCTCGATCCCGCCCGGCTTCGACAGCTCGCATTTGCTCACCATGCAGGTACAGGTCGCGACCCCGCAGCGAATCCACGGTGACAGCGGCAAGGCGCGATTCTTCGATCAGGTGGTGGAGGCGGTACAACGCGTACCGGGCGTGGCGGCGGCTGGATTCACGAGTGAGTTGCCGTTAGGCGGCGGTGACTCGCGGAACGACGAATACTGCGGCCAGATCGACGGTGTTCCGAGCACGTCGGACACGTGCGCATTTCGCTACTCGGTAACACCATCGTACTTCGCGTCGATGAGGATTCCGCTCGTGCGAGGCCGATTGCTCGACCTGAGCGATACCCGGACCGGGGCAGCCCACAAAGTGGTGATCAGCGAGTCCTTCGCGAAGCGCGCCTTTCCGAATCGCGATCCGATCGGCCAGCGCATTCGCTATAGCGGCAGTGACCGGCGTCCGTGGGACGAGATCGTCGGCGTCGTCGGCAACGTGAGGGAGGCTGGACTTGGCGCCGAGAAGATGAACGCCTTCTACTCGACGCTCGAGCAAGCGCAGTGGGTCGACAATCCGCTCTGGCTCGTCGTTCGTGTCCGTGCTGACGCGGCGGCACTCACCGCCGGCGTCAAGCAGGCCGTGTGGTCGGTGGACAAGGATCAGCCCATCACCCGGATTGCGACGATGGACGCGCGCATCGCGTCCACCGAAGCTCAGCGTCATTTCGCGCTGATCGTCTTCGAGGCGTTCGCGTTGACGTCGCTGATGCTCGCCGCCATCGGGATCTACGGCGTGCTGTCGGGCAGCGTCGCCGAGCGGATTCGGGAGATCGGCGTTCGGTCGGCGCTGGGCGCTTCGCCGGCGGAAATCTACGGCCTCATACTCCGCCAGGGGATGACGCTCGCCGCCGCGGGCGTCCTGCTCGGCGTAGGCGGCGCGATCTTCGCCAGCCGCGCCCTCGTCACGCTGCTCTTCGGCGTGACCACGCTGGATGTCGTGACGTATGCGGGCGTCATCGCGCTGCTGTTCGCGATCGCCGGGATCGCGTGCTGGCTGCCGGCATCCCGCGCCGCGCGGGTCGACCCAGCGATGACGTTACGCGCGGATTAATCAGGAGCGAGAGACCAACCCTTTCCTGAAGATCAATTTGTCATC
>Ga0070713_100000210_pt1 | contig 38839 bp, 35 predicted proteins | sample LARL82metaG_FD_65465 | JGI IMG/M metagenome (GOLD analysis project Ga0070713, IMG submission 65465) | Corn, switchgrass and miscanthus rhizosphere microbial communities from Kellogg Biological Station, Michigan, USA - LAR L8-2 metaG | ecosystem: Host-associated > Plants > Roots > Rhizosphere ... | reverse complement strand
CGCAGCCTCCCGTATGCCGCATCATGGATTACGGGAAGTATCTCTACCAGCAGGAAAAGAAAGAGCGCGAGGCCAAGAAGCATCAGAAGACAATTACCGTAAAAGAGGTCAAGTTCCGCATCAATGTGGACGACCACGATTACGAGACCAAGAAGAACCATGTTTTGCGGTTCCTGGACGAGGGCGACAAGGTTAAGGCGACGATCTTCTTCCGCGGACGCGAGATGACGCGCACCGGGCTGGGACGGCAGATTCTGGAGCGGCTGATCAAAGACGTCGAGTCCCAGAGCATTGTCGAGTTTCGTCCCCGTCAGGAAGGCAACACGCTGCACGCGATCCTGGCGCCGAAGAAGTCGGACAAGGAACGTGAGAAGGAAAAAGAGAAAGAACGAAAGCTGAAGGCCGCAGCGCAGAGTACTGCGAGCGAGAACCCGCCTCCGGCGCAGGTCGCCAAGCCCGCGTCGTAGCGCGGCTGAAGCGACGAATACAAATTCATCGCAATTGGCACTTGGCACTTGGCATTTAGGCCAGTCGAGAGAATGCCTGAGTGGAGTATTGTTTGCCTGAAGTGCTAAATGCCAGATGCTAATAGCTGAGGTTTTTATGCCGAAACTTAAGACACACAAGGGCGCGGCCAAGCGCTTCAAGAAAACAGCGACAGGAAAAGTGAAGCGGGGGAATGCGAAACTGCGTCACATCCTGACGTCGAAAGAGACCAAAACCAAGCGGAAGATGCGCAAAGGCTCTTTGGTGAGCGATGGAGATCTCGCTAAAGTGCTGCGGATGATTCCGTATCAGTGAGCAAAGCATTGTTGAATTTTGATTGTTGATTGTTGAATGAAAACGTGACGCGCTGAGGTTTTTGTTCAACAATCAACAATCATCAATCAACAATTGCCGGGCGTGTGAAGAGGTCATCGATCGCTCCAGGCGAATCGTCCTTACCTCCAGCCGCCATAAACGTGAAGCTAAAAGGAGAACACCATGCCTCGTGTAAAGCGCGGAACCAAACGCCGCCAGAAACGCAAGAAGATACTTGACCGCGCTAGCGGATATTTCCTTACTAAGTCGAAGCTCTACCGTTCAGCCAAAGAGTCGGTTGAACGCGGGCTGAAGTTTGCTTATGCAGGACGCAAGCAGCGCAAACGGCAGTTCCGTTCGCTGTGGATCGTGCGCATCGGTGCAGCTGCCAAGCTCAACGGATTGAGCTACAACCAGTTCATTCACGGGCTGAAGAAGGCCGGCGTCGAGCTGGACCGCAAGATTCTCGCGGACCTGGCAGTGAATGATCCGGCGGGGTTTGCCGGGCTGGCGTCGCAGGCGAAGACGGCGCTGGCTTAGGAAAGTGGGCTTCCGGCTTCCGCGAAGTCGTTCCGCTACTCACATATAATCTTTCGTTCCGAGCAGGCGGGGTCTCTAACGGGCTCCGTGGTGGAAAATTCCCTGCGACGGCATGGGATGCGTGTAGGTGAAAGGGATCCTTCGCTGCGCTCAGGATGACAGTGCTTGGACTATGGCTTATTCCGTTCCTAAACTGACGGATTATTCGGCGGCAGCGCTGGAGAAAGCTTCCGGCGAATGCATTGCTGCGTGCCAGGAAGAATCCACGGTGGTTCGCAGCGATGCCGATCTGAAGACGTTTCGCGACCGGTGGATGGCTCGGAAGAACGGGATCCTGACGCAGATCAATGATCTATGGCTGAAAGGTGCGCCCAAAGAAGCGAAGCGTGAAGCAGGGATTCGCGTCAATGATTTGAAAGCGCGGATTACCGAGCTGGTGGATGGGGCGCACGTTTCCGCGGCAGGCACGGATTCCCTGGCGACTGAAGCTGTCGATATTACTCTTCCCGGAGTGCGGCGGCCGATTGGCGCTGAACATCCGGTGGTGAAAACAACCAACGAGATTGTCGGCGTGTTTCAAAAACTCGGGTACTCGGTAGCCGAGGGTCCGGTCGTCGAGACCGACTACTACAACTTCGAGGCTTTGAACTTTCCGCCCAACCATCCGGCGCGCGATTCGCAGGACACGTTGTTCATTGCCGGGCAGCAAGCCAAGCCGCAGAGGGAGAGGTTGCTGCTTCGCACGCATACTTCGCCGGTGCAGATTCGAACGATGGAGAAGATGCGTCCGCCGATTCGCATTGTGATTCCCGGAACCGTGCACCGCAACGATCCTCCGGATGCCAGCCACTCGCCGATGTTCCATCAGATCGAGGGACTCGCGGTGGATACAAACATCACATTCGGCGATCTCAAGGGGACGCTGGATCACGCGATGAAGGCGCTGTTCGGGTCTTCGGTTAAGACACATTTCAGGCCGTCTTTCTTTCCTTTCACCGAACCTAGCGCGGAGTTGTACGTGACGTGCTTTATCTGTGGCGGCAGCGGGAAGCGCGGGACTGATCCGTGCCGTCCTTGCAAGCAGACCGGATGGATCGAGGTGCTGGGTTGCGGGATGGTCGATCCCAACGTGTTCGAGTTCGTGAAGGACAACGGCTACGACCCGAAAAAAGTATCGGGATTTGCATTCGGGATGGGTGTGGACCGGCTTGCTTTGCTGAAGTACGGCGTGGATGATTTGCAGTACTTCTTTCAGGGGGATGTGCGGTTTTTGCAGCAGTTTGGGTAAGAGCTTCTAGCTCCTGGCTGCTAGCTTCTAGCTCATCGTGAGCTGGTTTGCTAGGAGCTAATAGCTAGGAGCGAGAAACTTCTCATGAAACTTTCTCCACAATGGATTCGCGATTACGTTGATCTCGCGGTCGACGACCGCCGTCTGGCTGAGGACCTGACCAATGTTGGAATCTCGGTCGAGGGGATCAGCGGGGCTGGCGCGGATAGTGTGTTCGAGATGGAGATCGGGACGAATCGTCCCGATGCGATGAATCATTATGGGGTCTCGCGGGAGGCGGCGGCGATTTACGATCGCCCGCTGAAGCAGCTTTCAGCTCTCAGCCGTCAGCCTTCAGCGAAAGCTTCAAGCGAACGCTCGTTTCCCATTATTGTGGAGGAGCCTGCACTGTGTCCTCGCTTTAGCGCGCAGGTGATTCGCAATACTCATATCAAGCCTTCGCCCGAGAAGATTGCGCATCGTCTGCAGTTGCTGGATCAGCGGCCGATTTCGAATGCTGTTGATGCTACCAACTACGTGCTTTGGGAGATTGGGAAACCGACGCACGTGTTCGACATGGACCTCCTCGAGGGGAGCAAGATCATCGTGCGGAAGGCGCGTGCGGGCGAGACGCTGAAGACTCTGGATGGCGTCGAGCGAAAACTCACGACAGAAGATCTTGTCGTCTGCGACGCGAAGAAGCCCGTAGGGCTTGCGGGAGTCATGGGCGGGTACGACACCATGATTACCGAGAAGACGCGCAATATTCTGATCGAATCGGCGTGGTGGGATCCGGCGATCGTGCGCAAGATGTCACGCCGGCACACGCTGCATACTGACGCTTCGCACCGCTTCGAGCGGGGCGCAGATTTCGAATCGACCGTACTTTCCTGCGATCTTGTCGCCAAGATGATTCTGGAATCGGGCGGTGGAGAACTGGTCGGTGACGTGGTCGATGTCGTGTCCAAGAAAATGGACCAGGCTCCTGTAATCCTGCGTGTTTCCGAGGTGCGCAGGATCCTCGGTGGAGATCTCGACGCGGGCCTCATTTTCCGGCTACTCAAGAGGCTGGGATTCAATCTCATTCCCGAAGGCCAGGGCGACGCTCAGTTCCGAGTTCAGATACCGAGTTGGCGCCTGGATGTTGAGCGTGAGATCGACGTCATTGAAGAAGTTGCGCGGATGCACGGTTACGACAAGTTCGAGAATACTCTGCCTGCTTACAGCGGGGCGGTAGTCGAGTTGCCACATGCGCCTGTTGATTCCACCGTGCGTGCACGCGCACTGGCGCTCGGATACAACGAGGCCCTCTCGCTCAGTTTCATATCGCACGCGGATGCGGAGAGATTTTCTTCTGGGACACAAGTCCTCGAGTTGGAGAACCCGCTCAGCGAGGAAGCATCTATCATGCGCACGTCGCTGGTGCCCGGGATGCTCGACATGCTGGGCTGGAATTTGAATCGCGATGCATTGGGTGCACGGCTGTTTGAAATCGGCGGCTTGTATGAAATGTTAAAGGGCGAGCGACTGGAGCCTCGGCGTGCGTGTCTCGGTGCGACGCTAGACGCAGTGCGCAGCGCTTTGCCTGCTAGCGGTGCGCTCGATGTGAGCAATGGAGAAAAGGCTGCTGCGGCGGAGGCGTTTCGCGGGTTCAAGGGCGACGTAGAGAACCTGTTGGCGCTCTTTGCCGGCGAGGCTCGATATGAACCCGGCGCGGCCGGGTACTATCACCCTGGGCGCTCGGCGCGTGCACGGATGAACGGTGTGGTGGTGGCGGAGTTTGGACAAATTGATCCCGAAGTGGCGACCGCTCGCAAGCTGCGGCAGGATGTGTTCGTCGCGGAAATCGATTTGGAGCAACTGTACGACCTGGGATTGCGCGCCGTGAAGTTCATGCCACTCGGCAAGTATCCCGCGGTAGAGAGAGACTTTTCGTTTGTGTTTGACGATAAAATTCTGTTTTCGGAGATCAACAAGACTGTGGCCGATTTGGGAATCGCTGAATTACGGGAGTTTCGGCCAGAGGAGATTTTCCGTGGCGGAACGATTCCAGTCGGAAAATATTCTGTGCTGCTGCGTGTCCGGATGCAATCTGCGGAGCGCACGTTACGCGATGACGAGATTGCGCAATGGTCGGTGAAGATTGTGGATGCGCTGACAAAATTGGGCGGAGTGCAGAGAGCTTAGAAAGCTCGATTCAGAGTCAAAATCCCCACTTCCGGCAACATCGGCCCATAGTGGCGGGGTGATTGGGGTGTCCATCGCACGGGCATGACCTCCTGTGCAAAAGCTACCGGGATGGGCCTTGCGCGGTTTTGCAAGGACGAGTAACATATGAGTGTTCTCGTTTAGGCCTCGTTCCCGCGCAGGCCTTCTGCGTCCGCCAATCCAATGCGGCGCCTTTTACGGATCCGATAAGCGGAAAATCGAAACCGATTTAGATTTTCATTTCGTGTATAGCAGTTCTTTGCAAGGTTGGGGTTCGTTCCATAGTGTGTTCCGTTGCCATTCGCAACCGCAGAAGAAATGGGAGTGTGTCGGGCCGAGCCCCTATGCATCCGCAGCAGATGTGCGTCTGAAACGGCATATTGAGAATCTGTAAAGATTTGCAACTTCAGTGAACAATTTGAGAGGACTATGAACGCAGGACCAGGAAAAAACTCCGGTGGGGGAGGACGACGGCGGCGGAGAGGTCGGCGGCAACACAACCAACGCGGTCAACGGCCCGGTCAGGGCATGAGCAGGGAAAACAAAGACGGCATCTATACGGCGCCGATGGACCACAGCTACCGAGCTGCGCTGGCTGGGGGAAACCATAACGGGCACAAAGGTGGCCGCCCGCGTCCGGGATTCTCGGCGCAGTATCCGCAACCGGAACCGGAACCTTTGCCTGCTAGTGTCGAATCGAATTCTCGCATCTTCGTTTTTATTGAAGATTTGTTTTTCATGGCGAAGATCCAAGAGACCGCGCGCAAGCTCAACGTAAAGGTTGAGTTCGTGAAGACGGACAAAGAGATGACGGACAAGATGCAGCAGAACGGGGACGAAAAGCCGTCACTCATTATTTTCGACCTCAACAATAACGGCGTGAAGCCGTTAACGTTGATACCGAAACTCAAGAGCAAGCTGAAGAAGGGCACTTCGATTATTGGGTTCCTGTCGCACGTGCAAGGCGATCTGAAGCAGAAGGCGCACGAAGTGGGATGTGACATGGTCTTGCCGCGGTCGGCGTTCTCGCAGAACCTGCCGCAGTTGCTTCGCCGACATGGGGCGCCGGAAGACGCCGAACCCACGGTGCAGTAGCTTTTTTCAGGTTTGAGAAACAGCTGTCCTCTTCATCAATTCCACTACCACCACTCGAAAGAGACTGGCGTCGGCAGCGCTCTGTAGTCCCTAGCCTGGCGGCCAATTGAGTGGTCGTCCACCCAGCAGATGCACGTGCAGGTGAAAGACGGACTGTCCGGCACCTGGCCCGACATTGAGGACCGTCCGATACCCCTGTTCAATCTTGCGCTGACGTGCGATCTGAGCGGCAGCAAGATGACACTGACCGATTACCTCAGCCTCCGATTGGTCGGCTTCTTTCAATCCAGCAAAATGCCGCTTGGGAATCACCAGCACATGGGTAGGTGCTTGTGGATTAATGTCATCAAACGCGAAGACGTGCTCGTCTTCATACACTTTCTTGGATGGAATCTCCCCGCGAATAATGCGGCAAAACAGGCAGTTTGGATCCGTCATGGTTGGCTCGCTTGCGAGAAAGATAACAAAGGGTCGGATGAGTTGTCAGCAGACGGTCGCGATAATGCCTACAGGGTTTGTCAGTCTAAGCGAACAAGGAAGACAGAGCCTTCGGGAGTTTCCGTTTCGGCGGCCAGTCTTTGTGCGCGTTCGTGGTCGTCATCCAGCACGCGGACACGAATCCACCAGTCTCCAGCAGGGCTTTTGAATCGCAGGACTTTAGCCGTTTGATAGCGGCGGGTGATGTGGTCGGCGAGTTTGCTTGCGGCTTTCTCGTCGGGCATGCCTCCGATCTGGACGGCCCATTTTCCGAGAGATCCGGCGGAGGCTCCGGATTGCATCAACTCGACCTTTACTTCCGCGACGCCTGCCTGCACCAGGTCGACTTTCCGTGCGGCCGCGAGCGAAAGGTCGACGATTCGTCCGGGAATAAAAGGACCACGGTCGGTGATCCGCACCAGCGCAGCGCTCCCTGTCTTTACGTTTGTGACGCGGACGATCGAGCCCAAGGGAAAGGTTCGATGCGCGGCAGTCATGGCGTGCATGTTATAGATCTCGCCATTCGATCCGCGACGATTGTGATAAGGCGGCCCGTACCAACTGGCGAGGCCTGTTTGGGTCTCAAGAGGCTTGGTTCCGACAGGGATCACCGGTTCGGCGAGATCTGATTCATCCTTAGGTATAGTCGGCGTGGGATGCTCGGCAGGCCTTGCAGGTTTAGGAAGCGAAGGAGGAGGCGCCGTAGTTGTTGATTCCGGTGGTGGAGGAGGGGGTACGGTGGCATGTGGCGGATTGTGATGGCCGCACGCGGTTAGAAGTAGCATCGCAATCAGCAGTACGAGAAGCATAGGTGTGCTGACGATCTGCAGGAGAGGCGGACGCCTGCCCCTTGAACTTACTTGGGCTGCGTCCGATGTTGTTCCATATAGTCGGCGAAGTCCGCGAGCTTCTGGGAAGCAACCCGCAACGCACGCGTGGAGTGCGTGCGCACGGCCGGAACGACTTCGTCGTTCAGATACTTGATGAATTCCGGGATTTCTTTCTCGAGACGCTCGGTCGCTTCGTTGATCGTTTGGCTGACGCGCGCCGACGCGTCTTCCACCTTGCGGTTGAAGTCGTTCATGGGACTCCTCGGGATGTCTGAGCGTGAAAAATTTCACGCGATACAGCGGGATGCCAGGCGGAATCATTATTTCGTGACCTGCAGCGCGGGTCAATGGCGCATTGGCTGATGGGGATGGTTCCGGGAGTGCTTATTCCGCGTGAGATAGAATTCGGTTTCCGCCATGAAGGGTTCTCACGAGAGGCGCCTCGTCCTGAAAGATCCAGACTTCGGTAGCCAACTTCTCGCCTGGTATGACGTGCACGCTCGCGACCTGCCTTGGCGGAAGAACCGCGATCCCTACCGGGTCTGGGTATCAGAGATCATGCTGCAGCAGACTCGAGTTGCGGCGGTGATCGAATACTATCAGGAGTTCATTCGGCGATTTCCTACCGTCCAGAAGTTGGCGGCGGCGCAAGAAGCGTCTGTATTGGCGGCATGGAGCGGGTTGGGATACTACCGGCGCGCGCGGATGCTGCATGCCGCCGCGAAAGTCATCGCCCGAGAACGTTCTGGTAAATTTCCGACCACCGCGGAAGATTGGCGGACATTGCCTGGGATTGGGCGGTACACCTCGGCGGCGATCGCGAGCATCGCGTTTGAGCAACCAGTCGCGGTTGTGGATGGGAATGTAGCGCGCGTATTGCAGAGAATCGCCGGTGCGTGCATGCCGACAGAGAAGATCTGGCATAGAGCAGAAAACCTGATCGATCGGAAGCGCCCCGGAGATTTCAATCAGGCAGTGATGGAGTTGGGGGCGACGGTTTGTACGCCGCGCGGACCTGCATGTTTGACATGTCCAGTGGTGGAATTGTGTGCGTCGCGGGGCGAGATGACTACTAAAGCGAAATCATGCGGGCAGAAGAAGAGGGAGATTCACTATGCACTGGACCGGAGAAACGGATCGGTATTCCTGAGGCAGAGGCCTCGCCATTCGCGGCTCATGCCGGGAATGTGGGAATTGCCGGAGATTCCGCGTCCGGAGGGTCAGAGCGAGCCGAGTTTCACGGTCAAGCATTCGATTACTGTCACGGATTTCACGGTGCGCGTGTGGCCGGTCCCGTCAATTGCCGCATCAGAGGGAGCGTGGTGGGCAACGGATCGTCTGCCAAAACTTGCGCTGACCGGGCTCGCCAAAAAGATCCTTCAGCGGAGCGGGATATTCCCAGCATCCGCGAGGAGAGTGAAGTCATCTAGAACTATGAGAGCCAGCGAATGAGCTCGGTTCGTGGAGGAATTTGGCAATGACGGCATTGGCGGCGGGAACGAAGGCGCCAGAAATTGAATTGAAAACACTGGAGGGGAAGAAGTTCTCGCTGGCGGATGGACTGAGTCGAGGACCGGTGGTTCTGACTTTCTTCAAAGTATCGTGTCCGACTTGTCAGTATGCCCTACCATTCCTGGAGCGCTTACATAGAGCATACGGAAAGAATGGAGTCGCGCTGGTTGGGGTTTCTCAGAACGACGCTAAGGAAACCGAGGCGTTCTGCAAGGATTTTGGCGTTACGTTTCCGATGCTGCTGGACGACATGCGCAGCTATCCCGCTTCGAACGCGTACGGCCTCACAAACGTGCCTTCGATCTTCTGGGTGGCACAGGATGGAGAAATCGAAGTCTCCAGTGTCGGCTGGGTGAAGGCTGATTTTGAGGCGATCAACCGCAAAATGGCGGAGTACGGAAAGACGGCACCTGCGGCGGTCTTCCGGGCTGGTGAGGATGTGCGCGACTTCCGCGCTGGCTGAGGGTCGAAGAACTAGGCGCCGGTCGGCGCTTGAACTCCGAACTAGACTAACTTAGACCACGAAGACAGAAAGTTACACGATGATGTACCCTCTCGCTATCATGTCCGCTCGGACAGGTACGTCTGGGGTCGGATTCCAACGGTGGGTGCACTCTCGTGCACCACTGGGTGCTACTTCTCTTACAACCCGCACATAGCCGTCCGTTACAATCCCTGCAGAACTTCATAAAAATGTGGGTCTTCCGGCGAGAGCCACTTTCGTTGGAGGGAGCGACCGATCATGCGGGGAATGGCCAAATTTACAGCGGCATGTCTGGTGGTGTGCGCAAGTCTGCTCGTGTGGGCGGAAGGCGCTGCGGGCGGAGGCGGATCAAAGGTGCCGAGCATTCACGTTTCGGCCGTAGCCGCGAATGCCTGGGGGACAATTACGCCGGAGCATATCCGGTGGCATGTGCGGTTTTTGTCGCACGATCTGCTCGAAGGGCGCGGAACCGGACAGCGCGGTGGGGATCTGGCGGCTGAATATATCGCTACGCAGTTTGCGGAGTATGGCCTGAAGCCCGCGGGTGATCATGGCACGTACATGCAGAAGGTGCCACTGGTAGGGATCACGACTTTGCCCGAGACACAGTTTTCGCTCATTCCCAAGAAGGGCGAAACCATGAATCTTAAGCCGCTGGACCAGTATGTGGCTTATGACCAGAGCCAGCAGCCCCAATCGGAGATTGACTCTGAAATCGTTTTCGTCGGGTATGGGATTGAAGCGCCCGAGTACAACTGGGATGACTACAAGGGCGTGGACGTGCGTGGGAAAGTGCTGTTGATGCTGGTGAATGAGCCTCCGTCGGACGACCCGAAGTTCTTCAAAGGCAAAGCCCTTACTTACTACGGACGGTGGACCTATAAGTACGAGCAGGGCCTGCGCAAGGGCGCTGTGGGGGTCATCCTGATTCACCAGATGCAGATGGCAAGCTATCCGTGGGAAGTGGTGCGGAACTCGAATTCCGGCGAGAAGTCGTTCTTGAAGGCGGAAAGTTCTGCGCTAAAGGTGGCGTCGTGGATCCACCTCGATGTTGCCAGCCGATTGATTTCGGAATCGGGGTTGAATTTGGACAAACTGATGACTTCGGCGCAGTCGCGCGACTTCCGTCCGGTGAATCTAGGTGCACGATTGAAGGCGCACATGGTGAGCAAGGTTCGCAATTTCGAATCGAACAATGTCCTTGCAATTCTGCCGGGTTCTGACAAGAGGGTTGCCGACGAGGCCGTGATGTACTCGGCGCATTACGACCATTTTGGAATTCGGCCTGATATGCCGGGCGACAATATTTTCAACGGAGCCGATGACAACGCGACCGGTTGCGGTATTTTGCTGGAGGTAGCCCGGGCGTTCGGAGTGGCAGCTTCCAAACCCCGTCGATCGATCTTATTTGCGGTGGTTACCGCAGAGGAGCAAGGGCTGCTTGGGTCGGAGTATCTCGGGAAGCATCCGCCAATTCAGGCCGGAAAGATTTCACTAGATCTAAACTATGACGACGTGAAGCCGCTGGGCGCGCCCGAAGAGGTGCAAGTTGCCGGGGCCGAGAGGACCAGCTTCTATCCAATTGTCGAAGCCACAGCTAAGGAGTTCCGGTTGGCGATTCGCGCCGATGCGCGGCCCGAAGCCGGACATTTCTATCGCTCGGATCATTTCAGCCTGGCGCGTGTCGGGATTCCTTCGTTTTCGATCAATGAGGGTATGAAGTTCAAGGGACATCCCGAATCCTGGGGTCTCGATCAGGAGAAGGAATACGTAGAAAAGCATTACCACCAGCCGAGTGACGAGTATCGTCCGGACATGGATTTTGTCGGCGACTCGGCGATGGCCCGGTTTGGATTCGCCCTTGGATGGGAAGCCGCAAATCAGGCGAAGCTGATCGGGTGGCAGAAGGGTGACGAGTTCGAGAGTGCGAGGGTAAAGAGTCAGCAGTAGTTTGACCGCGCGGGAGTTCCGGGTATCCGGCAAATACCGCGATTTCTGCAAAACGACCGTTTTCCTTCTAACTTTCGATCCGCCGTTCATTTCAAACCATTTAGTTCCCCGTAACCTAGGTAACTTTCACCTCTCTGTTTCCCCTGCTAGCCTCGATATGTAGTTTTGTATTCAGTAACTTCCGCAACGAATCCTGATCAAGGATGCCGAGGATACCCATTTTTCGTCTGGGAGGCACGCCGGAGAAGCCGGAGCTTCCCAATTTGTCCGCTTCGACGCCGTTCGTGTCGCTCGAAGGACTCACGGTTGGCGTGGACAACCTGCGGCATGACGTTGTGCTGAGTCCCAAGTTCATGGAACTGGGACGCGCGCAGATTGCCCGCTTGGTTGCGCGCCATGGTGAGGTGGAAGGACTGTTAGGCGCCGAGGCTCCGCAGACATCGCAGGCACCGTCCTGGCTGAGAAATCAGATGGGGAAGCCAGGACGATCGAAGAATGATCCCGGAGAGTGGAAATCAGCATTAACCGAGTTGCTTGTCGCCTCGCTGAATCGCGCGAAGAAGGAATACAAGCTCTCCGTCGATCTTCTCTGCCGGCTAGCGGTGACGAAATTCTTGCGGACTGAGATGAACCAGCAGTTCGCCCAAGTGGTGGAGCGCTGCCGGGTCCTGCTCAAAAGCTACGACAATTCGCGGCAACTGAAGGCGCACGAGTATCGCGAGCGGATTGCGGCATTCCAGGTGCGGAAGAAGATCATCCTGCGCAAGGCGGGGCAGGAGATCTTTGAGACCCTGCGCGAAGTGGAGAAGAGCACGCTGGGTCGAACACGTCGTTCGCTTTTTGGCGAAGAGACGAGCGGTGGGAGCTATTTCACGTATCCGTTGTTCTTAAACCGGCTGCTTTTCTCTGAAGACGGTCGCGACGATTATTTGTGCGCCGAGCATTACGTGATGCTAGGCAACTGGGACCGCGATCCAGACCGTTACGGGAGGATGCGCGAGATCATCTCCGGGTTTCTGCGTTCCCTTTACGGCGAGGAAACCAGCGCGGAGAGCATCGACTCGTGGATGAACGTGCCGGAGAACGCGCGTGATCTCGTCGGCACCGGAACACCCGAAGATTCTGAAGAGGGGGCGGCACAGCAGGAACGCCTGTCGGCGTGGGTGCGTCTACTGGAAGACGAGCAGGTCATGGAAAACGTGATTGCTTCCTACTACGTGGTGCCGCTGCTGAGTGAATACGCTCCCCGGATCAACCCGCAACAACTGAAGAATGCGCTGATCGATCGTACGGACTGCGACCGCGTCGAGCGCATGATCCAGGAAGGCGGCAAGCTTTCTCCCAATAGTCTTTATTCGGCGGTGGCGAAAGTAGCCAGTTGCAGAGGATCAGAGCGGGCCAAGGTGGCAGCACGGTTCCTGGCAGATTTCTTCCACTATCACCGCGACTTGCGGCGTCTGGAGACTCTGAACGGAGCTTTGGATTCAGTCAACCTGATGGCCAATGAGCGGCTGCAGGAGCTATCGCGAGTAAATGCCACGCTTTACGAATTTCTCCTCCCCGAAGAGCAGGAGAAGACCAGCTCCGATCGCGTATTGCGCCATGTGGTGCTCAAGGCTGACGTGCGGGACTCGACGCGGCTCACCCGGACGATGATGGAGAAGGGGTTGAATCCGGCCTCTTACTTCAGTCTGAATTTTTACGATCCGGTAAACAAGCTGCTCGAAAAATATGGTGCTCAGAAGGTTTTTCTTGAGGGAGACGCGATCATTCTTGCGATCCTTGAGCGCGAAGGGGAGCCAGGCCTCGCGGTCAGCCGTATGTGCGTGCTGGCGCGCGAAATTATCGAGATCGTCCGCGGATACAACGAACTGATGCAGCGCTCCGGGATGCCGCAACTCGAATTGGGGCTGGGGATCACGTTGCAGGAATCGGCTCCGCTGTACCTTATGGATGGCGAACATCAGATCATGATTTCCGAAGCGCTGAACGAGAGCGACCGCCTTTCGTCGTGCAATAAGCGCGCACGGAAGGTGATGGAACCACAGGCAGGTCCATTCCACGTGTATGCATTCCAGGCGGCTGACGTTGATGCCGACGGGAATCCCGAGGACGTGATCCTAAGCTTTAATCTGGGCGGAATTCGTATGAACCAGGCGGCCTTCAGCAAGCTACAGCAGGAGATCACGCTCGAGCCGTTGAAGGTGAAATTGCCGCCTGCACTGGCGTCTTCCGACAAAGGTGAATACAAACTGTTCACCGCAACGGTGCCGGTCGACAAGGATATCTTCCGCAAGATCGTGGTGCGCGAGAGCCGGATTCCAAGAATTGACCCCGCGGATTTCTGCGTCAAGGGCTGGACGGATCGGTCTTACTACGAGATCTGCACGGACCCGGGAATTTACAATGCCCTGGAAAAGCGAAGGGGCGCCAGCAGTTAGTCACAATCCAATCGCATATCAGAAGTTACTTCCCAAGCGGGACGGCCGGAACGGGATTTGGAACGTCGCCTCGACGTCAACCGGCACCCCATCTTTTGTGGCCGGGTCGAACTTCCACTGTGCGACAGCTTCGCTCGCAAAACGATCGAGACGATCGTCGACACCACGCAGAACACGAACACTTCCCACACTTCCGTCGGTGTGAATTACGGCATACAGGATTACCGTGCCATGGACGTTCTCCCGCATGAGTTGCATAGGATAGGCAGGATCGACTTTACGTGTGGCCATAGGCTGCGACAAATCCGCGGCAGGAGCTCCCGATGCAGGGCTGCTACTGGACTCGTGCTTAAGTTCGGCGAATCGGATTACCCAGCTGCCGCCAGCCGAATTCAGGTTCGGCATATTCAGGGTAACGGAATAGAACTTCCTGTTGCCGAATACGGCGCGTTCAGGCTCGCTGAGCTTGGCGGCGCTATCGGGCTGCATGGGGTGCGCTGTAGTGACTCGTGGCGGACGCACACTGGCGATTACTGGCGGTGCAGCCGAGGGCGGCGCCGCGCTTGCAACCGGATCGCCGGCGACAGGCGAAGTTTTCGGAGCATTTCCGACGTAGAGGCCTGACGGAGCATCGCTGCCACCTTTTGCAGTCGAGACTCCGCCGTTTCCGGTGCCATGTCCGGTGCCGGACGGCGATCCTGTTGAGGTTCCTGCCGCAGAACCTGGTGTTCCCGATGCTCCTGAGTGGCCCTCTGGATTCGCGCCAAGGGTTCCACGCCGATTTCCGGCGGATGGATCCGGAGGCGCATTTACAGTGGGATGAAGATTTAGGGCGATCATGCGCCCTGGTGAACCCGAAGATCCCGACCCTGGAAGTGTCTGCGGCGGTGCCGCAATTTGGGGGGCGCCAAAGGAAGGCGCGCCTCCTCCGGATGCGGTGCGTTGAGGCGCCACCGCGAGTTGTGGCGCGGGAGCCACCACAGCGCTTGGTGCAATGTTGAGATCGCCGAGACGGCGGCTGTCCGTGCTTGCAACATCCGTGGGAGGAGCCGCAAGGGCCGGTTGCAGACCGCGAACCGGAGCGGGAGCGCTGGAGCGAACATCCGTCGGCGGGGCGGCAACTGGGTCCTGCAGGCCGGGCAGGGTACGCTGCGAAGCCACACGAGCGGCTTCTTGCGGTGGCGCTACAACCGGGTTCTGCAAGGCCGGTGCGAGGCGCGTGATCTCGGCCGCCGGAGACACGGGCGCCGGCTGAATCGCAAGCCGCGGGTTCACTGTCTTGTCTGACCACGCGACAATGTTGGGCATCGCAACATTTGTATTCAGCTTGGCCTGAGGGGGAGTAACGACGGTCTGCGAGCGATTATCGGATTCGCGCGGAACCGAGATAATCGGCTGACGCGAGAACTCGGGATCTGCCTTGCGCGGCGCGGCTTCCGACCCAGTTCGCGTATCAAGCGGTGGAAGATAGTCGGAAGCTCGATAGTAGATAACTTGAGAACGTTGGAAGGTGGGCTTGGAAACGATACGCGGTTGCATCAGGAAAATGTGCGAAAGCGTGATCACAAGATCTACCGCGATTACGTGGTATGCGGCTGATTCGAGGAACCTCCGCCAGGGCAATCGCCTTTTCACGAACACGTCTGGCCAGAATTCGGCCGGTCCGGAACGAAGTTCGAGGGGCGGCAACGCGCGCGGGAACAGCAGGTCCCGGAGGTTTCCAAAGAAGACTCGAGGGCGCGACGGCAACTCGACCAGCAACCGGGGAGCCGGTAGTGCGGTCCGGATCTCAGTGACTGGAGGGAACACAGCCATATCTCTCCATAGTAGATGCGAAGCCGGGTTTCGAGATAGCTGGGAAGGACATCCAAGGGGGCTTCTGATTTGAGGAACGCGCCGCTTTCATTTTCCTTACCGCGCCAGTTGTGAACGGCAAACCGTTTATAATCAATAGCTCGGCATAATGCCGGAATCCTCACCGTAAGGACATACTTTGCTCGACTTCTTAGGAGATCTTCGACGCACCCACATGTGCGGGATGCTACGGGCGTCCGATGCTGGAAAGCCGGCTGTACTAATGGGATGGGTGAACAAGCGCCGCGATCATGGCAGCCTGCTGTTTGTTGATCTGCGGGACCGCACCGGGATCACGCAGGTTGTGGTGAATGCCGAGAAGGCTGCTATCCATGGGAAAGCGGAAACCTTGCGCAACGAATATGTCATCGCCGCGATTGGGACCGTGAAGTTGCGCGACGCCAACACAGTGAATCCCAATATGCCGACCGGTGAGGTGGAGTTGGTAGCGGACGACATTCGAATCCTGAACGAGTCGAAACTGCCGCCGTTCTTGCCGTCGGACACTTCGCTGACGAACGAAGAGACGCGGCTGAAGTATCGCTACATCGATCTGCGGCGCGATGCAATGCAGTTCAATATCGAGACCCGGCATAACGTCGCCAAGGCGATCCGCGATTACTTGTCGTCGCAGGGATTTTTTGAGATCGAAACGCCATTCATGACGCGGTCGACGCCGGAGGGTGCGCGCGACTATCTCGTGCCAAGCCGGGTACAGCCGGGGACTTTTTATGCGCTTCCGCAGTCTCCCCAGATGTTCAAGCAAATCCTGATGATCTCCGGATTCGACAGGTATTTCCAGATCGTACGCTGCTTCCGAGACGAGGATTTGCGCGCCGACCGACAGCCAGAGTTCACGCAAATCGATCTGGAGATGTCGTATCCGCAGGCGGAACGAGTCTGGGAAGTCGTCGAGGGATTTCTACAGGCAGCATTCAAGGCCGCTGGGGAAAAGATCGAGACCTCGTTCCCTCGGATGGACTATGACGAGGCGATCCGGCAATACGGCATCGATAAGCCCGATTTACGGATCCCACCGTTTACGGACGCTCGAGATTGCTTTAGCGAGCAGAATCTGCAGGAATTGGCGATCAACCCGAATCTGCCGGTGATCGCTATCCGAATCCCGAAAGTCGGCGAGTTGTCGCGCAAGGAACGCGATGACATCAAGCCGATGTTCCACTCCAAGGGTGGAGCACGGGTCTATGAGGACTTCAAGCGGATCGGTAATAAGTATCCCGAAGCAGCGGCAGCCATTGCTAAGAAGTCGGCGATGATGGAAGGCGATCTGATTGTGCTGGTGGCAGGGTCGGCGCAGACTGGACCACAAACCGCGATGCCTGCGCACCGCAAGGTCACACCGGCGGAGTTGTCGATCTATGCTTCGGCCGGGCTCCTGCGGCTAGCGTTAGCGCAAAAGTACGCGGACCGGCACGGGATTTTTAAGAAGACTGGCGATCCAGCGAGGGACTACCGCTTCCTGTGGGTTACGAACTTTCCAATGTTCGAGTGGGATGAAGGGGAGAAACAATGGATGGCGGCGCACCATCCGTTTACGTCGCCGCACGAGCAGGATATGGGGCTGCTGGAGCAGGGCGTGGATTCGGTGAATGATCCGCAGTCCACTCTGAGCGCGGTTCGGGCGCTGGCATACGATGTCGTACTGAACGGGACTGAGTTAGGCTCAGGCTCGATTCGTATTCACCGGCAGGATATTCAGGCGAAGATCTTCAAGGCGCTGGGCATGACGGAGGAAGTTGCGAAGAAGCGGTTTGGATTCTTTCTCGAGGCGCTGGAGTATGGGACTCCCCCGCATGGTGGGATTGCGCTCGGTCTGGATCGCATCGTGATGATTCTGGCTGGTGCGGAGAGCTTGCGCGAAGTGATTCCGTTCCCGAAGACTGCGCGCGCGGTAGACTTGATGTGCGATGCGCCCACGCCGGTGGATGAGCGGCAGTTAAAGGAACTGGGGATTACGATCAAGAAATGAAATACAGAAATTAGATCTCAAGCGGCATTGGAAAGTCGTTCGAACAAATCACGCACAGTCTTTCGTTGAAACTCAGATTCCAACAACCGGCTATGTCGAACCCGTTTTAGCAGCTTGTGTGATACGCCCAATGCGGTCTCTCTAAATTTGAGCAGAACGCTCTTCTGAATCTGTCGAGCAACGTCTGGGGGTAGCGCAGCTACTAGCTGTATGCGGATTGCCTCTAACGAGGCAGCAACTTCGTTCGAAGTTCGCGCGGATTTGTTGCTTTCTTGTTGTTGCATGCCTACGACAAGAGTTCCTGAATCACCTTCGTCCAACAGCAACGGGCATGCCAAGCGCAGTGCCTCAACTTCTTGGCTAATCCGCTCGAGCGCGATTTGTTTCTCTTTCAGCACTTCGTAAATGTCTCGCAATTGGTCCTCCAAAGGACGGCCATTTTTCCTTAGAGCCCCGCATCGGTTGGCTGTTTATGCCAACTCGATCCGGCGATTATTACGAAATGCATTAGCTTCACGCTATACCGTAAATACCGTGTTTCCACTTAAGGTGTTTGCTGTACTACAGGTATGCAGGTATGGATGACTTTGGGTATCGTTGCAGTGGCTAAGAGTCACAACCCAAAGGGATTCACCGAGAACGGGCCCTTAGCGCTTCAGTTATCTAGACGCGGTCGCCGATGAGCGCGCCGCTGGCCACGCTCTTGATGCGTGCCCGTGTCCACCGATTGGCTTCGTGGACGTCACACAGATGTAGCTTGAGGTAATTGTCGGTTAAGGCTTCGGTGAATTCGCCCTCTGCACCACTGCCAATCACATTTAGCGTGATCGCTTCGAGCGTCTGCCCGATGAAACTGCGCATAAAGGCCAACTTTTTCTCTGAGGCCAATTCCCGCAGGATGCGGTTGCGTTCGCGTGCTATGTGCACCGGGATCTGATTTTTCATGTCCGCCGCTGGAGTGCCCGGACGGGGCGAATAGGTGAAGACGTGCAAATAAGTGAACGGCAGGTCTTCAATCATCTTCCTTGTGGCGTCGAATTCGGCATCCGTTTCGCCCGGGAAACCGACCATTACGTCTGCACCGATTGCGGCGTTCGACATGGCATCGTGGATCTTCTCGATCTTCTCGCGATAGTGCCAGGGGCGGTATTTGCGATGCATTCTTCGCAAGACCGCGTCGCTGCCGGATTGCATGGGAACGTGTGCGTGCTTGGCGATCCGCGGCGAGCTTGCAACTAGGTCGATCAATTCGTCGGACCAGTCCATCGGCTCGACGGAGGAGATGCGAAGTTTTTCAAGGGTCGTCTGAGAAAAGATGGCTCGAATGAGGTCGACCAGTGTAGAAGGCGAGCTACGCTCGCCCGGACAGCCGAAGGCGGCTGTCCCCACATTACCGGTGGTGCTCGTCAAGTCTCTGCCCCAGCGGCCTAGGTTAATCCCGCTGATTACAACCTCTCGATATCCCGCATTAACCAGCATGTTCACTTCGCCAATGATGCGGTCCATTTTTGACGAACGACTCTGCCCACGCACATACGGGATCACGCAGAACGAGCAGCGGTTGTCGCAGCCGTCCTGAATTTTGAGATTCGGACGGGTGCGTTCATTCGCGGCATCGAATACCGGAGCCGCCAGGAGTTCGGTGTGGGCGAAGATGTCGGAGACGAAGATCGATCGTTGGTCGCCGGTCCCTTCGCTCTGCTCAGAGCGAGCTAAGGACGGTTGACCAGCTAGCAATGCGCTTAGGCTCACGAAGCCTGGCTGGGTCGGACCTTGAAAATTGCTATTCAGGGCAATGGCAGCGAGATTGTGCTTGTGGGAATTGCCTACGACCAAGTCTACTCCCGGCAGGGCTGCGATTTCTTCTGGGGCTCGCTGGGCGTAGCAGCCGGTGACGATGATGCGTACGTCAGGGTTTTGGCGGCGCACGCGGCGGATGGCGGCGCGCGCATCCTGGTCGGCGCCATTGGTCACCGTGCAGGTATTCAGAACGACGACGGAGGCGTTCTTGGCGCTGGACGCGCGGGACAGCCCACGCTCCTCGAACTGGCGTTCAAGAGCAGCGCCGTCCGCTTGCGTGGCGCGGCATCCAAAATTCTCTACAAAGAATTCGGGCACACTTTATGGTATCGCACTCCCGAATCGGTGTAGGAGCGGCGATGAATCAGGCGGTTGCCTGGGTTCTCCGTGACTGGAAGCACTCCCGGCAGAACACCGGGCGGCCTTGCGTCGGACGGAACGGGACCGTGGTCTGCTTGCCACACCCCGAGCACGTGGCTTGCGTTTCGACCTTGGTGAAACGGTAAGTTTGTCCGGGTGAGGGCGGAGCCCCCAGCACGGCGACCCGCTTTGCCTTGCACCCCTTACAGCGTTTTGGTTCGTTCTTGAACTGCTTGTCGTGAAAGAAAAGCTGTTCCCCGGCCGTGAAGATGAAGTCACTCCCACAGTCGATGCACTTCAGCACCTTGTCCTGAAATTCCATTGAGGATGGCTCCTTCAGCCCGTTTCCGTCGCGCCCACCCGCGGGGAAAGAACTGCCGGTGGTGACACCGAAATACAGGTCGTCTACTGCTCCCCCCTCGTACTGCCCCTTGGACTCGGCCCGACCACGCCTCGGACGGCGTGGGTTACAGACTATCGATCTATGCCAGGAAGTGTCGTCGAATATGAAATCCCTGATGCAACTCAACTTGGTGGGGGCCAGATTGAGCAGGGCCGCTCCGGGACGGTGCGGCCCTTTCTTGCGATTAGTCCTGTTCTTTGCGTGTCTTTTTTCTAGCGCGCTTCCGAGCCAGCGCAGCTTTTACACGCTTTTTTTCGCCGGGCTTCAGGTAGAAGGAGTGTCTCTTGACCTCCTTGATAATGTCTTCCTGTTGCACCTTGCGCTTGAAGCGGCGTAGAGCATTCTCGAGGGATTCGCCCTCTTGAAGCCTTACTTCTGCCAAATCTACACACCCCCAGACCCGTCCGGGATGGACCGAATAGTTATTACAAGGATTTGACTCTAAGTCAAGTGGAACTGCCTAATTTCGCCACAGTTCTCGGTGTCTTTGGGCCAGTTTTGGCTCATTTTGAGAAATTCAGTGGAGTCTGACGTCCTACAGACAGGAAAAACAGGAAGATCGTAGCAGGCCAAAGCTGCAAAAACAGACGGTTTAGCGAAAAGCGCAGGTGCCAGTGAAGGTCGAGCGGAGTAATCACGTAGATCGCGAAATACCCTGCCAATGTAAGAGTCAAGGCGGTAATGGAGACGCGAAGAAGAGGGTCCCTTTCCGAGAGCCCTTTTTCGCGATTGAGGAAGTAAAACGCGACGAGCAAAACCGTTCCTGGGAAAATCCACCAATCTCCAAATCGCAGGAATTCCTTCGCGTACCACCTCAGGATGATCCCATAGCGGCTGGGAGTCAGAATCCTGTGAATCATAACCTCCGGCGTAGAGAGGAGATCTCCCGAGGTAGCGACCGAGTGTTTGAACCAGGCGATGAGTGCCAGAATCGGTATCGCTCCGAGGACGGTTGGAGCGAGAAGATTTTGTTTGGGCTTGGAGAATTCTCCTGCCGAGTCCTTCGACTCTTTCGTGATAGAGAAGAGGCAGAAAGCGAACAATAGCGCTGTGAGAAACAGCAGTCCTTCGTTCTTGGTCCAAGCCGCGAATCCGGCCGCCATTCCCGCCAAGGCCCGACAGCGGTTCAGTCTTCGCGACTGAGTTTCTGGCCCGGAATGAGAACCGAAGTGCAACAAAACAATTGTTGCCAGAATGAAAAAGGACAGCGGCACATCAGCGTATTGCGTGGCGCCATGTTCGGCAAAAAACGGAGTTGACGACAGCGCAATCCCGGCTACCAAGGCCGCGTTAGGTCCGCGAAGTTGGAATAACGAAGAGACCAGCAGAACCAACGTGCTTGACGTGAATACGAGTCCCAGGGCAGCGGGCAACATTGGACTATCAATGCCTGCGTAACTCCAAAAGTGGGCACTGGCGGCAGGCAGCAAGAGCGGATAGTCGGGATGAGACCAGGGAATCAAAGCGTTGAATCCATCGCGCCAATGAGAGCCTCCAAGAAAAAGGAGTCTGGCGTGAAGATTCCAGATCGCGAATGCGTCCCACCCATCGCCATGGGGATGGGTGATGGCACGCATAGTTGCGCTGTAGGAGGCAGACATGAGGGCGAAGACGAACGCGGCAATCACGATGCGCCTGAGCCAGAGCGGAATCTCGAAATCGATTACGGCCTTGGCCGTGAATGCGGCCGAAAAACCAGGGCGAGCCAGGTAATGCAAGGCACAGATCGATGCCAACAGCGTAATGTCCCATACGACGAAATGGTTGGTCCCGAACATGCGCGCCAGAAAAAAACTTATCGAAGAAATGCCGATCCCGAATCCCCCGGCCAGAGATAGCTTCATCACTTGCAACGAACGAGAGGGTCGCGAATCTGGCCAGCCGATGCTGATCAGCAGATATCCGGAAGCGAGGCAAATCACCGCCGCCAGAGCAATTGCCATTTACTTTGTTTCCTTGCCCGCGAAGAGAAGAACTCCATTTCCGAAATCTTGCACCAATTTCAGGTCCGACGGAATTTCTGAAGGTAGGGTATGGGGGAAATTTCCAATGACTACTGAGTGATGCGCAGATCGATCGACGACCAGCGGTGCGAGTGCGTACTGGGTGAGGTAATAGTCGGGTAGAGCCGAATCGCCGGTTTCTCCGATGTACCCGATGATCCCGTTCGTGGGTAAGTGCGACTTTACCGTCGCGAAGCGTTTATCCGAGCGTGCCCCAATGCTGTCAACTTCGAAGTGCCACGGTTTAGGGCCGGTGAAAATCATCCGCGCCGACGAAAGCAGGGACAACAATATTAGAAAAGCAAGCGATGCGGCCGTTCTTGTGGAGTGTGCAGATGACGCGAGCATAGTCCTGAACTGGAGGCATTATATGCCGCATGCTGCGGATCCTCTGGACCTAAACGGCAATCTTCGCGCGGAGCACCGTAACGGACGCTTTGGGAAGCGTGATCGATTGTGCGCCTGCATCCAGGCTGCTTGTCACCGGAGGCTGGTTGGGATCGGGATGACCGTGAGGGCCATCTGACTTCCACATGTATTGCTCGCTGCCGAAAGTAGTCATTGTGATGGGACCAGTCCAGTTCTTGTGAGACGGATCATCGAACGCGACACGAACCCCATGTGGGTTGGATTGATCCTTGTTGATCAGCATCAGCGAAAAGTTCCCGTCAGGGCGAGCGACTGCATATGCAGTAATAAGCGTATGGCCGGCAGCATCCTGCAAATCGCACGCCGCGGGATACAGCTTGTGGTTCCCCGCACGGTGTTGCACCCACTCCAGATTAATTAGGCGGCTCGCGTAATATTGGGAAGTGAATGTCTTCACGTTAAGATTCTCGTCGGCGACATAGTTTCCGTAGGTGCCATAGCCGTGACATCCCGGGCGGAGCGGTTCGGGTTGGATCGGCGAGTGATAGTAGACGGCTCCTCCTGCTGTGAGAAATGCGCCCACGCTATCTGCGAGCCACAGAGCCGCAAAAATGTCGGCCATCTGCTGAGCATTGCCGTAGGTAACGTTGCTCTCGGTGTTCATCATTGGCACATTAGCGGGGAGACCGTCCTGGCGCCAGACGTCGAGGATGTGACTAACAAGCTCGGGCTCGCGATATAAGTCAGCCCAGACGATCTCACATGGTGGGTATGGATAGTGCTCGAAGCTCATGAATGAGAGATCTGAAAGCCGGTTTCGTGTTTTCAGATAGTCGAGGAATCGTCCGAACCATGATGTCCGTCCCTGTTCGTCGGGCCAGACCTTGATATCTTCGTTGACACCTTCGAACACCGGGCCGCCGAGTCTCAGATTTGGGTCGACCTTGTGGATTGCGGTCGCGAACTGCAGGTAGAGTTCGGCATAATCCTCAGGAAGCATGTACTGGCCGTCGGGTTCCTCGCCCATCTCCACAAATGAAATCGGATAGCCACGCATCTTCAGGTAGGCCATTTGCGCGGCCGCATCGTCGGGAGTGCTGTAAAGCATCGACACTGGAATCATCGCGGGAAGGTTGTTGGTGATGCCGCTGGTGAAGAAGAGATCGAGGCCGGTCTGATCGCCCGCAGTGTTGATGTCGGATTCCGAGTGCCACGGATCGATAGAGGAGCACAGGGTTACGGTTTGATTCTGATCAGGCCGATGTTGGACCAGATCCACGAATTCCCCATTCGGAGTGATCGTGCCGACGTAGATCTCGCGAATTGCATAACCGGCGGCGCTCCTAGGATCTTTTGGGTCATGGGTTGCGTGCGCGCTGGTGTCGGCAGTATTCGACGACTCGGTCATCCAGATTCGCAGATGCCGCACTCGGATCGCAGACGACGTAAGTTGAGGTGTAGTTGTGCCGCCCTTGCCTTCTGTCACAACACCATTCGGGAATGCGGTCCAGATACCTGCGGTCGGATGCTCCATCGGCGACGAGGCGTCGCCACCGGGCTTCTCAGGAGCCCAATACTGGATCTCGTACTTTGTTGCAAAGGGATGAAGCCAATCAATGCGGATATGCGATACAGGCTCATGCGAGCCGAGGTCGATGACGATCCATTGTGGATGTGCAGAATCTGGCTGCCCTGTGAATTTGCCGGCAAGGTATGGATTGCTCTTCCAGTAAGTCTCCGGATTTCCGTCAGTGAGCCTTGAATAGCCATGTTCGGCGCCACCATTGCGCGTGTGGCCACGGTGCGGGAGAGGGAATCCATAAGAGTGGCGGATTGGCTCTTTCAATTCGGTGCGGCCCGTGAAGTATCCACGCTTATTGGCTTCGTCGCTCCAGGTGCCGTTCGGGTTCCAGTGCCACGCGCCGATGGAGAGTTCTGTATTTTGTCGGTAGGTGATTGGTCCCCATCCTGCTGAGAGACATTGTTGGACCATTTCGGGCGTGTAGATCTTTTCGACGACATCGTGCGAAAGAATGTCCATGGAACTGCCTAAAGCCTGGTCCGGATCGAAGAGGATTGGCGTAGCGGATGCAGACACTCGGACGGTTGAAATGGTTTTGCCTGCCGCGGTTCCATTGCTAGCTGTAACAAGCGGAGCGGGAATTATGGTTAAGGTAGCAGCTGCACTCGCTGAGGCGAGGAACTGGCGGCGCGAGATGGGTGGGGTTTTCATGACGGGGCAGTATAACGGAAACGTTCGTGCATTGAATGCACAATTTCGGCTTGTGAAACGTTTTAATATGCCTTTTAGGAGCGTCGTTTGTATCGCGTGTCGCTCGGGCTTCGCCCTCGCGGGACAGCCGAAGGCTATCCCCACATAGGCTCCTCAGAAGACGAACTTCATGGCTAACTGAATTTGCCTGGGAGCGTAGGCTGCGTTCGGTTTCATAAAGTTGTTTGGCAGCTGCTAGTAACCAGGATAGGGGGCCAGGTTCGCCGTCACGTCGCTTTGCGAGAAGGTGCTCGCGTTGGCGATCATGCCATTTGATGTGATAGCGACGCGCTGATTGTCTCGGTTGAGCAGGTTAAAAGATTCGGCCAGAAAATTGAGCTTGTAACGTTCGCGGAACCGCATCATTTTCGAGAGGCGCAAATCTGTAGTCGCATAGTCGGGTCCGGTAAATGCGTTGCGGCTGTATCCGGGCAGTCGATCATTAAGCCCGTTTCCGTCCTGGTTTGGATCGCCGCTAACGCTTGCATTCACCGGTCGGCCAGAACCGTAATTAATCACTGAGGAAATTCTCCAATCATTGAAGAAACGGCCGAGGAGTTCGTGGCCGCGGTGAAATGGTCTCGGTTCGGCAGAGAATGCCAGCACGAGTCGATTTCGTTGATCGGTGACGCTGGGGCCTCGCTCGGTGCTGGGGTTGAAAGAGTTTTGAACAGTTGCGGGTTGCCCAGCAACGAGCGCGTCCTGACCGTCGTCAATCGCACGCGCATATGTATAGGACAAACGGAAGTAGGTACCACGTGCAACGCGCCGGTTTATCGAGACCGTTGCTCCGTTGTAGTTGCTCGAGGCTGCACTCTGAAATTCGTTGATGGCACCCAGTTCGGCGATAGGGCGTCCCAGAGGATTGATGCAGGGTGGCCATGGGCACTCGAGCGTCCGGCTGAACTGCCATGTCGAGAAAGAGTCCACTGTGTAATAACCGCCTTCGAAAATGGAACCCGTCGAATCGAAGAGAGGATAGGTCAGTGCGATTGGTTGGGGAAGATTCACGTCAAGTGCACGGATAAGATGCATTCCCCGAACGTTCAGAAGCGAAAGTGAAAGAGTAGTGCGATTGGCGACCTCTTTTTCGAGAGTGAGACTCGACTGTTGCACGCGTGGCGTAACAAAATTTGGAGCGAAAGCCGATACCTCGTGAGTCACGCCCTGAGTGAACCCCTCGGGCAATGTACAGTTGGCGGCATCGAGAGGGCAGCTTACAAGCGCGTTGGGATAGCTCGGGAAGACTTGATGGTCGTAATAGTCAGCGTTGTTGAGGAAGACGTGAGAATTCGTGACACCGTTTTCTGTCTGCAGGACGGAGTTGTATATCTGAGGAATGCGCACGAAGAAAATGCCATATCCTCCACGAATCACGAGCGGCCTCTTCTCTCCTAATGAGTAGGCGAATCCGGCACGCGGAGCAAGATTGTAGGGCTGGAACGGAACTTTTCCTGCGGGTGGGAACAGTGGATTTGAAATGAGCCCAGCCGTGGTGAATGTCTGGAGGTCCCAGCGAACTCCCAGGTTGACGGCTAGGTGGTCGGTTACTCTTACTGTATCCTGCGCAAAAGCCGCGTATTCGTTTGTGTCCGGATGAGAAGTCGAGCTCCCGAAATTCTGCAGGTAATAATGGGGAACCTGGTGTGCATAGGCTCGTAACGGGGACAGTTGTGTCCCACCCTGACGAGGATCGAAGGTGAAGGGGTCGACCTTGATGGGGTAGAAAAGGTATTCGCCGCTTTGTTGGCTGGGGAAGAAGTCGTAGATCGACGTGAATAGTCCGTCGCCGCCAAACTTCCAGCTGTGTCGAGATCCTTCCATACTGAAGGTTTCGGCGAGGTGAAGACGGTGTTCCCGCGTCTGTCGTGGCAGCAGGTTAGACCTTCCGATTCCGTCCATGATGGTCGGTATCTTCACCTGTACATCGCTACTGTTGCTGTGGGACGGCTGCCTATCGCGCGAAAACTGTGCGCGCAGATGGCTGATTAACCGCGGTGTGAAAGCCGAGGTTAACTGCGCGTTCACGGTTTCAGTGGCGACTTGTTCGGTGCGTTGTTGGTGATTGAGTCATAACTGACTGGGCTGGCCGGATCAGAAAGACCTTATTCGATCCCCAGTAGAGTGTTGTGTTCACTCGTAACGCGAGTTGGTTGCGCGCAGTGAGATTAATGTCGAGCTTGGCATATGAGGTGTTTCCGATCTGAGCGGCGGGGTATTCACCGGCAAGCGCGATGTGAGTTGCGCTGCGGCGGCAGTTACCAATGCCTGATCCGTCGGATCGAAATCGCCATAGCTGTAAGGGCCGGTATTGGGACTCGACTACGTTCGGCACATGAAAGATGTGCTGATCAAATCCCGCAAAAAAGAAAATCTTGTTCCGCTTCAGTGGCCCGCCGATGGTGCCTCCGACCTGCTGCTGACGGTTATGCGGTTTAAAGGCGAGAAAAGGCAAAGCGGCTCCGAAAGAACTGTCGCGCAGGTAGTAAAACGCTGTGCCATGAAGGTGATTGGAACCAGACTTGGTGACCACATTGACGACGGCACCGCCGGAGCGTCCCTGTTCGGCACCATACGAGTTGGACGAGACACGAAACTCCTGCACCACTTCGGTCGAAAACTGATAGGGAGCGCGGTATCGCCCGCGAGCTTGAGAAAAAAATGCGTTATTGTAGTCGCCTCCGTCGACGAGGAAGGTATTTTGCGTTCCGCGAATGCCACCAAACGATAGATCACCACTCGTCGCGGACGTCAGGCCGCGGGGATCCTGCGTCACGCCAGGTGAGAAAAGAGCGAGATCGGAGAAGCGGCGACCGTTTAGAGGGAAATCATTGACGGAGCGCTCGTCCAGCAGCATGGAAACGGCTGCCGGCTTGGTTTCTACCGCAACAGGACCTGCGGAAACTAAAAGGCTCTCCTGCGCCCCTGCAATTTTTAGCTGAAAGTCGATTTCCGCAGTTCCACCCACATCCACGTGCAATTGTGGAGTCACCTGGGGCGACATCCCGTTGGCTTCGACGCGAACGGAATATTCTCCCGGCGACAACAGTTCAAGCGCGAAGTGGCCTTCTGAGTCGCTGCTCGCGGAATAGCGCGCGCCTGAAGCAGCATTGACAACAACGACCGACGCCTGAGCGATGCGGGCGCCAGTGGGATCAAACACAGTACCCCGCAAGGCTCCTGTCGAGGAGTCCTGGCCCAGAGCGCGAATCGGTACCAAAGCTAGCGTCACAATCGAAAGGAGGATAGGGATGGTGTTGCGAGAAGCGTGCATGGGCCGTCCTAAGCGCGAGATGGCACTCGGAGGGCGGCCCGAGAAGCGTTAACCGGACGCGAGACGGAGCCAAACACGGAGGAGGACCGGATGACACATTCTTTCGAAGGTGCGGCCGGGAAACTCTTCCGCGAAAAATGGAAACCGAATTCTGTATAGCACCGAGGCTGAAAATGATTCACTGATCGCCAGAACTTTTTTGTAGGTAGATTCCCAGATCGGGAAGCATCAGCGTGGCGAGAAGAAAGCAGGGATGCGTGCTTGCATCCCTGCTCGATTCGATCTACTGAACTGTGACGGTCACCGGAGTGGAATGGCTGATTCCTGCCGATGTTCCCGTGACAGTTACTGTTGCATGGTTGTTGTTAGGCTGGCGGTTGGAATAGCTGCCGCACGCGACAGTGAATGCTGTCCCGGCGACAACAAGCGCGAGCAGCGCGACTAATACCAGGCTCTTTGCCTTCGACGAGGCAAGCTTCCGGCGGCTTGCACCGAAAACCGTTCCGAGCAGACCTAGTCCCGTGAAGAGCAGCGTGCCGGGATGACCGCCGTAGCCTCCGCCGGGGGAAGTGGCAGACGCGGAAATCGTCAGCATAGAGAAGCCGTTGGCACTGCCGGGCGTAATTGTGTTGGGGTTGAAACTGCAGGTGATTCCAGCCACCGGAGCGCACGACAGCGTGACTTGATTATTAAATCCTCCCACAGCCGCAGATCCGATTGTGAGTGAGTTCGAACCTCCCGCTGGGACGGTCACGGTTTGGGAAGATAAGTTCAGTGAGAAATCAGGTCCATTGACCACGCTCGCTGGAACAAACGTGCCGAACAGACCGTTGGTCTGATCGGAACCGCCTGCGGTGAAGTAGAGCGTGTTGGGATCACCTGTACCACCAGCGCCGAAGACCAAATCCCACAGCCCGGGTGTCGCGACAACTTGTCCAGCAGAGTTTGAGAGCGTCCCGACGAACTGGCCAGAGGTCGTGTAAGCGTTGATCTTGCCGTCCCCGAAGTTGCCGATCAGTATGTCATTGGAAAAGTCCCCAAATGTTGCTGGGGTGGAAACCATGCCCCACGGAGCATCCAGGACGGCTCCGGACGCGAAGGTGCCATGGAAGTTACCCTCCATGTCGAAGGCATCGACGAGGCCCAGCCCGTCCCCTATCACAGGATCGTGTTTGGCCGCATCCTGCTTCGCATAGGCGACCAGGATCACATTGCTGATGACCTTCACGTTATGAGGAGCGAATCCAGCCGGCAGATGCGGATCGGTCAAATTGCCGACAAGATGCGTCGGGTTGAAGTTGCGATCGAAGACGTCGATTTTGCCGCTGTTGAAATTTGCGGCTAGAAGGAACGTGCCCTCAATGTTGGTCAACAGGGCGAGTCCTTTATAGACAGCGCCTGCAGCGGAGTTATCAACTTTCGTGAAGGCATTGTTCTGCCCGGTCCAGGCGGCGATGATGCCGTCTTCTGTGTCAAACAGGAAAGACGCATTGCCGAACAGTCCCGCCTGCTCATTGGCAACAGTTCCTGTCGGACATCCCTGGGGGCACGGATTGTGAGCCGCGACCGGAATCGTGACGGTTGGCTGCACTTTGTTTCCCTGAGCGTCGTATAGGGTTGAGGTACCGCCGTTGTTGTTGGCGACCCAGAATGGCTGTCCCGGAATAAACGAAATTCCCCAGGGATTCGAGAGCTGTGCGTCGGTGTGGTTGGCCACGCCCGCGGTATTGGCGACCAGATTGGTTTGCGAGTAGCCCGTGTGCTGAGCGAAGACCGAAGACACGCTCGAGATCGTTAGCAACCCGAGTATCACTGCCCGAAAGGTCAGTGTTTTAAGACTCATGGTAATTCCTCCTTGCGCGAATTACTCGGATCGACTCCAGAACTGGTGGTTCGTGGCGCTGTTGCATTGTTCAATCAGCTTGCGTTCCGCTCTGCAATCCGCTTACAGGATTGAAAGTACGTAACAGTGGGAAGTTGGGTGTCACGCGTGCGTCTTGACCTTGTAAAAAGCAGGAAGGAATGTCAGGAAATAATCACGGTTTTGTTAACAAATTCACTAAGTAACGTGAAGCCAGCGATTTTGGCGACTGAGAGTTGCCCAGGCTGGGCGAGAGCGAACTCTCATTGAAATCTGATATGTTGAGAGTTCCCATTCCCGCGGAGAAAACCGACCCACAAGTGATTCGATCGTATAAGGGTGTGAAGCCGACGATACCAGCCAGTTGCTATGTAGACGAGTCGGCGCAGATCATCGGCGATGTCGTGCTGGGAGAGCACGCTTCTGTCTGGATGAACGCCGTAGTGCGAGGAGATGTGCACGAGATCCGGATCGGTGCCCACTCGAACGTACAAGACCATAGTGTGCTTCATGGCATGAAGCAGCAATGGGGTGTGTATCTGGGCGAGTACGTAACCGTCGGACATTCTGTGACGCTGCACGGCTGCGTTATCGAGGACCGATGCCTGATCGGAATGGGATCGATCATTTTGAACGGAGCGCGAATAGGTGCGGGATCGATCATCGCAGCCGGGACGCTGATCCCGGAGAAGACGGTCGTGGAGCCGGGGTCGTTGTGGATGGGATCACCGGGGAAATTTCGGCGAAAACTAGACGAGTCGGACCAGGAAACCATCCTGCAGTATGCGCGGAATTATCTTGGTTACAAGGATGAGTACTTGAGGGAGAGCGGTCCGTAAAGTTGTCGTCCTGAGCGGAGGCTGGCGTTCGCGCGGTATGCGAACGTCGGACGGAGTCGAAGGATCCCTACGAGTTCCAAAAGGTGTCATGCTGGAGATGAGTTCTAATTTCGGCTTCCGAGAGCTCCCTACCAAGCCGAAGGTGCTGCGGAGTTGATAGGAATCCTTCGACTCCGCGAGCTCATGCGAGCTCGCTCCGCTCAGGAGGACATAGGACGAGAAACGAGATGATTAAGGCTGTTCGAGGAACTCGAGATTTACTGCCGCCGGAGACGGCACTGTGGAACTTTGTAGAGGCGGCGGTGCGCGATGTGATGCGCGCATACAACTTCCAGGAGATTCGCACTCCGATTTTCGAGGAGACTGGTTTGTTTGCGCGTGGCGTGGGCGAAGACACGGACATCGTCGCCAAGGAAATGTACACGTGGGAGGATCGATCACGGGCAGCGAGCGAAAAAGGACAGTCGCTAACACTCCGTCCAGAGAACACGGCTGGTGTTGTCCGTGCCTACATCGAGCACAAGCTCTGGGATCGCGGGCTGAACAAGCTTTACTACATCGGGCCGCAGTTCCGCCGAGAGCGTCCGCAGAAGGGACGTTACCGTCAGTTCTATCAAATTGGAGCGGAAGTCATTGGGCCGGCCGCATCAGGCAGTGAGTCCCCTGCTCGCGACGCCGAGATTCTCGAGATGCTCGCCACGCTGCTCGATCGCCTCGGAATTACAAATTGGAATCTGCAGTTGAATTCCGTTGGCTGTCCCAATGACCGGGCAAAATTCAATGAGGCACTGCGGCAGGCGCTTGAGCCGGTAAAGGACAAAATGTGCGCCGACTGCCAGCGCCGGGCGGTTACGAATCCTCTACGCGTTTTTGACTGCAAAGTTCCGGAGGATCAACCCATCATCGAGAAGTTGCCTCGCATCAGCCAGTTTCTGGATGAAGGTTGCCGCACCCACTTCGAAGCGGTACAGGCGATTCTGACTAAGGTGGGAGTTCCTTTCTCACTCAACGATCGCCTCGTGCGAGGACTCGATTACTACACCCGCACGGCATTCGAGTTCACTCATGGGGCGTTGGGTGCTCAAAACGCGATCCTGGGTGGTGGACGTTACGACGGACTATCAGAAGCATTGGGCGGACCTCCTGCGCCGGGGATCGGCTTTGCCATCGGGGAAGACCGCCTTGTGATGTCGGTGCAGGAGAAGGCCTCGGCTGAAACCGCGCTGCGAAAACCGGATGTCTACATTGCACCAATGGGCGGGATGAATGGTGAAGCCGCCAAACTTGCGCGCGAACTGCGCCGTCACGACCTGGTTGTGGAATTAGGAGATGACACTTTCCGGCTGAAGAAGTCATTCGAGGCCGCCACGAAGGTTGGCGCGACGTTGATTCTGATCGTCGGCGAAAATGAAGTGAAGGACGACGCATTCGCGGTGAAGAATCTCGCGACCGGTGAGCAGGTGACGATCCCGCGCGCGGAACTGGCCAATAAAATCCAAGAACTGATCAGAGGATTTAGGGAGCAAAGATGAGACACAGCATAGTCGCGTTCGTACTGCTTTGCGGTGCCGTTGCTGTCGCGAGAGTTGGTCAATCAAAAGCCGAGGATCCACCCAGTGAATTCGATCGCACGCTGATGACGGCTGAGAAGGGCTTTATCGACGCCGCGAAGAAGGGCGATGCAAGCTTCTTCAAGCAGACGCTCACCCGGGATTTTTCATTCGTTTCGTACGACGGGCAACTCTATGAGCGACAAGACATGGTCGACCAATACAGCCAGCCGGGCACCGATATTCTGCCCTACGAGATGAAGGTTGTCGCTGCCGGAGATGGAGTTGCGATCGTGACGTACAACGTCGTTTTCCGCGTACCGCCTGCGGAGGATCAGGGGCCTCCGCCGCGGTATCAGCACTTCACAACGGTTTGGATCAAGCAGGGTGACGCATGGAAGATGAAATTCCAGCAGATGACCGCATCGCACTGGGGCGATTGGTAAGAATTCGCATTTGTTTTTGATTGTTGATTGCTGCGTACGACTACCTGCCAAACAACCATTCTTTAATTCTTTCATGCGTGACAAATGTCACCTGCCATGGTTGACGAATCGCACTAGTGCGCGCATTCTTAGCGCGCTAGGCTCGCAGGGACGTTTGAGATCCCAGCCTGCAAGGAGCACAACGTGAATCGAAAGATTGCCTTGATATTGTTTGTGATCTTGATCGCAGTATCTGCCGTAGCTCAAATGGGCGGACCTCCGGGACCCGAGGTGAAGAAGCTCGAGTACTTTGTTGGAAGCTGGACCACTGAGGGCACGATTGCCCAAGGCCCATGGGGAGCTGGCGGTAAATTTACCGGTTCTGGAACGACCGAGTGGCTGCCGGGCAACTTCTTCGTCAAGACCGAATCCGAATCCAAAATGCCGCCCGAGATCGGGGGCGACAATAAGGCTGTGATGATCATGGGCTATGACACACAGCAGAGCGCCTACACATCGGACAGGTACAGCAGCATGGGCCAGCACGAAACCTCAAAGGGAGCCTTGAGCGGCGACACTTGGACTTGGACCAACACTTCGAATTACGGCGGAATGGAAATCCAGGGAAAAATGACCATCAAGACGCTATCCCCGACCAGCTATACGATCAAATACGAAATCTCTATGGACGGCAAGAACTGGACACCTTTCATGGACGGTAAAGCGACGAAGAAGTAGCCTGTAGTGTGTCGGGTAAGGAGCCTCAGCTTTACCGCTGAGGCTTTTTTTTGTGTACTACTTTCCTTTCCGGAACGGCTCAGCTACACGACTTCCCATCCCGGCGCCAAACCGACGGCTCGGATTGGTCGTCTTCGACAAGCGGTAGTAGGATATTTTCTGGGCCGACGTCATCATGAAAATCATCCGCTTGTCTTCGATTGCTCTTGCGCTCGCATTGATGGCATTACATGGCGTTCCGAAGCTCCGCGCACAGGATGCCAAAGATTCTGGCCAATCGAATGAAAAGTCTGCCGACAAGAGCACGACGGCAAGTACAGACGACAAAGCCTATTCCGGCATGTACAGCTTCCGCAAAGACGGTGAGTTTGTACAACTTACGGTCGAAGACGGAGGTTCTGTGACCGGATTCGTTTCGAGATTTGGAGATGGAGAGAGCGACAAGGGTGCCTTTCTCGATCAATTCTTCAAGACCGGGAAACTCGAAGGTGGCAAACTCAGCTTCACGACCGAAATCGTGCACGGTGTTGGGTTTGAATTTCAGGGCACAGTTGAGCGTGGAGAGGGAAAGAACCCCGGTGACGAAGCATATTTCGTGCTCAAGGGCACACTAACTGAGAACATCAGTGACGCAACCAAGAAAGTGACGCCTCATTCGCGTCCGGTTGTCTTGAGGATGTTCCCGCAGGAAGCTTCACCTGCGCCCGCACCGAGAAACTAACACGAACCTCGGTCAATGCCTAAGAACCGAAGAAACTCCGTTTTCCACTGGTGAATTCTGAGTTATTGTCCTGCCCTGGCAGGGGAGAGATTCAATCGGCCAGCCGTTTTCTTGCGTGCACCTTCCTGACCATAGACCAAGTCAGGACTTCCGTCGGAATTGGAAGAGGCTTCAGCCAGCGTTTCTGCCAAAGATCGGTAAGAGCGGCTGATCTCAGATCCGTCTTGCAAAACGATTGGAGTGCCGTGATCGATTGAAGGCGAAATCTGCTGGTAGGCGTTGGGCACCTTCCAGAGAACTTTGCAGTTTGTGGCACGCTGCACGTCTTCTTCGGTAAATCCGGGAATCTTCTTATACCGATTCAGGATGAGGCGCATCCGGTCGCGGCCCGTTCCTTCTTCCAGGAATGCATGAATGAGGCTGGCACTTTTGAGCGAGACCACATCCATCTGGGCAACCAGGAGCACAGCATTGGAAAGCTCAGACAGCAGCCGGGTGGTGGAATCCAGACGGCTGGAGGCATCGACTACCACGAAACGGTAGTGGTTCACGACTAAATCAAACAGCCGTGCCAACTCTCCGGGTGTCGGCTCGGTAGGATACGGTTGCTCTGGCCCAGCGAGCAGATGCAGGTTCTCTTTCGCCGTGGTCATCATGCCATCGAGCAAAGAAACGTCCATCCGATGCAGATTCTGAAGAGCATCCAGAACCCCAAATTGCGGACGCAAGTTCAGGTGCAGTGCAGCATGTCCGATAGGAGCAAAATCGAGTAATGCAACATCACCATGTGACTGTTGGAGAGCCAGCGCGGTATTGACCGCGGCAGTGGTGCAACCGGCTCCTCCTTTGGCGCTGAGGAAAGTGAAAACTCGCGCCCGGCCCGCAGCTCCCGCGGAGCGCGTCCGGGTTGAACTATATCGAGTCAGCGCATCCAGCAAGGCATCGGAGCCCGCGGACTGATCCAGGAATTCTCCAGCGCCTGCACGCATACTGGCCACGATGACGGCCGGCTGACTCATATCGCCGTTGGCGAAGATGGCGATTTGAAGCGTGGTAGCCTTGATTAACTCAATGGTCCGAACGGCACGCTGGGGGTCGCGCGAACCGATGTCGACCACGACCACTTCTGATCGGGATTCCTGGAGCTGACGAAGAATCGAATCAGTGGGACCCGAGGGGAATCCGACATGACTGAAAACGGCGCGACCAAGTTTCGTCGCTTCCAAACGCGTCTCAAGCGCGGATAGTTGATCCCGATCCTCAGTCAGGAGAGCGACTGCAATCCCATGCATAGCGCGGTGCTCGCTAAATTCTCTCGGTGTCTGCATGTTAGAAAGAGAAGGTACCCTCCGCCAAGTGACCTAGGTAATGGAAAACATCATTATTGAAGTTGCCGAATGCACGCTGCGGAGCAAACCGCGCAACATGTCGGTGAATGGCTGGAAGGAAATGCACAGTACAGGGAATCCTTAGGTACGGATACGGATCGTTGCAGAACATTGTAAGCGACAGGACTCCGGTTGAAAAGCCCAGTCTGGCGGCAAAAGAAAGATATTCATCAACATGAATCCAGGCCGAAAAAGATACTGTCGCTTAGTCTTTTAATACTAGCGCGCAGAAGTATGGGCCACTGGGTGTTCTTCCTCATGCTGCGGATGAAGGGACGCGACCCGTCCCAGATTCGAGGCAGATTCGTTGGGTAGATATTCGTAGCATTCCAGTCGGACAGCAACCCCGATCTTGGTCTCGGAGCCAGTTCCGGCGTTGGTAGCCGGTTCGGCGCCCCGCGTAATCCGGAGGATTCGTCCGCGGCAACGTACCGGCATGTTCTCGCCAAGAGTGATTTCCGACGGCATGCGAAGGGTTAGTTCGATTTCCGCACCCTCTTCCAGCGGCGCATCCGTGAAGAAAAAAACGCCCCGAGAGCTCAAATCCTGAGTGAAGCCGACGCCCTCAACCAGCCCGGATGCCTGACGCAGGGAGACTGGGAGAAGGTAGGGGAATCGTTGACCCACCCGGCGTTCAACCCGTACTGGAGAAGAAGTCATAGATTCACTTCCTTACTGGGGGAGCGCCGAAAAACACAGGCCAGTACTTTAGCGCAGTACGCATCATAAGAGAAGTCGCAAGTTAGTCACAGTCCATAAACCTTCTAACCCCATTGTTCGCTAGAGCTTGGAAGCAAAATAGATACGATGTGTGGGCCGGGAGTCGACCCGCCGCTGTGGAAAAATGGGATCACGCAGGCGCCTTTGCAGCCCCGCGACTATTAAGTGAAGTAGGCACCAAAACAATATCATCTAAACATCGACGTGGCTGATACGAAACCGTTCACGCAAGATTCCGAACAGGCAGATCATGAAACGCCTGCAGCGCCAAAATTGAATTGGCAGGCCGCGGGGAGAGCCCTGCGCCACCGTAATTTCCAGCTTTTCTTCAGCGGACAACTCATATCGCTGATTGGCACCTGGATGCAGACCGTCGCGCAATCTTGGCTGGTCTATAGGCTGACCGGGTCGGGGCTTTTATTGGGGGCGGTAGGATTCGCCAGTCAAATCCCTGTATTTCTATTTGCGCCGCTGGGAGGGATTACGGCGGACCGATCGAACCGTCAGAAGGTCGTAATCGCAACGCAGACAGCCTCCATGATTCTCGCCTTGGTGCTAGCTGCCTTGACGCTGAAAAATCGGGTGACAGTGAATGAGATCTTCATATTGGCTGCACTCTTGGGCATTGTGAATGCCTTCGATATTCCCGGCCGACAGGCCTTCCTTGTCGACATGGTCGGCAAAGAAGACCTGATGAACGCGATCGCACTGAATTCCTCGATGTTCAACGGAGCACGCGTGATTGGACCTGCAGTAGCAGGGGTTCTCGTGGCGAGGTGGCATGAGGGGTGGTGCTTTTTGGCGAACGGTGTGAGTTATATCGCGGTCATCATTGGGCTTTTACTGATGCGGGTGCACGCACCGGCGCGAGCATCGGCACATACGTCGCCGTTGGAACACATCGTCGAAGGATTCCAATTCGTCAGCCAGACTGCTCCAATTCGCGCGCTCCTACTGCTGCTGGGACTGGTCAGCGTCACCGGAATGCCATATGTGGTGTTGATGCCGATCTTCGCAGACCGGATCTTGCATCGAGGGGGACAAGAACTGGCGTCGCTGATCGGATCACACGACCTCGGAGCAGTGCGGCTCGGAATTTTGATGGGTGCCGCCGGGGTTGGTGCGTTGCTGGGCGCGTTAACACTCGCGATTCGTTCCGGGCTGAAGGGATTGGGCACATGGGTCTCGGTGTGCTGCGCGGGGTTCGGAATAAGTCTAATCCTGTTTGCGTTCTCCACATCGTTCTGGTTGTCGGTTGCTCTGCTTCTCCCGGTCGGTTACTTCATCATGCTCCAGATGGCATCTTCAAATACGCTGATTCAGGCGATGGTTCCCGACGCTCTGCGCGGACGGACCATGGCTGTCTACTCCATGATGTTCATGGGAATGGCGCCTATTGGTGCTCTGCTGAGCGGAGCTATGTCAGACCGTTTTGGCGCCCCCTGGACGGTGGCCATCGGAGGACTGGTTTCAGTATTCGGGGCGGGGTGGTTCAGCATACAGTTGCCGAAGGTGCGCGCAGAAGCACGGCAGTTAATCATGATGCAGGCAATGGCGGGCGGAGAACCTGCGGAAGAAATGGCTACGCCGATTGTCGAGGACTAGCCGCCTGGCGTCGGATCTGTTACTTCTGACCCGCACTGCGGCCCAGCGCGATGAGGAAGACTGTGCTCTTTCCGCGAGCGTGCGGAGAAAAAAAGCTGACTACATCGTCGTCGTAAAAAGTCAGGCCTGAGCATCCTAGTTTCTGCGCGTAGGCCGCCAAGTATAGCTTTCCGCCAAGGATTCCAGCTTCCAGTTGAACCGCACGGTACCCGCGATTTCCATAACGCTCCAGAATCGTTTTCAGGTCTGCCAGGAAGAAGACATCTACCGCTGCGTCGGCCGGAATTTGCTGTTCCAGGCCTAAGTATCCGGCTTTGTCGCGAAAATCGCCCCGCTTAAGAGGTTCGAGAAGCCTTTCATCCCAATGATAGACGTAGGATCCGGCTGGTAATCCGACGACATTGTTGACAATGAGATACAGGTTATTGAGATGGCTTCCAAAAGGATCGAGGAAGTCGGCAGGAATTCCCCGAGTGGCGCGGTCGAGCATGATGGAAAGCTGCGATAGGGTGATCGGATCGCGGGAAAATTGACGCGTCGAACCGCGTCGCGAAATGACTTGGTCAATTGAATCCGCTGGGAGTCGTGAATCATGCTGTGGAAGCAGCGCCATCGTCGCTTCCTTCGCCGGAGGCATTTGGATCGCCGGCGTCTTGCCTCGCCATGAGGTTACTTCGCCCGTCGAATCGAGGGACGATGCGTCATGCACACGGCGCATCGAAGCGTAGTCCACTTCCGAAGCGGAGTACGGTACCACGGGCAAGCCCAGCGGTTCGACGGCCGGGGAGGGAGATGCGGTCGATTCTGAATGCCCCAGAGAAGCGAGAGAGAATGCGACCTCTCGTTTGGTGTCGAGATCAAGCAAGGCGTTCAGCTGCGAATCGACAAATCCACTCACAACCCGGGAAGGCAGCTGCATCGCAGAGGATATTGCAAGAAAATTGGCCAGAATGGTGCCGTTGTCCCATCCAAAATGGCGGTAAGTTCGTGATTTGTATTTCCACGCATTCCGCCAGTAGACCCCCGTGCAGATGACAATTACTGGGGCATGCGCGATGGAAT
>Ga0070713_100000205_pt1 | contig 39416 bp, 34 predicted proteins | sample LARL82metaG_FD_65465 | JGI IMG/M metagenome (GOLD analysis project Ga0070713, IMG submission 65465) | Corn, switchgrass and miscanthus rhizosphere microbial communities from Kellogg Biological Station, Michigan, USA - LAR L8-2 metaG | ecosystem: Host-associated > Plants > Roots > Rhizosphere ... | reverse complement strand
CGCAGCACCGTGGGCCCATACGCGCCGCCAGGGATGTACCAGGTTGCGCTTGCCAAGCGCGTCGACGGTGTTACCACACCGTTAGGCACGCCGCAGCGTTTCGAGGTTTACCCGCTGGATTCCGACGAGAATGCTGGACGCACCGCCGCCGTCATCGCCTTTCAGGAGCAGGCGGCAAAGCTCCAGCGCGCCATGATGGGTGCGAGCTCGCTCGCCGGCGAGCTGTCCACCCGGGTCGGCGCGCTCCAACGCGCGCTCGACGAAACGCCGAACGCGCCGGCGCAGCTGACCGGTGACCTTCGGTCGCTCGAGCGCGATCTTCGGGCGATTCGTGAACAGCTGAATGGCGATCCGACCCTCAGCCGGCGTCAGGAGCCGACGCCGCCGTCACTCATGGGTCGCATGCAGGTGATGACACAGGGTGCACGCTCTCTCGAGCCGCCGACCGCAACCCAGCGACGGCAGTATGAGATTCTCTCCACTGAGTTCGCGACTCTGCTCACGAAGCTGCGCGCGGTCGCGGACACCCGCTTGAGAACCGTCGAAGCGTCAGCCGAGCAAGCCGGCGCGCCCTGGACGCCAGGCCGGATACCGGAGTGGAAACCCTGACCAGTGTAGCACTGCGCGCGCGCCTCTGCTCGGCACTCGCCCTCGCCTGCCTTCCGCTCTCACTCGCGCGAGGGCAAGTGCCGCTGGTCGATCATCACCAGCACATCGCCAGTCCAACAATCAACCAGCTGCTTGGTGCCCCCGGTGCGCCCGGACTGCCCAACAGCGCACGGGCTCTCGTCGCGTACCTCGATTCCGCCGGCATTCGACGCGCCCTCGTGCTCTCCGTTGCTTACCAGTACGGAAATCCTTCTCGGCATGTGGAGCACGAATATGAACATGTGAAAGCCGAGAACGACTGGACGAGCCAACAAGTCGCGTTGTTTCCGGACCGCCTCCGTGCCTTCTGCGGTGTGAACCCGCTCAAGGCATACGCGCTGGATGAAATCGATCGCTGCGCGAAGGATCCGCGACTTCGTGCGGGACTGAAGCTGCACTTCGGCAATTCCGACGTTGACCTGCACGACACCGCACAGCTCGCGCAGCTGAAGCGCGTCTTTCATGCTGCGAACGTGCACGGCATGCCGATCGTTGCACACATCCACGCGTCCGTCAACAAGAAGAGGCCGTACGGGCGCGCGGAGGCGTTGATAGTTCTCGATGAGTTGCTCCCTGCCGTCCCCGATATCCCAGTGCAGATCGCACACCTCGCTGGTGCGGGCTCGTATGACCCTCCCACGGACAGTGCCGCAGCCGTGTTCGCCGAGGCCCTCGCGCGCCACGATCCGCGCGTCGCACGATTGTACTTCGATGCCTCAGGCATCGGAATCACTGCGATGCCACCAGAGCAAAAGACTCTGATGGTTCGGCGGATGCGCCAAATCGGTATCGAACGAATCTTCTACGGTTCCGACGGCGCGGTGCCGGGCCATGGTCCGCGCGAGTACTGGGCCGCGTTCAAGACGCTTCCCCTGACAGAGACGGAGCTCCGCACGATCGCGTCCAATGTCGCTCCGTACATGCGGTGACCTTCATTTTCCGCCGCGAATACGGCGACGCATGACGCGCGAAATTACCATGCACGCAACCGAGCCAACATGCGGCAGCCAGTAGCCATGCCCGTCAGAGCGCGCTTGCGCCTTCTTCGCGGCAGCTTTTAGTGTTGCCGCATCGTCGAAGCTTGGCAGTACCGTCATCGCCCTCCCAAGCTCGAACGAGAAGTGCCCGTCGGACCCTGCGGCTTCGGGCACACCTCGCTCACGCACCATCTCCATGGCTCGCCGATTCCACGGTGGATAGAAAGCGCGACTGTTCCACACCTCGATAATGTCAGCGAGAGGAAAAGCACGCTCGGCGCGCTGATAAGCGGACACGAGATAGGCGAACGGGTGCGGGAGATAGACGACGCCGCCCTGAGCCCGAATCTCGTCGACGACCTGTTCGAGCGGCAGGCGCGGAGCGATGCGACTCGTGAGATAGAGACCGATCACATCTATGCCGCAGCGGCTCGTGATCTCCTCGCCCACGATAATTCGCTCGGGATCGAGCTCGCGCGCCCGCATCGCGCCGTGGAGCGTGTGATGATCGGTGACCGCGATCCGATCGAGCCCGACGTCTCGTGCGCGCGCGACGAGCTCGTGCGGTGTCTGGTAGCCGTCGCGCGAATGAGAGGTGTGGCTGTGGAAGTCGGCGCGCAACCAGCCGACGGGAGTCTGCGGATCCATGCAAGGAACATATCAGCAATCTCCTGTTGACATTCTACCCGAGCGGCGCCATACTCAGGTAGAATGCCTACCAAAGAATCCGCTCCCAGTCGCGATGCCCTCCTCCAGGGCACGCTCGACCTCCTCATCCTGCGCATCCTCGCGTTAGGCCAGTTTCATGGACAGGCGATCGCTCGCGTCATCCAGCAGCGCTCGGGCGACACGCTGCTCGTCGACCATGGATCCCTCTACCCAGCGCTGCAGCGACTCGAGGACCGAGGCTGGGTAAAGGGTAGCTGGGGCACCTCGGACAACAACCGGCGCGCGCGCTTCTACACGCTCACCGCCGCCGGGCGCAAGCAATTCGCCAACGAAGCCGGGCGCTGGCAGCGACTCGTCGAGTCCATCGCCCGCGTCCTCGGGCCCGAAGCGGTCGAGGGCTGATCATGACGTTGCGACGCCGACCGCAAGACGACTTCGACGACGAGATTCGCTCGCACCTCGAGCTCGAGGCCGATCAACTCGTCGCGCAGGGAATGCGCCGGGAAGACGCTCGTCTCGCGGCGCGGCGACGATTCGGTAACGTCGGCGCGGCGCAGGAGCGCTACCACGACGCGAGCCGCTTCGCCTGGCTCGAGCAGCTGCGCGACGACGTGCGCTACGCGGCGCGCATGATGCGCAAGGCACCGCTCTTCACGACGATTCTCGTCCTGACACTGGCGTTAGGCATCGGCGCCAACACGGCGGTATTCAGCGTCGTGCATGGGGTGCTGCTGTCGCCCCTGCCCTATCGCGAGCCCGACCGTCTCGTCTCGCTCTGGGAGACACTCCCGAACGCGGGTCCCATCGAGATCTCCTACCCCGACTTCGTCGATTGGAAAGCGCGAAACCACGTGTTCGAGGACATCGCGCTCTACAACCCGTTGGGCAGTCGAGCCAATACGACGGGCGCGGTACCCCGACAAACCAGTGTCGGAACGAGTACGGCGAATCTGTTTCGCCTGCTAGGCGTGACGCCACTCGTTGGCCGCGATTTCCTTCCCGAGGAGGATCGCGCTGGCGGTGCTCGGGTCGCCCTGCTCGGAGCCGGCTATTGGCGTTCCGAGTTCGCGAGTGATCCGAAAGCTCTCGGCCAGACAATCTCCCTCGATGGCGAGCCGTACCGAATTGTCGGTGTGCTGCCATCACTCCCGGGATTCCCGGTGATCGATGTCTGGCTGCCGATCCGCGCCGACCTCGATACCGCCCAGTTCAACCGTGGCAATCATCCAGGGCTGCTCGGTCTGGGACGAATCAAGCCCGGGACATCGCTGCCGCAGGTGCAAGCGGATCTCAGTCGCATCTCACGTGAGATCGTAGCCGAGCACCCGAAGGAAGCATCCGGCATCGGTGCTGGCGGCGATTACTTAGCCGAGCGCCTTGTCCAGAACATCCGACCTGCATTACGAGTGTCGACGTGGGCGGTCCTGTGCGTGCTCCTGATCGTCTGCGTCAACGTCGCGAACCTGATCCTCGCACGCTCCACATCTCGCCAGCGAGAGCTCGCGCTGCGCCGCGCGCTCGGCGCCGGTGAGTCGCGCGTGATGCGGCTGCTGCTCATCGAGAATCTCCTGTACGCCCTCGTCGGCGGCGCGCTCGGTGTTGCCCTCGCCTATGCGGGTGTGCGTGCACTCGTTGCGGCACAGCCCCCTGGGCTGCCCCGCCTGGGCTCCATTCAGATGGACATCACCGCCCTGGCGTTCGCCGCCCTCGCGTCGATCGTTTCCGGCATAGTCTTCGGTCTGCTGCCAGCGCGATATGCGGCGAGAACTGATCCTAACGAGTCGCTGAAGGAGAGTGGTCGCGCGTCGTCGGTGAGCGCCTCGGCGCTGCGGTTGCGCAGTGCCCTGATGACGGCGGAGGTCGCGCTCGCGCTCGTGTTGCTCGTCGGAGCCGGCCTGCTGACGCGCAGCTTCGCGAAGCTCCTCAACGTGAATCCGGGTGTCGATCCAACGAACGTCGTCACTGGCTGGATTAATCTGCCGGCCAACCGCTATCCTGACGAAGATCGCCAGCGGCTCGCGATGAACGACATCCTGCACCGGGTGCAGGCGATTCCCGGGGTCACGAGTGCCGCGATAACCAGTGCGCTCCCCCTGGGCGGCAACTTTCAGTTGAAGCAGACATTCGAGGATCATTTGCGGGCGAAAGGTCAGGAGCCTCTCGTCCAGTTTCAGCTCATCTCTCCCGATTATTTTCGCACGATGGGGATGCGGGTGTTGGCGGGACGCGGCGTCGAGGAGAGCGATGGTCGCGCACAGCACGTCGTCTGGATCGACGAAGTCATCGCCAGGAAGTACTTCCGCGGCGAGAACCCCATCGGAAAATGGATCGTCCACGGGGCGTTCGACTCCAGGGAGCCGAAGGAGATTGTCGCTGGGGTGGTGAATGCGGTGCACGATTCCGAGCTCGGGGAGCACGCGACGGGAATTGTCTACATGTCTTTCGAGCAGATGCCCCAGAGCTCGATGGCCCTTGTGGTCAAGTCCGGCCTGCCACTCGATCAGGTGACCACCGCCGTCCGTCGAGGGCTCGCGGCGTTCGACAAACAGCTGCCCCTTTCCGATGAGCGTACGCTCAATGCCATCATCGATCGCTCCATCGGGCAACAAAAATTCACCCTGTTGCTGCTCGGCAATTTCGCCATCGTTGCACTGGTGCTGGCCGCGGTTGGCGTGTACGGGGTGATCTCCTACTTCGTCGCTCAGCGCTCGCAGGAGATCGGGATTCGCATCGCGCTCGGCGCGCAGCGTGCGGACGTCGTCAGTCTCGTGACGCGTGCCGTGCTGATGAGCGCTGGCACCGGTATCCTCGTCGGCCTCGTCGTCGCCGCGACAGTAAGCCGCGTGATGTCACAACTGCTGTACGAGATCAAGCCGACTGATCTGCTGACGTACGCGAGTGCCGCGCTCGCGCTCCTGCTCGTCGCCATCCTTGCGGCGGTCGTGCCCGCGGCGCGGGCCACCCGTGTCAGTCCGGCGGTCGCGCTAAAACCGGACTGACTTACCCACTAGAGTGCCGAGCTCGGTCTTGTCAACTGGTGAAGTAGAACCGCTCGTCCAGCTTCTTTCGAAACCGGCGGCTGCACGGGACGCGCGCTCCGTCGCGCAACACGAGTGAGAGCTCGCCGTGAAACAGCGGCTCGACGGCGGCAATCTTCGCCGTGTTCACGATCGCCGACCGATGCACCCGGATGAATAGCTCCGGGTCGAGCACGTCCTTCTCCAGCGCCGCGAGCGTCTTGGTAATCAATCTCGGTCGGCCCTCCACGTGTAACTTCGCGTAGTTGCCATCGGCTTCGATCCAATCGATATCGGCGACACGAACAATCGTGTACTGGCCACCCGCTCGAATGGCGATCGCGTTCGGATAGGCGACACCCGCGCCATACGTCACATACTCGACGAGGGCGCGCAGCCGTTCATCGGTCACCGCTGCCGCGACGTCCGTCGTCGTCGACGCGTACCGAGCCTCGATGGTCGCGCGCGCGCGCTCGACCGCGATGGCGAAACGCGCATCGTCGAAGGGCTTCAGCAGATAATCCAGCGCATAGGCCTCGAACGCTCGCACAGCGAATTGCGAGTATGCTGAAGTGAAGATGATCGGGGGCATTCGATCAACGCCGATCTTCGCGATGACGCCAAAGCCGTCGAGTCGCGGCATGTCGACGTCCAGGAACACTAGATCGACCTCCGACGCCCTCAGCACGTTAACCGCCTCGTCACCGTCCGCACACTCGTCGACGATCTGGAGTCCGTGTGCGCGATTGGCGAGATGACGCAACCGCTCCCGTGCATGCGAATCATCATCGACGATGAGTGCACGAAGGCTCGCCGCTCGCACGGTCATACCGGCCACTCGTCCACGAAAATCCGCCGCCGACGAAGAGCCCGTCGACTGTACGGTGATGGCCCCTTAACCTGTTGGCCACCGGAGCAAACACAACACATTAGATACTCCACTGGAACAAGCTCATAACGACCGCGTTCTACCTAGAAGATACCGCGCAGCTACCATGCTTCACCCCTCAGTAAACTTCAAGCAGATATCGGGTGGTCGTGTTCTACTTTCCACGGCCGGCTCCCTCGTGCTCTCGCTTGGCTTCCTCGGGACGGTAATGTGTGCGAGTTCGGCGCCATCAGAAGTGCCTTCACCGCCATCAGGTATCATGACGAGTGTCTGCGCGGCCGGCAGGTGGAGCGATCCACGACTGGTACGAATGCCAGTCGGCGCTGACCGCATCGCGCGGTTTCCGAACATCGCGGTTGCTCGTTTGGCAACCTACATCGTCGGAACAAATATCAGGTCTTTCGATGGGAAAACCGTACCACCGTCGCCTCTTACCGTCGCAACCCTCTCCGGTGACACGGTTCCCCCGCCCGTCGGCGACTTCACCTTCGTGATGCCAACGGCCGTAATTGACGACCAAGGAGCACTACACATCCTTTGGGCAGAACCGCTCGGTGGCTACCAGCGCCTTGCCAGCGATATGTGGCCGCCGCATCGGCTCGGATCGATCTGGACAGCCCGATATCGATCGTCGACTGGATGGTCCACGCCTGAAAAGCTGTTCGATGATGGCAAGCAGCTCCTCTGGGAGCCCGGCAGTGTGTCGGATGGCGCCATGGCGGGCGTTGCAAGACGCTGGGACTCGAGCACAAGTCATGACATCGGAATCGCATTCGCAACCTTCACCGGGGAATACCGTCAACCAGTTCGACTGTTGCGCCTTCGTTCGCAACAGTGGCTCGTTGATAGTGTCGCCAACACCGCGTTAGGTGGGGCTGCCCAGGCCAGCTATGGTGCAAATGGTTCGGGCGAATACGTGGCATATCTCGGCATCGACCCCAGCGCTCAGGCCGACGTCAACAGCGTTCTCTTTCAGCGATCGGCTGACTCGGGCAAGACATGGTCTAGTCCGCGTGTGGTCAGCCGCTCGGGCTCGACGCCCGCACACGATCTCCAGCTTGTATCGGGCGCTGACGGGTTGCTGCATCTGGTTTGGTTTCAAACCGTCTCTGGGCAGAACGTGCTTCTTCGACATGCACAGTCTCGAGACGGCGGTACCACGTGGTCGGCCGTAGATGATGACGCGACATCTTCACCACGCATGCGGCTCCGCGCCGTCGCCGATGCATGCGGCGCACTCCACGTGGTGTACGAGGATTGGAGCGAAGGGCCGGCCTACATCCGCATTGCGTACCGAACGTGGAAGAATGGCTGGTCGCACACGGAATATCCATTCGCTGGCTGGTTCGGGCAGACACCTGCGCTTTCCGTCTCCGTCACGGGCCGGCCGCTCATGGCATTCCTCGGTCACGCGAATCTCAGTGACACGTTGGCGACCGATGCGCTGATGTACTCCGAGCAGATGCCCTGACGTTAGGCAGCTGAATAACGGTATTCGCGGCGCGGACGCGCGTCGCTGGCCATAAGTTTGAGGCGACGCCGCCTCGCTGCTCTCATCTTCTTCACGGCCGTGAGGTGAGACCAGCCAGCGTTTGCCGGGCGGAATGAACGTCGGGCAAACGTATTCGATCACGTGGTTCATTCATGAGGTGAAGTCATGAAAGCGAACAGCTGGCCCCGCGGCCATGCCTGCACACTGTCGGCCGTGCTTTGTTGCGTTGTCTCGTTAGGTGGCTGTAGCGAGAAGATCGGGCATTCGCCCATAACGGCGCCTGTCGCCAAGCCAACGGAAGTCTTTGCGCGCGAACACAAGATGACTCCAGCGGAGATCGACGCTTTTCTCCGGACCTACGATACGTCCTTCGCTCGTCAAATGCGCGGCACGCCATTCGGCGGACCGTCGAAGCTCCTCGTGCCAGGCGACGGAACCGGTGGACCCGAGTCGATGGTCACCGAGACCGGCACGGTCAGTGGCTGGACGACCACTCACGCAGAGGCAGTATCGAACCTCGGAAACGCGGCCGCTGCGTGGGCTGCGATCACACAGGTGACATCTGGTTTCGCGCGGCGCGTGTTCCTACAGTCGCAGGGGGACTACTCCCAGATCTGGATCGGATATCCACAGATATCGAATCTCAAGCGCATCAGCGATGTCTGCGGAGAAGCGTTCACGGATCTCTTCAGGCAACGATGTGAGCTCGGAACCATTTATACGGATCTCGACTGTTACAGTGGTAATGGCCACATCTTCGTCCAATCACAGCATGCTGCGACCTTTGGTGTCATCACATCAAAGACCGTGACGACGGACCCGAGCGTGAGTCGAAGCACCTGCTTTCCAGACAACACCTCGGGCAGCGGCGGCGGCGCTGGCACTGGCGGCGGCGGCGACACCTGTAACGACTACCAGTTCATCGACGAGACAGATCCTTCTGGCGGCTCAACTGACTGCTCCGGCTCCGGCGGAGGCGGCAGCGGTGATTCGCCTGGAATATCAGGAGGATCGTCATCCCTCTGCTACGACCTCGAGCTCGATCCGGGATGCTATGACGTGTACGTCGACGACGTGTATGACAGCACGATCTGCTGTTGACGCAGTGACAATCGCCGAAGACGCGATCTCTGGCAAACACTCAATACGGCGGTCGACGCCGAGGAGATATTTGATCATGCTTCCCTCAATTCTTACACGTTCAACTATTGTCATTCTGAGCGCCATTCTCGCGCCCGCGGCCTTTCAGGCCAATCGCGTAGCCGCACAGGGGAATATTCCCGGTCATCGAGCGCGCGTCACCGTCGCTCTCGTTGACACCCTTCCTCGACTACGCGAAGCCTTCGTCGCCGTGATCGTCCGTTCGCCTGGCGCGAGCGGACACGACGTGATCCTGTTGCCCCGAGGGACAGCCAGTGGCCAGTTGCTCGACGAAGCCACGCGCGTGCTCCTCGATGCTCGAGTCAGACAGGGCGACCGGCCAAGCGCGCTTCATGGGAAGGCGTTTCAGCGATTGATGATTGGCGTTCGCGGCAAAGCATCCAGTTCATCGATGGCTGCCTTCCATGTCGCCAGCGCGCAGCACATCGTCGACTATTTACAGCAGGCGTCCCCAAGAGAAATTCCCGGTGTAGGGAAGGCGCCCGCTGTCGATTTCATTCCACCGGTCATCACTTCCCGTGGTGGGAACGAATAGCGATGCCCCCTCAGTGAGGAGCCTAACGACCCTGCGTTGTGTAATTGGCAACGCGGGGTCGTCTGCCACATGGAGGCCTGCCTTTTACTGACTCCCCCGCTATACCGCGTTGCGGTGCGGTATGAGCAAGCGGGCCACCGCACCACCGTCTGCCGCGTCTGTCAGCTCGAGCGTTGCCGACGGCCCGTACAACTTTGCCAATCGCGCCCGTGCATTCGACAGCCCGACGCCGCCGTGACGCGGTACGTCCACGGTACCGTTCCTTCGCTCGTCATCCAGTCCCCGACCGTCGTCGCGAATCGTCAACTCGAGAAATCGAGACCTGCGATGCGCGCCAACCTCGATGCGACCACTCGCGCGCCCAGCGAAGCCGTGCTTGACCGCGTTCTCGACGAGCGGTTGTAGAATCATGTGCGGTACGTGCGTAGCGAGCGCCTCCTCGTCGACATTCAGGCTCACGGCGAGCTCTCGCCCCAGCCGAAGTCGCTCGACATCGAGGAACGGCTCGAGCGAATCGAGCTCTTCTCGGAGCGTCACCTCCTGCGTTCCCGCGCGGTCGACGGCCGTGCGCAGCAGATCGGACAAGCGATCGATGACGCGCGACGCCGCTGGTGGATCACTCCGCATGAGCACCGAAACGGCCGTGAAGGCGTTGCCGATGAAGTGTGGATTGAGCTCGGATTTGAGCGCGCGCAACTCCGCCTCCGCGCGTCGCCGTCGCGCCGCCTCGAGCTCTTCATCGAGCCCACGACGCCGCGCTTTGGCCCGCTGGCTGCGCCGCGCGGCGTAGTACCCCTGGGCAATGCACCAGATTCCCAGGAAGATCATGACCTCGAGCAGATAAGTGCGGAGAACGTGAAGTCGCAGGTGATAAGCGGCGATAATTCTGTCGTAATGGAACGCATGGAGAACTCCGAGTCTCGTGACGATCACGACGAGCCCGACGACGAGAGACGCCACTCCACCCATGACGAGCGGCCGCCACACGCTACGCCCGATCCTGTCTGGTGCGATCACGATCTGCCAATGGCGAGCAACGCGCGCCGCCACGAAAAGTGACAGGAAAACCACGGCCGATATCACTACGCCATCGGCGATTGCGTATGCGAGTTGGTCTTCGACCCCCATGACGAAGGAAACGGCCATCGTCTGGTGTATAGCCGACTCCGCGAATAAGGCCCCAAAATAGACCGCTGCTGAGACAATGCCGAGCCGGCGCAATCGGCCAGCCCAGGAGTCCCGGATGAACGGCCTAACGACGGCGACTTCGCGTGCATCCTGCTCCGGATCTTCGTCCGATGGGCTGTCGAGCACCTCCAGCCCGATATCACCATCGTGCCAGGGGAGGTCGACGATTGCAGAGGTCCCGAGTCCCCCGCGTTTCAGTTCGAGCGTCGCTCCATTCCCATAGAGCGCCGCGAGCCTCGCACGAATGTTGGAGAGTCCAACGCCACCGCGCTCCGACGCGCGCGTTGTCCCCACTGCACCGAGTGCGACGCCATCATCCTCCACCGTCAGGCGCAATTTGTCCGCAGCGAACGGCGAACGCGCTGCTGTCACACGCACGGTACCGCCACCAAACGCGACCAGTCCGTGTTTCACCGCGTTCTCTACGAGCGGTTGGAGAATGAGGTCCGGTACCAGAACGCCAAGCGCGTCGTCAGCAACATCATATTGCATGTCGAGATGACCGCGCAGTCGCGCGCGCTCGATCTCGACGAATTGTTCCAGCGACGAGAGCTCCTCGCGCAGAGTAGTTTCCTCGAGCGTCGCTCGTGACAGCGCGTCGCGGAGTACATCGCCGAGCGGCACCAGCACCTCGTTCGCCGCGACGATGTCGGTGCGCATCAGCGCCTTGACGCTCTGCAGCGCGTTTCCGAGAAAATGCGGATTCAACTCGGCCTTGAGCGCCCGCAGCTCCGCCTCGGCGCGCTTGCGGCCAGCTTCGACGAGCGCCGCGCGCGCGCGGGCACGTGCCTGCGCCTCTCGTCGAGCGTTTCGCAGCCCGCGAAGTCCCTCCATCGGAAACAACATCAGGCAATACATCCCGATACCATTGCCGATGAGTATCGGGAAGCTGGAGACAATGAACGGAATCGGCGACCGTGGGTTGTAGGAGCGCTCGAGGGTCCCTTGCGCGACGATGGCGACGACCAAGCCTACCGAATGCGCGCCGAGTGATTGCCAAAACGAGCCATCCAAGAGGGGCCAGCGCGTGCTGATGCGTAGCGCACAGATGAACATCACCAGCGGGCCGACTGCTCCCACGAATGAAAGCTCGAGCCACTGCGTAACAGTGAATGGTCCGGAGAGTGGGGGGCGTAGCGATTGCCAATTCCCGTATGAAATGAGCATCAGGATCGGCAGCGCCAGGAGGATCGGCCGATTGCGCTGCCACGACCGAGCAACGACTGACGCATTGGCCGCGTGCTGCTTCTCCAGGTCGACGCGTACGTTGCCGGGGCGAAAGCCCGAAAGAGACAGGGTCAATCGAGAGCTCCGGAACGGAGTATTGGTAGCTCACCTGGCAGCATCGCCGAGCGCGTAATGCCGTGAGGCCGTTATGCGAGATGATGTGGCCTGCAGACCTGAATCGCCAGAGGACGACCGATGCATCAATCGCCGCGCCGGAACCAGTCCAACACTCGCAGCGCACGCAGGGTGATCCACTGATTTGGAGCGCCAAGCGGACCCGTCAGCTCGTCACAAAGACTGTTGCGGTGCCTGACGTCGAGGACCCATCGGCCATCGTCCTGCCGCCGCTTCCGCACCGTCGCTAGCCCCTCGGCCATTCGTGTATCCGCATCGCGGGCCGCCGCTCGAAAGTAGTCGAGCGCGCGCAAGATGTCGTAATGCCAGAGCGGTGGAAAGGCGAATTGCGTCCACGACGGGTCTATCATTTCGCCGGTGGACAACCGGCGAAGCAGGCCACGCTCGAGGAGATATTCTTCCCCGCGCTGCCGCGCGGCGCTGATCTGCGCGGATCCACCGAACGCCTGCTCGAATGCGAGCAGTCCCTCGAGCACGCAGATCGTCGTGTGGAAGGACGATCGCACTGACCCGCGCTCGGCCTCGCAATTCCAGCCACCATCAGCGAGCTGCTCGCTCAGAAGGCGATCGATGAGGCGGTTGCTCCGGACGCCGAAGTAGGCGCCTAACGCGACGGCGCGGCCGTTGATGCATGGCTCGACCTCGCCCTCGAAGAATGGCGGGTCTCCGAATCCCGGCCCCCAGGTGACATTGTCGCGCACGCGGTCGATGGCGATGCGCACGCGTCGGCTCGCTGGATCGACTCCCAGATCGCGCAGCCAAACCAACGTGTACATGTTTGACCACCAGAAGGGCATCGCGGCCCCGTCACCCCATTGGCCGTCTGGACGTTGTCGATCGAGCAGCAGCGCCCCCCAACCCTCGCAGGCGACTCGCGCCCGCTCGGCAGCGACGACCGGCGCCGGCGCGTCGCTGAGATCCTGCATCACCTGCCAGCGAATCGAGGGATCAGCGTCCAGCAGCCACGCGATAACCTTCCGATCACCCTTCACCGACCACCGATCAGCGGCCACGGTCACGGCGTCACACGCTCCGGCATTCCCAGCGTGATGAATTTGCCGTCATCGATGACGCCGTCCCGCACCGTGTAGAGTGTCACGCCGGATGGGAAGCGAAGGCCGTGCGAGTCCGATGGGCCGACGACAGCCGCCGTGAGATTGAATCGCGTACGCTCGCCCTCGATCTCGTACGCGACCTTTTCGGCAGCGTGAAAATGTCCGCCGAGCGCGAGGACGTGTTTGCGCTTTCTGAGAAGCGCGAGCACGTCACCGGCATTGGAGACGGTGTGTCGATACACGGTCTTGCCAGCGACCGTGATCAGCGAGGGTGCCGGCGGACCGTCCATATAGCCGTTGAACGCTTCGATGCTCGACAGGAATGGAATGTGATCGAAGGTGACCACTGGCATCGACTGCGGGACGAGCGCGAGATCGCGCGCGAGCCAGGCGAGCTGCAGGCTGTCGACGTGGCCATAGTACCACTGATCTTCGATGTCAGCTGTGTTGAGCCCGACAAAGTGGACTCCGCCGTAGTTGAACGAGTAGTAATCGGGCCCGAAGTATTTGTGATACATCCCCCGGCCATACAGCGGATTCGTCGCACTCACGTGCGACTTGTCACGCTCAATTCCGAAGTTCTCATGGTTGCCGGGCACCGTCCAGACTGGTGTGCGGAAGGCCGAGGTTTCGTGCACGAAGAGCTCGTAATAGCTCGTCGCCTCAGGCTCGCCGACGCGCAACGCGTCGCGCACGAGATCGCCGGTGACGATCAGAAATGCAGGCGAGAGCGAGTCGACGAGTGCACCGAGGCGGCGCGTGCGCTCGACGCTCGCCGGGGAGATATGCGTGTCCGACGCGTGGACGAAGCTGAACTCTTGAACGCGTCCCGTCGCCTTCAACCCGAAGGAGATCGTGCTCGATGTGTCGGCGACAGCGCGCCAGAACGTCCCTTGTGTGCGGTACCCGTCGGGTACGGACAGGAAAACGATGCCCGACTTTCCGCGCGGAATACGGAACGCTCCGGACGCGTCCGTCGCGACAACGGTATCCTGGTTCGATACGGCGACACCAGGCACGCCGCGTTCGTTTGGGTCGCGCGTACCGTTGCCGTTGCCGTCGACATAGACGCTGCCAGTGATGTGCTGCGCGCCGGCAGTCGACAGAGCGACGACGAAGACTGCGCTGGAGAAAGTAAGGACTCTCATTTTGACCTATTCAGCTTCACCGCCGCGCGAATGAGCTCCTTCAACGCGTCCTTGTCGATCTTCTCGCCCTCCCGAAAATCGATGGCGCGCCGCGTATTTCCCTCGAGACTCGAGTTGAAAAGTCCTGACGGATCATCGAGCGCCGCGCCATTGGCGAAGGTCATCTTCACGACGCTCTTGTAGCTCTCGCCAGTGCAGATCAATCCATCGTGCGACCATACCGGCACGCTCCACTTCCATTCCTCCACCACGTCGGGATCGGCCTGCCTGATGATCGAGCGGATCTGAGAAAGCATCTTGCCCCGCCAGTCACCAAGCTCCGCGATCCGCTCGTCGATCAGCCGAGAGGCCGACTTGTCGGTCGTTGAGGCGCTCTTTGCCCTGGTGGTCGTCACTTTCTTTTTCGGGTTCACGTTAGGCATCACTGCTTCCCAGAAGGGGTGGTCAGGCTTGACCCGGTGATTGTACCCGAGCCGGCTGCTGATCACAATCTCGGCGGATTGCCTGCCGCCGGGGAATCCCTGACGAAAAAACAGGGCGCGCCCGATACGACGTCCGCCCCGGGGAGGACAACTTCGCGACGATCCCACGAGTCATCGTAGGAGCCTCGCGTCATTCACTTTGGCCGTCGTCCTCCACCCGATCCGCCCGCGCGGAGGGTTTATGAAGCGATCCTATGACAAGGTCTTACCGGCGATCGTCGCCGCGCTCGCCATCGTAGCCCTACTCTTTGCCTGTCGCACGACGAACCCGGGCGTGCGAACGGCAGTCACGAACGACGCCGCTCAAAAAGTGTTCGTGCCGCCCGGTCAGTACGACGAATTCTACGCGTTCCTCTCCGGCGGCTTCAGCGGGCAGATCTCGGTATACGGCATCCCGAGCGGGCGTCTCCTCAAGGTGATTCCAGTCTTCTCCCAGAATCCTGAAAACGCCTGGGGGTACAGCGAGGAGACGAAGCCGATGCTCCAGACGAGCCACGGCTTCGTCCCGTGGGACGACTCGCACCACCCCGAGCTGTCGCAGACGGACGGCGTGCCTAACGGCAAATGGATCTTCATCAACGCCAACAACACACCGCGCATCGCCCGCGTCGATCTGACGAAGTTCGAGACCGAGGAGATCGTGGAGATTCCCAACGCGGCGGGCGGCCACGCCGCACCCTTCACCACCCCCGATGGCCGCTACGTCGTTTCGGCCACCCGCTTCAGTGTGCCGATTCCCAATACCGATGTCGCGATCAGCGACTACAAGAAGAGCTTCAAGGGAACCATCTCGTTCATTCGCGCCGACGAGCCGGGCAAGATGGCGATCGCATTCCAGATCCTCATGCCCGGTTACGACTACGATCTCGGTCACGCCGGCAAGGGACCATCGGACGGCTGGTTCTTCTTCACGTCTTACAACTCGGAACAGGCGTACACGAAGCTCGAGGCAAACGCATCGCAAAACGATAAAGACTATGTCGCGGCGGTGAACTGGAAGCGTGCCGAGGCATGCGTCGCGGCGGGAAAAGCGAAAAGCACGCCGACCAGCTACGTCCACAATTACGTCGACTCGACATCGCGTGTGGCCAAGTCGGACACCAGGACGACCGTGGCGATTCTCGACCCGCGTGACTGCGATGGGCTCGTGTACTTTCTCCCCACCCCGAAGTCGCCCCACGGTGTCGACGTCGATCCGACCGGCGAGTACATCGTCGCCGGCGGCAAGCTGGCGACCGTCATCCCCGTTCACTCGTTCAGCAAGTTATCAAAGGCGATCGCCGACAAAGCGTTCGACACCACCATCGACGGCATTCCGGTGGTCAAGTACACCGCTTCGCTCGCCGGGGAGGTGAAGAACCCGGGGCTCGGTCCATTGCACACGGAGTTCGACGGCAAGGGCTACGCATACACCTCGATGTTCATCTCCTCCGAGGTCGTCAAGTGGAAGCTCGGCACCTGGGAGATCGTCGATCGAATCCCGACATACTACTCCATCGGGCACCTCATGATTCCTGGCGGCGATACGAAGCAGCCATGGGGCAAGTACCTCATCGCGATGAACAAGATCACGAAGGATCGCTACCTGCCGACGGGGCCCGAGCTGTTCCAGGCTGCTCAACTGATCGACATCAGTGGCGACAAGATGAAGCTGCTACTCGATTTTCCGACGATTGGCGAGCCGCACTACGCGCAGGCCCTCCCTGCAAGCATGATCAAGGACAAGCAGGTCAAATTCTATAGTCTCGCGCAGAATGCGAACCCTTATAAAATCAGCCGAGAAGCAGAAGGTGGTATCTCTCGTGTAGGCAAGCGCGTCGACGTCAAGATGTTGGCGATCCGCAGCCACTTCGCGCCCGACAACATCGAGGGCGTGCAGATGGGTGACACGATCTACTTCCACGTCACGAACATCGAGCAGGATTGGGACATCCTGCATGGTTTCGCGGTGCTGGGGAACAACAACTCGGAGCTCATCGTCGCGCCGGGTGAAACGCGCACGCTCAAGTGGATCCCGAACCGCGTCGGCATCTACCCCTTCTACTGCACCGACTTCTGCTCGGCGCTGCATCAGGAGATGCAGGGCTACATCCGCGTCTCGCCCAGCGGCAGCACCGTTCCGCTCGTCGCGAAGCTCAGCGACAAGGCGCTCACCCAGAGTGGCCGGCTCGAGCGCGCGGTTTCTCCGGGAGCCGAACATGCCGAGCACGATCGCAACCGGTGAGTGGCAATTGCTGCATGGCGAGTGGCGTAACGGAGGCGTCGACATGACGATCATCGCCACTCGCCAGCGGCCACGACACTATTGGAGACCTGACGTGACGAAGCTTTCTCGCGCTCTCTGTGGCATCGGCGCGCTGCTCCTGATGGCGCTGTACTTCCTGCCGCTCTGGTCGATCCAGCTCTTTGCGCCGCAGTACCCGGAAGGACTCGGGATGCGCATTCGGCTGACGACCGTCGTCGGCGACCGGCCGACGGATCTGCAGACTATCAATCAACTCAATCACTACATCGGGATGCGGCCGATCGAGCCGACAGGAATTCCCGAGCTTCGCTACTTCCCGCTCGTCGTCGGCGTCCTGATCGCGCTCGGTGCGGGGGCGGCGCTGCTCGGCAAGCGCCCGCTGGTGATCACCTGGCTCGCGGCACTCGCGTCGTTTGGCGCCGCCGGCCTCGTCGACTTCTGGCGCTGGTCGTACGACTACGGCCACAACCTCGATTTCGCGCACGCGGTGATCAAAGTGCCCGGTATGACGTACCAGCCGCCGCTGATTGGCACGAAGCAACTACTCAACTTCACCGCCACTTCATGGCCGGCGGCCGGCGCATGGATCGCCCTCGTGGCATTCGCGTTCGGTGTGGCGGCAATACTGATTGGCAAAACGACTCGTAGCCCGTTTGCCATCCCTCGAAGCGGAGCGACGGACATGGCGTTCAAGAGGGCATCGTAGGCAGACGATGCTCTCCGCGCTAATCTTCGGCCTAACGACCATTGCTGCACTGACGCGAGACACGATCATCGTCTCACCGCGTGGCGAGATCAGGACAATCACGGCTGCCATCGCCCGTGCCCATCCGAGCGGCGTGATTCGTGTCCTGCCAGGCGTTTATGCGGAGCCAATGCTCGTCGTCGACAAGCCGCTCACGCTTGTCGGCGACGGCCGGCCCGTGCTCGACGGACGGTCCGCTCATCAGATCATGTCGATCACCGCGGACGATGTCACCGTGCGCGGCTTCGTCTTCCGCAACGTCGGCACGAGCTTCGTCGAAGACCGCGCCGCGGTCAAAGTCACGAAGGCACGGGGCTGTACGATAAGCGACAACCGACTCGAGCGCGCCTTCTTCGGGATCTACCTCGCGGCGGTGAGCGACTGTCGTCTCACCGACAACATAATCGTGGGTGCCGCGGCGACAGAAGCCGCAGCGGGGAACGGGATCCACCTCTGGACATCGCACCACATCCTGATTCGCGGTAACCACATCAGCGGCCACCGCGACGGGATCTACTTCGAGTTCGTTCGCGAGAGCGAGATCCGCGACAACGTCAGTGAGCGCAATCTCCGCTACGGGCTTCACTTCATGTACTCTGACAGCTGTCGCTATCTCGCGAATACCTTCCGCGAGAATGGCGCCGGTGTCGCCGTGATGTACACGAAGCACGTCACGATGATTGGAAATCACTTCGAATCGAACTGGGGGAGCGCGTCGTACGGACTCCTTCTGAAGGAAGTCTACGACGTGCAGCTCACGCGCAATCGCTTCGTGCGCAACACCGTCGGTCTCGTCGCCGATGGCGCGAATCGCATCGAAGCCGAGCATAACGATTTCGAGCGCAACGGCTGGGCATTGAAGCTCCTCGCGAGCACCGATGGCGGCCGCTTCGCCGCCAACAATTTCATCGGCAACAGCTTCGACGTCACCACGAATAGCCGCGAGAGCTCGAACGAGCTCTCGGGCAATTACTGGGACGCGTATCGCGGCTACGACCTCGATCACGACGGCGTCGGCGACGTCCCCTTCCATCCCATGAGGCTGTTTTCGCTGCTCGTACAGACGAACGAGCCTTCCCTGCTTCTTCTCCGCAGCGTCTTCGTCGCCCTGCTCGACGCCGCCGAGCGGGCGATGCCGGCGCTCACGCCCCAGATGCTGGTCGATCGTCGCCCGATGATGAGACCCAACGCATGATCGCTCTCGATCCGCTACTCGTCATCGACGGCCTCGCGAAACAGTTCGGGGCAATGCCTGTCCTTCAGGGGATCGATCTGTCGCTGGAGCGCGGTCGGGTGACGGCGATCCTCGGTCCGAATGGAGCCGGTAAGACAACGCTCATCAAGAGCATCCTCGGTCTCACGCGACCCGATCGCGGCATCGTTCGACTCGACGGTCGCGCCCTCGGGGAGGATCCTCGACTCCGCGCAACGATGGGTTACATGCCGCAAATCGCCCGCTTCCCCGAGAATCTCACGGGGGCCGAGCTGATGGCGTTGCTCGCGGATCTCCGGGGTGACGCCCTGATCGACCGCGAGCTCGTCGATCGCCTTCGGCTGGGTGCCGAGCTCGCGAAGCCGCTGCGGACGCTCTCCGGTGGCACACGACAGAAAGTGAACGCCGTGCTGGCGTTTCTCTTCAGCCCGCAGCTGCTCATTCTCGATGAGCCCACCGCGGGTCTCGATCCGATCGCGAGTGGCGTTCTGAAAGACAAGATTCGCGAAGAGACGGCGCGCGGCAAAACGTTCCTCCTCGCGAGCCATGTCATGACGGAGCTCGAGGAGCTGGCAAACGATGTCGTCTTCCTGCTCGACGGGACCGTGCGCTTCTCCGGCTCGCTGCACGATCTCAAGCTTCGCACCAGGCAGGTCAATCTCGAGCGGGCGGTCGCACAGCTGATGCGCGAAGGAGAAGCCGCATGAGCCCCATCGCCAAGGTCATGAAGTACGAGTTGAGCGACGTGATGCGGAGTCGCTGGCTCGTGGCCTACACGCTCTTCTTCGTCGTCGTCACCGATGGGTTACTGCGGTTCACCGCGGGCGGGGCGAATGCGGAGATGGCGCTCCTGAACGTCGTGCTCGTCGTCATTCCGCTCGTCAGCATCGTCTTCGGCACGATGCACCTCTACAACGCCCGCGAGTTCACCGAAGTACTCCTTGCCCAGCCGATCGGTCGCCGCCAGCTCTTCGCGGGATTGTACCTCGGCCTCGCTCTACCATTGTCGTTAGGCTTCGCCGTCGGTGTCGGCGTGCCGTTCGCGCTGCATGGCTTGGACGACCGTAGCCAGGTCACAACGCTCGCAACCCTGTTAGGTATCGGAATTGTACTCACTCTCAGCTTTACGGGCCTGGCATTCGCCCTGGCGCTTCGCCTCGACGACAGGGCGAAGGGACTTGGCGCGGCCATCGCCATCTGGCTGCTCGCGACCGTGCTATACGACGGCCTCGTTCTCGTGGTGGGATCGATGTTCGCGGCATACCCACTCGAGCGTCCACTCATCGCCCTGATGATGTTGAATCCCGTCGATCTCGGACGCGTCCTCCTGCTCTTGCAGCTCGACGTTTCGGCGCTGATGGGCTACACGGGTGCCTCCCTCAAGAGCTTCGTCGGCACCGTCGAAGGCATCACCCTCGCCACGACCGCGCTCCTGCTCTGGGCCGTCGCGCCCCCCCTCCTCGCCGCTCACCTCTTTCGTCGCAAGGACTTCTGATTGGTCATCCCGAGCGTCGCGCTTGCCCTCGAGGAGCGCCAGCGACGATGGGAAGGATCTGCTGTCCTGTTGTCACACCATCATCCGAGGCTATTCGCAATGATTGAGCATAGACTGATCGTACTGACCGCCCTCATCGCGCTTGGCGCCTGCAGAGGCGGTGGCTCGAACGCGGCTGCCGACTCGTCGAAGAGCGCCGCCGCGCCGAGCACCGCCGCCACGATCTCAGCAGGTCCGCAAACTCCGGATCCCGGCCACCAGGTGATCGTCATCGAAGCCGTCACTGACGAGCAGGGCAACAATGTCTTCCGCCCCGCGAAGGTGGAGGCCCACCGCGGTGACGTGCTGCGCTTCACGCTCAAGGCGGGTGTCCACAACGTGCATTTTCTCGCCGATTCGAATCCTGGGAAGAATGGACTCCCAGCGGCGAGCGATATGCTGCAATTGCCGGGTCAGACCTTCGACGTGAAGGTAACGTTCGAGCCGGGACACTATTACTTCCAGTGCGACCCACATGCGTTGCTCGGCATGAAGGGGCATCTCGAGGTCGAGGGGGACTAATGGTGCGGGGCGCGGGGCGCGGGGCGCGAGGAGTTATCAGAGTTCAGTAGTCAGCGCGTCACCCATCGCCCATCGCTGCGCCCGCCACAGGGCGCAATGCCCTACCCGCCCCGGAGACGTTGGAGAGTTTTTAGTCGTCTAAACACTGGCTGCTGCATCAGTACGTTTCATGTGTTCACCCCCCTCAGGGACACCATATGGCAAGCCAGCGTACCGTTACCGATATCGAAGGGCGCATCTGGACCTGCACCGTCGTCATCGGAAAGGAAGAGCGGCGCGGACAGGACGTCGTGCTCACCTGCACCACTCCTTCGGTTTCCGAAGCCATCACCATCACCGTGGGGTGGCAGTGGGACAAGATGGCGCCAAAGGGATTGGCTCGGCTGATCACCGCGAAGGCCGCCTAACGACGTGGGATGAAAGGCCGGCACGCCCCGCGTGCCGGCCTTTTTGGCCATCATGCCTCTCCTCATCTTTGGCGCTCAGCGCCGCGAGCTCCGTGTCGGGAACAACACGATCGGTGGTACCGAAGACATCGTGTTCCCCGCGCTGGAGGGTCTCCCGCGACTCGCCGTCATCCTATTGACGGCAAATGGCGAGGCGACGATTGCCTCGCTGGGGGAAGATACGCCTATTTCCATCGATGGCGTGTTGTTAGGCACCGAGCCGACGCCGCTTCGAGACGGGGCCAGCGTGCAAGTCGGTCACCGCTGCCTGGTGTACCGTACGGAGTCCGACGGCGAGGAGAGCGTAGTCGTCGCTGGAGAGTCGGATGGCTGGAAGCTGATCGAGCTTCAGACGGGCCGAATTCATGACATCCCACCACGCGGCATGGTCATAGGCCGCGATGACGACTGCGATCTCGTGGTCGCTGCCCAGAACGTCTCCCGCCGTCACGCCGTGATTCGGAAAGTGGGTACGGGCTACACCGTCACCGACGAGAGCGCAAACGGCACGTTCGTGAACGACGTGCGCGTCCAATCCGAGCAGACGCTGGCGCGTGGCGACAAGTTGCGCATCGGTACCGCGGTCTTCCGACTCGAGCGATCGGCGACGACTGGCAGCCTCACGGGCGCGGAGACTCACCGATTCCCATCCGTGATGGTTCCAGGACTCGCCGGCGATTCCGATGGGAATCATGAAGCTCCGAGAGCGCAAAGACGCTCCGGACCTGTCGGGCTCGCGGAGCTCGCCGTCCTGGAAGTCATCCGCGGGCCGCTCGGCGGCACTCGCTTTCCCGTCACGCGTGCCGTGTGCTCCATCGGGCGCACCGAGGACAACGACATCGTAGTCGACGAGGAGAGTGTTTCCTCATCGCACGCGACGATCATGCAGAAGGCGGGCAGCTGGTATGTCGTGGACCTCCGCTCCGCCAATGGCACATTCGTCGACGGCTATCGCGTCGCCGCCGAGCGCATGCTCTCGGTGGGGTCCGTCCTGACGGTCGGACAGGTGAAGATGATCTTCCTCCCCGCGCCTCCGCCGGGACAGCAGCCGCACGGCACACAGCCGCTGCTCGGCATGTTCCGGCATCTAGCCAGGCTGCTTCGCAGCGAGTAGCGCGGGGTGTGTTGTTTGCCAAAGCCCCATTATGGCTTGACCGGGGCCTGAACTCGGTAACGCAACCACAAAACCTGTCCCGGGCGCTGCTCGACACTCTCGAGCACCAGTGACTGCGGGGCCAAGTCACCGGCGACATCCATCACCGCGGGCGTCCCGATCCGGCCATCCACCACCGGCGCGATCAACACGCTCAGTTCGTCGATGAGTCCCTCTCGAAGCATCGATCCATTGATCCGGCCACCGCCCTCGAGCATGAGTGTCCGCACGCCAAATCGTTGACCGATCTTTTTCAGCGCGACGGAAAGCTCCACTTCGTCGTCGCCGGCGAGGAGATACGAAACGCGCCGATCGCGCAGATGGGCGAGATACTCGTTCGACACGTGCGTCGCGAGCAGCGCGACGACGTGATCGCCGTCGATATCGTTTGAATCCCAGGCGAGTCGCCCGTGCGAGTCGACCGCGAACGCGAAGGACTCGGGAGCACCCGGTGCGACGAAATCGTCGCGGGGCGCACCGTCGTAATGTTGTGCAACTTCTTCATCCGAGCGTGTGTGTTGCGCAAAGTGCTGCTCCATCGTGGCGCGGCCGCATAGCCATCCCTGCGCATCATAGGTGTCGTGCAGCAACTCATACTGACGGCGTCCCTCCGCGGACATCGGCCAGCCCTCGGTCACGATTCGTCCATCGATGGAACCCATCATGTGACAAATCACGCGAGGTCGCGCAGCGCTAGACGGTCGAATCATGGGACGGGTGCTCGGTGATGGGTGATCGGTGATCGGTGATCGGTTGCAGGTATGAGACCGTGAGCCTCACTTACAGATCACCGTCCACCGTCCAGCGTCCTTCGTCCACCGATCACCATGGAAAGCTCAGAGTTGGAGTGGCCGACCGACTCCATCAGCGTGCACGGCACGCTCCTTCGCCCGTTAGGCGACGGACCATTTCCGGGTGTCGTGTTCGTCGCCGGCAGCGGACCGACGGACCGCGACTGGAATACCCCGCTCCTACCCGGCACCAACGGCAGCGCCCGCCTCATCGCGGAGGAGCTCGCGCGTGCCGGCTTTGCCTCGTTGCGCTACGACAAGCGAGCCTCCGGACCGCGCGTCCGTGAGAACATCGGTCGCATGATCGGGAAAGTGAGCATGCAAGGTCATGTCGACGAGCTCGAGGGCGCCGTGCGCACTGTTGCCGATGAGTCGTTCATTCGAAGAGACAGGATCTTTGCGCTCGCCAACAGCGAAGGTACACTCCACGCGCTCAGCTATCAGCTCCACGCACCGAAGATTCCATTTGCCGGGCTCGTGCTCGCCGCGCCGCCGGGACGTAGCGTTGGTGACGTCGCCCGATCGCAGATTGCCGCACAGGCCGCGGCGCTTCCGAATGGCGACGAAATGATGGCGCTGTACGACGCGGCCATCGCGCGCTTTCTCGCGAGTCAGCCGGTAGCTCCCGATCCATCCCTCCCCGTGGGCATCCGTCAGCTGCTCGATGGCCTATCCACGCCTGCGAATCTGCCCTTCGCGCGGGAGCTCTGGATGACCGACGGCGCCCCCCTCGTGGCGCGGGTCGACGTCCCGACGCTGATCGTCATCGGCAAGAAGGACATTCAGGTCGACTGGCGCGCGGACGGTGAACTACTGCAGGAGGCCGCGGCACGGAACGCGAAGGTGAGCTTCGTCTTTCCAGAGAACGCGAATCACGTACTCAAGCACGAGCCTCGGCCCCGCGAAGAGTTGAACGCTGGGCAGGCCGTAGGCAGCTACAACGCCGCGGCCTCCCAGCTGGATGCGGAGACCATGACGAGCATCATCCAGTGGCTCGCCGGACGACGTTCCGGGTGATATGCTTGCGGCGCTTGGGAACCCTCGGATGGACGAGACCGATCACGACCACCGACCACCGACCACCACTTATGGCCGAAGCAGCTTCGATTGCCGGGGAGAATGCTGTCTCGATTCGCCTCGGACGCTGGTGGCAGCTGAGTCTCGGCGTCATCTGCATGTCGATGATCGCCAACCTGCAGTACGGCTGGACGCTGTTCGTCAATCCGATTCACGACGCGCGCGGCTGGAGCCTGTCCGCGATCCAGGTCGCGTTCACGGTCTTCGTCCTCGTCGAGACGTGGCTCGTGCCTATCGAGGGCTATCTCGTCGACCGAATGGGGCCACGCATCGTCGGCGTCGTGGCGGGGATTCTCGTCGCGCTCTCGTGGGTAATTTTTTCCATCGCGACCTCGCTGCCGATGCTTTACCTCGGTGCGGTCGTCGGTGGCATCGGCGCCGGAGCGGTGTACGGCGCCTGCGTCGGCAATGCCCTCAAGTGGTTTCCTGACCGGCGCGGCCTGGCAGCCGGGATCACAGCGATGGGCTTCGGCGCGGGATCGGCGCTGACGGTATTCCCGATCGCCAACATGATCAAGTCGCAAGGCTACGAAGCGACCTTCTTCAAGTTCGGCATCGCCCAGGGCATCGTCGTTTTTCTCGTGAGCTGGTTCCTGCGAGCACCGGACGCCGCATTCGCCTCGACGCGCGCCACGCCTCTGCGAGGATCGGCCACGGTTCGAACGCATGACTACACCCCGCTGGAGATGCTGCGAACGGCGCCCTTCTGGGTGATGTTCGTCATGTTCGTGCTCACCGCGTCCGGTGGACTGATCGCCACCGCGCAGCTCACGCCGATCGCGAAGGATTTTGGTATCGCCGACACGCCAGTGTCGCTTTTTGGCCTCACCCTCCTCGCGCTGCCCTTTGCCCTGTCGATGAATCGGGTGTTGAATGGCGTGAGCCGTCCCTTCTTCGGCTGGATGTCCGATCTCGTCGGACGCGAGCACACGATGTTGATCGCGTTCACACTCGAGGGCATCGCCATCCTACTCCTGAGCGCGTTCGGCGGCAATCCGCTGTGGTTTGTGCTGCTCACCGCGTTAGTGTTCTTTGCGTATGGTGAGATCTACAGTCTCTTTCCGGCGATCTGCGGCGATGCGTACGGCCGCACATTCGCATCCGCTAATGCCGGCCTACTCTACGTGGCGAAAGGCATCGCGTCGCTCGTCGTACCCATCAGTAGCGTGATTGGCGCGTCGAAGGCCGGATGGCATGGCGTCTTTCTCGTCGCCGCTCTGATGAATTTCGCCGCCGCGTTATTGGCGATCTTCGTATTGCAACCGCTGCGACGGCGCGCCTGACGTGAAGATCGCGGTCGTTGGCGCAGGCGCGATCGGCGGCTACGTCGGTGGTTGGCTCGCGGCTGCGGGCGAGGACGTCACATTCATTGCGCGCGGTGCGAATCTCGACGCGATTCGGCGCGACGGTATGCGCGTTGTCGGCGAGGACGGATCACTCGTCTGTGCGCATGCGGCCGCGCATGAGAAAATGCGCGATGCGGGTCCCCAGGACTTCGTCATCCTCGCCGTCAAGGCGCACCAGGTCGCTGCGGTCGCCGAGGATCTCGCCGCGCTCTGCGACGACCGGACGGCGATCGTCACGATGCAGAACGGGATTCCCTGGTGGTATTTCTATAAACATGGCGGCGAGTACGAGAACTCGCGTGTACGATCTGCTGATCCCGATGGGTCCATCGCCCGTCACATCGACGCGAGTCGTGTCATCGGATCGGTCGTGTATCCGGCAGCGGTGCTCGAATCACCCGGGCTGGTGCGCGTCATCGAGGGCAAACGATTCACCCTCGGCGAGCCCGATGGCTCGTCCTCGGAGCGCGCGCAGGCCATCGCTGATGCCTTGACCCGCGCGGGATTCAAGGCGCCTGTCATCTCCGACATTCGGAGCGAGATCTGGCTCAAGCTCTGGGGCAATCTCAGCTTCAATCCGATCAGCGCGCTGACGCACGCGACGCTCGCTGGTCTCCTGCGGTTCCCGCTGACCCGCCAGCTGAGCATCGAGATGATGCGCGAAGCCGAAGCGGTCGCGAACAAGTTCGGCGTCACCTTCCGCGTCGGCATCGACAAGCGCATCGCCGGCGCCGAGAGAGTGGGCGAGCACAAGACATCCATGTTGCAGGACGTCGAGTCCGGCCGCCCGCTCGAGATCGAGGCGCTCATCGGCTCGGTCGTGGAGCTCGGACGCCTAACGAACACCCAGACCCCGCACATCGATGTCGTCTACGCGCTCGTCACTTTGCTGGCCAAGGAACTGGCCGCGCACAATGGAAAGTTGTCGATCGCGCAGAGCGTCCCGACATCGAGCAGGGCTCAGCCGGCCCTAGCCCCCTAGCCCTTTGCCCCTAGTCCTAGCCCCTCCCAATGTCTGGAACAATTCTCGATCTCCTCCGCGCTGGCGCCGACGACGCTAACGCGCTGAGCGCCCCTGGCGGTGTTCCCCCACTCACCTATCGCGCGCTTCGCGAGCACGTGGCCACCGTCAGGCAATTCCTCGCGTCGCAGGGAATCGGTCCGGGCGACCGCGTCGGCATCGTGCTCGACAACGGGCCCGAGATGGCCACGGCATTTCTCTCGATTGCCTCGGCGGCCACCGCAGCACCGCTGAATCCGTCTTATCGCGCCGAGGAATTCGAGTTTTACCTCTCCGACCTGGGCGCCAAGCTCCTCGTCGTCGCCACGGGCAAGGATTCGGCCTCGTTAGGTGTCGCCGAGAAGCTGGGCGTGCCGGTGGCACGACTCACACCGCAGCCGGAGCGCGGCGCCGGCAGCTTCTCGCTGCAGTGCGAGGCTGGCACCCCCCCGAAGTCCGTGCGCCCTCCCTCGCCCGACGACATCGCGCTCGTGCTCCATACGTCGGGCACGACGTCGCGTCCCAAGATCGTGCCGCTCGCGCACAAGAACATCGTGGCTTCGGCCGGGAACATTCGCCGGACGCTCGCCCTCACGTCGAAGGATCGTGGCCTCGTCATCATGCCGCTGTTCCATATTCACGGCCTGATCGCCGCACTCTCGGCCCCGATTTCAGCGGGCGCCGAAGTCTGTTGTTCTCCTGGCTTCAATGCGCTCAAATTTTTTGGGTGGTTGGACGAGGTAAAGCCGACGTTCTACACCGGCGTCCCGACCATGCACCAGGCGATTCTGCTGCGCGCGCCGGGTAACGCGGAGGTTCTGAAAAATCATCGCCTGCGATTCATTCGGTCCTCGTCGTCGGCACTTCCTCCGACCGTGATCGCCGAGCTCGAGCGCGTCTTCCGCGTTCCCGTCGTCGAGGCATACGGTATGACGGAAGCGACGCATCAGATGGCGAGCAACCCGTTAGGCGGGCCTCGCAAGGCGGGCACGGTTGGCCCGAGCGGCGGACCGGAGATTCGCGTCGTCAACGACAAGGGCGAGACCGTGCCGACTGGTCAGACGGGTGAGATCGTCATCCGCGGACCCAACGTGATGACCGCGTACGAGAACAATCCCAAGGCCAATGCGGATGCATTCTACGGCGACTGGTTCCGCACCGGCGATCAGGGAGTCATGGATGCTGACGGCTACGTCAGTATCACGGGCCGCCTCAAGGAGATCATCAATCGCGGCGGCGAGAAAATCTCACCGCGCGAAGTCGATGAGATCATCATGGAGCACCCCGCCGTGCACCAGTGCGTGACATTCGCGATGCCGCACGACATGCTCGGCGAGGATGTCGCGGCCGCGATCGTGCTGCGCCAGGGCAAGGCCGCCACCGACAAAGAGCTCCGTGAATTCGCTTCCGCGCGCCTGGCACCCTACAAAGTCCCTCGGAAGATTCTCATCCTGACGGAGATACCCGTTGGCGCGACGGGCAAGTTGCAGAGAATTGGCTTGGCGCAAAAGCTTGGATTGGCGTAGTACGGTGAATGGTGAACGGCGATCACCGACCACTGTTCACCGAGCACCGCCGATCACCGACCACCGAAATGACTGAAGCGACAGTGAAAGGCGCAGCGGCCCCCCCGCAGTTGAATCCCCCGGAGCGCCTGTTGATGGGCCCGGGGCCGAGCAACCCCGATCCACGCGTGCTCGCGGCGATGGGAGCTAATCCCGTGGGTCACCTCGACCCGTACTTCGTCGAGCTGATGGACCAGACGATGAACGCCCTGCGCGGCGTTTATCAAACACGAAACCATCATACGCTTCCCATCTCGGCGACCGGCTCTGCCGGTCTCGAGACAATCATGCTGAACCTGCTCGAGCCGGGCGACAACGCGGTCGTCGCGGTAATGGGCTACTTCGGTGAGCGATTGGCGGAGATGGCGAGGCGCGCCGGCGCGAACGTGCGCACGATCGATGCTCCACCGGGACAGATCGTCGATCCCGCGGCCGTCGGTGCGGCGCTCGCCAAGGAGCCGGCGAAGCTCGTCGCCTTTGTGCATGCCGAGACGACGACGGGCGCCTGTCAGCCGATTGCGCCCATGGTCGAGGTTGCGCACCGCCATGGCGCGCTCATCGCGATGGACTGCGTCACTTCGTTAGGCGGTCTACCGATCGACATCGATGCGTTGGGCGTCGATGCCGCCGGATCGTGCAGCCAGAAGTGCATCGGCGCGCCGCCGGGACTGGCCCCCGTCACGTTCGGGGCGCGAGCGACAGACGCGGTGCGGGCACGCAAGCACAAGCCATCCACCTGGTACTTCGATCTGAACCTGCTCTTTCAGTACTGGGGCGAAACGAACGGAGCGCGCAAGCGCGCATTCCACCACACCGCGCCGGTCGCGATGATCTACGGATTTCACGAGGCGCTGCGCATAATGCTCGAGGAAGGGCTGGAGGCGCGCTGGGCGCGTCATCAGCAAGTGCACGAGGCCCTGGTTCGCGGCCTCGATCGGCTGGGAATCGCGCTCTTTCCCCCAGCGGAGAATCGCTGCGCGACGATCAACGTCGTCAGCGTGCCCTCCGGCGTCGACGAAGCGCGCGTCCGTCAGCGTTTACTGGACATGGGCGTCGAGATCGGGGGCGGGCTCGGCGTGCTCGCGGGAAAGGTCTGGCGCATTGGCGTCATGGGCTACAATGCGCAGCTGCCGCGCGTCGAGCGGTTTCTCGGCGCTCTGGAGGAGGCGCTGCGACGGCCATCCCACTGATCGCCCACGCAAGGATCGAGGGCGAGGACCCTAGCCCTATCTATCTCCGGCGTATAGCCCATGTGTCTCCGCCGTCAAGGAGTGAGCATCGACAGAGTGATCGCGCCGTAAGCATGCGCTGTCGGCTCGGCCTCGTACTCGCGCCCGCGCACAACGTGGCGATACTCTGCGGCGAAACGATTCGTCCGCCATCCTATGCCGGCTCCCGCCTCGGACACCCAGGCGCGAAGTTGCGTTGCGGGTACACTGGAATCTCGAGGTCGCTCCTCGATGAGGGCATCGTAGAAGACGTAGTCTTCGTGATACGACGCGACGACGTACCAGTGACCTTGTCGAGCGACCAGTGGCGCGTTCGCAGTCGCCGAGTGCACGCAAGCGAAACCAAGATAGGTCTGCAATCCACCGCGCACGACACGCTGCATCGTGCCGATCGTGCCGCCTAACGTTGCCGCAAGGAGACGGGAGGGTCCGGACGCGGCCGAGGACGCCAGAAGCCGCGTCTCGTCGGCATGGATGCCGATGGTGGCTCGAGTCGGCAGCTGATGGGACCATCCCTGCTCGAGATGGTTTCCGAGCAGCCGATGAATGCTGTTTTGCACCTGCTCACCAAGCGCCGGCGCCCCGAGCACGCCGGCGCGCGTCGTCAACGTCGTGAGCCAGAGTCCCGCGGTCCGGCGGTAGCCGTACTCCCCGAAGAGCCAGGCTGCATACGGACGATCGCCGGCCACCGGCAGCGACGTGTTGTGCCGCGGGGTGAAGATTTCCTGAGCCAGCCCTACGGTCGACTGGCTCCAGGAATACGACAGATGCGTCCCGTGAGTGTAGTCGTAATCCGGCGGCGGTCCACTCCCGCGAATCGCAAGGAGGTCGTTGTCGATCTCGAGCTGGAGCACGGGACGGGCGGCTGCGGACTGCCGGCTGGCGGCTGGGGAGTCGTGGCTGGTGACTGGTAAAGCGGTTGCCTGTGCCGAGGCCCGCGACCCGAGAGCGACCATGACGCCAACCACCGCGATCTGAAGTCTTTTCTTCGCGTCCAGCTGCATTGGACTCGCTCGTCATTCACGAGACACAATGTAAGTCCCATGCAGTCGCTCCACGCGTCCCGCATCCCGCACCCTCGCCCCACAACGCAAAACGCCCAACGCCCAACGCCCAACGCCCAAGCCGCCTCACTTCCCGATTCGCCTCGCCTCCATGATGCCAGTGTCGAGGGTCCACGTCCTGCCCCCATCGCGACTCTGGTCTTGGCGCCAGAGGAAGCGAGTGGGCGTCATCGCAAAGTAGCGGAACCTAACGAGGACGTCGCCGTACCACTCGATGCCTGAACGGCCACTGGCGTCCGTCCACGTGCGCCCCGGAATCAGACCGCCCCCCTTGGAGTTCGCTCCAATGAGCCGCCATACCTTCTGCTCCGGATCGAACACGCGGTATGTATACAGGCTCGACGCCATCGGTGCCGTCGGATTGTCCGGCCGCCAGTGGTCTTCGATGATCCCGCCGTCGCCCTTCTTCTCGAATGTCCAGTGCCCCTTGAATGGCATGCCGAACGAGCCATTCGGCTGGCGTGACTGGAAGGTGAATTCCCAGAGCCCGAGGAGCGCATCATAATCGTCGATCGTGCCTAACGACTTCAGGGAATCCGACACCGCAACCGCGGCACCGAGGGTGTCAGGAAGATCGATGGCCCGAGCGGCAAGCGAGGCCGGCGTGTCGAATTCGAGCTGCCAGAACGGATTCACCCACTTGCCCTTCTCGCGGACGAACACCTCGGCGGCCAATCCCGTGCTCGTGTCTCGCTTCGTCCCCTGCCCGAGGATGAAACGAAAGCGCGACCGGACCATCGCCGAGTTGCCGCTGGCGTCAATCTGCGTTCCGAAGAAATCGAGCTGCTCCAGCTTCACGCCGGCGGAAGCGCTACGATGTGCTTCATCGAAGATCGCGTGTCGGTCGCTCCATCTCAGCGACTCGCCGCCCTCTGCGGCCGCCGCCGACTGCGGGACGAACCGTCGGAGCAGGACCGTGTCGTTGGCGAACCAGGCACGCCACACGGTGTCTCGAGCGGCGATGAGCTGTTGCGACGTGGTCGGCGTCTGCGCGGCGAGCGGCAATGCGGTATACACGCTAACCAGCGCGATGATGAGCTTTTTCATTCTGCCACGCTGCCTGCGGGCGAAGGAATGGTCCAGCCCAATTCAGCGAGCGGCTCGTTGAATGCAGCGGACGGCGGTTATCCGGATGTGAGCCTGTCATATCCTCGCGGCGTAGCGAAGACCGATCACGATTGAGATTGCGCGAACGAAGCCGTTGCGCCACGATAGGTGGCACCCCGTAGACCTCTCCAACGAGTCGGAGGTCGTTATGCATCGCCAACGCCTCATCGTGACTGCCGCTGCCCTCGCCTTCGTCCTTGGGATCACTTCGCGCCCTTCATGCGCACAGAAGCAACAGGGGACTCCACAGACCAAGACTTCGTGGCCGACAAAGGACTGGATGCGCGCGACCCCGCATGCTTTGGGCGTGAATGGAGCGGTGCTCGACAGTATCGACGCCGACATCAAGTCGGGCGCTTTTGGTTACATCGATCGCATGCTCGTGATCAGGCACGGTCGTCTGATCTATGACCGGATGTATCGGCAGAACTATGACAGCGCGTACCGAGACTCGATTCACGTTCGTGGAGCGCTCAACTCTCACGATTTCACGAGCCCGTACAATTACTACAATCCGTGGTGGCATCCATTCTATCATCGCGGCGACCTGCACAGTCTTCAGTCGGTTACAAAGAGCATCACGTCGATGATCATCGGATCGGCGGTCACGCGCGGCGACTTTCCGAGCCTCGACACCCCAGTGCTCTCCTTCTTCGACACGTCGAAGGTCGCCAACATCGATGAGCGGAAGCGCCGCATGACCGTGCGTCATCTCATGACGATGACGTCAGGGCTCGATTGGAACGAGGGCCTGCCTTACACCGATCCACGTAACACGGCGATCGGTCTGGAGGAGAGCGGAGATTGGGTCAAGTACACGATCGATCGGCCCATGGCTGTCGAACCGGGAACCGTTTTCAACTACAACAGCGGCGCGACTGCGGTGCTCGCACACGTCTTCTTCCAGGCGACCGGAATCGATATCGAGGAATACGCCGCGCGATATCTCTTCTCCCCGCTGGGAATCGAACGCTGGTTCTGGAAGCGAGGACCGACTGGACTCGCCGACACGGAAGGCGGCTTGTATCTCGAGGCGCGCGATCTCGCGAAGTTGTGGTATCTCCTTTCGAAACAGGGGGAGTGGGATGGTCATCAGGTACTAAGCCGTGATTGGGTGCGAGCATCGACATCACCCTCGGTTGCGATCGGCGGTACCGGAGTGTCTTACGGATTTGGATTGTTTTTGCGACCGTGGGGTCGCGACAGCACACACGATTCTGTCGGCGGTTCGGGCTTCGGTGGCCAGCTACCTTTCCTGCTGCCTGACGAGGACATGATCGTCGTGTTCAACGGTTGGAACATTCTTCCCGGCCGTGCGCAGTTACCCTTCCGTCAGATCGTGGCGCGAATTTCGGCATCGGTGACCGGTTCCTGACCGCGAGCTCGTCTCGCACCCTGCACCCGTATCGCGGAATCGGTCCCGCGACGGTATTCTCCTCCCGTCGAGTCCCCCCAAGCGGAGCCCAGATGAACAAGTGTGCACTCCGTTCCTTCAGAGTTGCAATCGTTTTCGCCCTGATCACTGTCGCCGGCGCGCTGGCCCGAGGGCAGGATCACGGCGGGAAATCGCAATTCGTATTCGTCGAGAACACCAACAGCGGCGACGTCTCGATCATCGACGCCACGACGTGCAAAGTCGTGGGGACGATACCGGTCGGTCTCTCGCCGGACGACATCGTTGCCGCGCCCGCGGGCGACGTGCTGTACCTCAGTCGCATCGTGCACCGCGCCGACGGCCGGCCCACCGGCACCGGAGAGCTCGTCGCGATCGATCCTACCACGCGACAGGTCAGCTGGCGCGTCGGCTTTCGCGGCGTCCCCAATCACCTTGCGGTGTCGCCAGACGGACACCGCGTGTACGTCACCGTCGTCTCGGGGGACTATGTTGACGTCTTCGATCCCGGCAGGCACGCGCTCATCGACAGTGTGAACGTCGGGACGGGACCGCACGACATCGAGGTGGCACGCGATGGAAAGACCGTCTATGTCGGGCTCATACGTGGTACGGACGTCACGGTATTCGACGCCGCGACCAATAAAGTTCTGCGCCGCATCCCATTCGGCGCGAACGTGCGGCCCATTGCGCTCTCGCACGACGAGAATCGACTCTACGTACAACTCTCGTCCTACTACGGCTTCGTCGTTGCCGATCCACACACGGGCAAGATCCTGCGCCGGGTGGACATGCCGATCCCGAAAGGCAAGGCAAAGCCCGATACGTTGCCGGTGACGACGAATCACGGCATTCGCGTCACCGCCGACGGTCGCTACCTCATCGCCAACGGCAGTATGACGGACATCGCTGGTATCTACTCGCTGCCCGACTTGCGACTTCTCGGCACCGTGCCAGTCGGACGCGATCCGAATTGGGTGACGCTGTCGCCCGATGGGCGCCGCATCTTCATCAGCAATCGCGGTTCGGACGACGTGTCGGTCATCGATCTCGCGTCGCGCAAGGAAGTCGCTCGCGTAAAGGTTGGACGCTACCCGCAGCGCATGACGTCGGTCGCGCTGGCTCGTTAGGCGATGGCGGCACGATCACGGCGTGAATTTCTGGAGGATGCGGCGCTTCTGCTCGCGAGCGCGGCGGCGATCGGGTGTGAAACTTCGCATGGGCCGCCGCCGTTATTCGAGACGACCGTCGACGTGTCCTCCCTCGCCACCGATGGTGCCAGTCTCGTGACGTCGAAGGCCGGTCTCGACGGGACACCGATTCTTGTCGTGCGCGAGAGCGCCGGCCACTTTCACGCGCTGTCGATGCAATGCACGCACGAAGGATGTCCGGTCCGGCCGCCCGTGCAGGGTGTCATCACCTGCCCCTGCCATGGATCGCAATACGATCTCGAGGGACGCGTGCGCCGCGGACCGGCGCAGCTCTCGCTCGCTCGGTACGAAGTGGAGTACCACCGGTGGACGAAGCGTCTGACGCTGCGCGTCGACGCGTGATGGATGAGCGCCCGATGTCGCGATTACTCTTTCGGGTACTACTCCTGACGTTCCTGGCGGGTTGTGCGCCCACACCCTTCGTCATTGCACCCGTCCCACTCTCGGCGCCGGCAAGCTATGACGATGCCATCGCGATGGCCGTTCGTCGACAGGCCGAGGACGACAGCGTCGTCGTCGCTGGCGGGCGCTCGCTGCTGCTGACGCATGGAACGCGTACCGCGCGCGTCTTCGTATTACTGCACGGCTTCACAGATCTGCCCGAGCAGTTTGCCGCCGTCGGCGAGCATCTCTTTGCGGGCGGCGACAACGTCTACATTCCGCGACTCCCACGACACGGCGAGCGACGTTCGGCAATGCGCTCGTTAGGCAGGACCAGCGCCGAGGAGCTCGCGCGATTCGGCGACTCGAGCGTCGCGATTGCCCGGGGACTCGGCGATACGATCATCGTCGTCGGCCTGAGCGCGGGCGGAGTCGTCGCCGCCAGCGTCGCCCAATCGCACGCCGACGTACGACGAGCCGTGCTGATCGCGCCGGCGATCGCTGCTGGTGTCATCTCCGCCGATCAGGAGCGTGGCCTGGTTGTCCTCGCGTCGAACTTACCGGAGATCACCCGGACCAACGCGCCGATGGACACGGCTCGGTCGGACTACGTGCAGGGCGTAACGACGCACGGCCTCGCCCAGGTGCTCTGGCTCGGTCAGTTAGTGCGTGAAGCGTCGGCCGATCGAGAGCCGGGCACCAAAGACCTGTACTTCCTCCTCAACGAAGCAGATCACACGGTGAGCGAACAGGCCGCACTCGATGTGGCACAGCAGTGGCTCGATCACGGAGCCCATGTGGGTGTGTATCGCTTTCCCGCATCGCTCAAGCTGCAACACAACGTCATGGAGATCGACGCGCGTGGCGGCAACGTCGCCCTCGTCTTTCCCGTGATCGAAGCGCTCGCGCGCGGTACGCCACCAGCGAACGTACCGGAACTCCCGCGCAGCGGATGCGGAGGTTGGCGCTGTGCCGTCAAGCGTGTACTGACACCGTAGCGCGTGCACCCTTGGGTTGTGTCATCGTCAGGAACTCGCGCACGGTCGGCGCGAGCGCCGCTCCCTTGATCGCGTGGTTCTGGTTCGGAACTTCGACGACCTGCGCGCCCGGAATGGCGTCACCGACCGCCCGCACTGCATCCTTCAACGCGGCCGGACTCTTTCCGCCCCCCACCACCAGAGTTGGAACGTGAATCGCGCGGAAGCGGGACACAGGAAGGTCGAAGTCGTTCATGATGCTTGCGTCGTACGGAAGCGTGTGCGCGACCGCTTTGAGCTTCTTCCAGATCGGCATCAATCTCATGATGCCAACGAAGAAGCGCGGTATCCCGACCGTGCGCATGAAGAGCGAGACCGCGCCAGCGCGGTCGCCGCGCGCGACGTATCCGCTGACATCGGATTCGTAACGTACATGATTGGGCCGGCGATGTTCTCCGACCATGTATGGCGGCTCGAACGCGACCAGAGCCTTCATCGGCACTCCTCGCGCGGGCGCCTCGAGGGCGAGCGCCGCACCTGAGGAGGTGCCGAGCACGATGGCTGGATCCTCGGCGGCGTGTATAACGGCCTCGAGATCGTCGATTTCCTTGCCCATGCTGTAGGGTTGCGTATCACCGCTACCCCCACGTCCGCGCCGATCGTAGATGACGACGCGGAAGTCCTTCGCGAAGTCCGCGACAAAGGCGCGGAGATATGGAAAGTCCTTGTAGCCGAGCGCGCCAGCGACGACGACGAGGGTCGGTCCCTTGCCGGCAATCTCGTAGGCGATGCGAGTTCCGTCCTTCGATGCGGCGAATTCGGTCTTCGACATTGATATTTGCTCCCCTGTTTACTGATACGTCGAATCAGGGAAACTAAAATCGACACCTCGAATGCTACCGGTCGAGCCCCTGCGGACCGTGGTGCGGTGATGCAGATTTATCGGAATCGCATCCCGCCGCCCAATGACCGGCGTTCAAGATCGAGAGGGCTTGGAGCAGATCATGCGCTGGTTCGAGCAAGCACTCAATCGCTGAAACCATGTGGCGTAACGATTTTCGGGCAGCCGTGCGTGCACTCCGGCGCACCCCCGCCTTCACGATCTCGACAGTAGCCATTCTCGCGCTAAGCATCGGCGCCGCGACGGCCATCTTCAGCATCTACAAGATCGTCCTCGTCGATCGACTGCCGGTTACGGCGCCGGAGCGGCTGGCGGTGATGCACACGCTCGACCACAAGGGCACCAACCTCGACGTCCCGTACGCCTACCTGGACGTGCTCGCGCGTGATAGCGCCCTGTTCCGAGGCGTCGCCGGGGTCGCGCACGCGGGCGCGCAGCCATTCTACCTAACGAGTGGCAGCTCGGTCCTTCACATGACGGGTGCCGCTGCCTCACCGAACTTCTTCGACGTACTCGGCACCGCGCCGCGCCTTGGCCGATTCTTTCGACGGGAGGACGGAAACGCCGGTGCCTCGACCGTCATAGTATTGAGCTATGGCGCCTGGCAGCGCCAATTCGGCGGCGACAGCTCCGTCGTCGGCCGAGTGCTTGGTATTCTCGACGACGAGAAGCCCGCGCGCGTCATCGGGATCGCGCCGCCCGGGCTCGAGTATCCCGCAGGCATAGACGCGTGGGTCGCGTGGCGGCGCGATTCGACGGTGGGCGAGGGTCAGGTCGACATCGTCGCCCGGCTCGCGCCGAACCTGTCGCTGACGGCCGCCAAACAGCAACTACTCGCCCTCACGCAACGGATCAACCCCTTTCTCATCACGCTCCGGCGTGGCCAAAAAGTGCCACCGCACGCTTTCGACATCTACGGCATAGCTGCTCAGCCCTTCACGACGACTGTCTTGGGCGCGTCGCGCTGGACACTTGTCGTCATCACGCTTGCCGTGGGGACGCTCCTGCTCATCGCCTGCGTGAACGTGGGTAGTCTCGTTCTCGTCCGTTTGCTCGACCGCACCCGCGAGACCGCGATCCGGCGCGCGATCGGCGCGAGCTACTCGGACCTGTTACGACTCTTTGTAATCGAGAACGCGATCGTCGCCGCTGGCGGAGCCATTTTGGCCCTCGCGACGGCGTTCACATTGTTGCGCGTTTTTGCGGCGGTCGCGCCGGTCGGGCTGCCACGACGCGAGATGATCGCGTTGAGCGGCGCGCCACTCGCCGCGACCGCCGCACTGTCACTTGCTGCATTTCTCGTCTTTGGCCTGGCACCGAGCGTAAGCGCGTCACGTCTCGGCTCGTTCAGTGGACTGCGCGCCGATTCGAGGTCCGGCACGTCGAGCGCGTCGACGCAACAGATGCGTCGCTGGCTTGTTGCCGCGCAGATGGCGCTTGCACTCGTTATCCTCACCGGTGCCGCGCTCTTTGCACGCTCACTTGCGCGGCTCGAGTCGATGCCGCTCGGCTACTCTGCCGATCACCTCTCGATCCTGACCTTCGACGGTCCGCGGAGCGCGATGCCGACACCCGAGCGCGTCGCAACAATCGCGAAGGCTCTCGTGACACGATTCGAAGCCACGCCCGGTGTCATTGCCGCATCGCCTATCGAGAATCTCCCGTTCAAAGGACAATCGTTGTTCCTGGTGAAGCTCGCGCCAGCAGAACAGCCTGTGACGGAGCGCGAGCGCAGCCCGTTCGTCCCGTTCGAGTTCGTGGGATCGGACTACTTTCGCACTTTTGGCATTCCGATGCGCCGCGGTCGCGAGTTTGTTGCGGGCGACAGCAAAGGCTCGGCCAACGTCGTCATAGTGAACGAGACGCTCGCTCGGCAGCTCTGGCCAAATCAGAATCCCATTGGCAGGCGTCTCGCTCAGGGAGGCTTCGAAACCAACCAGTGGACCGTCGTCGGCGTGGCGGCCGACACCCATTTTCGCGAACTCAGGAACGTGGGCCCCGTCGTCTACTTCGAGTGGGAGCAGGTGAGGCCGTTCTGGAATGGGTTCATCGCCTTGCGGAGTGATTTGCCTCTGAGCCGATTGCTCCCCTCCCTCCGCGCGGCGATGCACGATGTGAATCCCGCGCTCGTGCTCGTCGACGCGCAGACGATGGACCATCTGCTCGATGCGCCGATGGCGCAACCGCGGATGAGCACGATGCTACTCCTCTCTTTCAGCCTCGCGGCACTGTTGCTTGCCGTGATTGGCCTTTACGGCGTGATGTCGTCGGTGGTACGTCAGCAGACTCGCGACATTGGCGTGCGCATCGCCCTTGGCGCGACGCCAGCTGATGTGCGCCGACTCGTTTTCGGCGACGCAATTCGCATCGTGAGCGTTGGCGTAACGGTTGGCGTGCTCGGGTCGCTTGCCGCGGGACGCCTGGTTGCTACACAGCTGTTCGACGTGAGTCCCTTCGATCCGGTTGCGCTGACCGCCGCGGCATCGTCGCTCGTCGTGACTGCGCTGGTCGCGATCTATGCGCCAGTTAGGCGAGCAACCCGCATCGATCCTGTGGAGGCGCTACGGGCTGACTAGTCGTACCTCAGGTTTTGCAGCTAACGATCGGCGCACGGCCATCGCATCCTGGTTATAGCGATCGAGCGCCAGCGCGCGATCGCATGCGGCCACGGCTGCACTCGCGTCAGCGACCGCCAACTCGCCCTCGCACCAGCTTTCGAACACGTTGCACGATTGAGGGAAGAGCTTCGCGTTGAGCGGGCGCCGAGTCGCGGAACTCGGTATACAGATACTCCTCGGCGTGGGCGGCCATCGCCTGGCCAAGCTCGAAGCCGTGTACGAGTCCCACGGCGCGCACGCCATGGCCGACGACTCCCATGTGATCGACATTCGCC